>ULWY01044847.1_pt1 | contig 80361 bp, 66 predicted proteins | sample 1960761 | NCBI WGS metagenome assembly ULWY01 (sample SAMEA4835824, study PRJEB28245) | human gut metagenome | biome: gut microbiome; material: fecal sample | place: Denmark | collected 2008 | reverse complement strand
GACATTCAGTTGTGAGGGGAATTTTTTTATGTGTATATCCCTAGACTTTCATGGGTGAGCAATTGTTTCGGACACCTATATATATTATATCATCGTTCGGGCTTGTTTTAGCAATTGAAAATGTGATGTGTAAAAAAACATTAAATTACATATATCTCTATTCTAATATTGTATGCTTCTGTCTATCTTTGCACTCGAATTTAAAGTGGAAAGATTTGAGTAGCTTGCAACCACGGAAAAAAATGCTAAAACACGTAGTACTCTTCCTCCCGTATTGATACAATATCTACTCTTGTCCGTACACGGATAAAAACAATCATTTAATATATTACAAAAGAAGTATGGGATATTTATTCACATCCGAATCGGTGTCTGAAGGACACCCCGACAAAGTGGCGGATCAGATTTCCGACGCTGTGCTTGACAAACTGTTGGCTTATGACCCCAGTTCTAAAGTAGCTTGCGAAACATTGGTAACTACCGGTCAGGTAGTGCTGGCAGGAGAAGTGAAAACCAAAGCGTATATCGATTTGCAGCGTGTAGCGCGTGAGGTAATCAACAAGATTGGTTACACCAAGAGCGAATACATGTTTGAGGGCAATTCGTGTGGCGTATTTTCGGCTATACACGAACAGAGTCCTGATATCAACCGTGGCGTAGAACGTGAAGACCCGATGAACCAAGGCGCAGGCGACCAAGGTATGATGTTTGGTTACGCTACTAACGAGACTGAAAACTATATGCCGCTTACTCTCGACTTGGCTCATAGATTGCTGTTGGTATTGGCCGAAATCCGTCGTGAAGGCAAATATATGACTTATCTTCGTCCGGATTCAAAGAGTCAGGTTACTGTAGAGTACGATGACAACCGTCGTCCGGTACGTATTGATACAATTGTAGTATCTACTCAACACGATGAGTTTATTCAGCCCGAAAACGCTTCGAAAGAAGCTCAGCTTAAGGCAGACGAGCAGATGCTGGCACAGATACATAAAGACGTGGTGGAAATATTGATGCCGCGTGTTATAGCAGAAATACATAATCCTGATGTATTGAAGTTGTTCAACGATCAGATTAAGTATTATGTTAACCCTACAGGTAAGTTTGTTATCGGTGGCCCTCATGGTGATACAGGCTTAACCGGACGTAAAATTATCGTAGATACTTACGGAGGTGCAGGTGCTCACGGTGGAGGTGCTTTCTCTGGAAAAGACCCAAGTAAGGTAGACCGTAGTGCGGCCTATGCAGCGCGTCATATCGCTAAGAACTTGGTTGCAGCCGGCGTAGCCGACGAAGCTCTTGTTCAGGTTTCATACGCTATCGGTGTAGCACGTCCTATCAATATCTTCGTAAATACATATGGCCGTAGCCATGTAAATATGAGTGATGGCGAGATTGCTAAGAAGGTAGACGAATTGTTTGACATGCGTCCGCGTGCAATTGAAGAACGTCTGAAACTGCGTAATCCTATCTATAGCGAAACTGCTGCTTACGGACACATGGGTCGTGAGCCGAAAGTGGTTACCAAGCATTTCGAATCGGCTTACGAAGGCGATAAGGATGTAGAGGTAGAACTCTTCACTTGGGAAAAGCTTGATTACGTAGACAAGGTAAAAGAAGCATTTGGATTGTAATAACGTCCATTATTATTATAATAGGAAAGCTGTGGCAGAAGTTGGGCGTAACGCAGACTTCGGCCGCAGCTTTTTATTTATCTCTCTATTTGCATTATGAACGATATTAAAAATGTATGCGTATACAGCGCATCGAGCACTAAGATAGATGCCGTTTATTTTGATGCGGCGTCTCGCTTAGGCGAATTGTTGGCGCAAAAGCATATTAATTTGATAAACGGAGCAGGTTGCTTGGGTCTGATGTGTGCGGTGAGCGATGCCGCCCTGCAAGTCGGTGGTACGGTTACGGGTGTTATCCCTCATTTCATGGTAGAACAAGGTTGGCATCACAAAGGGCTAACCGAATTGGTAGAGACCGAAACCATGCATGAGCGTAAGCAAACGATGGCGAATCTGTCGGATGGATGCATAGCGTTGCCCGGCGGATGCGGAACGTTAGAAGAGCTCCTTGAAGTAATTACATGGAAGCAGTTGGGGCTTTATCTCAACCCCATTGTGATACTCAACGTAAACGGCTATTTTAATCCCTTGCTTGAAATGCTGCACCAGTCGATAGAGCAACATTTCATGCGTCCTGAGCATGGTGCCATCTGGCAAGTAGCCAATTCGCCCGAGGAAGCGGTCGATTTATTATATACTACTCCTGTTTGGAGCAAAGAAATTCGTAAATTTGCAGCCATCTGATAAAGTTTTAGAGACTATGATTCAAGACAGTTGCCATATGGGTATGGAGTACATCAACCTTCTGATGCAAAATCATCAGCAGGCGCTTGATGCTGCTTTGATGCGTAGCGTGCAGTTGGCCAATGGCGCAGGCATGCAGGGTGAGCCATTGCCCTATATGTTGCGCTCGGACGCTGTGGTCTCTTGTTTGATAGTCTTATGCTTTGTGCTTTATGCCTATTCATTCAGTCGTGGTAAGAAGTTTATTTTACAGCGTCTGAAGAATCTCTTTCAGTATAAAGAACGCGCCAGTCTGTTTGATGAAACCGTTGGCGCTGGCGGGCAATATATATCTGCCTTAGTTTTTGTGACGAGTATTCTTTCTGGAATAGCCATTTTTAGCTATGTGTCCGAAATGAATCCGCTATTATTGCGTTTCGTCTCACATTCTGTTTTGTTGGGAATATACATAGCTGCAATTCTTACATATGTAGCATTCAAATGGTGTGCATATAGCTTTATAAATTGGATATTTTTTAACAAAGAAAAGAATGATTTATGGATGCAAGCCTATTGGGGACTAATGAGTGGTTGCAGTTTAGTGTTGATTCCTGTGGTTTTGCTTATCGTGTATTTGAATTTAGATTTTGATACAAGTAAGTTTCTGCTACTGACTACGTTGGTTTTCGCTAAGTCATTATTGTTTTTCAAGTGTATACGAAACTTTTTCTACCGTTTTTATGGTTTTCTGCATTTTATTGTGTACTTTTGTGCCCTCGAAGTGATACCTCTCGTTTTGTTGTGGAAAGGCATCGCTTGCTTAAACGATGTTTTTTATTAAATATTTAGTACATTGAATATTAAGAAAGTCCTTGTTTCTCAGCCCAAGCCAGCATCAGAAAAGTCGCCTTATTTTGAGATAGCTGAGAAATACGGTGTGAAAATAGATTTTCGCCCCTTTATAAAAGTAGAGAGTCTGACAGCAAAAGAATTCAGACAGCAGAAAGTTTCAATTCTGGATCATACAGCCGTTGTATTCACTTCACGTCACGCTATAGATCACTTTTTTAATCTGTGCACTGAGTTGCGTGTTACGATACCTGAAACAATGAAGTATTTCTGTACTTCAGAAACAATCTCTTTGTATATTCAAAAATATGTACAGTACCGTAAGCGCAAAGTATTCTTCGGAGCAACAGGTAAGTTTCAAGATTTGCTTCCGCTTATCGTAAAGCATTCCGGCGAAAAGTATTTTATACCGATGTCGGACGTACATAACGATGAGATTAAAAATGCATTGGATCAGAATAAGATTCAGCATACAGAAGCGGTGATGTATCGTACCGTAAGCAATGACTTCACTCCTGAAGAGAAATTCGATTATGATATGTTGGTATTCTTTAGCCCGTCGGGTATCCAGTCGTTGCTGAAGAACTTCCCTAATTTCGAACAGGGTGACATCGCTATAGGTTGTTTCGGACCGACAACTGCTAAGGCGGTTAAAGACGCAGGACTTCGTCTTGACTTGGAAGCCCCTACAGCAGAAGCTCCTTCTATGACAGCTGCACTTGATATGTTTATTCGTAAGCATAACAAATAATAGAGAATATTGATTTCTCAAAAACCGTAAACCGCGGATTATATGGGAACGGCGGTGCCATACTGCGTATTGCGTCTTGCTCCATGTAGTCCGCGTTTTATTTTTATATAATATCCTTATCCTTCCAATTATGGCAGAAACAGAAAAACATACATTCCATAAGGCGGAACGTTTGAATAGCCTTCTTTTAATCGAGAAATTGTTTTCGGGGGGAAGCAAGTCGCTGCCTGCCTATCCATTGCGTATTGTATATATGCCGGTAGACGGAGAAGGATATCCCACAGCTTCTTTTCTGATAAGTGTTCCTAAAAAACGTTTTAAACGTGCCGTGAAACGTAACAGGGTAAAAAGACAGATAAGAGAAGCCTTGCGCAAGAACAAGTCTTTGTTGACTGATGCCTTAAACGCTAAAGGCAAGAAGGCAGCTATCGCTTTCATTTGGCTTGATAATTCATTGCATCCTTCTGCCGAAGTAGAAGAGAAGGTGAAAAGACTGCTTCAGCTTGTAGCAGAGAAATTCGTTATGGCATGAAAAAACTGCTTACTAATCTGCTGCTGATACCTATTTACTTTTATCAGAGGTGTATTTCTCCATTTACTCCACCGTCATGCAGATTTACCCCAACTTGTTCGCAATATGCAGTCGAGGCTCTGAAAAAGCACGGACCCATTAAAGGACTGTATCTTGCTATACGCCGATTGTTACGTTGTCATCCGTGGGGAGGCTCAGGCTATGATCCCGTCCCTTAAAAAACAATCATCGAAATGCTGAAAGATATCCACACACATCGTTTTACTGATTCAGCTCCAGAAGAAGTTTTGTTGAGTTGTCCTGTACTGCAGAATGAGATACCCGTAGAGGCTGTCTATGTATCTGCCGAAGTTCATCCGTGGCGTCTTACTGCGGAAAACCTCTTTTGTCAGATAGAACGTATGGAAAATATCTTGTCCGACCCTCGGGTAATAGCCTTAGGTGAAGTGGGGTTGGATAAGTTGACTCTGTGTCCATACCATATACAGCAAAAAGCATTTGAAGAAATTGTGCGTATATCCGAAGAGTATAGCAAGCCCTTGATAATCCACTGTGTGAAATCGGTTGATGAGCTTATAGCTATAAAAAAGAAGATGCGCCCCGTTTTGCCATGGATAATGCACGGGTTCCGCGGAAAGCCGCAGCAAGCCGACAGCCTTTTGCGTCATGGTTTTTATCTTTCTTTCGGAGAACATTATAACAGTCAGGTTATGAAAGAAATTCCGATAGAACGGTTGTTCTTAGAGACCGATGAAAGCAATGTTTCTATCGATGAATTATATAATAGAGCGGCCGCCATACGCCACATATCAGCCGAGGAACTGAAATTGGCTGTAGGTCATAATGTAAACAATGTATTTGGCGTAAAGAAACCGCTATCAATCTATTGATTGACTGAGTAAAAATATCTACTTTTGCAAAAATAACAGAATTACGTAATCTAAATAAAATGAATCAAGAATTCGAGCTTATAGCCAAGACATTTCAGGGATTGGAAGAAGTCTTAGCGCAAGAACTCACCGAGCTGGGTGCCAGCAATATCGAGATAGGACGCCGTATGGTGTCGTTTACCGGCGATAAAGCCATGATGTATCGTGCTAACTTTTGTCTGCGCACAGCAATTCGCATATTAAAACCTATCAAACATTTTTCTGCCAAGACTGCCGACGAGGTATACGAGGCTGTGAAGAGCATTGAATGGGAAAACTATCTGGACAACATGAGTAGCTTTGCCGTAGACGCAGTGGTGTTCTCTAATGAGTTCCGCCATTCTAAGTTTGTAGCTTATAAGGTAAAAGATGCCATTGTTGACTATTTCCGCGAGAAAACAGGAAATCGTCCGTCGGTACGTATCAACAATCCGGATGTTTCGTTCAATATCCATGTTGCCGAAGACCAATGTACTTTGTCGCTCGATAGCTCTGGCGAATCACTTCACCGTCGTGGCTACCGTCAGGAGCAAGTGGAAGCTCCTCTTAACGAGGTGTTGGCTGCCGGTATGATTCTGATGACAGGATGGAGAGGCGAATGCGATTTGATAGACCCTATGTGTGGTTCGGGTACTATCCCCATCGAAGCGGCTCTTATAGCACGTAACATTGCTCCGGGCGTATTCCGTAAGGAGTTCGGATTCGAGAAGTGGAAAGACTTTGATCAGGAATTATTCGATTCTATATATAATGATGATTCGCAAGAGCGCGAGTTCAATCATAAAATCTACGGTTATGATAATAACCCGAAGGCTAATGAGATTGCCACTCATAACGTGAAGGCAGCCGGTGTTACTAAAGATGTAATTTTGAAGATTCAGCCATTCCAGCAGTTTGAACAGCCTGCAGAAAAAAGCATTATCATCACTAACCCGCCTTATGGAGAGCGTATCTCGTCGGGCGACTTGCTCGATCTTTATCAGATGATAGGCGAACGTTTGAAACATGCCTTTACAGGAAACGATGCCTGGATATTGAGCTATCGTGACGAATGTTTCGACCAGATTGGTTTGAAACCATCTGTTAAGATTCCATTGTTTAATGGCGCATTAGAGTGTCAGTTCCGTAAATATCAGCTGTTCGACGGAAAATATAAAGCTTTCCGTAGCGATAATGAAGGAGAAGAATTCAAACCAAAGCGTGAAGAACGTGCTGCCCGTCCGCGTCGCACTGGCGAAAGAGTAGGCTATAAGAAGGATGGCGACCGCGATCGCAAGCCGTCTTTCAGAGGCGACCGTAAGCGTGAAGATGGCGAAGGCAGAGAACGTCGTAGCTTCGACCGTAAGGATTCGGGAGAACGCAGAAGCTTCAGCCGTGAGCGTAAGGCTGGCGATGGCAAGGAATTTACTCGCGAACGTCGTGGCGAATTCAAGAAGGAGTTCAAAAAAGATTTCAATAGAGATTCGAAAAGAGAATTCAAGAAAGACTTTGACAGAGATTCTAAGAAGGATTTCGGCAGAGAACCAAGAAAAGAATTCAAATATAAGGAAGAACCTAAGCGTCCTTCTCGTCCTTCTACCGATGACGGACGTCCTAAACAGGCTCCGGCACCTCGCTACATGCACCCAAAGCATGATTTAGAGAAAGATAACAATGAATCAAACGATTAATACTTAGATAATATGAAGCGAATATTTCAATTATTAATGTTGTTTTGTATGATGAGTATGTCTTTGTTGGCTCAAGAAAAGAAAGCGTTCACTCTGGAAGACGTTATTCCTGGCGGAAGCAATTACTATAACTTGGTGCCTAAGAATATGTCGGGATTGAAATGGTGGGGCAATGTATGTATCCGCACCGATGTAGACGACATTAAAACTATAGATAAGACTACAGGAAAAGAAACAGTCTTGGTTACGATAGATAAGGTTAACGCAGCATTGAAAGGCGAAATGCCTTATAAGACTGCCGCTTTGAAACCTTTGCGTTCATTGCAGTCGGCTATGATGCCGTGGGGCGAAAAGAAAGTCGTGGCTTTCATGACTCGTTCTGACGAGGCGAATAAAAGCCGTTCTTACATGGTATGGTACGACTTTGCTCAAGATAAAGTTACCAATTTGTTTCGTATTGATGGAGACGGTGCTACAAACTTCGATTTCTGTAAAGAGAATGGTTGCATAGCTTACACTTGCGGCGAGAGTCTTTATATAGCTCAGAAAGGTGACTACAGTTCGGCTGTAAATCCTGTTTTGATGGATGCCGACAAAACTACCGGCATTGTTTACGGACAGGCGGTACATCGTAATGAGTTCGGTATCTCTAAGGGTACATTCTGGAGTCCTAAGGGTACTTACTTAGCTTTCTATCGCATGGATCAGAGTATGGTGACCGATTATCCTCAGGTAAACACTACTACACGCATCGCTACACTCGAAGCTGATAAATATCCTATGGCAGGCATGACAAGCCATAAGGTAACAGTGGGTGTGTACGACGTGAAGAGCGGAAAGACTGTTTATTTGCAGGCAGGCGATCCTACCGACCGTTATTTTACTAACATCAGTTGGGCTCCCGATGAAAAGAAGATTTACGTTATCGAATTGAACCGCGATCAGAATCATTCGCAGTTGGTGCGTTACGATGCGCAGACCGGAGCGAAAGAAGATGTGTTGTACGAAGAAGAATATGCCAAGTATGTAGAACCGCTGCATCCGTTAGTGTTCTTGCCTTGGGATTCAACCAAATTCATTTATCAGAGCGAGCGCGACGGATATAATCATTTGTATCTGATGGATACAAAGGTTAGTGTATATCCAGAACTGCGTGAAGGTAAAATGGCAGGATTTAAGTATAGAGAACGCATCAAGACTACCGCTCTTACACAAGGCGACTGGTTGGTACAGGATATATACGGATTTAACGTTGCCAAGAAAGAAATCATCATAGGTAGCACCGAGATTTCTCCGTTGCAGACTAACGTGTTCAGCCTTAACGTAAAGAACGGCAAGCGTGTTCTTATCGGCGAGAAAGACGGTATGCACAATGTTCAGTTGTCGGCAAACGGAATGTATATCATCGATAACTTCAGTTCTAACTCTGTAGCACGTGTTGTTAGCTTGCTTCCTACTAACGGAAAGAAAGGAACTACTCTGTTTACCGCTACAGACCCGTTGAAAGAACAATATAACTTGCCCGAAATTTCGCTTGGTACATTTAAAGCAGCCGATGGTACTACAGATTTGTATTACCGTTTAGTTAAGCCGGTAAACTTCGACCCGAACAAGAAATATCCGGCAGTGATTTACGTATACGGCGGTCCGCACGCACAGATGATACACAATGTACGTTTCTACGGTGCACGAGGATGGGATTTGTACATGGCACAGTTGGGATATGTAGTTCTCACAGTAGATAGCCGTGGTAGCGATAACCGCGGATTGGCATTTGAAAACTGCACTTTCCGTCATTTGGGTACAGAAGAAATGAAAGACCAAGTGCTTGGCGCCAAGTTCCTTCAGTCTCTTCCGTATGTTAATGCCGATAAGATTGGCGTACACGGATGGAGCTTCGGTGGTTTTATGACTACCAATTTGATGCTTACTTACTCTGATATATTCAAGGTAGGTGTAGCCGGAGGTCCGGTAATCGATTGGCAGTTCTACGAAATAATGTACGGCGAACGCTATATGGATACTCCTCAATCTAATCCGGAAGGTTATAAAGAAGCCAACTTGCGTAATAAGGCTGGCAATCTGAAAGGCCGTTTGGAAGTGATTATCGGTGGAGAAGACCCTACATGCGTTCCGCAGCATAGTTATTCTTTCTTGCGTGCATGTATCAATGCTGGTACTCACCCCGATTTCTTCGTATATCCTGAAGCAGGACATAATATGGTAGGTAAAGACCGTGTACACTTGCACGAGCACATTACCCGCTATTTTGAAGAACATCTTAAATAACTATATTCAATAATATATAAACTTACAAGTATATGAAACTCTTACTGTTAGGTTCTGGAGGACGTGAACATGCATTGGCATGGAAAATTGCTCAAAGTCCCAAAATCGAGAAATTATATATCGCTCCGGGAAATGCCGGAACACGTGAAGTTGGAGAAAATGTAGCTATCAAAGCCGACGATTTTGAAGGCATCAAGAAGTTTGTCATCGAAAACGGTGTTGATATGGTAGTAGTAGGACCCGAAGACCCATTGGTAAAGGGTGTATACGACTTCTTTAAGAACGACGAAGCGTTGTGCGGAGTGCCTGTTATCGGTCCGTCGAAAGCAGGAGCTGTGCTCGAAGGCAGTAAGGAGTTTGCCAAAGGCTTTATGCAGCGCCATAACATTCCTACAGCCGGATATAAGAGCATTACAGCCGATAATCTGGAAGAAGGTTTGGCTTTCCTTGAAACACTTGAGGCTCCATACGTACTTAAGGCCGACGGTCTGTGCGCAGGAAAGGGAGTGCTGATACTTCCTACATTAGACGAAGCGAAGAAAGAGTTGAAAGAAATGCTGGGCGGTATGTTCGGCAATGCCTCTGCAACTGTTGTTATAGAAGAGTTTTTGAGCGGTATAGAGTGCTCGGTATTTGTACTTACCGATGGTAAGGACTATAAGATTCTGCCCGAAGCTAAAGACTACAAGCGTATTGGCGAAGGCGATAAAGGACTGAACACCGGTGGTATGGGTTCTGTATCTCCTGTTCCGTTTGCCGATGCTGTATGGATGAAGAAAGTAGAAGACCGCATTATCCGTCCTACCGTAGAAGGATTGGCTGCCGAAGGTATCGACTATAAAGGCTTTATCTTCTTCGGCTTGATTAATGTTAAGGGAGAGCCTATGGTTATAGAATACAACGTACGTATGGGCGACCCTGAAACAGAAAGCGTAATGCTCCGTATCAAAAGCGATTTAGTTGACTTGCTAGAAGGTGTGGCAAACGGCAATTTGGCAGAACAGACTATTGAGTTCGATCCTCGCTCGGCTGTTTGCGTTATGTTGGTATCAGGCGGTTATCCCGAAGCTTACGGAAAAGGCTATCCTATGGAAGGCATTGAAGACGCTAAGGCAGGCGGAAGCATCGTATTCCATGCCGGAACAGCAGTAAAAGACGGTCAGGTAGTAACCAATGGCGGACGTGTAATTGCTGTAAGCTCTTACGGAGCCAATAAGGACGAAGCTTTGAAGCAGTCATTTATTAACGCAGGAAAGATTAATTTCGAAAAGAAATATTTCCGTTCTGATATAGGATTCGATTTGTAAATATGTTGTCGACACGCGACAGATTTCAATATGATATAGCCACAGGGAGAGGAACTCTTCCTGTGGTTTCTATCATTACACTGGTAGTATGGGCATTATCATTGTCGGGAGATTGGTTTAGTGCCTTGACGTCTTTATGCTGCTGTGGATTATCAGCCTATCTGCTCATAGAGATGGATACCCATTTTGCGCTGATGCGTACGCGTACCACCTTGCCGTCGTGCTTGCTTTTGGCATTTTACACAGTTGGTACTTTTTTTCACGGAAGTCCCACACAGTCGGTGGTCGCACCACTGTTTGTGCTTATGCTATTCAGCCTGCTGCGCAGTTATGAAAGCTACGATGCCTCGTCTACCATATTCAATGCGTTTCTGTTCACCGGTTTGGCAGGGTTTATAGTGCCATGCGTGGTATGGATTTCGCCGTTTGTCTTTTTCTACATGATTTATTTGCGCTCATTGAGTGCAAAGACTTTCTTTGCTGGCATTATCGGTCTTACCCTTCCTTATTGGTTCTTATTCAGCTACGGGGTTTATACAGACAATATTAGTCTGGTAGTTCCGTACTTGTCGGCATGTGTACAGTTTCATCCGTTTACCGATTATGCCTTGCTGTCTATAAGTCAGATAGTATCTTTAGCCTCTTTGCTATTGCTTTTTATAGTGTATGGCGCATTTTATATGCAGTCGGCATTTAAAGATAAAGTACAGACACGTATCATGCTTACTTCCATCTTCTGGATGGGTGTATGGACATTCTTGCTTATCTTGCTTCAGCCACGCTATCTCAATGCGTTGCTTCCGGCGGCGGCTGTTTCTACAGCGGTGTTAGGCGGACACCTATTTGCATTGTCGTTTGGCCGTGTCGTAAGAATTGTCTTTTATTCAACCATTACTTTATTGGTGTTACTTCTCGTTTTTAATCAATGGATACATTTGTTCATCTCCTAACCGACTGGGGATATATTGGGATGTTCATTGCCGCTTTTTGGGCAGGAACTATACTCCCTTTTTGTTCCGAAGCGGTTTTGCTTGCTTGCATAGGGTTAGGACTCGACCCCGTGCTTTCTATTTTGTTCACCACTGCCGGAAACTCTTTGGGTGGAATCACCTGCTACTGGATAGGGTATTTAGGTAAAATGGAGTGGATAGAAAAGTATATGCGCATCAGTCATAAGCAGTTAGAGCGTGCCAACTATTTTATATACCGTCGCGGCTACTGGATGGCTTTCTTTTCTTTCGTCCCCATTATAGGCGGTCCCATTCTTGTAGCTTTGGGCTTGATGAAAGCCCCAGTACCATCTGTAGCGGTTTCTATGACACTTGGTAAATTGCTGCGTTATATAATATTGGTGGCAGCTACGTTGGGTATAATTCATACTACACTATAAAACAGAATCAATATGATAAAGATAGAGCAGACTGCCGATGGCAGCAATACGCTTTATGTGCCCGAATTGGATGAACATTATCATTCAGTAAAGGGGGCATTGACAGAATCAGAACATATATTTATCCGTACTGGGCTGAATCATAGTCCTGCCGTGTCGCCTCGTATACTTGAGATAGGTTTCGGCACCGGACTGAACGCTTTTCTTACTTTGCTTGAGGCTGACCGTGCTCAGCGCAAAGTACATTATACTACTATCGAACGTTTCCCGGTGACGGAAGATACCGTGCGTAGCTTGAAGTACCCCGAACAAATATGTCCGCAGCGTGCGGAAGATTTCTATGCGTTGCATTCCGCGGCATGGAATACCGATTGCCAGTTGACCGATTTCTTCACTCTTCATAAGGTTGAGGCGGATTTTACCGCCTGTAAGTTTGGCGATGGTTACGACGTGATTTACTTCGATGCCTTCGCTCCCGAAAAACAACCCGAAATGTGGAGCCAAGAGTTGTTCGACCGACTTTATGCTTCGCTTAATCCCGGAGGCATATTGGTAACCTATTGCGCAAAAGGCGTTGTTAGGCGTATGCTTCAGTCATCCGGCTTCCAGATGGAACGTCTGCCTGGCCCTCCGGGTGGAAAAAGAGAAATATTGCGCGGCACTCGTATTGATTAAAAAATACACATGGTGTCCGGTGCGATTTCATGCGGTGATTAAGAGGAAAATCTTGATAGATTAAGTATATTTGCATTATAATTAATCAATTAGAATTAAGCATGAAATCGAAGTTACAAAAGTTTTGTCTTTTACTTTTAGTAGCCTTTCTGTTCTGCGGAAAAGCGAAGAGTGCCGTGATAGACGATTTGAGAAAATGGTTGGCCACTCCGGTTGCGGAGCGAGGCGATGTAGACCGTCAGTCGTTTGCCAACAAATCATTGTCGCAAGAAGAAGCCGGTAGAGTTTTGCGTTTATTGCAAGATGAGTATTATCGTCATCAGCATGAGCGTTTCGATGAAATCTGGAAAAAACAATCCTTCAGTCGAGACACGTTGACCATGAAGTTTATGTATCGTGTTTATGGCGAGAAGCCAGCCGACGGACGTTCTCTTTACATCTCTATGCATGGCGGCGGTGGAACTACCCCAGAGGTAAACGACGGACAATGGAATAATCAGATACGGCTTTATCAGCCCGAAGAAGGAGTATACGTAGCTCCTCGTTCGCTTCACAACGTATGGAATATGTGGTGTCTTCCGTATCTCGACGGATTCTTTGATGAACTTATCCAGTCGGCTGTTGTAATTATGGGCGTTAATCCCGATAAAGTATATATTACCGGTTATTCGGCAGGCGGCGACGGCACATTCCGCATGGCACCTCGTATGTCCGACCGTTGGGCTGCGGCGTTGATGTGCGCCGGTCATCCGGGTAACACCTCGCCCGTAGGTTTGCGAAATCTACCTTTCGGTATGTGGGTAGGAATAGAAGACACGGCTTACGACCGTCATCAGCATGGTATAGAGTGGTGTGCCGCACTGAAGGCGTTGCGCGATCTCGACCCGGATGGATACATAAGCAACACTAAAATGCTTCCTACCGGACATTGGATGAACCATATGGACACGGTAGCATTTAAATGGATGGGTCAGTTCACACGTAATCCTTATCCCGATAAAGTAGTATGGAAGCAAGACTGCACTGACCTTAACAAGGCTATGTATTGGCTGTCGATGCCCGAAGAGAAACTACAGTTGGGCGGTTTGATAATAGTAAGTCATAACGGCAACGAGTTTATCATAGAACGCAGTTACACTGACGAGCTGACAATCGGTCTGAACGACAAGATGATAGACTACTCTAAGCCGGTAGTAGTTCGCTATCGCGGTAAAGAAGTGTTCCGCGGGAAAGTAAAACGTACCGTGGCAAGTCTGTATAAATCATATATAAGTCGCCACGACGACCGTTACGGCTTTTCTACAGTCTTAAATCTTAAGTTGGACTGATAATAACTTCCGTATATAATATTAAAGTTGCTGGCAGAAGATGCTATAAGTCTTCTGCCAGCAATTTTTTTTGATTTTATCGTTTTTTCGTAATTATTCCACGAGCCAGTCTTACAGATATCTGTGACGGCACTTTTAAGAAAAATGACTAGAATCATACATGATTTGTATTCTCATTATATATTATATAAGTTGCACAAATTCTTTAATGACCGATGATTGGAAACTGAATATTGCAAAGTAATTCTCTAAGAGTTATAGTGTAAAATTTCGTGGTTTCTTATTCAATTCTCTATTCTTAACCTAAGAATATAAAAACTTAAGTTAAGAATATATATACTTAGCCTAAGTTTATATATCTCTAGTCTAGAGATAGAGTTTTTCTGCCAATTGGTGAAGTTCTTATTCGTATGTTATTTGTGATATTTATATTTCACATAGTCAAATAGTCCATAATTTTCTTGTCGCGGAATTTGATCACCTAAGAATATAAGGTTTTCAACGCTGCAAAAAATATGAAAAGCAACTTCTGCACCATATTGAAGCTGAATCTCGTGCCTTTTTTGTTTATCGATAAACCATGTAACAAAATATTTTCCTTCTATCAATTTAAGGTCTATTTCAAATATATGCCAGCCAGATTTAATTTTTATAGGTACTGATGTAAACGGAAAATCTTGGCTTGTCATATATGCCAGCATATCATCATCTTCTGCACTTATTTCTTTTCTAGCTTTGGCAGTTCCATATCCTACTTCAAAATCAAGTTCATGGTGGTCGTCACAATATATCCATGAGCCTACACTGGCTTGGTCACGTTTCCCCATCTGAGGAATATAAGTTTTCCAAGTATATCTGCCCGATGTATATACTTTATTTATTGTGCGTATTTTCTTTCTGTCTCTTGAATTAGCCCTTGTGAATATTTTTAATATTCCATTGCTGATTTCGCATTGGTTATTTGGATTGTCGTCTTGATGTCCATATTGCCAACCTGTTAAATCATTAAAATTCCATTTGTGATTATTTTTATTCTGTGCCAGTCCACATTGAAAACATAATAAAAAAATAGACGTAAAAAATATTAGCTTCATAAGCTGTTGGTGTTTGATACTTCTGTCGAAGGTTATTTTTATATAAGTCATTATTATATTGGGAGATTCAGTTTTACATAATCTCAGTAAATGATTAAACTGAATCTCCCAATGAAAACATTAATCAAGGTTTATAGTCAAACCAAGTATATTTGCCAACATAGGTATTAGTACAATTACTATCACCTTGCCAACCTCCACCGTCGGCAAAACTGCGAAATTCTAATCCAAATGTGAATTCTTCAGGAGTATAATTGGTTTGTTTGCGCGTTATTTCATCTCCATCCATATACCATATAGGCAGGTATCCATTTTCATTGAGCTGTAGTTCTATCTCAAAAATGTGTTTGCCTGGGTCTATTGCCAAAAAGAATGGGTCCATAGATTCTGTATAGCAACGTATAAGCATCTGTCCTTGAATAGCACCTGCAGATTCACGCCAAGCTTGAGCTCCCGGACAAATGTAGAGTGAGAAAGTACGCTCTTCTGCATTGGTCGCAAAAATATTTATGCCATTAAACCATTTTTCACCAGCTGGAATTTTAGGCACATCCAATTCGAAGCGATATCTACCTTTTCCGGCTGAAATATCGGTTTTTACTACTTGACCATTAGCTATATTCAGGCATCCTTCACTTACAGATGCATCTCCTAAATTCCAACCAGCCGGAGCTTCGTTAAATTCGAAAGCTGGTTTATTTTCTTCCTCACCTCCGGTTTCTCCGTATTTCTTGTACTCAATGTAGTTGTATTTAGTTTCATAGTTAGTTGAACATTCAGTCTGTCCTTGCCAACCTCCTCCATTTGACATGGTGCTGAATTGTAGGCTAAATTTATTTTCTGCAGAAGTGTACCAAGTTTGGAATGTTTTTACTTTTTCACCGTCTATTATCCAAGTACAATTATATTGATCATCAGCGTTTACGCGTAAATCTAATGCAAATGTATGCTTTCCTGGATCAATTGGAACATTAAATATGCCCAAAGATTCTGTATAACAACGTACCATCATTTGCCCAGGCAAAGCGCCAGCTGCATTACGGTCTTCTTGACTGCCCGACCATATGAACATAGAGAAAGAACGTTCAACTCCAGGTACATTATTCACTGTTATATTAGGGCCAGCCACATACTTCTCGCCTACACCTATTTTAGGTACATCTATTTCGAAAGATACTTTTCCCGTGCCCATATCTTCATTAATCACTGAATGGCATGATGGCATAGGAAGTGTCATCCAACCATCGGCAAAAGTAGCATTGCCTACGGATTCCCAATCAGTAGGGGCCTTATTATCTTCAAAATCCCATCTTACAACCTTACCGTCTGGTTCTGATTCTTCTGAACTTCCGATAGGCTTCTTTGAATAATCGTAAGGAATGTATTCAAACCAGTCAAAGATGGCATAGTTTTCTTGCGTTGCAGCATGATCGCCCATACCCATCAAATTCTCTACGCTGAAAATTGAACGGAAAGCAATTTCCTCTCCAAATGCCATTACTTGAGAAGTTATAGGTTTGTCATCTATTATCCATTCTGCAACATATTTCCCTTCTTGATTAAGTTTCATGTCAATAGCAATGTTGTGCCATGCATCTGCTTTAATAACTGTAGTTGCTCTTACGACTGGGTTGGCTTGGCTAGAAATAAGGCAGAGTAACTCATCTTCTGCTGCGCCATATTTAGCACGTTCTTCTGCTTTGCCAGAGGAAATTTCAAAGTCAAGTTCATGGCGATCATCATTATAAATAAATCCTGCAACACTTGTACGGTCGTTCATTCCTAATTTGGGGATATAAACTCGCCACTCATAACGTCCGGAATAATACATTTTATCTGTGTTAACCTTAAAGCGGTCACCATTGTTGCCCATATGTTCTTCTCCTGGGCGAGTATAAATACGTATACCCTTTCCGTCTTCACAACCCTCATGGTCAACTAAGGTAATAGGGTTGATGGCATCATTTTCGCCAGATTTAAACAATCCATTAAAGCTATCAAGATTGTATTTGTCGCCTTTCTTTTGAGCTTTTTGCTTTACTGTAACATTCATCAGCTCAGCTCTAGCTGCAGATACGGTAACAATAGCACTACGTGCAGGTCCCTTATTCTTATCTGCATGAAAAGTAAGTGTTGCATTACCAATGCCTTCCATAGGAGTTACAGTGAGCCATTGCTCTATGCCTTGAGAAACAGTAACTTTCCATGGAATATCTGTTTCTATTTGTATGGTTTGATCTTGATCTGAAGATGGAGCAGCCTCAAAGATTACTGCATTGCCTGATAAATTCATATCTTCTACATCTATTCTTTCTCTCTCGAAATCGCTACATGCTGTACATAGCGAAAATACTATAGCAGTAATAGCTAAACAAAAATATTTTAATTTCATATTACCGATCAATTATAGTTAGTGTTTCAAATTAGGGTTATTTACCACGTCTCGTGCCGGATAAGGGAAATACATCTTACTGTCATCCCACACTCCTGCAACGGGTACAGATTCACTGACAAATACACCGGGAGCTACTTCTACCTGTGGATTTTCTTTACGATACTCGAAATGATCTTTTAAACGATTCAGTCTGAACATATCTCGTGCACGAGTTGCTATATTTGCCCAATAATAGCCAGCAACTTCCCAACCATGTTCATTGTAAGCAGCTTCTGCTAATTCGTCATCGCTCATTGATTCATTATAAATATTACTCTGTTTACCATCAGCGCGATTACGTACTTCATTAAGCAAACGTACGGCTTTAGTCTTGTCAGCTCCACCTAATTTAGCACGTCCAACTGATTCTGCAAACCAACAGTATACTTCTGAAAGTCTGATTACTTGATGTTGCTTTTGACCTTCAAAGCTAAGAGCCGCAGGATTTGTATAATCAAATTCAGCACCATTCAAACCTTCTACTTTTTTCATAAAGCAAGGCGCTAAACATGTACGAGGAGATGTTGGGTCTGGATCTTCCCACCAATCACGTAGTGTTCCACTTTTGGCTTCGCTTTGCAGAATGATTTTAGGGAAATAGCTCGCTTCTTTACGTGGTCCGTCGGGAAAGTTTTTCCAAAACTTTATTTCACCATGTGTGTCTTCCCAACCACCACCATAAGCCATATCTTGCATAAAATCGCATACTACGGCATTTGTCAATGCTCCTGAAGACAAGTTGTAGTGTATTCCTAAAAGAACTTCTGGGTTCTTTTCATTCCACTCCATTGAATAAACTTGCTTATATTCATCAAGTAAACGATAATTCCAAGTCCCTTTTTCTACCCCTTCAATTACTTCGTTTGCTTTTTGAGCTGCTAGTTTATAATATTCTGTTCCCAAATTTAGAGGCCAACCTGCCATGGTCATATAAACATAGCTCAAAGTTGCTTTAGCTGAAGCACTGTTTACTGCGATATTCACTCCGTTACGTGCATATGGTTCCTCTGAATAATTATCAGGTAACATTGTTTCGGCGTTCTTTAAGTCGCTTACGATGAGAGCATATATGTCTTCTACTTCGGCCAAAGGCATATTATATTCTACTTCATCTTTTACGCATAAAGGAACTCGTCCCCAAGTTGTGACTAAATAATAGTATGAATAAGCACGCCAATAGTAGGCTTGTCCTAATGTTGTGTTGACATATTTCTTGTCTACAGGAGTACGTCCTGCATTTTCTATTATAAAGTTTGCAGCTTTTACCACTTCCCAACGTTTGGTCCATAATTCATCAACCCAAGTATTATTATCGGATATGTCATAGCTGTCTACCTCACGAATAGGTTGTTTGTTACTGGCAGGGTGAGTACTTATATCGTCTCCTCTTACAGCGTCAAATCCAATAGCGTTGTTGGCATACATGGCGTTGGCCAGAATTCCATATAAAGCATTGAGTGATTTATCTAAGTCGCCTTTGGTTTGAAAGAAATTTGTCACTGCCAGTTGTCCTTTAGGGTCTTCAGTTAAAAAGTCCTGACACCCAGTTGTGCTAAACGATGAAAATGCTAGGCTTATCATCATTAAAGATTGATATATTTTTTTCATATGAAGCATTTATTTTTGTTTTTAAAAGTTAAGTTTTACTCCAAATGTAAAGGTTCTTGGAATAGGATAAGCTCCCATATCCACGCCATTGAGTCCATAAGGACCCGCATTAATAGCTTCTGGGTCCATACCGGTGTAATGAGTCAATGTAAATACATTCTGGGCACTTATAGAGAGTTGTAAATCGGCTATGCGTGTCCACTTACGTGGAAAAGTATAAGAAACACTAATATTTTTCAGCTTAATATAAGAAGCATCTTCTAGATAGAAGTCAGAATCTGGGAAATCTTTGTTTTCACTATTCTTGTGAGTAGAATAAAGTGCGTCTGCCTTGTTTTCTACCATATCCCAACTTTTGTAATAAGCATCAGCTAAAGTAATGAATTTATATTTACCAACCATTGACGACATTGCAAAGCGGCTCATGTTAAGCCTGTCGCTTCCTAATGCAGCATTGAAGAAACAGTTAAATGTCCAATTTTTCCATGTCACAGTATTGTTCCATCCAAATGTCCAACTCGGTTCTGCTTGTCCTTTTACTACTAAATCTTCACTAGTAGGTGTTGTAGTAAAGCTACCGTCTGCTTGGTGTTTATAAAGGTTCAAGCCATTTTTGCTGAAATTTTGCCATTCATATACATAGAAGGAACCGATAGGATACCCTACTTTCTTAATTTCTATTGGACCAGCTCCGAATCCTGTAAGATTTTCACCGACGATATATGGGTCGCCTGCCAAATCGATTACTTCATTGTGTAGCCAAGAAGCATTTAATGAAGTGTCCCAACGTAAATTCTTGTTAGCTATAGGAGTTGTCGCAATATTGAATTCAAGACCATAGTTGCGGATCTCTCCATGATTAACCCAGAAACTTCCGCCACCATTATATGCTGGGATAGGCTTGCGCAGCAACAAATCTTTGGTATCCTTACGGAACCATTCGGCACTGAAATTTAAGCGACCGTTCAAAACAGATGCGTCTACACCTACATTATACTGATAAGTGCTTTCCCACGTTACATCCGGAGTAGAAAGCGACCCACTCCAATATCCATTCCATTTTTGACCGCTTCCCCATGAGTCGTAATTTTTTTCGGAAAGCATGCCTAAAGTAGAATATGAGCTAATGGCAGAATTACCGGATACACCAAAACTGGCACGTAGTTTTAATTGATCAAAGATGTCCTGATTCTTCATGAAACTTTCTTCTGCAACATTCCAAGCTAAAGCAGCCGATGGAAAATACCCCCATTTATTACCTTTGCTAAACTTAGAAGACCCGTCAGCGCGTAATGTAGCGGTAAGCATATAACGCCCCTTATAGCTATACATAACACGGCCTAAAGCAGATACCATGGTTGATGCAGAATATCCATTGCCTGCAGCGATATTCTTGGCATTATTAACGTTCCAATATCCTACAAATTCATTGTTTAGCTCGCTTCCGTTGATAGAAATGCCCTTGCCTTCATAGCCATTCAATTCAAAAACAGCTGTAGCTGTAAGGTGGTGATCTTTATTGAAAGTTTTATCATAAGTAAGATTCTCTATATTTTGCCAAGTTATTCCATAGCTACCGCTGTTTGACATTTTACTTTGTGCACCAGGTGCTGTTATGGCAGAAGAAAAACTATAATTGGGTGAATGTCCATAGCTGATAGAGCCCTGTGCCGATAATGTCAGACCATCGATGATTTTATAAGTAAAGTTCATGTTACCATCAAAACCATAATAGTAAGAGTCACTATAGTTCTCTATACGTCGTCCATAAGGGTTAGAGTCGACGGCGTTATATGGGTCTTTATTATATATTCCAGTTTCAGAATCGCGCATTTCCATAGTAGGAGAATAATTCAAGAAAGTCATCATGTCAAGATCTCCATTATGACGATGAGAGTAAGTCATATTGAGTTTTGTTGACATCATAAGACGATCTGTGAGTTCATTGTCTAGATTGATGCGCATTTGAGCACGCTGATTTTTTGTGGTAATAGTCATTGCAGATTGATCCAAGAAATTAGTGGATATATAATATCTATTTTTCTTGTTTCCGCCAGATAAACTCACTCTATAGTCTTGGCTGATACCTGTTTGCAACATTGTTTTCTGCCAATCGATTCCTTTCTGGCCTGTACGATATGCTTCCATGTCTTCAGGTGAAACGGTAGCACCGCCTCTATAATAATTCAGTGCTTGTGCATATTCGTAGGGTGAAAGTAAATCATACTTTTTAATAATATTAGAGATGCCTATATTAGCTTCAACAGAAACACGAGACTTGCCTTCAACACCTTTTTTAGTTGTTATAAGTATGACACCATTTGCGCCACGTGAACCGTAAATTGCAGTTGCAGACGCATCTTTCAATACCTCAATTGAAGCGATATCATCTGGATTTATATCAAGACCACCGCCAATTACACCATCTGTTACATATAGAGGGTCACAACCTGTGTTAATTGATGTGGTACCTCGAACTCTAATTTTTACACCACCACCTGGCATACCATCTGTATTTGTTACTTGTACACCGGTAGCACGTCCTTGAAGAATGTCACTTACACGCTGAACTGGTTGTTCTTTATACTGTTTTGGAGAAATGGAAGAAATGGAACCGGTAAGATCTGACTTTTTCACAGTACCATAACCTATTACTACCACTTCGTCTAATCGATTTTGGTCTTCTTTAAGAGTAATGCGAAGAATTGTGTTTGTACCTAGAACAATCTCTTGCGACTCATAGCCTATATAAGAGATGTGTAATACTTTACCTTTTATGGCACGAATGTTAAATTTACCGTCTATATCAGTAATAGTACCAGTATTTGTTCCTTCTTGAGTGATATTCACTCCGATTAAAGGTTCGCTGCTTGCGGCATCAATAACGACACCGTTATAAGTTTGTGTAACTTGTGCCCATGCTGATGAAATGCATAGAAATGTACACAATAGTAAGCAGCCAAAAGCTTTTCTTACATTTTTCATATTAAATAGTATTATTAAAATGGGTTAATTCTTATGTCTCAAAATTAGGAAAGGGATATCTTTTTTTGCTCAATATATAGATTTATTATGTCCTTTTTTGTTCTAAACACATCAAGAAATCGCTTATACGCATCAATAATGGTTCATTTTAATTAGTTCCCACTTAAAATAGTTCTATATTTGTAGTCATCTAAAGGATTATAATCTATGAAGCGTACGATTATCATACTGTATATACTTTTACTATGTCTTCCACTAAATGCTATACAAGATACACATTCTTTTATACCTTTATCACTAAGTGAAGGTCTGACACATTCACGGGTTCAATGTATCTTTCGTGATCATTCTGGGGTATTATGGATTGGAACAAAAAATGGTCTTAATAGTTGGGATCAATCGGAATTGAAATCTTTCCTTCATGATCCATCTAACCTAAAGTCTATACCCAATAATTATATCAAATTCATAGTTGAAGGTTCCGATAATAAGTTATATATATCTACCAACAATGGAATATGTGCATTTATTCCTACGCAAAATGAATGTAATCAAATTCTTTATGAAGGTAAGACATTTGATGCTTGGAGTTGTTTGCGTACTGATAGCGTTTTACTATTTGGGGGTAGAAAAACTATATATTCCTATAGTTATAAGAATAAATCAATTCATCCTTTAGTAGATGAAATAAAAGGGGATATGAACAAATGTGTTAATCATATTTCTATTTGGGATAATCATAGATACATCGCTTCTACACAACACGATGGGGTTTGGATATTCGATATAGAAAAGAAGGCAATGACACGATGCTCGTTTGTTAAAGAGCGTAACATTACTAATATATTTGTTGATAGCAATGGCTGTCTATATGTCTCAATTTATGGAAAAGGAGTGATTAGGTATAAACATGATGGAACTTTTGATAAGCATTTTTCTACTAAGAATGGTACACTCACTAATGATGTTGTATTGGATTTTGTAGAAAAAGACAATATCATTTGGATTGGTACAGATGGTGGAGGTATTAATTTGCTAAATTTGCAAACTGATAAAGTAACAAGTATAAAGCATATCCCTAACGATTTACATTCACTACCCAACAACTCTATTTATTGTCTTTATAAAGATGATAAAGGTAATATTTTTGGTGGTAGCATATACAGTGGATTATTTTTAGCTATCGGGAATTATATCAAGACTTATAAAAATACGCAGTATAGTCAACCTGAAGGGTTAAGTGAACTCACCGTTACCGCTTTACATGAAGATTCTGACACTTTATTGTGGATAGGTACGGATGGGGGAGGGCTTAATACTTACCACCAACATACAGGCAAATTCCAACATTTTTCATCTACAAATGAGAAGAAAATAGTATCAATTGCTTCATATTCATCAAAGGAATTAATTATATCATGCTTTAACGATGGTCTTTATCTGTTTGATAAACGTACAGCCCAATTAACTCCTTTTCCACTCATGGATAATTCTACGTCTAAAGAAGAATTCTCAAAAGGAGACTTGATAAACTTATATGTGTCATCTGATGAAATATATATTTTTGCTTTTAATATTTATGTATATAATCTGCATACGAAGCGTTTCACAGTGCTATCCGTTCCACAGCATATAAAACGTGAACAATTCATGAATGCACAACCTGTTTATGCGGATAATAAATACATCTATATACTAAGCTATAAGAACTTGTTGCGAATTGGAAAAGCCAATAAGAACATTCAATCACTTTTTAGTGTATCAGACAATGAATCTCTAACTTCGGCATGTGTTGATTGTCAAGGGGATTTTTGGATAGGTAGTGATTATTCCTTGTATTGCTATAGTCCTCAAAGTAATCAAACAAAGAAAATTCAGAATGCATTTTTCCATAACATTCAGAGTCTGACTTCTGATAACAAAAATCGTATTTGGATAGGGCTTAACAATATGTTGCTATCTTATAATATATCTGAAAAACGTATTGTAATGCTAGATGAAACAGATGGTGTTAAACCTAACGGATATATTTTTACTCCTATGCCAATGTCTGTTAGTAATAATATTTATATTGGTGGTACGCAAGGGTTGACTATAATAAATAAAGACATTGAAATGTCTGATAAATTTCCACCAACCGTTAATTTGCTCAATGTGAGTTTGGATGGTAGAGACATTACCAATAAAGTAACACATGATAAGAAACTGATAGTGCCGTACAAACATTCATCTATTAACTTCAAAGTAATTGTAGATGAAGATATACCATTCCATAAACATCTTTTTAATTATACACTAGAAGGAGATACACCGAGAAAAATCCAAAGCTATTCCAGAAAAATTGAATTAGGTATTTTAAGACCTGGCGACTATACGCTTCTTGCCAACTGTAGTTCTAATGAAAATTGGAGTAAAACATCTACGTTACTATATATTCACGTTGAAGGCCCTATATGGCAAAGATCATGGTTCATAACTCTTTGTGTAATTCTATTCATATCTATTTGCATAGGCGTAATACGATTAATGCAAAAACAAATGAACCGTAAACTAAAGCTTGCGATAGCTAAGAACAAACGTGAACAAGAAGATCAATTACGTTTCATTACTCGACTGAACGATATTATCGACAATAATATAGATAAGCCTGATTTGGATAATTTGTTTTTGCAAAAAGAGATGTCAATGGGGCGTACTTCTCTTTATAACAAGCTTAAACAAACAACTGGTATGGGTACAAGTGAGTACATAAATCTGCGTAGAATTAAAAAAGCCGAAGATTTATTGTTAAACACTAACCTTAGTGTTTCGGAGATATCCGATCGTCTTGGTTTTACTTATCAGCGTTATTTTAGTACTATCTTTAAAAAGGTGAAAGGAGTGTCACCTTCACAGTTTCGTAATAATAATGGAGGAAATGATTAATATTGACTCCAAAGCGATTATCTATTTCTTTAGTGAGTGCATCTTAACGTAACCGAAAACTGTTAACTTTGCAACGGAACATTAAAGAATATGCATATTATGAAGATATATGTTTGGATAATTGCTTTGCTTCTTACGTTTTCATCGTGTGGAAGCAAGAAGCAGAACGAGGAGCAGCGCGCCACTCTTACGGTGAGCATCGAGCCGTTGCGTTTCTTTGCTGAGGCTATCGCCGGAGATAAGTTTAGTGTAACAAGCTTGGTGCCCGAAGGCAGTAGTCCTGAGACGTACGACCCTACGCCGCAGCAATTGATAGCGTTAGGTAAGAGTACAGCGTTTTTACGCATCGGATATATCGGTTACGAACAGGTGTGGGCTGATAAGTTGCAGCAGAATGCGCCGAATGTGAAGTTCTTTGATATGTCGGAAGGCATTGACTTGATAAAAGAAGATGATATTGAGCACCACGGACATGTGCATGTGGGAGGGGTGGAACCTCATATTTGGAATTCGGTACGTAACGCTGATATCATAGCAGATAATGTGTATCGTGCTTTGTGTAATGTGGATTCTGAACATCAGGCTTATTTTGCGCAAAAACTCGACTCGCTGAAACAGGTTATCCGTAGCACAGACGAACAAGTGAAAGCATTTTTGCTTGATAGCCAGTGCGCCTTTCTTATTTACCATCCGGCATTGTCTTATTTTGCACGCGACTATGGGTTGCAGCAAATCTGCATAGAAAAGGGAGGCAAAGAACCATCGCCGGCACATGTACAAGAGTTGATAAAACAATGCCGTAATGAGAAGGTGAAGGTAATTTTTATTCAGAAAGAATTTGATGTGCGAAACGCTGAGATGATAGCTAAAGAACTTGGTCTGAAAGTAGTGTCTATCAATCCGTTGAGCTATCATTGGGATAAGGAGATGATAAATATAGCCGAGGCGTTAGCTCGCTGATCAATAGGGGGAGGATAAGCAATGAACGAGAAGAAGCCTATTATGCAACTGGATCATATCTGTGCGGCCTATGATGGCAAGCAGGTATTGAATGACGTGAATCTGACGGTATACGAACGTGATTTTTTGGGTGTGGTAGGTCCTAACGGTGGTGGAAAAACTACGTTGATGAAGATTATATTGGGATTGCTATCGCCGGTAAGCGGTAAGATTAGCTTTTTCAATGACGGGAAAGAGGTCCCTGCCATCAGTATGGGCTATCTTCCGCAGTACAACACGATAGACAAGAAATTCCCTATTTCGGTATATGATGTAGTTCTGTCGGGATTGAACAAGCAGGAGTCTTTGTTTAAATCCTTTACACCCGAGCAGCATGAGCAAGTGCAGCGTGTCATTGCACGCATGGGCTTGGAAGGGCTGGAGAAACGTGCGATAGGCCAGCTAAGCGGCGGCCAGCTACAGCGTGCATTGTTGGGACGTGCATTAGTGTCCGAGCCAGATGTGGTGATATTAGACGAGCCAAACACCTATATCGACAAACGTTTCGAGGCGATACTATATTCATTGTTGGAGGATATAAACAAGGAGCGCGCCATTATATTGGTAAGCCATGACATCGGTACTGTATTGCAGAACGTCAAGTCAATAGCCTGTGTAAGCGGTCGTCTCGATTATCATCCCGATACAGAAATACCTGTAGAGTGGCTCGAAAAGCATTTCGGATGTCCCATAGACTTGTTAGGACACGGCAATTTGCCACATCGTGTGCTGATGTGCCATCATCATCACGATGAAGAACATGAAAAATAGAATTACAATTCGTTTAGAAGCCATTTCCAGATAGGGGTGACTTTTATTTCTTTTCCGTCGATGTTTATCGTCTTTTCTTCATCTTTTGTGATGATTAGTAAGCGATTACATGGCATGAAAGACGACAGCTTAACTAGAGCTTTCGCTTCTCGTTCTAATGTATCTTGTTCTGATATTGTATAACTTACTTGAATGGCTGTTTCACATTCTGGAATATAGAAGTCTACTTCTACTCCTTGGTTGTAGAAGAAAACAGCATCTTCTCTGCCATATTTTCTTAGTAGGCTTATTGCTACCAAATTTTCAAGCAGTGGGGCATAGTTGTTGATAAGAAACAAGTTTAGTATGCCATTATCTGTAAAATAGTATTTCGGATTTGTTTCTTTATCTACTAATTTGCCTACAATATTTGGAACCTGATTGATTAGCCATGCTTCTTTGGCATATTCTAGATAGTTGATAATAGTATTCTTTCCGACTTTTATTCCCGTAGCTGTGATGATGTTTGTTAAGCGGCTGAAGGATAAGGGTTGCATAATGCTTTCAGCTATTTTTTTGAACATAATCTTCAGGGCGAAAGTGTTTTCTATGGCATGGCGTGCTGCTATGTCGCCTAAATATATCTTCTGATACAGACTTGATAAGTAATCTCTCTTTGAAGAAAGTGCTGCACCTTCTGGAAAACCGCCAAAACGAAAGTAATCATTGAAAAGTCTTATAACCTCAGCTTTTGTTTCGGTGCCATAAAGAGTTGTTGGAAGTAACTTAATATTTTTAGCCGCTAGAAATTCATTGAATGAATAAGGATATATATATACAGGAATGTATCTGCCACCCAATGTGCTTTGTATTTCTTTGCTGAGCATTTTTGCGTTGCTTCCTGTGATATATACTCGATATTTTGAGTCTGCGAGTCGTCTGGCAAACTTCTCCCATCCATCAATATTCTGGATTTCATCCAAAAACAGGATAGGGCGTTTGCCGTACATTTCCATGTGTATTTCTAAAAGAAGATTTAGATCTTGTGCTGTTATGTTTCCTAAGCGTTCGTCTTCGAAATTGATATAAAGGATTTCATCCCAACCTATACCAGAATTGAGCAGTTGTTGAATGCGTTGGTAAAGAATATACGATTTTCCGGCACGTCGAATCCCAACAAATACATAATTCCCAAATTCTTCGAATCGAAAATTGCGTGGCAGTACCTCATGTCGCGGTATTTCAAGTTGATAGTCAACCAAAACTGATTTAAGTATTTCTTTATCCATACCATTATTGTTTTGTTTATGGAACAAAAATAGTGATAAATTGTTTTATTGACAATACAATACTGCCTTATTAAATCATTTAACTATTGTTTTTTATCGGGTTTACATGGGATGATTGAATTTTACGTTCTTGGTGTGGTAAAAGATTCTTTTCCGAACCGAATAGATAATGAGCTTTTATAACTAGCAGAAGTAGAGGCACTGAAATACAAAAAACTCTTAACGTACACTCTCTCTTGCTGAAATTCACTATCTTTGCCACATTCTTACTCTGAATTTAACGAAGAATAAATAGTTAACAAATGAAACAGTACAACAAGATTAACAATCTGGTGGGCTGGTTGACGTTCTTGGTAGCGGCGTTTACTTATTGCTCTACCATAGAACCGACTGCCAGTTTTTGGGATTGTCCCGAGTTTATTACTACAGGGTATAAGTTGGAGGTCGGACATCCGCCCGGCGCACCATTTTTTATGCTGACAGCCAATTTGTTCAGCCAGTTTGTGAGCGATCCGTCGCAGGTAGCCCGTATGGTGAACACGATGAGCGCGCTGATGAGTGCGGCTTGCATCATGTTCTTGTTCTGGAGTGTGACGTGCCTGGCCAAGAAGTTGGTTTGCCCCGATGATGACAAGATGACTCTCGGTAAGCTGATAACCATTATTGGTTCGGGCGTAGTAGGCGCGTTGGCCTATACCTGGAGTGATACATTCTGGTTCAGTGCTGTAGAGGGCGAGGTATATGCTTACTCCAGTCTTTTCACAGCAGTTGTGTTCTGGCTGATACTGAAATGGGAGAACCGTGCCAACGAGGCGCATAGCGACCGTTGGCTTATCTTGATAGCCTATCTTACCGGTCTTTCTATCGGTGTGCATCTGCTTAATTTGCTGTGTATTCCTGCCATCGTACTTGTATATTATTATAAGAAAAACCCCAATGCCGATTTAAAAGGCAGTTTGATAGCGTTGGCTGGTTCTATGGTGCTGGTAGCTGTAGTGCTTTACGGCATCGTGCCAGGTATCGTAAAAGTAGGCGGATGGTTTGAATTGTTGTTTGTCAATACATTAGGTTGTCCGTTTAATACCGGATTGGTATTTTATATTATTATATTGGCAGCCAGCCTTATTTGGGGTGTGTACGAAAGTTATACCGTACGCAGCAATAAGTTGATGAATATCTCTTTCTTGCTTACCGTAGCGTTGCTGGGTATTCCTTTCTATAGCTATGGATGGACAAGCGTATTGGTTGGTATCGTAGTGTTAGCGGCTTTGGCGGCATATCTGTTTATAGATTTGCCTGCAAAATGGCGTGTGTCTGCACGTACGCTTAACACCTCGCTGCTCTGTATGATGATGATAGTAGTGGGATATTCTTCGTACGCTGTCATTGTGATACGTTCGGCAGCCAATACTCCGATGGACCAGAACTCGCCTGAAGATATATTTACGTTGGGCGAATACTTGAATCGTGAGCAATACGGTACTCGTCCGTTGTTCTACGGACAGGCTTATTCTTCAAAAGTGGCTTTGAAAGAAGTCGACGGAGGCTGTATGTACGACGTGAGAGAAGGAGCGCCTGTTTATCAGCGTAAGGAAAAAGAGAATCCTGCAGAAAAAGACAGCTACGAAAAGGTACGTAACAAGACCGAATATAAGTATGCTCAGAATATGCTGTTCCCACGTATGTATAGCGATGCGCATGCCAAAGCTTACGAAGACTGGCTGGGCGGCATAGAAGGTAAGACCGTACCTTTCAATCAGTGTGGCGAAATGGTTATGGTGAAGATGCCTACCCAGTGGGAAAACATCAAGTTCTTCTTCATCTATCAGGTGAACTTCATGTACTGGAGATACTTTATGTGGAACTTTGCCGGACGTCAGAATGATCTTCAAAGTCAGGGAGAGATAGAACATGGTAACTGGATTACGGGTATACCGTTTATCGACAACTTCCTGGTGGGCGACCAGACTTTCTTGCCGAGTGATCTGAAAAATAATAAGGGACATAACGTATTCTACTGTTTGCCGCTTATCTTGGGTCTTATCGGATTGTTCTGGCAGGCTTATAAGGGCGATAAGGGTATCCAGCAATTCTGGATTGTATTCTTCTTGTTCTTCATGACCGGATTGGCTATTGTGCTTTACCTTAATCAGACTCCGGGTCAGCCGCGTGAGCGCGACTATGCATACGCCGGCTCGTTCTATGCATTCGCTATCTGGATTGGATTAGGCGTAGCGGCTATCTCTGAATGGCTTGCCAAGAAGATGAAGAAAGAAACTCCTGCTGCCGTAATCGCCAGTGTAGCATGTCTGTTAGTTCCTATACAGATGGTTAGCCAGACTTGGGATGACCACGACCGCAGCGGACGTTATACTTGCCGTGACTTCGGGCAGAATTATCTGAATTCGTTGCAGGAAAAAGGGGCTCCTATCATCTTTACTAATGGCGATAACGATACATTCCCATTGTGGTATAATCAGGAAACAGAAAACTTCCGTACAGATGTACGTGTATGTAACCTGAGTTATCTTCAGACCGATTGGTATATCGATCAGATGCGTCGTCCTGCTTACGATTCACCGTCGGTACCTATCAACTGGACCCGTATCGACTATGTACAAGGACATAACGAAGCTGTAGCTATACGTCCTGATGCTATGTCTACCATAGTTAAGTATTACCAGCAAGACCCAGAAAACGCCAAGAAAGAATTCGGAGACAATCCGTACGAGCTGAAGAATATTCTGAAGTATTGGGTTCGCAACTCGAAAGACTCTGGTTTGCAGATGATTCCTACCGACAGTATTGTTATGAAACTGGATAAGGAAGCTATCAAGCGTTCGGGCATGTTGACTCCTGATTCTATTCCCGACTATATGCATATCTCGCTGAAAGGAAAGCGTATGTTGTATAAGAGCGAATTGATGATACTTGAAATGTTGGCTAACGCTAACTGGGAGCGTCCGCTCTATATGGCTATAACAGTAGGTTCGGATAATCACATGAATCTTACCAACAACTTCCTTCAGGAAGGTTTGGCATATCGAATCACTCCGTTCAATAACACTGCGTTAGGTCGTCGTATCGACTCTGAAAAGATGTACGATAACTTGATGAACAAGTTCAAGTTCGGTGGAATAGATAATCCTGATGTATATCTTGACGAGACTGTACACCGTATGTGCGATACTCATCGTCGTCTGTTCGTGCAGTTGGCAAGCCAACTTATCAAAGAAGGTAAAAACGATAAGGCATTAAAAGCACTCGACTACTGCCAGAAGGTAATCCCAGCATCTACAGTGCGTCACGATTATCTGTTTGGCGGCTCAAAAGAGATGGCCGAAGACTATCGATTGCTGGGACAGCCTATGAAGGCAGCCGAAATCTTAGACCAATTGGCTAATAACTCTTTAGAGTACATTACTTGGTATATGAGCTTAGGCGATTCTTATTTCTCAAGCTCTACTGAAGAGTGTATGCGTCAGTTCTACATTTTGGACGATGTATGCAATGCGCTTGCCGCTATTAAGGATCCGAAGACAGGTGAAGAATTACCTATAGCTAAACACTATGCACAGAAGTTTGAACAGCTGTATAAGTTGCTCGAAGCTCGTGTAGGCGTTAATAAGAAAAAATAAATTCTATAAATCAAGTCATGGACTAGTATCAGATTATTGGTACTGGTCCATGTTCGTTTAAAACAGAATAGGGAAACACTTTCTCACAATTTACCTGAATCATGCTAATAGAACAACCCCCATTGGTACTTAGATGGCTTTATCCCAGAGCTTGCTGGCGGATGGATAAAAACGAAAAATCGGTCTATCTTACTTTTGATGACGGCCCGATACCTGAAATCACTCCTTGGGTACTCGATTTGCTTGATAAATACGGAATAAAAGCCACTTTCTTCATGGTGGGCGATAATGTCCGTAAGCATCCAGAAGAATTTCGTATGGTAGTAGAGCGTGGACATCGCATCGGCAATCATACGTTTAATCATATCCGTGGATTTGAGTACTTGAGTAAGAATTATCTGGCTAATACTGATAAGGCTAATGAATATCTGCATACCGACTTATTTCGTCCGCCTCACGGACATATGCGTTGGATGCAATATCATGTGCTAAGAAGTAAATACCGTATTATCATGTGGGATTTGGTGACACGTGATTATAGTAAACGGCTCACAGGTCCGCAAGTGCTCGCCAAAGTAAAGAAGTACGTACGAAACGGCTCTATAATTACGTTTCACGATTCATTAAAGTCCGAGCCCCGTATGAAATACGCGTTGCCACGTGCCATTGAGTGGCTTTTGGCTCAAGGATATACCTTTAAAGTATTCGACTAAAAACAAAAGAGGCTATGCCGTGATTTGATTCCGACATAGCCTCTTGTTTTTATTATTGGCTAACCTAATTATTATTTAGGCTGTTTTCCGATGTAAGCCAAGATACCACCGTCAACGTACAGTACGTGTCCGTTTACGAAGTTAGATGCGTCTGAAGCCAAGAATACAGCAGGACCCATCAAGTCTTCAGGAGTTCCCCAGCGTGCAGCCGGAGTTTTAGCTACGATAAATGCATCGAACGGATGACGAGAACCGTCTGCCTGACGTTCGCGAAGCGGTGCAGTCTGCGGAGTAGCGATGTAACCCGGGCCGATACCGTTACACTGGATGTTGAATTCACCGTATTCAGAGCAGATGTTGCGAGTAAGCATCTTCAAACCACCCTTAGCAGCAGCGTATGCAGATACTGTTTCACGACCCAATTCACTCATCATAGAGCAGATATTGATAATCTTACCGTGACCCTTCTTGATCATTCCAGGGATAACTGCCTTAGAAACGATGAACGGAGCGTTCAAGTCAACGTCGATAATCTGACGCCATTCAGCAGCTGTCATTTCACACATAGGGATACGTTTGATGATACCAGCGTTGTTAACCAAGATATCGATAACACCAACTTCTTTTTCAACTTGTGCTACAAGAGCAGCAACAGCTTCTTCGTTTGTAACGTCGCATACGTAACCGTGAGCTTCGATACCTAATTCTTTATAAGCAGCTATACCTTTGTCTACCAATTCCTGTTTGATATCGTTGAAAACGATTGTTGCGCCTGCTTTTGCGAAAGAAGTAGCAATAGCGAAACCGATACCGTAAGATGCACCTGTAATCAATGCGATCTTACCTTCAAGTGAAAAGTTAACCATAAATTTTTTGTTGTTTATATTGTTAGTAACTAAAATGTTTCTTTTAAATAAGGCGTTGCGTTAGCGCACACATTGTTTAATTTCACAAATATACGATTTTATTTCCTTATTGAGCCAATAATTCGCAAATCTTATCTTGGAAATTACGGGCATCTTTGCCATTTAATATGTTTTGGTTAATGATAACGAACGCTATCATGTCGCCAGCACTATTTTTTACATATCCAGCCAATGAACTTACGCCTGTTACTGTGCCTGTCTTGGCATGTACGTTATTGAATGCCTTTCCTTTTTTCATGCGATACTGTAGGGTGCCGTCTATTCCGGCTATCGGTAGCGCATCGTAGAAGGGTTTGTATATCTCTGTATGGTGATAGGCGTATTTCAAGTAGGCCATCATCAGACTTGGCGAAATATAATTATACATTGATACTCCGCTGCCGTCTACTATCTTATAGTGATGAGGCGCTCTCTCCAATTGCCATTTCATGAAATGATAGATGGCTTTTTGAGCGTCTTGAAATCCTATGCCTTTCTTTTTTGCCTTTTCTGCTCCTAAGGCGTAAAACATGGCTTCAGCGTTCAGATTGTCGCTTTTCTTTAGCGCACGGTGTAATACCGAATCTAAGTTGTGCGATATTTCTGTCAGCGCTATAGCTTCTGCTTCTTCCGGACATACTCCGAACCGTTTAGAATTTATCTGGATGCCTTGTTTTTGTAGTTTGTAGCAGAATGTTTGCAGAAAGAAATCTTTGGATGAGTATACATTCAAGGTTTCGGTACAAGCTTTTGTGGCATTGCCGCTTATGCGGAAGGTATTCCCGTTGCTAATCCAGTCACGCGTAATTTTAAGTCGTCCTGCCGATGGCGAATGACTTACGGCCTTGTTGTCTATGCTATAATAATCCGATTCCGGAATGATCTTGACTTTAGGCGCATAGCCATTCTGTCCTGGAGTAACCGTTATGTTTACGCATCCTCTGTTAAGCATCAGGGGCGACAGATAGGGTTGGAAAGCTTCGGGCGTGTCGTCCCAAGCCCAGCCGGTACCCCAGTGCACCGAGTCGGTCATTGATACGTCGGCTGTTACGCTACCGTCTATCGCACGTATTCCGGCATTGTAGACGGCAGCGGTCAGCTTTTCCATATCTTCTTCCATGAATTCAGGGTCGAATCCTCCGTTTACGTATAAATCGCCTTTCAGAACGCCATCGGGAGTTATTGTTCCCGTATACGATATTTGTGTACGGAATCGGTACTCTGTGCCCAGATCATGAAGGGCGGTTACCGATGTAATGATTTTCTCTATCGATGCCGGTCGATACAATTTCGTATCTTGGTAGGCGTATATCTGTTTCTTCTGGGTAAGATTATAAACCGAAATGCCGACTTCCGAATTCTCAAGGAAATCAGTATGGTTAATAAGGTGTTCCAAGTGCTCTGCAAGCGGTTGTGCTTTAATTATTATAGCCAAAAACAGGCAGAGTGATAATAAACAGGTTCGTTTCATCGCATCGATTTTTTCGTTATGGCGAAATTATACAGTTTCTTGTAAACGGTGACGTGAAAATCGTATCGAAAATGTATAAAATAATACAGAGACCCTTTATTTATAGCTCGTGGAATATTTCACTTACTGTAGGATGCGGGAAAATGTATTTTTTGAAGTCTTCCACTTTCTTACGGTCGGCTATCATCATGCCTCCTATTATAATAAGCTCTGATGCCGGATTTCCTATCATGTGTACTCCTAAAATAACGCCTTCTGGGTCGGTAAGTACCTTTATGGTTCCGATGTATCCTTCGTTTTCGGCTACGAAACGGCCTGAGTAAGAAAGCGGCAGTTGCATAACTTTATATGGAATATTCTCAGTTTGCAGTCTCTCTTCAGTCATACCTACAGAAGCAACTTCCGGATTGGTATAGACTACGCCAGGAACAGCGTTGTAGCACATTGCTTCGTTTTGGCCTGCTATATGGGCAACGGCTATTTCTGCTTCTTTCACTGCTGTGTGTGCCAACATTGACGTTCCGTTTAAATCGCCGCATACATACACTCCCGGTACAGATGATTGCATATACTGATCTACCGTAATACGGCGCTTTTCGCCTGTTGCCAGATTCAAGTTCTCAAGTCCGAAACCTTCGGTTGTAGGTCGGCGTCCGGCACATACCATTACTTGTTCTGTAAGAATAGAAGTCTGTTCTTCTTCATTATGGTATAGTACATGGAATCCATCTTCTGTTTGAGTTACAGAATCTACTTGTCTGCCCAATAAGAACTGAATACCTTTCTTTTCGTATTCCTTTCGGAGTAATGATGAGATTTCACGGTCTATTCCAGGCAGTATTTCATCAGCCATCTCTATGACGGTGACTTTTGTTCCCATGCTGATGAAGAACGATGCGAACTCCATACCTATTACACCACCGCCAATAATAGCGATGCTTTGTGGCAGTTCTTTGCAGTCGAGAGCTTCCTTGTGTGTCCAGTAGTTTGTTTCTGCCAAACCTTTGATAGGCGGTATGGCTGTCTGGCTTCCGGTGCATAAAATCAGATGGTCTACATGATATTCTGTGTCGTTGCAACGCACGTTTTCCTTATCTATAATATATGCGCTTCCGCTGCATATCTGTACATCGTGGGCTGTGAGGCGGGCCTTTATTCCAAGTACCAGCTTACGGATTATTTTCGACTTGCGCGACATTATCTTTTTCATATCGGCAGATGCGCCTGCACATTCTACGCCATATTTTGCCGCAGAGCAAGCCATATCTTTCACTTTGGCAGAGTAGAGCAATGTCTTGGTGGGGATACATCCTTCGTTAAGGCATACTCCTCCTAAATTGTCTTTTTCGAATAAGATTACGCTGAGGCCGGCTTTTGCGGCAGCTTCGGCAGCGGTATATCCGGCGGGACCTCCTCCGATTATACCTACTTGGAAATTGTTCATGTCACTCATAAGTATTGAATTAATAGGGTTTATATAAGATTAAAGTTGTTGAATCGATGGATTCTTACGGCACAGACACCGTATAAAGTCGTCAGTATTTTTAGGAGATACTTGTGCGGCTTGTATTTTTCCGGCAGTTTCGTATGTCAGTTCCAGACGTGAGAACGACAGAGCTGGCTGGAAGAGTGCGGCAGAACGAACTTTTCTAACTGATTTTATATCTCTCACTGCTATTTTGACATTCGGAACGAAGCGTCCGCTTTCTATCAGGAGGACATTATCGGCGGTAAGCACGTATTGCGTATGGATAAGCATTTCTATCAGTAGTACTACGGCAGCCATAACCGCCAAAGCGGCTATAACAAAGTGTTGCCAGAATAAATAGAAAAGCAAAGCCGACGTAAGCGCAATGACACACCAATACCATCGTCCTACTTTTGTCTGAAAAGTTCTGTTCATATCACGTTCTTAAATTAAATAGCGTGAAGATAAGAAATTATCCGGTGAAAACGGATTGCCAATATTCTTTTTTTGTAGTTTTGCAGCATATATAGAATCATTATGGTAAGAAAATTCGATTTTCTCGTTATCGGTTCAGGAATAGCCGGAATGAGCTTTGCGCTTAAAGTTGCGCAAAAGGGATCGGTGGCACTGATATGTAAAGCCGGTCTGGAAGAGGCAAATACCTTTTATGCACAGGGGGGAATAGCCTCGGTGACTAATCTCAAAGTAGATAATTTCGAAAAACACATTCATGATACAATGGTGGCGGGTGACTGGATAAGTGATCCGGCAGCTGTTGAAAAGGTAGTGCGCAATGCTCCGGCGCAAATAGACGAACTGATAAAGTGGGGAGTCAATTTTGATAAGAAAGAAGACGGAGAGTTTGATTTGCACAAAGAAGGAGGACATTCAGAATTCCGTATCTTGCATCATAAGGATAATACCGGTGCAGAGATACAGACTAGTCTGATAGAAGAAATAAAGCGTCATCCTAACATTACTGTATTCAGCAACTTCTATGCAGTAGAAATTATCACTCAGCATCATTTGGGTATTATTGTTACCCGTCATACTCCGGGCATCAAGTGCTTTGGAGCGTATGTGCTTAATGAGGCTACTGGCGAGGTAGATACTTTCTTGTCGAGAGTTACTGTTATGGCTACCGGCGGCTGCGAGGCTGTTTATCGTCATACCACAAATCCGCTTGTTGCTACAGGCGACGGTATCGCAATGGTATATCGTGCGAAAGGTGTAGTAAAGGATATGGAGTTCATACAGTTCCATCCTACAGCGCTCTTCCATCCGGGCGACCGTCCGAGCTTCCTTATCACTGAGGCTATGCGTGGCTACGGAGGCGTATTGCGTAACTTGGCAGGCGAGGAGTTCATGCAGAAGTACGACCCGCGTTTGTCGCTCGCTCCACGCGATATCGTAGCACGTGCCATCGATAGCGAAATGAAACATCGCGGCGAAGACCATGTATACCTCGATGTAACGCATAAAGATCCGGAAGAAACCAAGAAGCACTTCCCGAATATCTATAAGAAATGTCTAAGCTTGGGCATCGATATCACAAAAGACTATATACCTGTAGCTCCGGCAGCGCACTATTTGTGTGGCGGTATCAAGGTAGACCTTGACGGACAGTCTAGCATCAAGCGTCTGTATGCTTTGGGCGAATGTTCGTGCACAGGTTTGCATGGCGGCAACCGTTTGGCATCAAACTCACTGATTGAAGCGATAGTTTATGCCGATGCTGCAGCAAAGCATGCGTTGAGTGTAATAGATCGTTACGACTTCAATGAAGATGTTCCAGAATGGGATGCTGAGGGCACGATGAACAATGAAGAGCGTATCTTGATTACCCAAAGCATGAAGGAAGTAAACCAGATAATGGAAGCTTACGTAGGTATTGTACGAAGCAATGTCCGTCTGGTTCGTGCTTGGAACCGTCTGGATATATTGTACGAAGAGACAGAACGTCTGTTTAAGCGTGTAAAAGCTTCTCGTGAAATATGCGAACTTCGTAACATGATAAACGTGGGTTACCTTATTACCCGTCAGGCTATGGAACGCAAGGAAAGCCGTGGATTGCATTACACCATCGACTATCCGCACGCAGCACAAGAAGAAAAGAAATAAGCGAAAGCTGATATTTTTATAAAAAGCCACAACGTGTATCTGAAAGCGTTGGGGCTTTTTTTATGTACGCTATGAGGTGTTTTTGCCATGCGCCCACAAGAGAGAAGTCGCACCACGCTAAGGTACACCTCTGATAACGTGTTTAATATATTTGCTAACCGCTACAAAACTGTTCTTTCTCGTTTTCGCATCATGTATGTATAATGTTTTTAAATACACCCCCTCAGAACACATTCTGGGGCGGGTGAAAAACACATGCGAATCGCAGAAAAAAAGATTACGGATAACAGATCTGCAATATGCGAATTGCAGCACCGCGATATGCGAATGATTAATATGCGATTCGCATGCTTTTAACAAGATGAGATGTTGTTTAATAAACTTATCGCTGCGTTCTGTCTTTCTGCTTGCATGTATTTAGGTTCTTACGGTGTACCATATTGCGTAGGTATTGCCTTTTACGTGATGCAGAAAGATTCAATAATACATTTTTGCATGGTGTCGCATTTTGTGTCCGACCAATATCAGCGAAAATTTCAAAAACAGATTTATCAATGTCTCATATAAAATTTAAATGCAATTAAAAAACCTTGGCGTATTTAAGAATGCGGGGAATGTTTGACGAGCTGCGGCACATAGGGTATAACCCGGCAAAGCCCTGGTGGTCTCACATCGACCGTTACGCACGCTCACATCGGTCGTTGTAAGCATTCGTAACGGTCGGTGTGAGACGACTTTATTTCAGCAAATCATTAATTGCCTTTTCCGCTGCGGTTTCCGATGGTTTGGGAGCGTATGCGTCGGCAATGTTAAAGTCTTTGTCTATCAACACAAAACGGGGGATGTAAAATATTGCCCATCCGGTTTTAATCTTATTGTCTGTAGTGTTGTATTGAGTCAATTCCTTATGCTTTTTCTCTATGTACCGTAACCATGCGTTTCGGCTTGTGTCGGTAGATATGGGCAGGAATACGATGTCTTTTCCGCTGAACTTTTTACTCAATGCTTCAAAATAGGGCGACTCTTTGACACACGGTCCGCACCATGTAGCCCAGAAATCTATATAGATTACTTTCCCTTTGAAATCAGAAAGATGGTGTGTCTTTCCTTCTACGTCAGTAAAACTGAAGTCGATAGCTGGACCTTTCAACAGTTTTTCGGCTTGAACTGTTTTGTCGTTCAGTTCATTGGCGAGGTCCTTGTTTGCCATCCGTGCGGCAAAAGCTTTTGTTGCTGTCAGCAGCGAATCTGAAACATGTTGGCGCAGCTTGTATACAAAGTCGGATGCTTTGAGCAATTCTTGTGCTCTGTGGCTTAACTCTATACCTTCCATCCAACTCTTTCTGCCTTCTTGCACATTGCCTAATATGCTGCGTACTGCTGCCACGTCTAAGTTGGCATCATCGCTTAGTATGCATTTCATGGCTTTCTGTGCGTCGCTGTTCAGAGCCGTATAAAAAGAGTCTACATTGTTTACGGCAAAGCTTATGTTCTTTCGTCCTTGTGCCATCATCTTGGCATACATAGGATAGTAGAAGAAACTTATCAGTTTGTCGGCGGTGATTCGTGCTTGTTCCATAGATTTGAACTTATCGCTTACCCGAGGCAGCGATTTCAGTTGGTCTAAGCGTAGTGTAGCCAAGCTGTCGATGAATGAACGGGTGGTATTGAAATCGTATTTTATGTTCTGACCACCTTCCAAGTAAGAACCTCCATGCGGAAAAAGAAGATATTTCATGTACTCATTCGCTTCCGCTCCTTTTCCTTTAAAGCTCGCCTCTTTATTATTGGTGGTGATATAAACTGTCAGGTCATCGCCAGGAGTAAGATAAAGCGTATTACGGCTTATATTGAAGTAAGCCGGTTCTTTTAGTGCTACTATTGTATCGAAACGTCCTTCGGCATCGGTGTGCAATATGATGTTTCGGCTATCGCCCAACATAGATGACGCTCCGTCGTAATTCATAGGAACGGTGCGTGTTCCCATACCTTTCAATTGCCCTTTAAGATGAACTTGGGCGGAAGCATTTATCGGCAGCATGAATGCTGCCGTAAATGCTGAAATCAATAAAAGAATTGATTTTCTCATTGTCTGTCCCGTTTTTCTTTATTAAATGAAATCGATAGCTTTTATTTTACCGAATCCTTCATACAATTGTTCGTTCGGCCACTTCTTCTCTTCTTTCTCAACTTTTCCGGCACTGTTAAGTTGCAGTACTACTATCTTGCCTTTTCCGTCGGCAGTATTTACGGCAGCTCCTAAACAGCGGGTGTAAGGATGTCCGTAAGTGCTTGAACCGGTAAATGCGGAAGCATCGTCGGTATATCCCTCTACAGCCATTTTCAGGTCGATAATCTGGTCGGTTTGTTCTTCCAGACTGTATATCAAGGCACTTTCTCCTGTAGCTAGGTCTAACTTATAGATTTTGTTTCCTACGGCATAGAATATGATGTTGCTATATTCGTAGCTTGATGTCATTGGGGTGCTTTCGGTTACGCCTTGTGGAGTCTTGAATGAGAAGAAGAATGGAACAGAAGCTCCGTATCTTGTGCTCAGCAAGGGGCGATAGCGGAATACGTATACGTGCGATTGTCCGTCGGGCGACAAGCAATATGCATATACCTGATATTTCAGAATCGCTCCGGGGTTAGTCAGTTCGTAACGGTATCCGTTTATGAAATGTATCAAGTTATAGTCTTCTGGCACTTTGTTGGGGTCTGCTGCGTTTTCTGCAGTGTTTCCGATGGCGGATATGGTTCCTGCCGATGCAACAGAAGATTGTTCATATCCTCTCCAGTTGTTGCTGAAATTCAGCATGACAAAACGATGGCCTTTCTTGTCGTATGCTATACCGATTGTAGAACCCGATTCGCATTTGTCGAAGTAGCATTCTCCAGTAAGACTCGGATCGACTTTCATTTCGAACATGAAAGGACTGCGGTAGTTGTTTCTGAATATGTTACCGTTTGATGTAACTACCAAGCCTGGGTCTCCCATTCCGAACTGCATATTCTCGAAGTCGATATCGTTGGCTTGCGATGTGTGAACCAACTGATTCCACGGAGCCATTTGCTTAAAGTGATCAGTCTGATTCAGCAACCCTGATTCTTCTAAGTTTGTAGTGGTTACATAAATCTGCGATACTGACTGATATTTGAAATTGGTGGCATCGACGCTGTTCTTTACTACAGCCAAGCTTACAGGTTTACCTGTCAAAGACTCGCCGCGGTCGGCTGTATAAGCGTTTGCTATGACCATTGCCTTTCCGCCTACATATTCCACCGTTCCTACTTCCGCATGATTGTCTGTTTCGTGTAGCACAATCCAAGAATAAGAGTATGGTTTTGTTATTTCTAACGAAGTCGGTACCATTGTTACTCCATTGGTGTGCTTGTCGGTTACATATAATTGAAGGCTGTATTTGTACGAAAAGTCGGAAGCGTTAGGGTCGAGTTCGAAGGTACATCTTTCTGTTTTGCAGACAGTATCTTCTACTCCGCTCTTTTCGTTGTATCTTATCCATACATACTCCAAATACGACTTGTCGCCATCGGCTGTCTCTATTTCCGGATCGATGTTGCAAGTCATTATTCCGTCGCTCTTTCTCATTCCGTAAACGCTTTCCAGTTTTACGGAAATATCGTGGATGTCTTCGTTGTATACGTAGTCTCCTTTGTCTTTATAGCAAGACGACAACAGGAAACCGCTAACACATGCCACAAATAAATATCTTGAAGTTTTCATGTTCATTGTTTCTTAATGCTAAAAGTTAAATGTTACAGGAGTTCCGTCGGCTTCGGCAGGAGCTTTTCCGTAGTTTTCTTCGTAGAGGTATAAACCATCATCGATATACCAACTTACCCATCCACCTTTAAATCCACCGCTCCATCCGTTTTTCTGGTTGTAGTAATACTGACGGATGCCGCTGTAGTTTTTACCGGCATTGTATCCTACAGCACCCGATTCGTCGGATGTACCCAGGGCTACCAATAAGAAACGTACTTTTACCGGACCGTATGTTCCTAAGATGTTAGAAAAGCTGGAGTTCCATTCAGCTTCGTTAGAAACGTACATGTCGCTCCATATAGTTGCGTCGGATATAGTGATTTCGTACGACTGACGTTCTTTGGTACCCGCAACTAATCCGCTAGCCGAATAGTCGAATACCAGTTTCGCCTTATACACTTTGTCGTAAGCCTCTGGCTTCTTGCAGGTAAGAGTAAAGTGCGTTTGATACTCTCCCGGTTCAATTACGCATTCTTCGGGAAGTGTCAGTGCAGGCAGTTCGTAACCGTCTACTGCTTCAACTTTCACTTTTACTGAGATGGGGCTATCGCTGAATTGTCCTTCCAGCTGAATACCTACTTCCTGTGTATAATCGGCCACCTGCCATCCTTGGGTAGCGTAATCTTCAAGGAAATTATGCTCCAATTTCAAGCTCTTGTAATCGTCTTCGTAAGTCTTGCTCCAATCATCGTAGTTCACGAAATTGACTCCTCGTTCGGAAGAGAATGTTTTTACCTCTTCTTGTTTACACGAAGCCAAGCAAATAGAAGCGAACGTAAGAATCAAATAGAAATATCTCATTTTCATATAGTCTTTAGTTTATGTTTCCTAAAATTGTTTCGTCATCGGGGATAGAGAAACGATAGTTTGCTTCTGTCATCGATGTTACAGGACACGACAGGAATGTCTTATATCCAAGGCGTTTGTAGAAGAACCAAAGTTGTCCTTCTGCGTAGAACTCCTTGCGATATTCTTTTTCTATATTCGACATTTTGTCTTCTTCTGTTTGATATTCCACTTCGTCTATACCGCGTGCGCTGCGAACTACAGACAATTGTCGAGCCGATTCTTCCATATCGTCTGCACATTCAGCCAATATGTAATACATTTCCGACAAGCGGATAAGAGGCATCGTGTTTTTCAAAACGGGCGATACCAAGTTAGACTGATCGTACTTCAATGATACGGCACCGGTGCTGCTGACGCTGAATCCGCATCCTTCTTTTACACGCATGTCGTTCATTCCGTCGGTTGTAGTACTGAAGATAGAATAGAACTTGTTGATATCCATCAGCACGTAGTAGCTCCAGCTTGCCAATTGAAAATCGTTGGTAATCTGGTCGGGGAATGTTTCAGAATCCATATTCAGCGCAAAAATCAGTTCGGTAGAACCCAGCTTGTCGAGCGTATTGTCTGTTATGAGGGCAAACTGTTTGTTGTCTATCACTTCTTGTGCTTTAATGGCGGCATTGGTTTTGTCTCCTTTCCACAGATAAGCTCTTGCGAGTTCCGCTTTCACGGCATATTTGTTCATGCGGTTAAAACGGTTGCTTAAGAATCCTGTCGGTACTCCTCCGGTTGGGAATGTGATGGTCATCGGGTCTTTTTCGAGCAGGTCTTCGGCTGCTTTCAGATCTTCTATGATTTTGTCTATTACTTCACTGGCAGGAAGCAGTTTTGCTGTGTTTCTGTCGAATGTAGTACGATAGGGGATAGAAGGCGATGATGCGTTGTCTTTATAAATAGGACCGAACATGCGTAGCAAGTCAAAGTAAATGAACGAACGGAGTCCTAATGCTTCACCTTTTATTATGTCGCGTAATCCGCTAGTGGTGATAACATCTCCGTTATTGTCGATGTTAGCTAACAGGTTATTCAAGTTAGCTATCAGGTTATAGTCCATAGACCAGAAGTTGTTGGTATATGTCTCGGTCTTTGTCGACGGATAGGTGTACCATACGTCGGCATCGTTGTAATCAGCGTTCTGGTTTTGGCTGTTGTCATAGCGTTGTGCCAATATATCCATAAAGCCGTAAGTCATTTCACGTCCATACAAGCTGGTGGAGCACATTTTTATGTATATACCGGTAAGTGCTTCTTTAAAGCCTTGCTCGTTCTTAAAGAGGTCTTCTTCTTCAATGTTTGTTTTAGGCTTTACATCCAGCCAATCGCTACACGAAGTCATCGTAAGCGATATGCAGCATATTATGTATATTATAGATTTCTTCATGATGGTAAATGTTCACTTAAAAGGTTAGATTGAGAGACATCGATATTTGGCGCGACATCGGGTAAGTGATACCTCTTTCTTGTTTTATGGTAGACCAGTGGAACAAGTCTTCCATATACAATCCTACAGTAGCACTGCTGAGACCAAGTTTCTTAATGAACGGCTCACGTTTCTTCTCAAAACGGTATTGTACGTTTATGGTATTCAGTACCAATTCATTGTTGTCCATTACGAAACGGTCGCTTGCTTTTGTCTGCGAGCCGTTAATATCGGTTGTTACGGCCTTATATTTAGCTTGGTCTCCCGGATTTAGCCAACGGTCGGTATAGGCGCGGCGGTCTACGTTATAGCTCAAGTCAGCGTTCTCAACTTTGTCTACCAACGTCTTGTTGTAATATTGTCCACCTATACGATAGCGTGCGGCGATGCTTACGCTCAATCCTCTCCAGTTGAAGTGAGAACTAAGTGTTCCGGCTACTTTGGCTTCTGTATCTCCTACAGGAACCATGTCTGCAGAATTCCATTCGCTTACTCTTTCTCCGTTACGGTTCAAGAAAATTTCGCGTCCGGTCATCGGGTCTATGCCGAGTGAGCGTACCGCCCATATCATAGTCTGTGAGTATCCTTCTTCATAGCGCGGCAACGGACGAGACAACTTGTTCGGGTTACTTGCGTCTGCTTTCAGTTGCTCTTGGTTTCGTATGCGCAAGGCATTAGAAATTTTCTTTATGGTGTTCTTGTTGTGGCTACCGTTTACAACGATGTTAAAGTTCATTTGCTTATGCAGATTATTGTACGGCATAAAGCGCAGAGTAAACTCATAACCTTCGTTGCTGATATTTCCGATATTGTCTTTTATGTTGGTAAAACCTACAGAAGGAGCCATTGAATAATCTATTACTGTGTTTTCGGTCAGTTTATAGTAATATTCAAATCGTCCGCTGATGATGCGGTGAAGCATGTTAAAGTCTAAACCTAAGTTGAACGCTTTGGTAGTCTGCCATTTCAAGTCGGGGTTACCCATTCCGTAGAGTAGTGTACCTACCACGTCAGAGCTTTGATAGATTCGCATCGAATTAGAATAGGTGTACATCTGTAAGGCTTGGTATGGCGAGAATCCTTGCGTACCTGTGATACCGTATGTAGAACGGAAAATCAATTCATCGAACAGCTTCCATTTCTTTACGAACTTCTCTTTGTCGATATTCCAGCGTACACCGCCCGACCAGAACGGAGCATAGCGGTTGTTTCTACCAAATTCAGAAGAAGCATCCATACGGATATTGAAATCGGCTGCATAACGCTGGTCGTAAGTATAGCTTAATGTCGCTACACCGCCGAAGGCGCGGCTTGTGCTTTCGCTTCCGGTTACATTCTGTACGGCAGCTCCCAGATAGATTTCGTCCATGTTATCGTTAGGAAATCCGGTAGCGTATGCTCCGGCACTGTGGCTTTTCTTCTCTTTGACGTTATATCGTCCGTATGCCGATAATACATGTTTGTTGTTCCATACCTTATTATAGCTTGCGGTGAATGCCAAGTCGTAGCTGTTCGATGTGCTGTTTGTCCATCGGTAAGAGCCTTTTTTATTAAGGTCGCTTACGGTGATGAAATCGGTATGGTTGGCCGATTTAAACACGTCAAGGTCGGCTGTGCTGCGGCTTACTGTGAAGTCCATAGCCAAGCGCAGGTTAGGAATAGGGGTATATTCTGCTCTGAAGGCGTCGCGTATTTCGAATGCGATGTTTCTGTCGAGTGAGTTATACTGTGTATTATACATCGGATTACCTACAGTCATACCGGCACTGGTTTTGTGGTCGCTCGATACGGTAGACTGTTCAAGGTATTGCTTAATCTGTCCGTTGCTGTCGGTAATTCTATAGTAAGGGTTCAGCAGCGTATATTCATCGAAAGTACCATAAGGCGATGTTCTGTCAGATTTGGTGTAGTCTACGTAAGCGATGTTGCTGATGAGTAATCCTTTATAGCGATAGCGTATATCAAGACTGGCGCTCTTTCCGTATACGCCTGTTTGTTTCATCACACCGGGAGCGTCGTTTACGCCTGCATACAGTTTGTAGCGTAATGATTCGTTTCCTCCTTCAAGGTTGATACCGTGGCGTTGTGCAAATACGGTTTCTACCGGCTGAGACAGCCAGTATGTATTTACCCCGCGCTCTATTTCAAGTAGTTTCCAGCGGTAAGAATTGTATCGGTTCACTTGATTTTCGGTACTGCCTATCGGGTCGTAATATCCGGCACGTTTTTCCAACTCAAGCTTTTCTGCCGAATTAAGAAGGTCGTAGTCGGTAAGGTCAGGATATTCAATTTTGTAGTTACCGTTATAAGTCACTCTAAGTTTTCCGGCAGCCGGTGCTTTTGTTTCTACTACAACTACACCGTTCGATGCTTCCGATCCGTAGATAGACATTGCGGCAGCATCTTTCAGCAAGGTAATGCTTTCTATTTGTGCCGGGTCGAGGTCGATGATTTTTGTAACGCCTACATCTATTATACCGTCGAGTACGAACAGAGGCTGGTTAGGACGGGTGTCTATATCACCACGCATAATGACGGTTTCGTCTGTAGAATAGTCGCCCATGCTCGACTGACCACGCATGTTGAAATCGGGCACAGAGTTAGGGTTTGAACCTGAAATCATATTGTCTCCCATACGGAAGCCCGGGTCCAGAAGTTGAATAGCGTTAAGCACGTTGCCCGAAGTAAGCTTTCGTACATCATCGCCCGACATTCTGTTGGCCGATCCGGTAAATCCTTCTTTCTTACGTTCGAAAATACCTGTTACCACTACTTCGTCGATAGCTTTTGCATCGTCTTTCATGGCAATATTGATAGCCTTTCCGTTAAATGGAACACTGACTTTTTGCATACCTACAAAGGAGAAAGTAACTGTCTTTACTTTCTTTCCTTTAGGAATTGTTATGTTGAAGTTTCCGGCAGCGTCGGTTATTCCGCCGATAGTAGGATTATCGGTCGATACGCTTACTCCAGGAAGAGGTTCTCCGGATTCATCTTTCACGCGTCCGTAGATGATGCTCTGGTTAGCTTGGCGTTTGGTAGTAAAGACAGAGATGTAGCCTTTTTCTATTTTATACGATAGCGGGAGCTGTGAAGTTACAGCCGACATGATTTGGTCTACAGTCCTTTGCGACAGCTTTACTGTTACTTTAAAGTTCTGCACTTCGTTATAGGTAAATAGGACTTTAAGACCGGAAGCCTGTTCCACCTTTTTTAATACAGAAGGCATAGGTTCGTTCTGACAAGCGAAGTCTATCTTGCGTTGAAGATTCTGCGCGGATAGTTGAGCGCAGAATATGCTACTTAGCGCATAGACCATCAATGTCAGCATTAAGAAACCCCGAAACGGTTTCTTAAGATTCAAGAAGTCTTTCATAAGCTTAATATATTGAAAATTTATATTTTTATTGTTACTACGAAAGACTTTCCTTTATGGTCCCTATAAAAACGATTTTTCTTTGATTTTGTTTCGCTAATTATGCTTTTTGGTGTCAATGTGAAAAGTTAAAGTGCCGATTGTATGCTATTCGGATATATAATCTTGCTTGCGGCATACGTTAATTCTATCTCCGTCTTTATATACCGATAGATACGGGTAATGGTTCAGATTCTCTATGGCGTTGTCTATGTTTTCGTTTCGGTCGGCTACGAAGTGGAGGCGTTGCGACAGTAGCAAGGAGTCTTGCTCTAAGGCTATTGTTACATTATACCATCGTCCTAAGTCTTTTAGTACGTCGGTGAGCGATACATTGTCGTAGTAGAAATAGCCTTCCATCCATTGTGTATAATAGCTGATGTCGGTTTGCTGCACGGTGTAGTCTGTGCCGTTATAGGCGATGTCATCGCCAGGGGTAAGCAGCACCTCTTGGTCGGTTTGCGGAAGATGTACTTTCACCGAGCCTCGCACTAACGTTACGTGGGTTTCCGATCCGGAGTAGGCTTTGATGTTGAATTCTGTACCGAGTACTTCGGTTGTCATTCCGCTAGTCTTGATGATGAAAGGATGCTTTGCGTCGTGAGCGACCTTGAAGTAAGCCTCTCCTTCCAGTTTTACTTCGCGTCGTGGTCCGGTAAATCGGGTAGGGAAGGATAGATAGCTCGATGCGTTCATCCATACCTCGGTTCCATCGCTTAATGTCAGCTTGTACACCTGTCCTCGTGGAATGGATACCACATTATGGCGCACCTTTTTAATTACCTGATGTGTATAGATTACCTTTTCTGATTTTATATTCGGCTTTATAGTAGGGACTATACGCTCCGCTTGATTTTTATCTTGTTCAGTTTGCGTCTCTTCCTCAGAGACGCTTTCGGGAATAGACTCTATGATTACGGCCATTTCTTTACGGGGCATGTTGTTGTGTGATGGCATATTTCCAATCAGAAGTACGGCTATAATGATTACGGCTGCAGCGGCTATTCCGCTTAATATGTATAGTCCTTTTCGGATGCCAGTGTTTTTCTTCTGATTACGCTGGTTAAATTTGTTCCATTCGGTATCAACAGATGGCTCTTCGAATTTAAGTCGGAAGAGGGCTTCTTCTATATCAGCAGTCAGCTCTTGCTCCATGGGTAAGATATCATCTCCCTTTTCGCATTCTGTCTGCCGATTATTGTATTGTTTTTCTTGATTCATGGTTGACTGTTTTGTTCTTGTATATTACTACGCTCAAAATCCCGATTTAGTTACTGCTTTTTTCTCCTTTTTTATAATTGACGGAAAAATATTCGCGTATCGTATTGAGTCCTTTCATAATATGTTTTCTCACACCGCTTTCGGTTAATCCGGTAAGTAAGGCCACTTCGCGATAGGTTTTCTTTTCAAGATAACATTGCTCCATTATAGAACGTGTTTGCGGTGGCATTTGCTCTATGAGCCTCATGATTGTTTTTATGCGCTCTTCTTTTTCGCGTTCTTCCGCACCGTTCCAGTTTCTTACTTCGGATAGATAAGACTGCTTATTGTTTTCTGTTCTTTCCTGCTTTCTAAGGTAGTCTATGCAAAGACGCTGCAGATGGGTATACATATAAGTCAATGCAGTATCCATTTGCATGTTTTCTATCCTTTCCCACATGAATGAAAAGGTGTCGCTTACCAAGTCTTTGCAAATCTCTTCTTCAGGAATAAACCGTAGGGCGTAGTAATAGAAGCGGGCGTAGTTTTCCCTGAAAAAATTCTCGAAATTTTTTCTTAAAATATCTTCTTCTCTCTTTTTCACTTGCTACGCTCCTTTTTCTAATTGGGAGCGAATATATTAAAAAAACGGTAAAGCCCTGTGCACGTTAAAGGCTCTTTTTGTATTCGTTGATGATGATGTCCTAAAAAAGTGATTTCGTGAAGACTATGACCTATTGTTGTATTTATCTAATTTTAACAACCGTAATAAAGTGGTTATTGATGTGTTATGAGACTTGTTGCTATGAGAAAATGAATGATTGTTTTACTCATTATTTTTTGATTCATATTTATAAAACGTTAAAGAAAAATGGATTTGTATTCAGATAATTTATCATTTTATACTTGATATTAATAAATTGTATAATATCATATTATAAGAGATATTGTGTATAATTCCGATATTGATAAGATAATTTTTCTTCTGTCGGCTTTATAGTAGAGATTACTGCTGTGTTGTTTTTACAAATACTATTAGCTTACCGAAGCTTGCTGAAAAGTGTTCAGATTGCTGATTTTATTAAAAAATATGTCTATAAGGTAAAAAAAATAACGATTAACTTTTGTTTTAAATTGTTTTTTGTATATGTTTGCGTTATACCGTTTAGAGAAACGGCATTTTGGGAAACGCAAAGAGATATAAAAAGATATATAATAAAGACCTTGCATAAATGCTGGGTTATGAGTGTTAATTTAAAAGAGGAATAATTATGAAGAAACATTTCAGATCAGTAGGACTATTGCTGGTCATTTCCGCTTTAAGTAGTGGGATGATGTATGCTGTGCCTACCCCCCCTCTCGAATGAGGTTGAGGCTGCACAGCAGGTAAATTCTGCATGTAAAGGTGTCGTAAAAGATGCTACGGGCGAAACTGTTATCGGAGCTTCTGTTGTTGTAAAGGGTACTACTAACGGTACCATTACAGGAGTAGACGGCGATTTCATTTTGAAGAATGTTAAGAAAGGAGCCATCATCCAGATTTCTTTTGTCGGTTATAAGACAGAAGAAGTAGTATGGAACGGACAGCCTTTAAAAGTAACCTTGAAAGACGACAGTAAGATGCTTGGCGAAGTTACCGTTACTGCATTGGGATTGCCTAAGCAAGCTAAATCTGTGGGTTATGCTACTACACGTGTAAGCCCTACAGAAATTGAACGTACTAACTCGGTAAACCCGGTAAATGCCCTCCAAGGAAAAGTTGCAGGTGTGCAGATTAACGTAGGTGGTGCATCAGGTGTTACTTCTTCTTCTTCTATCACAATTCGTGGTGCAAAGTCTATTGATAAAAACAACTCTCCGATTTTCGTTGTTGACGGTATGATTATTCAGGAACCTTTGACTGGAAACTTATCAGGTACCGACTGGGGTTCTCAGCTGAAGAACTTGAACCCTGCCGATTATGAGAGTGTTACTGTTTTGAAAGGTGCTGCCGCTACAGCTCTTTACGGTTCGCGTGGTGCCAACGGTGCTATCGTAATCGTATCTAAGGGCGGTAAGTACGGAAAGCAAGGATTGGGTATAGAAGTTAACCAAACTGTGGAATGGACAAATGTATATAAGTCTCCGGTAGATTTGCAGAATGAATTCGGTGCCGGTACTCCATGGAATGATACTCAGGGTGGTTTCATGTCAGACGGTACTTTGCAAAGAACAGTTATGAGTTGGGGCCCCCGAATGGATGGTCGCATGATTAATCAGTACATGCCAAACGGAGAGTCAACTCCATTCGTAGCTCATCCTGACAACTGGAAAGAATTCTATCAGACAGGTTTGAACAGTACAACAAACGTAGCTGTCAGCGGTGGAGGTGAAAAATCTTCTTTCCGTCTGTCATATGGTTATACTACTAATAATGGTGTGTTCAAACGCAATGAATTCAATCGTCATAATATCTCTTTCAAGGGTACTACCGAGCTTAATAAGATATTCTCTGTAGAAGTGGGTGTGAAGTATGCATTCTCTAAAGCCCTGAATGGAGCTACCCAAGGTGGTTGGGACTGGGATAACAACGTAGGTATGATTACCGCTTATTCACTTCCGCGAAATATGGATGTAGGTGCTTATATCAATCAATATCGTGACCCCGAAACCAATGCGGTAGAAAGTACAAGCCCATGGGGTAGCTTGCGTACTTATTTGCATAACCGCGATACTCGCGTTCGCGAACGTAATGAACAGTCTATGTTGGCCGACTTGACATTGCGTGCCAAAATAGCTCCGTGGTTGGGTGCAAGCGTAAAAGCTAATTATAACTACTATGGCATTGACTCAATGGAGAAAGATTACGGTACAGGCGAAAACTATGGTCCTTCTGGTTCTGGTGGATACGGACGTAGCGGTAGTACATCGGGAAGCTATAACGTATTGGGTATGTTGCAGTCTACCGACAATAAGTTTAATATTGGAAAAGAAGAGTTCACCATATCGGCTATTATTGCTGCCGAAGTTTATGGAAACACAAGAGGCAACTCATGGAACAAGCATACAAATGGTGGTCTGGTGACTCCGGGAGAATTCTCTTTCTCTAACTCTAAGAACAAGATTGAACCTTCTTACGACTATACTCCGCGTAATGAGCAGACTTTCGGTCTTTCAGGTATCATTAACTTATCGTGGAGAGACCAGGTGTTCTTGGAATTGACAGGACGTAACGATTGGTTGTCTACACTTACTTATCCTAAGTATATCACTTTAGGTCAGAACAATTATACTGTATTCTATCCGTCGGCTAATGCTTCTTGGGTATTTACAGATACATTCCGTAAGAAACTTCCGGAGTGGTTCTCATTCGGTAAGTTACGTGCTTCTATTGCCCGTGTAGGTATGGGTACCAGCGCATACGCTACCAGCAACGGTTTTGGTATATTCAGTCAGAATTCTATTTATACTCCCGACCGTAAAACTACGGTATTGGCAGCCAATCCTAACTTGGGTAGATTGTTTAACAGCAACTTGAAACCGGAAATACAGCAGTCTATCGAGTTGGGTGCCGACTTGCGCTTCTTTGACGAACGTTTGAATGTGGACTTTGCTTATTATAAGACTAATACTTATAACCAGATTATGAGCGTAGGAGCAGTTCAGGAATCAGGCGCAAGTTCTCAGATGATTAACGCAGGTAATGTACAGAACCAAGGTATTGAGCTTCAGATAGAAGGAACTCCTATCCGTACTAAAGATTGGCGTTGGACTATCGGTGGTAATTTAACACTTAACCGCGGTAAGGTGAAAGAGATTAACGAAAATGTAAAAGAATGGAATTTGATGGGTGGCTACGATGGCGCTCCCGAAATATGGGCATACGAAGGCGGTAAGTTCGGTGTATTGACATCTTGGAAGAATTCATATATTTCTTCTCCTGTTGCAACATTCCAAGGAGAATCTGGTGACCCGCGTAACGGCAAGATGTTGATTGAATTTGCTCAGATGTATGGAACTAATCCTGTAGCTGCATATATTCCTGTTACTATGTATGATCAGGGAGAAAGAGACCGTCAGATATTAGGTAAGGTAGAACCCGATTTCACATTGAGTTTGAATACCTCTCTTTCTTGGAAAGACTTCGACCTTTATATACAAGGTGACGGACGTTTTGGTGGAAACTATTTCTCTAACATGTGGAAATACGCAATACCTAGAGGTACATTGAAATCTACTCTTCAGGGTCGTGGCGAAGAATATGGAGGTATTAAGCGTATCAACTCTAAGGGTGAAACTGTATACGACGGTTTGATGCTGGACGCAGTATTTGCAGAAGGTACTAAAGCTCCTGTTATGAATCCTGACGGTAAACCAGGTGAAATGGTTGACGTTGGCGGTATGACATATGCCGATGCTATTGCACAGAAGAATATTATTCCGGTAATGACTGGTACATGGTACGCACTTAACTACGGTTGGGGTGCTCCTGCCTTCCCAGAATCTATCCAGAAAAATACTTGGTTCTGCTTGCGCGAAATTACATTAGGCTATCGTTTACCAGAAAAGTTCTGTCATAAGTTCGGTGCAAACTACTTGCGTTTGGGCTTTACTGCACGTAATATCTGCTATATCATCAACAAGTTGACTGATGGATTGAATCCTGCTTCTATCTCAAGCAATAACCCGTTGCAGCCTATGGATATCGGTGGTGTACCTTTCTATCGTACATTCGCTTTCAATTTGACTGTTAGATTCTAAACTTTGACTATTATGAAGAAATATATATACTTATTTGCAGGACTTTGTTCAATGTTCATGCTTACCGGCTGCTTGGATAATTTCCAAGAGCTGAATACCAACCCGGAATCATTGGGTAGCGTAGATCCTCGCAATGCATTTACCGGTGCAACTCAGAACTTTAACAATTGTAGCCGTTCGCATCTTACTTCAAAGTATGCTGGCACTATGATTTATATGCAGTATCTGGTGCCATCGGGCGGACCGAGTGAGGGATATTATATCACTCCATCGAAAACGACCCGTACAGAACCGGGCATTTATACATACTCATACTATTATTCGGCTAATGGCGATGGCTATGGAGGTTTCGGATTACGATTGGATTATCTGATAAACAATGTTATTCCGTTGCAGAGAGAGCCAGAACGTTATAGAGACGTGGCAGCTATTTCTAAAATCTTGTTGAACTATGAACAGTGGCTCGTGCTCGATACTTATGGTGCCGCTCCTATTACTGAAGCTTTAAAGGCACAGTCTGAAGAGATCCGTACTCCGAGATACGACTTGTATCAGAAGGCTATAGACGGAACTCCGATGTATAAGAAGATAGACGCTGAAGTGAAAGCGGCTGTAGTAACATTAAAAAATTCGGACGAAACTCAGTATGCGCTGGGTAAAAACGACTTCTTCTATGAAGGCGATGTTGCCAAATGGATTAAGTTCGGTAATACTTTGCGTGTAAAGATGGCTCAGCGTCTTGAATTAGCCGATGCTGATTTCTATAACAGCGTAATTAATGAAGTGCTTACTTCTTCAGATAACATTATTAAAAGTGATGAAGAATCGTGCATTTATTATCATCCTAACGATTATAATAATAATGTTGATGATATTCAGAGCATTACAAGCAATTATTGTGCAGGTCGCGCTTTCGTGAACTATTTGGCAACTTATAATGACCCACGTTTGCCGGTTTTGGTTCGTCCTAACGGATTTGGTGACGGAAACAACAATGATACAAACGATAAAGAATTTGCTAAATTCGAGGCTGATTATCCAAATTGGAAAAATGCCGCCGATTACGCTAAATTTGCAAAACGTTATATAGGTATGTCGGCTAATCCGGATAGCTCATCAAGTACATATTCGCGTAATGCATATATGGACTTCGAGTGCCATAAGCCTGGAACAACAACAACTATAAATGTAGAGATTCGTGTAAATTCACAGGCAGAGAGCCGTTACTTCGTAAAGAACGGAGGTAGTAACGGTAACAGCAATATGCCGCTACGTGCCATTGAATCACCTATTTATGAAATTAATCAAAATGAGATTGATTGCTTCACTCCGATTTTGACATATCCTGAAACTTGCTTTATGTTATCTGAAATAGCAATTAAGAAGGGCACACCAGTTGCCGGTAAAACTGCTACACAATGGTTCCGTACAGGTATAAGAGCTTCGTTGGCTCAATATCAGAAATGGGCTACAAACATGAAGGTGGTTGCTCAGGTTGCAACAGAATCTCCTACTTATAATCCTATTACAGAAGAGAAGATTGAAAAGTATTTGGATCGCAATGAATTCCAAACTGCTACTCTTGAGAAGATTATTTCTCAGCAGTGGATTAACCTCTATATGCAGCCTGAAGAAATGTGGGCTACTTGGAAACGTACAGGTTTGCCGGCATTCAAAGCGCAGCCTAATCCGGAAGGTGGTATCGCTTTCTTGGAGGAAATCAAGAACGCCGGATCGGACTTGGTTATTCCTCGTCGTAATTCATTGTCTACACCTAACTCAGAGAATATGCAGAATTATGAAGATGCTATAAAAGCGTTGTGTGAGGATGCTAATTACGGTGGTGGTTATGACAAGACCGAAGGTAGAATTTGGTGGGATAAGAAAAAGTGATGAAGATTGAATAATACCGAAAGGTAATCTTACAACAATTTGGCCCGGATGTCTTTGTAATAAAGATGTCTGGGCTTCATTGTAGTCAAGTCATCTCACTTCGAACGGTGTTAGCGTTCGTATCGGTCGGTGTTAGCGTTCGTATCGACCGATGTGAACGTGCGTATCGTTCGAAGTGAGACGACTTTGTTAATAGTTTTCTATAACTTGTGTTTTTTCATTGTAAAAGACTGCAATCCTAACGATGCAGCTAATTCTTTAATAGTCTTGTGCAGAGTAGGGTGCATTAAATCGGGAGCGATTTCTGCCAGCGGACGCATTACAAAATCGCGTTGGTGCATCAGCGGATGCGGAACTACCAGATTAGGGAGCGACATGCACAAATCATCGTATAGCAGAATATCGATATCGATGAGGCGGTCTGAGTAAACACCTCCAGCCGATTTCTTTGTTCGTCCCATATCGCGCTCTGTCTGCTGCGTAGATGTCAGAACATCTTTCGGAGACAGTGTGGTTTCTACACATGCGGCTGCATTAAGAAACGTATTATCAGAGTGGAACCCCCACGGGGCAGTAGCATAAAAAGCAGATAGGGAAATTACCTTCCCTATCTGCTTTTCTATCAATTGCACGGCAGCATGGAGATTCTCTTCCTTGTTGCCTAAATTAGTTCCTAAACCTAAATAGACTTTAGACATATATAGTGTTTTCAAGTCTTATTTTTCGAGTATCAGCATGGCATCGCCATAAGTACCGAAACGATAATCTTCTTTCAGTGCAGTCTGATAAGCGTCCATAACGAACTCATATCCTCCGTATGAACATACCAGCATCAGCATGGTAGACAGCGGCATGTGGAAATTGCTTATCATGGCATCGGGCAAAGAGAATTCGTATGGAGGGAAGATAAACTTGTTAGTCCATCCTTCGAATTCTTTCAGGTTGCCGTCGGCTCCTACCGCAGTTTCTATAGCACGCATTACGCTGGTGCCTACCGCACATACCTTGTGGCCTTCGGCCTTAGCCTTGTTTACCTTTTCGCAAGCCTCGGCAGTTACGAACATCTGTTCAGAATCCATTTTATGCTTGGTAAGATCTTCTACATCGATATCTCTGAATCCGCCCAAACCACAATGCATAGTAATGAAAGAGAAGTCAACGCCTTTAATTTCCATGCGCTTCATCAACTCACGGCTGAAGTGCAATCCGGCAGCAGGCACAGTTACCGCTCCTTCGTTCTTTGCGTAGATAGTCTGGAAGCGTTCTACGTCGATAGGCTCGGCAGCACGGTGGATGAACGGTGGCAATGGAGGTTCGCCAAGCGCATAGAGCGCTTTCTTGAACTCATCGTGCGGACCGTCGTAAAGGAATCGCAGCGTACGTCCGCGCGAAGTAGTGTTGTCTATAACTTCGGCTACCATCGAGTCGTCGTCGCCGAAATAGAGTTTGTTACCGATACGTATTTTACGTGCAGGGTCTACCAATACATCCCACAAGCGAAGTTCTTCGTTCAGTTCGCGCAGGAGGAATACTTCGATGCGGGCACCAGTCTTTTCCTTGTTACCATACAGACGGGCCGGAAATACTTTTGTATCGTTAAAGATAAATATGTCCTTGTCGTCGAAGTAGTTCAAAATGTCTTTAAACATCACGTGTTCTATCTGTCCGGTAGCTTTGTGAAGCACCATCAAGCGTGATTCATCTCTATACTTTGCCGGGTACAAAGCGATTTTTTCTTCCGGCAATTTGAATTTGAATTGTGACAGTTTCATGTTATTTATCCTTTATCTTATTCGTTTGTTATTTCAATTTCCTGTTGTTCGAGCCACGACTCGAAATCGTCTACTTTCATGCAGTCTTCCAGTTTTATTTCGCCTACCCGTGTACGGATGAGGCCGGTAAGATGCGCTCCGCTATTCAAGGCTTCGCCGATGTCGCGTGCCAAGGCGCGGATATAGGTGCCTTTGCTGCATACCACTCTGATTTTTATCTCCATCTTAGTAAGGTCGCACTCAAGCAATTCTATTTCGTCTATGACCAATGTCTTTGGCTTCAGCGTCACTTCGTCGCCGCTGCGTGCCATTTCGTATGCTCGCTTTCCGTCCACCTTGCATGCCGAGAAGGCTGGCGGTATCTGTTCTATGGTGCCTATAAACGTTTTCAGTGTTTCTTCTACCATCTTACGTGTAATGTGCTCGGTAGGATATGTAGCGTCTATCTCCTTTTCAAGGTCGTACGACGGAGTTGTCGCTCCAAGTTGTATAGTTGCGATATACTCTTTTGTGTGGTACTGGAATTCCTCAATTCTTTTGGTGGCCTTTCCGGTACAGATTATCATCACTCCGGTTGCCAGCGGGTCAAGTGTTCCGGCATGTCCCACTTTTATCTTCTTCACTTTCAGCTTTCGGCTGATGTGGTATCTTATTTTATTGACAAGAGCAAACGATGTCCATCGTAAGGGCTTGTCGAAGTACAAAACTTCTCCTTCTTTAAAATTCATTTAATATGCTTTCTTCTGTGTATTAATTCAGTAAGCTGATAGCCAATGTAACGGCTCCGGCTATAGCGCAGTAGATGGCAAAATAGATAAGCTTGCCTTTTTTCACGATGTTAATCATCCATTTACAAGCTACGCAGCCCGAAACGAAGGCGGCAAGGAAGCCTACAATCAGTGATATGGCAGGGATGTCGCCCGCAATGTCTTCGCCTTTCATCATCTTGAGGGCATCAAGCAACGCTTCGCCCAAGATAGGAGGTATTACCATCAGGAATGAGAACTGTGCAAGTTTCTCTTTGCTGTTGCCCAGCAACAATCCGGTAGCGATGGTTGTGCCCGAGCGTGAAAGACCGGGAAGAACGGCGCAAGCCTGCGACAATCCGATAATGAAAGCGTCTTTCAGCGAGATTTTCTCTTTCTGGCGAGGTTTGTAGTAGTAAGAAAAAGACAAAAGTAAAGCTGTAACCAACAGACAGAAGCCTACAACCAGTAAGCCAGAACCGAAGATGGCTTCTACCTTATCTTTAAAGAATACTCCTACAATGCCGATAGGAATCATAGATACGATGATGTTGATAACGTATCGAGTCTCATCGTTCATTTGGAACTTAAACAGACCTTTGAAAATCCATTCTATCTCTTTCCAGAGGATAACCAATGTACTGAGTACTGTGGCTACGTGAACTATGATAGTAAAAGCCAAGTTTTCTTCTCCCTCAATGCCGAACAATGCCGATCCGATGGCTAAATGTCCGCTACTACTTACCGGCAAATATTCGGTTAAACCTTGAATCAATCCAAGTATAAGTGCTTCAAACCAAGTCATGCTTGTGATATTTATATGTTATAAATTAGATTATTTCGTTTCGTCAATAGTCTTGGGCTTTCTCAGTATACCGTAAATCATAAATATGAAGCCAAAGAAGCATACCACCGGAGCTACTCTGATACGGCGTACGCTGAAAATATCCGGTTCGAACGTTGTTTCTGTAGAGCCGGGGCCTGTCATGAGCAAGAAGCCGATGATGATAACTATCATGCCTGCTCCCAGCAAGATGAAGTTTGTTTTATCGAATGCAAAGTTTCTTTTATCCATATTGCGTTTTTTGGTTGATGAATGTTATATATAATAAAGTTCTCCGGCTTTCATATGCAGATATTTGTTGATAGAGATGAAAGCGCAGAGTGTGGTGATGGTTACTCCGAACACGAATACTGCCGCCATTACGATAAGCATTACCTTAGGGGTAGCTACGGTGATTATGTCTGGTTGATAGTTTACAAGGGCGTATGCCATGCCTATTAATACGGCATTGGCCATTGTAGCCGCTAATATGCCTATCCATACGTTTCGCGCTATGAACGGGCGGCGTATGAACGTCCAACTTGCCCCTACCAGTTTCATGGTGTGTATAAGAAAGCGTTGCGAGTAGATGGTAAGTTGTATAGTGTTGTTTATCAATGCAAACGAAATGAGCGTAAGCAGAGCGGCAAGACTTAATAAAGCGAAGCTAATTTTTCGGATATTGTTATTAACGGAGTCGAGCAAGTCTTGCGGATAGTCAACATCCAGAATATGCTTGTTAGATAAGATAGCGTCTTTTATCCATGCTATGCTGTCAGAATTGGCATAATCGGCATTCAGCTTAACTTCGATAGATGCGTTGAACGGGTTATATCCTAAGAATTCGGCAGGGTCTGTCCCCATAGCTTCGCGGTGCTCTTTCAGAGCTTGTTCTTTCGATATATAAGTTGTCTGTTTTACGAACGGCTCTTTGTTGAGTTTTTTTTGAAATTCCATGATTGCCGGTTCTTTCATGTCATCGCTCAGTTGGATAGAAAACGCGATGTTTTCTCTTACGTATACGGAAAGATTGTTTGCCGACAAGACAAAAAACACTACCAAGCCCAAGAGCAGCAATACCAACGTGGTGCTGATGCTTGAAGTGATGAACTGCATATTAAAGAAAGACCCTGCTTTTTTACTCATGGCTATACTGTATGTATCTTAAAAGATCTCCGTTTATTGTTTCTTTCTGAAGATATAAATCATGGAACTGCTTCTCTCTTTCTTTGTGAGCGAAGCTATTCCGGCTTCCAGTCCTTTCCACATACCTTTTATGAATGGCAAGGATGATTTTTTATATTTCTCTGAAAGCCACGACACATAAAATGCGTCGAAAGGCATAGGGTGATGCTCTACCAAAACAAATCCGTGTTTGGCTCCCATTTGTTGTATGGTCGATGGGGTGAAGTGCCACAGATGGCGAGGTACATCGTATGCCGCCCAGTTCTCCTTATAGTAAGATGCGTCGAAAGAGCTGGGGTTTGGTACGGCTATTATCAGCGCACCTCTGTCGGCTAATGTGCTGTACAGCTTCTCCCATACTTCGTTCAGGTTTTGCAGATGTTCCATTACGTGCCATAGGGTGATTACGTCGAAACTGTCTGCTGGCAGGGTAAACAGTGCTTCGGAAGGCATTACTTCTAGTCCGAAACGCTTTTTTGCGAACTCTCGTGCCTGCGGACTTTTTTCGATAGCCGATACTTTCCAACCGCATGATTGCATATAGTGGCTGAAATAGCCTGTGCCTGTGCCTATGTCGAGCAATCGTCCACGGCTTAAGCCGCATCCACGCTTAATGAGTTGTGATTTACGACGCAGCATATAGCGACGAACGTAGTGATAGAGGTGAAATGCCAGACCTTTGTTTGTATCGGTATGCGAAACATAGTCGGGCGACTCGTAATACTTTCCTATTTCGGCTTCGTCGGGCACGTTTCTGGTAAACATAAATCCACAGTCTTTGCATCGGTAAATGTCGAACGATTCACCGGTAGCGTAATGGTCTGTGCACGATAGTACCTTTTCGAAGTGGTTTTTGCCGCAAAGCGGACATGTATCTATTTTGAGTATATTCACTTTATTCCCTAATTTGCTGCAAAATAACAAACAAATCGGTTATATAAGACTATTCATTAAATATCTTTAACACGAATGAGTATTGTAAGAGGAGGGATAAAAATACGGGGTGCGAAAGCCGCCTGCTTGAAGCAATGCTTTCACACCCCGTATTTTACTAGGATGATATATTATTTCTTGTAATTCTTTAATCCGGTCTGCAAGAAATCTTTGTATTTAGCTATGTCTTCATCGTATGAATATGAAGAGTTAAGCGGCTTGCCCTCATTGTCGAGCAATACATAGAACGGCTGTGCGTTGGCTCCGAACTTAGAGCGCTGCAAGTAGCTCCATTTGTCGCCAATAGTGCGCAGAGTACGTTCCTTGCCGTTTTCTGTAATCTTGATAGGTTCAGGCAGATTAGTCTTTTCGTCTACGTAGAGTGTTATCAATACATAGTCGTCGTTCATAATCTGACTGATTTGCGGGTCTGTCCATACGGCCAACTCCATCTTACGGCAGTTTACGCATCCGTATCCTGTAAAGTCAATCATGACAGGCTTATGGTTCTGGCGTGCATATTCCATACCGGCGTCGAAATCATTGAACTTAGCGTGAACTTCATTTTTGTAGAGGTTGAAGTCTTGAGTTTGCATAGGAGGCGCGAATGCGCTGACAGCTTTAAGCGGTGCTCCCCACAATCCAGGAATCATGTATACTGCAAATGCCAATGAGAACAAAGCCAGGAAGAAGCGTCCTACTCCTACCTTAGTATTGTCGTCATCGTGCGGGAATTTGATTTTGCCCAATAAATACATACCCAGCAAGCCGAAGATTACAATCCATAAAGCCAAGAATGTTTCGCGGTCGAGGATTCTCCATCCGTATGCCAAGTCGGCTACAGAGAGGAACTTCAAGGCGAATGCCAGTTCGAGGAATCCTAATGACACTTTAATAACATTCATCCATCCGCCCGACTTAGGCATTGACTTTAGCCATGACGGGAACATTGCGAACAGAGTGAAAGGCAAAGCAAGAGCGATGGCGAATCCTAACATTCCGATAGCAGGAGCTACCACGCTACCCGAAGTTGAAACTTCTACTAGCAAGAAACCTATGATAGGTCCGGTGCAAGAGAAAGAAACCAAAGAAAGGGTGAATGCCATCAAGAATATACTAAGTAAGCCGGTTGTAGCTTCAGCCTTGCTGTCTACCGCGTTACTCCATTTAGAAGGCAATGTAATCTCGAACGCTCCGAAGAAAGAAGCGGCGAATACTACCAGCATTAAGCAGAACAAGATGTTGAAGATAGCGTTTGTAGACAATGCGTTCAATGCGCTGGCACCGAAGATTAGTGTGATAGCCAATCCTAAGGTGACATATATCACTACGATAGAGGCACCGTATGTCCAAGCGTCGCGTATACCTTTCTTCTTATCCTTGGTGCGCTTCAAGAAGAAGCTTACTGTCATCGGGATGATAGGCCAAACACACGGAGTGAACAAGGCCAAGAGTCCGCCGATGAGGCCGGTGAAGAAGATATATATCCATGAGTGAGATTCCTCGTTTGTTCCTTCACCGTAACTGCTTAGTTCGCTGATTACCGGAGTCCAGTAATTAGTTGTTCCTTGCAGTGTGGTTTCGGCAACTGTAGAATCTGCAGCAGCGAGAGCTTCAACAGCAGTATCGGCTTTTGCAACAGCTTCAACAGGAGCTTCTTCTTTTTTAGGAGCCTCTTTTTCTTTGGTATCTGCGGCTTTAGCCTGTGCAGGAACTTCTCCGCTGAAAGTGAAATCTACAGAAGTAGGAGGAAGACAGTTCTCGTCATTGCAAGCACCGTACTCCAAGTAACCGCTGACGCTGTATTTGCCGCCGGTAAGTTTTACTTTCTGAGTGAACTTGGCAGTCTTTTCGAAGAACTTAACTTCCATTTCGAAGATGGGGTCCATCTTCTTTATTTCATTAGAGCCCGGCTTCAACTTACCGTCAAGTGTAGCCCCGCTTATCTTATCGATGTTGATGGTGGCTTGCGTAGGTCCGCCATCGCCCAAGTCGGTAGAATAAACATGCCATCCTGGGTCGATGGTAGCACTGAATATAATTTCAGCCTCGTTGGCCGAAATGCTCTTCCATTCGGTCTTGAAATGTACTGGGTCTTGCATCTGTGCAACTACCGACAGACAAGAAATGACTATCAGCAATAAACCAAGCGTGAATCTTTTTATCATTGCTCTTTGCTTTTAAGTGTTATATAAGTTAGAATTTAATTAGATGTTTAATTCATAGCTGTTTGCGTGCAAAAATACTATCATAAAGTGAATATCCAATGAAAATATTAGCTATTTTCTATCACTATTGTTCAATCAATTACTTCCACGCCTTTTAATGTAGCCGAGCTGGATTCTGTAATTCTAACATTAACGAAATCGCCAATACGGTGTGTGCCTCTGTCGAATACCACCACTTTGTTTTGCTCGGTACGGCCAAACAGCTGTTCTTTTGAACGTTTTGAAACTCCTTCTACCAACACTTGGAAAGTCTTTCCTACATCTTTGGCATTGCTTTCGGCTGATAGCTGGTTCTGCAGTTCTATCATTTCGTTCAAGCGTCTGATCTTTACTTCTTCAGAGATATCATCAGGCAGATGTTTTGATGCGTATGTGCCCGGACGTTCTGAGTACTTAAACATAAAGGCTGAATCATATTGGCATTCGCGCATCAGCGAGAGACTCATCTGATGATCTTCTTCGGTTTCAGAATGATAGCCAGAGAATATATCTGTGCTTAATCCGCAGTCGGGGATGATGCGACGTATAGCGTCTACTCTTTCCAAATACCATTCGCGAGTATACTTTCTGTTCATCAGCTTCAGGATGCGTGAGCTTCCGCTTTGTACTGGCAGGTGAATGTGCTTGCATACGTTGGGCACTTCCGCTATAACGTGCAGAGTCTCATCACTCATGTCTTTAGGATGCGAAGTAGTGAAGCGAACGCGCATTTCGGGAACGGCTTCGGCCACAGTGCGAAGCAACATAGGGAAGGTTACAGTCTGCCCGTCTCGCTCAAAGCGGTAGGAGTTTACATTCTGTCCAAGCAAGGTTACTTCTTTATAACCTTTTTGCTTAAGGTCGAGTACTTCGTTCAAAATGCTTTCTACGTCGCGACTTCTTTCTCGTCCGCGAGTATAAGGAACGATGCAGTAGTGGCAGAAGTTGTTGCATCCACGCATGATAGAAACGAATCCTGAAATGTGGTTTCCGCAGATGCGTGATGGAATGACATCGCGGTAAGTCTCTGTAGTAGACAGCTCTACATTGATAGCCTTATTTCCGGTTTCTACCGATGCGATAAGGTCTGGAAGAGTAAGATAAGAGTCGGGACCTGCCACCAAGTCTACATGATGGTTTTCTATCAAGTCGTTCTTTACTCGCTCTGCCATGCATCCTAAAACACCTACTATAAGATGTTTGCGTTTCTTACGCAAAGAATGGAAGAACTCTAGTCTGTTGAAGATCTTCTGTTCGGCGTTGTCTCTGATAGAACAAGTGTTCATGAATACAGCGTCGGCTTCTTCCAAAGTTTCGCATGTAGAATAATCTGCCATCTGCATGATAGAGGCAATAACTTCGCTGTCGGCCACGTTCATTTGGCATCCATAAGTTTCGATAAACAGCTTTTTGTTTTCTTGATTGGTCGCGGATTTAAAGTCCGCTTCCGCAGTCTGATTTGTCATAATGTTATTAATTGATAAATTTGCGCGCAAAGATATGTGATTCTTGGCTAAAATCCATGTTATGTAATATTTATTAGTATCTTTGATGTTATACTTTACAGCAGGACTTATTATGGAAGATATATTTGGAATACTTGCATTTATACTGTTCATGTCTTTAATGTTATACTTTACAGCAAGATTTATTATGGAAGATATATTTGGAATACTTGCATTTATACTGTTCATGTCTTTAGGCTTATGGCAGACTTTTGCCGAGAAAAAAAAGAAGGAAAAGAAAAAAAACGTGCAGAAAAAACGGTCTGTTCAGCCTCCTTTCAATCCGATGGGGAAAGGCGTAACGCCTATTCCTAAACCATTTGATTTGCGTCAGGTGGTGATAGATGCTATTCCTGTTCCTACTACCGAAAAGAAGGTTAAGTCTAAGAAAAAGAAAGAACGCAGAGAATATTCTTTCAAACCAGAAGCGGAAGGAGTGCGAAGTGCAGTAAGCGCGGCTCCTAAGAAAGAGCCTATAGAGGTGGAGAAACCATCTCATAGTACACGTGTATCTTTGCGTTCTCCAGAAGAGGCAAGACGCGCTTTTATATATTCTGAAATATTCAACCGGAAATATTGATTTCGGTATCTGATACTACACATTACTTATTAACTAATCAACCTTAATACCATGAATTATACTTTTATGACAGCCGCCGAAGCTGCTAGTCTTATCAATAATGGTGAGATTATAGCGCTTAGTGGCTTTACTCCGGCAGGTAGCCCGAAAGCTGTTACTGCGGCATTGGCTAAAATAGCAGAAGAGAAACATTCTAAAGGGGAACCTTTTAAAATAGGTATCATTACCGGTGCTTCTACTGGAGATTCGTGCGACGGCGTTCTTTCTAAGGTAAAGGCCATTGATTTCCGCGCTCCTTATACTACTAATTCCGATTTCCGAAAAGCGGTAAACAACGGTGAAATTAATTATACGGATATCCATCTTTCGCAGGTGGCACAGCGATTGCGCTCGGGTTTCCTAGGTCATGTTACTACCGCTATTATAGAGGCGTGCGAGATAACAGACGATGGACGTATCTTCCTTACCGCAGGTGTGGGTATTTCGTCTACTATAGCTCGTCTGGCCGACAGAATTATCGTTGAACTTAATACGGCGCATAGTAAGCGTATGATAGGTATTCACGACTTATATGAATTGGAGCGCCCGCCTTATCGTCGTCCGGTGCCTATTGTACGTCCGGAAGACCGCATAGGCTTGTCGTATATACAGGTAGACCCATCGAAGATTGTGGGAGTAGTAGAGGTAAATCTTCCGGATGAGGCTCGCGGATTTACAGAACCCGACCCTGTTACAGATAAGATAGGACAGAATGTAGCCGATTTCTTAGCTTCCGATTTGCGCAAGGGCATCATCCCTAGCACATTCCTTCCGTTACAGTCGGGCGTAGGTAATATTGCGAACGCAGTGCTTAGTGCGTTGGGCCGTGACCAAAGCATCCCGCCATTTGAAATGTATACCGAGGTAATTCAGAATTCGGTGATAAAACTGCTTAAAGAAGGTCGTATCAAATTCGGTAGTACATGCTCGCTTACCGTTACCAACGATTGCTTGCAAGATATATACGATAATATGGACTTCTTCCGTCATAAGCTGGTGCTTCGTCCGTCGGAAATATCCAACTGTCCGGAAGTAGTACGTAGAATCGGTGTGATTTCTATGAATACTGCTATCGAAGCCGATATATACGGAAATGTGAACTCTACTCATATCTGCGGAACCAAGATGATGAACGGTATCGGTGGTTCGGGCGACTTTACGCGTAGCGCTTACATCTCTATCTTCTCTTGTCCTTCTACCGCAAAGAATGGCTGCATCAGTTCTATTGTTCCTATGGTTTCGCATCTCGACCATAGCGAACATTCTGTAAACGTTATTATTACCGAGCAGGGTATAGCCGATTTGCGTGGTAAGAGTCCGATGGAACGCGCGCAGACAGTTATAGAGAACTGTGCTCATCCCGACTACCGTCAGTTGCTATGGGATTATTTGAAAATATCGACTAAGGGGCAGACTTGTCATAGCTTGTCGGCAGCACTGGGAATGCATCAGGTGTTTATAAAACAAGGTGATATGCGCCTTACTAATTGGGCGGATTTTGATCGTTAAATGTCATATGTTATAAAAGCGGGCTTTTTCAGACTCTCGATTCGCGGGATTGAGGAAAGGTCCGCTTTCTTTTTGTTACCCTTTCATCGCTTCCCGAAACAGCCTGTTTTTGAGGCGATGAAGTACTTGTTTTGTAACGTTTAAGTATGATGAGATAAAATAAAGAATTATTTCCGTAATAGTTTGTATTATCTCGATAAAACATCTAATTTTGCGAAGTGTTTAGGCACCTGTTGTTCCGAATTTTATTTCTAACAATTAAATAATTTAAATTCAGTCATTTATGTGGTTAAGTAATTCATCTATTGGAAGGAAAGTGGTGATGAGTGTAACAGGTATCGCCCTTGTCCTGTTTCTGACATTTCACATGGCGATGAACCTTGTCGCGTTGTTCTCGGCACATGGTTACAACCTGGTTTGTGAATTCTTGGGAGCCAACTGGTATGCACTGGTTGCAACTGTAGGTTTGGCTGCGTTGTTCGTAATTCACATCATCTATGCATTCTGGTTGACCATGCAGAACCGTGCAGCACGCGGTAACGAACGCTATGCAGTAAACGCTAGACCTAAAAACGTAGAATGGGCTTCACAGAACATGTTGGCTCTGGGTGTCATCGTTATTTTGGGCTTGGCTCTTCACTTCTTCAATTTCTGGTACAAAATGCAGTTTGCCGAAATCATCGGTCGTCCGATGATGGGAGGTCTTCATGCAGCCGATGGTTATGGCTATATCATGCAGACTTTCTCTTGCCCGGTATACTTCGTACTGTACTTGGTATGGTTGGCAGCTTTGTGGTTCCACTTGACTCATGGATTCTGGAGTGCAATGCAGACTTTGGGTTGGAACAACACTCTCTGGATTAACCGTTGGAAATGTGTTTCAAACATCTATGCTACTATCATCGTGTTAGGCTTTGCCCTGGTAGCTGTAGCCTTCTTCGTAAAGAGCTTTTGCCTTGCCGGAGCTTGCTGCTAATTGCTAATTGAAAAGTGTAACTTTGATTTAAATTGAAAAAACATTATGACTAAAATAATCGATTCAAGAATTCCTGAAGGACCGGTAGCGGAAAAATGGACGAACTATAAAGCTCACCAGAAACTGGTTAACCCGGCCAACAAACGTCGTTTGGATATCATCGTGGTAGGTACTGGTTTGGCTGGTGCATCGGCTGCTGCTTCGTTGGGCGAAATGGGCTTCCGTGTACTTAACTTCTGTATTCAGGACTCTCCACGCCGTGCGCACTCTATCGCTGCACAGGGTGGTATCAATGCTGCAAAGAATTATCAGAATGACGGCGACTCTGTTTACCGTCTGTTCTACGATACTGTAAAGGGTGGTGACTACCGTGCTCGTGAAGCTAACGTTTACCGTCTGGCTGAAGTTTCAAATAACATTATCGACCAGTGCGTTGCTCAGGGTGTTCCTTTCGCACGCGAATACGGAGGTACATTGGCTAACCGTTCTTTCGGTGGTGCACAGGTTTCTCGTACTTTCTACGCTAAAGGTCAGACTGGTCAGCAGTTGTTGCTGGGCGCATACTCTGCTTTGAGCCGTCAGGTAGGTGCTGGTACAGTTAAATTGTACACTCGTTACGAAATGGAGGACGTAGTTCTTGTTGACGGCCGTGCTCGCGGTATCATCGCAAAGAACTTGGTAACAGGTAAGTTGGAACGTTTCGCCGCTCACGCTGTAGTTATCGCTACTGGTGGATACGGTAACACTTACTTCCTTTCTACAAACGCTATGGCATGTAACGTAACTGCTGCTATGGCTTGCTACCGTAAGGGAGCATATTTCGCAAACCCTGCTTACGTTCAGATTCACCCTACTTGTATCCCTGTACACGGCGACAAGCAGTCTAAGTTGACTTTGATGTCTGAGTCTTTGCGTAACGACGGTCGTATCTGGGTTCCTAAGAAGATTGAAGACGCTAAAGCTCTTCAGGCTGGAACTAAGAAGGGTAGCGATATCGCTGAAGAAGACCGCGACTATTACTTGGAACGTCGTTATCCGGCATTCGGTAACTTGGTTCCGCGTGACGTTGCTTCACGTGCTGCTAAGGAACGTTGCGATAAGGGCTTCGGTGTAAACAACACAGGTTTGGCTGTATTCCTTGACTTCTCTGAAAGTATCGAACGTCTTGGTATCGATGTAGTTCGTCAGCGTTATGGTAACCTTTTCGATATGTACGAAGAAATCACCGACGTTAATCCGGGCGAATTGGCTAACGAAATCAACGGTGTTAAATACTACAACCCGATGATGATTTATCCGGCTATTCACTATACAATGGGTGGTATCTGGGTTGACTACGAATTGATGACTTCTGTTAAGGGTCTGTTCGCAATTGGTGAATGTAACTTCTCTGATCACGGTGCAAACCGCTTGGGTGCTTCTGCGTTGATGCAGGGTCTGGCAGACGGTTACTTCGTATTGCCTTACACTATCCAGAACTATTTGGCTGACCAAATCACTGTTCCTCGTTTCTCTACTGACTTGCCGGAATTTGCTGAAGCAGAAAAGGCTGTTCAGGATAAGATTGACCACTTGATGAATATCAAGGGTAAGAAGTCTGTTGACTCTATCCACAAGGAATTGGGTCGCGTAATGTGGGAATACGTAGGTATGGGCCGTACAGCTGAAGGCTTGAAGACTGGTCTTGCTAAGTTGAAAGAAATCCGCAAGGAATTCGAAACTCAGCTCTTTATCCCAGGTTCTAAAGAAGGTATGAACGTTGAGCTTGACAAGGCTATCCGTTTGCAAGACTTCATCACAATGGGTGAATTGATTGCTTACGATGCTTTGAACCGCAACGAATCTTGTGGTGGTCACTTCCGTGAAGAATACCAAACAGAAGAAGGCGAAGCAAAACGTGACGATGAAAACTACTTCTATGTAGCTTGCTGGGAATACCAAGGAAACGACGAAGTAGCTCCTGTATTGCTGAAAGAACCGTTGGTTTACGAAGCAATTAAAGTTCAGACTCGTAACTATAAGAGCTAATAGCGAGGGAAGTTAAACAATTAAAGATTCTAAGTAAAATGGATAAAAATATATCATTCACGCTGAAAGTTTGGCGTCAGAACGGACCGAAAGAAAAAGGTCATTTCGATACTTTCCAAATGAAAGATATCCCTGGTGATACTTCATTTTTGGAAATGCTGGATATTTTGAACGAGCAGTTGATTGAAGAAGGCAAAGAGCCTATCGTATTCGACCATGACTGCCGTGAAGGTATCTGCGGTATGTGCTCTTTGTATATTAACGGACATCCTCACGGACCTGCTACAGGTGCTACTACTTGTCAGATCTACATGCGCCGTTTCAAAGACGGCGATGTAATCACAGTAGAACCTTGGCGTTCGGCTGGTTTCCCGGTTATCAAGGACTTGATGGTAGACCGTACAGCTTACGATAAGATTATGCAGGCTGGTGGTTTTATTAGCGTACGTACCGGAGCTCCTCAGGATGCTAACGCTATCTTAATTCCGAAGCCAATTGCTGACGAAGCTATGGATGCTGCTTCTTGTATCGGTTGCGGTGCTTGTGTAGCTGCATGTAAGAATGGTTCTGCAATGTTGTTCGTATCTGCAAAGGTTAGCCAGTTGAACTTGTTGCCTCAGGGTAAGCCAGAAGCACTTCGTCGTGCTAAGGCAATGTTGTCTAAGATGGACGAACTGGGATTCGGTAACTGTACAAACACTCGTGCTTGTGAAGCTGAATGTCCGAAATGTGTTTCTATCAGCAACATCGCTCGTTTGAACCGCGACTTTATCAAGGCTAAACTGAAAGACTAATATAAGTTAGTAAATATGTTGAGAAGGGCTGTACCGTTTGGTGCAGCCTTTCTTTTTGCCGTATAGCGCCGTTATGATGGCTTATTATAGTGTGTCTATTAATCCTGTAGGTTTGCCGTATAAAATCGGTGGCAGAGCTTTAAAAGCGGACTGTGATTGTTGTGAAGCTTGCGAATAAAAACCTGAGATTTCTTGTTCAATTCTCTATACTTAGCTTAAGTATATAAAAACTCAGCCTAAGAATATATATACTTAAGTTAAGTTTATATATTCTTAGGCTGAGAATATAGATTTTTGTTAATCCGGTAAACTTTTCTTCGTATGTTTTCAGCTTTGCAAATCAGAAGAAATCGCTCTTATTTGTAGATACAAAAAAAGCGAGCGTACCAATAAAGACACGCTCGCTGATTTTTTATATTGTCCTAAGCCTCGGTTATGAGGCTATAGGATAATAATTCATGAGGTTCTGATTACAATTTCGGACCTGCTTCAACCAAAGCCTTACCTGCTTCGTTTCCAGTGAACTTAACGAAGTTCTTGATGAAACGACCAGCCAAGTCTTTAGCTTTTTCTTCCCACTGAGCAGCGTCAGCGTAAGTATCGCGAGGATCGAGGATCTTAGGATCAACACCCGGCAATTCTGTAGGAACAACGAAATCGAAGAACGGAATAGTCTTAGTAGGAGCTTTTTCGATAGAACCGTCCAAGATAGCGTCGATGATACCACGAGTATCGCGGATAGAGATACGCTTGCCAGTACCGTTCCAACCAGTGTTAACCAAGTATGCCTTAGCACCAGTCATCTGCATCTTCTTAACCAATTCTGCAGCGTACTGAGTTGGGTGCAAGCTCAAGAAAGCCTGACCGAAGCAAGCAGAAAATGTAGGAGTCGGTTCAGTGATACCACGTTCTGTACCAGCCAATTTTGCAGTAAATCCAGACAAGAAGTAGTACTGAGCCTGGTTTTCGTTCAAGATAGATACTGGAGGCAATACACCGAATGCATCAGCTGACAAGAAGATAACTTGTTTTGCGTGAGGGCCCTTAGAAACCGGCTTAACGATGTTCTGGATGTGGTAGATAGGATAAGAAACACGAGTGTTTTCTGTTACGCTCTTATCAGCGAAATCAATCTTACCGTTAGCGTCTACTGTAACGTTTTCCAACAAAGCGTCACGCTTGATAGCACCGTAGATGTCTGGTTCAGATTCTTTATCCAAGTTGATAACCTTAGCGTAGCAACCACCTTCGTAGTTGAATACACCTTCGTTATCCCATCCGTGTTCGTCGTCACCGATCAACTTGCGTTTCGGGTCTGTAGACAAAGTAGTCTTACCAGTACCAGACAAACCGAAGAAGATAGCTGATTCAGTTTCGTCCATGTTAGTGTTAGCAGAGCAGTGCATAGAAGCGATACCGCGCAATGGGTTGAAGTAGTTCATCATAGAGAACATACCCTTCTTCATTTCACCACCGTACCAAGTGTTAAGGATAACCTGTTCTTTAGAAGTCAAGTTAAATACAACAGCTGTTTCAGAGTTCAAACCTAATTCTTTGTAGTTTTCAACTTTTGCTTTAGAAGCGTTGTAAACAACGAAGTCAGGCTGGAAGTTTTCCAATTCTTCTTTAGAAGGACGGATGAACATGTTAGTTACGAAGTGAGCCTGCCAAGCAACTTCCATGATGAAACGTACGCAAAGACGAGTTGCAGGGTTAGCACCGCAATAACCATCTACTACATACAATTTCTTGTTTGACAATTCCTTTGCAGCCAAAGCTTTCAATTCTTTCCAAGTAGCTTCAGATACAGGCTTGTTGTCGTTTTTATATTCTTCAGAAGTCCACCATACAGTGTTTTCGCTGGTAGCATCCTTTACCAAGAATTTATCTTTAGGAGAACGACCAGTGTAAATACCAGTCATTACGTTTACTGCACCAAGTTCAGTTTCCTGACCTTTTTCGAAACCTTCCAATCCCGGTTTTGTTTCTTCTGCGAACAAAACTTCATAAGACGGATTGTGCAAAACTTCAACGGTACCAGTGATACCATACTGAGTAAGATCTAAATTTGCCATTGTTCAAATGATTAATTTGGTTATTATCAATTGTTTTATATGTTGCTTTGATAAAGACTCGATGTTATAGAAAGATGTTTTTCAACATCTCCCTTCGTCGAGCGATACAAAAGTAGTGGTTTATTTTTAAATCAACCAATCTTATTATTGAAAAAAATCCGTAATAACAAAAGATTTATACTTGTGTAACAAAACTGTAATTTCGACATTACAAATCAAATTTATTTCGTTACTTTGCATCCCGTTAAATACCTTATTAATAACACATAATCAAACAATCATTATATCATGAAGGTAGTAAACTTCAGTCAGGACAATACGCTGTTGAATCAATATATCGCTGAGATACGCGATGTGAACATTCAAGGTGACAGCTTGAGATTCCGTCGTAACATAGAACGCATAGGTGAAATTATGGCTTATGAGATAAGCCGCGACTTTCCATATAAGAAGATAGAAGTACAGACTCCGTTGGCTATGGCTTGCGAGAATGTTCCTGCCGAACAGCCTGTTATAGCTACTATCTTACGTGCCGGGCTGCCGTTGCACCGCGGCTTCATCAACTATTTCGACCACGCTGAAAACGCTTTCGTGTCGGCTTACCGTAAGTATATAGACGAAAATAACTTCGATATTCACATTGAATATATCGCTTCACCTCGTCTTGATGGTAAAATACTGATTCTGGTAGACCCGATGCTGGCAACCGGCGGTTCTATGGAGTTGGCTTATAAGGCGCTGCTTACTAAAGGAGAGCCTGCACACGTTCATGTGGTTTCTGTTATCGCTACAGAACAGGCAGTAGAGCACGTAAAGAATACTTTCCCTGCCGATAAAACAACTATTTGGTGTGCCGCTATCGACCCTGAACTGAATGCGCATTCATATATTGTGCCGGGGCTTGGTGATGCTGGCGATCTGTGCTATGGCGAAAAGGAGTAAAAACGCATAAATTATAGAATCCGTCGAGCCTTGGCATGAGGTAAGACGGATTTTTTTGTCTCTTTACGGGGCAGAAAGACTGTGAATCAGTAATCTAAAATAATACTGAGTTCTCTAAATAACTGAAATTTCATAATTTTGCCCTCGGATAACAACTATTCGGAGATATTATATAATGAAAGTAGTAATAGACAATAAGATTCCTTATATAAAAGGAGTGATAGAAACATTGGCCGACGAAGTAGTTTATTTGCCAGGCAGTGAAATGACCGCGGATGCGGTAAAAGACGCAGATGCTTTGATTATCCGCACACGTACACATTGCAACCGTGCGTTGCTTCAAGGAAGCAAGGTGAAGTTTATCGGGACTGCCACTATCGGGTTCGACCATATCGATACGGCTTATTGCAACGAGGCTGGAATAGTATGGCGTAATTGTCCGGGTTGTAATGCCGGAGCGGTAGAGCAGTACGTGCATTCTGCGTTGCTTTTGCTTCATAAGGAGCGCGGACTCGATTTAAGTAAAGCCACACTTGGCGTGGTTGGAGTAGGTCACGTGGGAAACCGAATCGTAAAAATGGCTGAGTCTTTAGGTATGAGAGTGATTAAAAATGACCCTCCTCGTGCCGATAATGGCGAAGCTGGCTTTGTAGGGATGGACGAGATAGTACGTAGCTGTGATGTGATAACTTTCCACACTCCGTTGGTGCGCGACGGAAATTACAAGACTTTCCATCTGGCGGACGCTGAATTCTTCGCATCGCTCCGTAATACACCTTATATAATAAACACGTCTCGTGGCGAAGTAGTCGATACGCAGGCATTGTTGTCGGCTCTTTCTGGTCAGCGTGTAGCCGATGCAGTTATCGATGTATGGGAAAACGAGCCTAATATCAATCAGGAACTGTTGCACAGAGTAATTATAGGCACCCCACATATAGCAGGATATTCTGCCGATGGTAAGGCTAACGCCACCCGTATGGTGTTGGAGTCTTTCTGTGAATTCTTCCATTTGCAGCCCAAGTTTAAGATTGAACTGCCAGCGGTGGAACCTGTTTCAGACCTTGATGCCGATGCTTGTCAGTTGCATAAATACAACCCCTTGGTAGACACAGAAGCGTTGAAGTCACATCCGGAACTTTTTGAACATTTAAGAGGAGATTATTCGTTGCGAAGAGAATAAAATGACCCTTTTGATGCACATAATATATAAAAATGTGCAAATAACAGTCATTTATTTGCTTGAATATTTGTGTAGAACAAGAAATATTTATTCCTTTGCAGCAAAAATTATTAGTTATAAACTTTAAAAATAGAAAATTATGTCTGAAATCGCATCAAAAGTACAGAAAATTATCGTAGATAAGTTGGGTGTAGAAGAATCTGAAGTAACTCCTGCTGCAAGCTTCACTAACGACTTGGGCGCAGACTCATTGGATACTGTAGAATTGATCATGGAATTCGAAAAAGAATTCGGAATCTCTATTCCTGACGATCAAGCAGAAAAGATCCAGACTGTAGGTGACGCTATTTCTTATATTGAAGCTAACTCTGCGAAATAATTAATTCTGATGGAATTAAAAAGAGTAGTTGTAACAGGTCTTGGTGCACTTACTCCGGTTGGTAATACTGTTCCAGAATTCTGGAACAATTTGCTGAATGGTGTAAGTGGGGCAGGACCTATTACCCATTTCGATGCGTCGAAATTCAAGACTCAGTTTGCATGCGAGGTAAAGAACTTCAATCCTAACGATTTCATAGATCGTAAGGAAGCTCGTAAGATGGACCTTTACACTCAGTATGCAGTAGTTGCCGCTAAAGAAGCGGTTGCCGATTCTGGGCTTGACGTTGATACTGAAGATCTGAATAAGATAGGCGTTATCTTAGGTGTAGGTATTGGCGGAATACGTACTTTCGAAGAAGAAGTTGCAGGTTACGAACAGACTAAAGATACTATCGGTCCTAAGTTCAGCCCGTTCTTCATCCCGAAAATGATTGCCGATATAGCATCAGGACAGATCTCTATGATGTATGGCTTCCATGGTCCTAACTTCACTACTACATCAGCTTGTGCTTCTTCATCGAACGCTATAGCCGATGCTTTCAATTACATTCGCTTGGGTAAAGCTAACGCAATTGTAACAGGTGGTGCCGAAGCAGCCATATTCCCTGCAGGTGTAGGAGGCTTTAATGCAATGCACGCTCTTTCTACACGTAATGACGACCCGACACATGCATCACGTCCGTTCAGCGCAAGCCGCGACGGTTTCGTTATGGGTGAAGGTGCAGGTTGCTTGATTCTGGAAGAATTAGAACACGCCAAAGCACGTGGAGCTAAAATCTATGCCGAACTTGCTGGCGCAGGAGCATCGGCCGATGCTTATCATTTAACAGCTTCTCATCCTGAAGGTCTGGGTGCGAAACTGGTAATGACCAACGCTTTGGAAGATGCTGGTATGAATCCGGAAGATATCGACTATATTAATTTACACGGAACGTCAACTCCAGTGGGAGATATCTCGGAAGTAAAAGCTATTAAGGAACTTTTCGGAGAACATGCTTATAAGCTGAACATCAGTTCTACTAAGTCAATGACAGGACATCTTTTGGGTGCTACCGGTGCGGTAGAAGCCATTGCTTGTACGCTGTCTGTAAAGAACGACATTGTTCCGCCTACCATTAACCATGAAGATGGTGATAACGATGAAAACATCGACTATAACTTGAACTTCACGTTCAATAAGGCACAACAGCGTACTGTGCGTGCGGCATTGAGCAATACATTCGGTTTTGGTGGACACAATGCATGTGTAATCGTCAAAAAATACACAGAATAATCGTGTTTAGCAATATAACAGATAGGATAAGACTCTTTTTCCGCAAGGACAAGGAGCCTTATCTTTGTTTTTATAAGATACTTGGTTTCTATCCAAGGAATATCGAATATTATAAACAGGCTTTATTGCATAAGTCATCGTCTATCAAGGCGGGAAAAGGGCGTTTGCTTAACAACGAACGCTTGGAGTTCTTGGGTGACGCTATCCTGGATGCTGTAGTAGCTGATATCGTTTATAAGAAATTCGAGGGTAAGCGAGAAGGTTTTCTTACAAACACTCGCTCTAAGATAGTGCAGCGTGATACGTTGAACAGGGTGGCGGTAGAGATTGGACTCGATAAGATGATAGTCTATACCACCAAACAGTCGTCTCACAACAGTTATATGTGTGGCAATGCTTTCGAGGCGCTGGTAGGTGCCATTTATCTGGACCGTGGCTATCGTGCGTGCAAGAAGTTCATGGAAGAACGCATCATCAATCAATACCTGAATTTGGAGAAGGTATCGCGGAAGGAGGTTAATTTCAAATCGAAACTGATAGAATGGAGTCAGAAGAATAAGTTTGAGATTAATTTCAATCTGACAGGACAGCATACCGATGAGGAACAGAATCCTGTTTTCGAAACTCTGGTATTGGTGGAGGGCATTTCGGCTGGAGCCGGTAAGGGATATTCTAAAAAAGAATCTCAGCAAGAGGCCGCCCATGAAACATTGCAGAAAATAAAGAACGACCCACAGTTTATCGATGCTATCTTTGCGGCAAAATTAGCCCGCGAGCAAGCTTCTGCCACTGATGCGGAAGCTGATAGTGCAAAGGCTACAGTAAACAATGTGATTCCTGAAACGGCTACACTGACAGAGGTCAAGAGGTCTTGCCAAAACGTTTCGATGACACTGAGAGTATTATAGCTGCTGCCGAGGAAAAGGCTTTTTTGAATGAAGAACAAGAAGAAGCATAAGCTGTAGAGAGTTTGTATATTGAACTTTCGATATGAAATAATGGGGAATCTCTTTGTGTGAGGGATTCCCTTTTCTGTATTATGCGGATGAGTTATTGATAGTGTAATTGTGAATTTATAAAAGAAAAACGATATGCCTTTAAATAAGAAAAATCCGTTTGCCTTTAAAGCGAAGTCGTCTGCCAAGAAGAAATCGGCAGGAAAGCGAGTAGGGAAGTCGCGTCCGGAGAAGGCGAACAATCAGCTCAACCGCCGCGTTAAATAGACGAGGCGGTTATGATGCCTCCACCCATTACGGCATCTCCGCGGTAAAGTGCGGCTGCTTGTCCTATAGCTATCGAGGTGAGCGGTTCTAACAGGTGTATGTGCAGGCGTCCGTCGGTTGTCGGAGTAACTTCGCATCGGTTGGCTTGTTTACGATAGCGTATTTTCACGATTAAGTCGTCGTGCTGGCCATATACCTCTTCGGGGCAAACGATATTCCAGTCGCTCAATAACATTTCGTTTTGCTCAAGCGATTTAATATTATCGCTTATCACCACCTTGTTCTCTTCGGGTATAATCTGTTTTACGAATAAAGCCTTGTTCTGGTAGATGCCAAGTCCTCGGCGTTGTCCTATGGTGTAAAAAGGATATCCTTCGTGCCGGCCGATGCATTGTCCTGCCTCGTCATAGAAATCTCCCGGCACTATGCTTCCTGGTGTGATATGTTCTTTTAGGAAATTACGGTAATCCATAGGGCAGAAGCATACCCCCAAGCTATCGCGCTTAGTAGCTACTTTCTGAAATCCGCGTTTGGCGGCTATGTTTCTTATCTCTGATTTAGTCATAGTTCCCAGTGGCAACAACATTCGCTCTATAGTAGGCTGTTTAAGTCCCCATAAAAAGAACGACTGATCCTTATCGGGGTCGGCTCCGCATGTAATGTGCCATAAGCCGTTTATCATGCGTTTCTGTACATAATGTCCGGTAGCGAACCAATAGATACCTTTTTCATCGGCTAATTGCTGCAGCAAAGGCCATTTCAGGTAGTTGTTGCATAAGGTGCATGGTACAGGCGTATGTCCTGCCATATACTCATCGATAAAATAGCTTATGATTTGTTCTTTAAAGATTTGGCGTGCGTCGTAAGTAATGTGCGGAATATGAAGCGAGTCGCATAACTGTCGTGCATCGTCCAGATACTCAGTATTATCTCCTTTTTCGTAGAAACGGAATGTTACGCCCGTTACTTCGTAACCAGCCTCTTGCAGCAGGATGGCAGCTACAGAGCTGTCAGTGCCTCCGCTCATTCCTAAAAGAACTTTATTGTTTTGCTTCATGTTGTTTACGTATGGGCATAAAAAAAGGAGTACCGCTGTACTCCAACCTTTGTTAACCTTAAATCTAATACTATGAAAAACACAGTACAAAGGTACGGACTTTTGGGAAACCTGCAAGAAAATGTACCTAAAAAATCTGTTTTATAACATGTATTAAGACTATTGGTTGAATGGAAATATTTGTTAACACACTGAAGCGTTAGGAGAACTGCTCTCCGAATTTAATTTCAGCGTCGTTTATAAATTTTCTTATCGCATTCTGGTCATCTTTCTTGCAGATGAGCAATGTGTTGCCTTTAGAAATAATAAGATATCCTTCCAATCCTTGTACTACGGCCAAGTGTCCTTCGGGTATGGAAATCAGATTATCTTTGCTATCGTACATCAACGTATTGCTGTTGATAATAACATTTTCGTCTCTGTCTTTAGGCAACGCTTCGTATAATGACTCCCATGTTCCCACGTCTGCCCATCCAAAATCGCAGAGCTGTACATATACATTCGTAGCTTTCTCCATAATGCTGTAATCTATAGAGATATTAGGACATGCAGAGAAATCGGGTGTCTCACATTCTATTTGCGGGCAGATATCTGGCATCATGCAGTGGAAAGCGTTTAATATGGTTTTGGCTTTCCATACAAATATTCCAGAGTTCCAGAAGAACTCATTGCTTTTAATGAATATCTCCGCAAATTCTTTTTCCGGTTTCTCTATGAATGTCTTTACTTTATAGAAATCGCCTTCTCTTTCTTCGTCTATCTGAATATATCCGTATCCTGTTTCTGGGCGGTTGGGCTTAATTCCTAAAGTAACCAACTTGTCATTTTCTGAAGCGAAGTCCAATCCTTTTCGTATGGCTTCCTGAAAAGCGTCTTCTTTCAATATCAAATGGTCGGTTGGTGCCACTACGATGGTAGCGTTCGGGTTGATGCGGTTTATTACATGTGAGGCATAGGCAATAGAAGGAGCCGTATTTCTTATTTCGTCTTCAACAATCAGTTGACTTTCATCTATCTCGGGTAGTAGCTCAAGTACTAAGTGCTTGTAATCTTTGTACGTAGTAATATAGATGTTCTGTTTTGGTACGATTGCTTTATATCTGTCGAAAGTTTGTTGCAGCAAGGTTTGGCCTGTGCCAAATAAATCGATGAACTGTTTCGGTAGAGCTTTTCGGCTATAGGGCCACAGTCGTCGTCCCATGCCTCCAGCCATTATGATACAATAGTGATTGTTATTCATGATTTCAAATTAGCATTTAATGTTCATGCTAAGATAATTTTTATTTTTCAACTTGAGGCCGAAAACGATTATAAATAGTGTTATCGAAAATATATTTTTATTTTTCTGTCAAAAGTGTTGCGTGTTTAAAACAAATCACATATCTTTGCACCGCAATTAAGAAAAATAA
>ULWY01008331.1_pt1 | contig 80438 bp, 65 predicted proteins | sample 1960761 | NCBI WGS metagenome assembly ULWY01 (sample SAMEA4835824, study PRJEB28245) | human gut metagenome | biome: gut microbiome; material: fecal sample | place: Denmark | collected 2008 | reverse complement strand
AATGAAAGATATTTTAATGAAATCACAGCAAAATTAGGAGATATTGATTAGAATGTGTGCAAATCAGAAAAAGGAGCAGTGGAGCGGTGTATTGTATATGCTGGTCACATTGTCAATTCCTACAATTATAGAAGAAGTACTGGCAACGCTGCTTCAGTATGTGGATACTGCAATGGTAGGCAGACTGGGAGAGCAGGCGACCGCCTCCGTCAGTGTGAGCACTACAGTTACATGGCTGGTGAACAGTGTGCCGCATGCCATAGGAATCGGTGTACTGGCACTGATCGCCAAGGCAGTAGGCAGTGGAGACAGGCATCTGGTAAGAAGAATATCCAGTCAGGCAGTATGGATGGTTCTTGCCTGTAGTATTCTGCTTGGAGGTATCTCTTTGTTACTTAGTCCCTATATTCCTGTCTGGATGGGGGCAGAAGCATCTATTCAGGAAGTAGCCGGTGAGTATTTCTTTATCATCAGTCTGCCTATGCTGTTTCGTGTATCCAGTATTGTGTTTGGTGCAGCCATCCGTGCGACGAAGGACACGAAGACTCCCATGCTCATCAGCCTGGGTGCGAATATTATCAATGCAGTGCTGAATTATGCACTGATCTATGGTGTAGATATGGGAGTGAGAGGCGCTGCCATTGCATCTGCCATTTCCTATGTGCTGTCAGGCGTTCTGATGTATGTGGCATATCGCAGGAATGAATGGCTGCATTGGGAGCTTCGAGAGATTAGACCGGATACAGCGATTCTGGAACAGTGTGGTAAGGTCGCATTTCCGGTACTAGGGACCAGTATTACGTCATGCCTTGGTTATACAGTCTTTGCAGGGCTGGTATCAGGTATGGGAACGACTATATTTGCAGCACATTCCATTGCCGTAACGGCAGAAGAGATATTCTATATTCCGGGTTATGGATTTCGTACCGCAACCTCTACACTGGTCGGTAATTCCCTTGGGGAACAGGACAGGGATAAGTTTAGAAAAGTCAGTATTATCAGCGTCATTGTAACGGTTGCCATGATGTGTGTTAATGGTGTGATTCTGTATCTGAGCGCCAATATACTTATGAGTTTCTTTACACCAAGTCAGGCAGTCGTTGACCTGGGAGCAGATATGCTCAGACTGGTGGCTTTTTCAGAGCCGTTCTTTGGAATCATGATCGTTATGGAGGGTATCTTCTACGGACTAGGTAACACCCGCTATGCATTTATTGTAGAGACCTTCAGTATGTGGGGCATCCGCATCCTGCTGACATTTCTGTGTGTGAAGGTATGGGGACTGGATCTGCGGGCAGTATGGTTATGCATGATCGCAGATAATGTCTGCAAGGCGGTGCTTTTTGCCATACCGGTCATGACCCCAAAAGGCAGAAGCAGGCTGTTTCCACAGTTTTAAATGAGATAAAAAGGAAGGTAGCATCGTCTGTCTTCCTTTTATGTTGTTTATATATTGACATAGAAAAATAGATGTAGGTACATCTATTTTGTATAGGAGTGGATTCATATGGACGAAACAGGTAGAAAGATCACGAAGATCGCAAGAGAAGTAAATAAGCTGACTGTGCAGACCATGAAGGAAGACGGAATTGGAACTGCGGAGTTTGACTTTATTCATTTGATCCGGCATAACCCGGGGATTACCCAGGCAGGAATGCGGGAGCAGTTAAAGATCGATAAGGGGGCAGCGGCAAGGCGTGCCGCCAGTCTGGAGGCGAAGAACATGAAGAATAAGGCAACATTCAGGGCCGATCGTATCCTGTCTTATTTTCAGAAAGAATGGGCGGTACTTCTGGCAGTAACGATCTCAGGGCTGATCTATAATCTGGGACTTCTGGCAGGACCCTGGTTTGAAGGTAAAATGACAGGATATCTGGTAGATATTCTGGGAGGCACCAAAGGCTTTTCAGATATGCTTGTACTGGTCATCTGCTATGTGGCAGCCATTGCAGTGGTACAGGTATCACGTTATATCAAGCGATTCTATGTCAGACGTTTTGCCAACAACGTGAACCGCAGGATGAAGCGCATCCTGTATGGCAGTTTGATCCATAAGAGCAGGACAGAACTGGAAGAAGAAGGAACCGGCAACGTACTGACCAAGGCAATTCTTGATGTGGATGACTGCGTGGAGGGAATGCGTAAGTTCACCACAGAGATCTTTGATACAGGTGTGGCGCTGGCAGCTTATGCCGGAATGCTGTTATGGTATGACTGGAGACTGGCGCTTCTGTGCATGCTTTTCCCTCCGATCTCTTTTATCGTAGCTGAGAAGATGAAAGTCCAGGTGCAGAGAAGTGGCGCAGCATATAAGGAACAATCAGGGATATTAAGTGCTGCGACACTGGACAGAGCCAGCAATGCCATTACTTACAGGGTATTTGGCTGTGAAGAAGAACGAAAAGATGCGTATGAACAGAATCTGAACGATTATGAGAAGAGTGCGGTTCGTGCAAATATCTGGAACAGTGTAATGCCGCCCATTTACCGTATTATTTCCATGGCAGGCGTATTTTTTATTCTGTATTTCGGCGACAGGAATGTATTAGGAAGCGGATGGACGAAGTGGGATGTGGCAGCTTTTGCAACATTCCTTGCATGTTTTACCAAATTATCAGTGAAATCATCCAGTGCAGCCAAGCTGTTCAATGCCGTACATAAGGCACAGGTATCCTGGAAGAGAATCCGTCCTTTGATGAAAATGGTGGAGGAAGAGGAGCCATGCAAAGTACAGCAGCCAGGAGAGATAGAAGTATCTCATCTGAACTTTACCTATCCTGTTGGAAACAGGATTCTGGAAGATGTGTCATTTACGGCAACACCCGGACAGATCATAGGAATTACAGGTCCGGTAGCGTGTGGTAAATCTACACTGGGTAAGGCTTTTTTATGTGAGTATCCTTATGAAGGCAGTATTTGCTTCCAAAATAAGGAACTGAGAGAAATGAAGGACAGGGAGCGTACTGGTATCGTAGGATATCTGGGACATGATCCGGAGCTGTTCAATGACAGTATCGAGAATAATATCCTTATGGGAGAGAAAGAGGATATTCAGAAACTGCTGAAAATGGTTTGCTTTGAAAAGGAAGTTGAAGAGATGGAGGAAGGTATTCACACCAGAGTCGGCAGCGGAGGTGTCAGACTCTCAGGTGGACAGGCACAGAGACTGGCACTTGCAAGAACCCTGTGCCATAAGAAGCCTGTATTGATTCTGGACGATCCATTCTCGGCACTGGATAGAAGGACAGAAGAGGAAATATTTGCTCATTTACGGGAAATGGCAAAGGACTGTGTCGTTTTGTTGATTTCTCATAGATTATATCTGTTCCCTCAGATGGATCAGGTGCTTTGGATGGAGAAAGGTCGAGTGATAGCTGGAACTCATGAAGAACTGCTACATAAACAGCCGGATTATGCGGCTATATATCAGGCACAGGAAGGAGGCGAGCCGAATGAACAGAAATAAGGAAAAAGCAGGAAGTATTGTAATGCAGACAGTGTGGGAGAGGAAATGGCTTTCACTTGGGATTCTGGTTGCAGTTTGTACGGCGATCATTACTGCACTTTTCCCACCACTGATCCTTGGCAGGATTATTGATATGCTGACACAGGGACAGGAAGTGTCTATAGGTATGGTCATGTTGTATTTTGGTCTGTTGGCACTGACTGGAATCATGGAGTCAGCAAGAGAAGGACTGTTGACTGTCTTTGGACAAAAGATCACACATGCCATGCGCAGCCGCCTGATGGCGAAATTCATTCGACTGTCAGCAGACTCCATCAATCATCAGGAGCCGGGGGCACTGGTATCGAGATTTGTAGGAGATGTAGACACCGTGGAGAATCTGTTTACATCCGGTATTATCAGTATGTTTGCGGATGCCTGCAAGATCATCAGTATTCTGGCTGTGATCTGGTTCCGCAATAAAGGACTGGCTCTGGTGCTGATTGTGCTGATTCCGTTTCTCTTCTGGTTTACGAGACATGTGCAGAAGAATATGCTGGCGGCACAGCTTGAGAACAGAAGGGCAGTGAGCCGGGTATCCGGGCATGTGCCGCAGACTCTGCACAATATCCGCACTATTCACAGCCTTGGCAAGGAAGCATATATGGAGCAGCGATATGACGAATATATTGAAGAAAGCTATCGCGCCATGGAAAAGACGAATTTCTATGATGCAGTGTACTCGCCGGTCATCCTGATTTTGAATGCCATAGTAGTTGCTGTAGTCATGCTGTTCTCTGCCTCCGGCAATCAGCAGGTATTGTCACTGTTTGGAATGTCGGCAGGAACGGCAGTAGCAGTCATCAATTATATTTCGCAGATTTTCTCACCGATAGAGAGTCTTGGTATGGAGATCCAGACAATTCAGTCAGCAATTGCAGGTGTGAGCAGGATCAATGAATTTTTTGACTTACCGGAGGTGGAAAAGGTGGCATCCAAATCAGATGAAAAGTACAGAGAGAATGCTCCATTTGTGGAACTTCAGGATGTCACATTTGGCTATGATGACCGTATGATTCTTGAGCATCTCAATATTCAGGTTATGGAAGGAGAACAGGTAACGCTCTCAGGAAGAACCGGAGCAGGCAAGAGTACGATCTTTAAACTGCTTCTTGGATTGTATGCACCGATAAACGGCAAGGTTCTGATACAGGGGAAAAAGGCGGCAGAAATCTCAGCAGGTGAGCGCCGCAGTCTGTTTGGTTATGTCGAGCAGTCTTTCCATATGGTTCCGGGAACAGTAAAAGAACAGATCACGCTGTATGATGATGCCATTTCCACAGAGCAGGTAATCAGGGCTTCGAAGCTGACCGGGCTGCATGACACGATCATGAGTCTGGAGCATGGTTATGATACGATATGTACACCGGAGCTGTTTTCACAGGGACAGTGGCAATTGTTGTCCATTGCACGGGCGGCAGTCGCAGAACCTAAGCTGTTATTACTGGATGAGATCACCGCAAACCTTGATGCGGATACAGAAAGGGCAGTATTACTGGCACTTAAAAAAGTAAGCGAAAACAGAACTGTAATCTCTATTTCTCACAGAGTCATGGCAGAAATAGGACGAGTAATACCAATCTAAATTATACCCGAACGGGAATGATTATACACATAAAATGTAAAATCATACCCGTTCGGGATTTTTTTGCTTTCTATTCTTGAAAATATACCCGTTCGGGTGTATTATGTTTTATATGAATGTAATTGGTAATTATATAAAAACAGAGAGAAAAAGAGCTGGTCTGACACAGGAAGAATTTGCACTTCGTTCAGGATTGGGATTGCGTTTTGTCCGGGAACTGGAGCAGGGAAAGGAAACTGTGCGCCTTGATAAGGTAAATCAGGCATTGGCAATGTTCGGTAAACAGGCTGTACCGGGAGATAAGGAGGTATAAGGTGGAGTCAGAATATAGAAAGGGATATGTATATATTCAAAATCATTTTGCTGGAATAATTGCTGAGACAGAAGAAGGATATACTTTCAGATATGATAAGGAATATCTTCAAAGAAAGGATGCTGTAGCAGTAAGCCTTACATTGCCTTTGCAACAGGAGGCCTATGAGACTACAATTTTATTCCCTTTTTTTGACGGACTGATCCCGGAAGGATGGCTTTTGGGTGTTGTCAGTCGAAACTGGAAGATAAATCCTAATGACAGATTTGGTCTGCTGCTATCTGCATGTAGAGACTGTATTGGTGATGTTTGTATCAGAAATGAGGAACCGTAATGAAATGTTTGTATTGTGGAAAATTAATTGCTGAAGGGGCTTCCATTGAGGAAAAAACATGGCGTTGGCACAAAAGGTGTATAAGGTCTTTTTTTGGTACGAACAAAATGCCCGGTCTGGATATATCTTAAAACCACAGACAGAAGAGTATCCATTCATGCCGGAATATGAAGATTTGGCTATGAGACTGGCAGAAACAGCAGGGATACAAACGGTTCCGCATGCATTGATCGAAATGAATCAGGAATATGCATATATAACCAGACGAATTGACAGAGAACAAGGTAAAGTATATGCGATGGAGGATTTCTGCCAGATATCCAGAAGACTGACGCAGGATAAATATAAAGGTTCATATGAAAATTGTGCAAGAATCGTTCAAAAATATTCCATAATGCCAGGTTTGGACTTATCAGAGATTTATCTGCGCATTGTTTGTTCTTTTATAATAGGCAATTCAGATATGCATTTAAAAAATTTCTCATTAAGGGAAACTCAACCGGGTAATAGAGAATTTCGGTTATCAAGAGCCTATGATATTTTACCAGTGAACGTTATCATGCCGGAAGATAAAGAACAACTGGCACTTACTTTAAATGGTAAAAAAAGAAATATACGGAAGAAAGATTTTAGAGTATTTGCAGAAGCCTGTAATATACCGGACAAAGCAGCCAGACATATGATAGACAGAATATGTTCCTTAAAGGATAAATTCATATGTCAGGTAGATGAATCTTATTTGCCTCAAATGGAGAGAGAAGAGTTAATAGACTTCATAAATGCGAGGATAGAAATACTGAATTCATGAAAAAAAATAACATTTCTCCGATAAAAAACCTATTGACGGATGCCTTGTGAATTGATATGATATTTTTAACAAAGCGCAAACGGTTGCGCAACGAATTGTTTGGACAAAATATAGTAAATATTCAAGGTCATACGAAAAGTGACAGAATAGTTACGTGCCTACACAGAAAGGTACAGGTAGCAGGATGTTAGAATATATCAAGGGCATGGATGTATCCTCAATGGATGAAATAGAGCAGTTAGGAGCAGTCTTTTATGATGAAGGCAGACAGGGAGATCTGTTGGAGATATTAAAGAAGTATGGCTCCAACTATGTCAGACTCAGACTGTGGAATGATCCCAAATCAGAGGATGGTAAGCCTTATGGAGCCGGCAACACAGATTATGAAGTGACCCTTCGTATGGCGAAGCGTGTCAAGGCAGCAGGCATGAAGTTCCTGTTGGATTTTCACTATAGCGATTTCTGGGCAGATCCCGGTAAACAGCGCAAGCCTAAGGCGTGGGTCGGTTACAATGTAGAGCAGCTTGAACAGGCTGTGTATGATTTTACCAAAGAGAATATGCTTAAATTCATTGCAGAAGGTGTACGTCCTGATATGGTACAGGTCGGTAACGAGCTGTCTAACGGACTTCTCTGGCCGGAGGGACAGGTTCCTAATTATGATAACATTGCCCGTTTTGTCAGTGCAGGCATCCGCGCAGTGAGAGAGACGAGTCCAGAGACGAAGATCATGATTCACCTGGATAATGGCGGTAACAATGCCCTTTACAGGGAATGGTTTGATAACTATACGAAGCGTGGGGAAGATTTCGATATCATCGGTTTATCCTACTATCCATTCTGGCATGGTGATCTGAACGCGCTTAAAAATAACATGAATGATATCGCAGTGCGTTACGGCAAGGATCTGGTGATCGCAGAAGTATCCATGGGCTATACCGTAGAGGATTATGCATCTTATGAGAAGCTGGCTCCAGAGGATAGAAAGGGCATGGCGACCAAGCCTGCTTTATGTGAGAAAGTACCTTTCCCTATGACGAAGGAAGGACAGTGCGAATTCTTAAAGGCTTTCCTGGCTGTATTGGAGCAGGTGCCTGAGAACAGAGGACGCGGTTTCTTCTATTGGGAACCGGCATGGCTGCCTGTTGCAGGAAGCGGCTGGGCAACACCGGAATCGCTGGAATATATCAAGGAAGCAGGACCTTGTGGTAATGAATGGGCAAATCAGGCACTCTTTGACTATGATGGTAACGCACTTCCCTCACTCAAGGTCATCAGAGATTACCAGCCTAAATAAGAGATTAATTTTAAACTAATATAAAACTAAAAACAAGTTGGAGGAACGAGAATGAAACAGGAACTTTTAAAGAAATTTGAGGAAGTATTTGGAGATGCTAAGGGAGCTGGTGTTTATTTTGCACCGGGCCGTGTCAATCTGATTGGGGAACACACAGATTACAACGGTGGACACGTATTTCCCTGTGCATTGACGATCGGTACATATGCAGTTGCAAGACTTCGTGATGATGACAAGTTATGCCTTTTCTCTATGAACTTTGAAGAAGATGGAGTAGGTGAGAGCAGGCTGGCTGACATCGAGACTAAGAAGGATGGAGACTGGAGAAATTATCCAAAGGGAATCGTATGGGCTTTTGGCAAGAAGGGCTATAAGGTAGATAAGGGTCTGGATATTCTGTATTTTGGCAACATTCCAAATGGTTCGGGACTTTCCTCTTCCGCTTCTATTGAAGTACTGACAGGTTTTATCCTGAAAGAGTTATTTGGTTTTGACGTAACAAATCAGGATCTGGCATTGATCGGACAGTTCTCTGAGAACCAGTACAACGGCGTAAACTGTGGTATCATGGATCAGTTTGCAATTGCCATGGGTAAGAAGGATTGTGCAATCTTCCTTGATACTGCTGATCTTTCCTATGAATATGCACCTATTATATTAAAAGGCGCCAAGATCGTTATTCTCAATACAAATAAGAAGCGTGGTCTGGGCGATTCCAAATACAATGAGAGAAGAAGTGAATGTGAGGCAGCACTGGCAGCATTACAGACTAAGCTTTCCATTAAATCTCTTGGTGAACTGACAGAAGAAGAGTTTGAAGCAAATAAGGAACTGATCGGTGATCCTGTAAAGATTAAAAGAGCAAAGCATGCTGTATACGAGAACCAGAGAACCATCAAGGCAGTTAAGGCATTAAAGGACAATGATCTGGAGCTGTTCGGCAAGCTGATGATCGCTTCTCATGACTCTCTGCGTGATGACTATGAAGTAACAGGTATCGAACTGGATACACTGGTAGCAGAAGCATTGAAGCAGCAGGGTGTGATCGGTGCCCGTATGACCGGCGCTGGATTCGGTGGCTGTGCAGTCAGCATCGTGAAGGAAGAGGCAGTACCTGCTTTCATTGAGAATGTAGGCAAGGCATACAAAGATAAGATCGGTTATGCAGCAGATTTCTATGTAGTAGAGATCGGTGATGGCCCATCTGTACTGTAGTGAGCAATTAGAAGAAAGGCAGGCATAGAAAGCCATGATTACACAGAATATTACTGACCTTGTCCGTTATGGGATTTCCAGTGGACTGGTCAATGAAGAAGACACTATTTATACCGTGAACCGACTTCTGGAATTATTCGATATAGAAGAATATGACAGAGAGTTCACACCTGAAAATTTCACAAAGATAGAAGATGTGACCACATTTCCTCTGGAAGAAACTTTGAAGGAAATGCTGGATTATGCGCAGAAAAAAGGTTTGTTAAAAGGTGAAGGTGTTGTATACAGAGATCTGTTTGATACCAGGATCATGAGTACACTGGTACCCAGACCTTCTGATGTTATCTACACGTTCCGCAGATTATATGAGGAAAAAGGCGCAAAGGCAGCAACAGACTGGTATTATACATTCAGCCAGAACACCGATTATATCAGGAGATACCGTATTAAGAAGGACATGAAGTGGAAGGCTGATACAGAATATGGCGAGATGGATATTACGATCAATCTCTCCAAGCCTGAGAAAGATCCCAAGGCGATCGCCGCAGCCAAAATGGCAAAGCAGAGCGGTTATCCAAAGTGTCAACTCTGTATCGAGAATGAAGGCTATGCAGGCAGGGTAAATCATCCTGCAAGACAGAACCACAGAATCATTCCTATCGAGATATGCGGTAACAAATGGGGATTCCAGTATTCTCCATATGTATATTACAACGAGCATTGTATCGTATTTAACAGTCAGCATATTCCAATGAAGATCGAGCATAAGACCTTCGAGAAGCTGTTTTCCTTTGTAGAGCAGTTCCCTCATTATTTCGTGGGTTCCAATGCAGATCTGCCTATTGTTGGTGGTTCTATCCTCAGCCACGATCATTTCCAGGGTGGACATTATGAGTTTGCCATGGCAAAGGCACCGGTTGAGAGATCCTTTACTGTAAAGGGATTTGAAGACATTACTTCGGGCATTGTGAAGTGGCCTATGTCAGTGATCAGACTTTCCCATAAGGACTATCACAGACTGATCGAACTGGCAGATGTTATTCTGAATAAATGGCGTGGTTATACAGATGAGGCAGCATTTATCTATGCCGAGACAGATGGAGAACCTCATAATACCATTACACCGATCGCCAGAAAACGTGGTGAGAATTATGAGCTGGATCTCGTACTTCGTAACAATATCACAACCGAGGAACATCCTCTGGGTGTATATCATCCACATGCAGAACTGCACCATATCAAGAAAGAGAATATCGGTCTGATCGAGGTTATGGGTCTGGCAGTACTTCCTTCCCGTCTGAAAGGGGAGCTGGAGCAGTTAGCCAAAGCTATCCTTGCAGGGGACGACATTCGTAAGGACGAAGTATTGGAGAAACATGCTGACTGGGTAGATGAGTTCCTGCCTAAGTATGAAGGTAAGGTAAACAAGAATACGATCATGGATATTCTGCAAAAGGAAGTCGGTATCGTATTTGGCAAGGTATTAGAGCATGCCGGTGTATACAAGCGTAATGCGGAAGGTGCAGCAGCATTTGACAGATTTATCAGTGCATTAGACGAGGAATAGTATGGAAACATTCCGCAATGAAATATCGGAAAATAAAAAAATCACAATTGCAGATGTAGCACAGGCACTGTCAGTATCCAAAACGACAGTGTCCCGTGCCATTTCCGGCAAAGGGCGTATCAGTGAAGAGACAAGGGCACGGGTGCTGGAGTATATTGAGCAGAATGATTATAAGCCCAATGTCATTGCCAAGGGTCTGGCACAGCAGAAGACTTATAATATCGCACTGGTAATTCCGGGAGATTGTAATCTGGTGGATATGCCTTTCTTTCAAAACAGCATGCAGGGCATTTGTGAAGAAGCTTCCAGACAGGATTATGATGTGATGCTTGTGACAACACGCGGCAGTCGTCTTGCCAATCTGGAACGTATGGCAGCCAATCACAAAGTAGACGGTGTTATATTGAGCCGGTCTATGGTAAAGGACATGGCTGCCTCTTTTTTAAAGGAACAGCAGATACCATTTGTATTGATGGGAACCAGTAAAGATGAGAATATCCTGCAGGTGGACAATGATCATAAAGCAGCCTGTTGTGAACTGGTAACGGGAATTCTGGAGAAGGGAATGAACCGTATCGGACTGATAGGAGGCAACAAAGATTATGTAGTCAACAGGACGAGATTACAGGGATATCGTGATGCATTCCGCAACATGAAGCTGTCTCTGGAAGAGAATCTTATCTATAATGACTGCGATACACAGGACAGGATAGAACAGGCTGTGCATAACCTGTTAGGCAGAGGAATACAGTGTATTGTCTGCATGGATGACATGATATGTTCCACAGTGCTGCAGGTACTGGACAGAGAACATATCAAAGTACCACAGCAGATGAAGGTTGCATCCTTCTATGACAGTACTCTGCTGCGCAATCATGAACCGGCGGTCACTTCGCTGATCTTTGATGACAAAGCCCTGGGAGTATTGACATGTTCTGTATTACTGGATTTCATAGGTGGTAAGGAAGTCAAGGGAAGAACATTGTCGGGTTATGAGGTCGTATACAGAGAATCGACCAGATAACCACTGGGGGAGAAACTATGTCAAAGAAAAAGAAACAACCGGCGGAATTCAGATTCTACGAATTGCCGCAGGATGAGCCTGTATTGGCGCTGATGGGAAATAAATGGATTCAGGTCTATGGGGAAAATATAGACAATCAGCATTTTCATAATCTCTTTGAGATCGGATTGTGTCATTATGGAGAAGGAGATCTGGTTCTGGAGGAAGATTTCTATCGTTTCGCGCCGGGAATGATATCCTGTATACCTGCGAATTTCCTGCATGTAACAAGGAGTGATGCGGGAGTTCCGGCTTTCTGGGAATATCTCTATATAGACCCGGAAGAAATATTAAAAGCGAATGGTAAGAAGAGCATTGCAGAAACCAGAGAACTGATCGAGGCAATTAACAGAAATGCTTTTTTTATCAGGACAGAAGATAATCCCATGCTTGTTACGCTGGTAAGAGCTATTTTTGAGGAAATGCAGGATAAAGCACAATACCATCAGGAATGTGTGAAAGGAATGGCATATGCACTGCTGTTTGAAATTGCACGTTTTAACAGTAAAAATAGTGTGAACAATAATATCAAAGCGAGTGGACTGCAGTTGGAGAGCGCAATTGACTATGTGGAACTTCACTATCAGAGTGCTTTTAAAATTGCAGATCTGGCAGCGCAATGTCACATGAGCGAGACACATTTCAGGCGTATTTTTCAGGAAAAAATGAACATGACACCGATAGAGTATGTGAATTTTGTACGGGTCAAAAAGGCGTGCGAACTGATTGACAAGACGGATATCAGTATGGAAGAAGTGGCAGAGAAGGTAGGTTTTATCACACCATCCACCTTTAACCGTAATTTCAGGAAGATCATTGGGACATCACCGTACCAGTGGAAGAAAAGACCTGATAACCACGAAGGAAAACTTCTGGAATATAAGATATCAGCGCTTCGTGGGTGGTGAATGTGAAAAAACATATATGTTTTTTCACACGGCAAATTTGCGCCTGCGGCTCAAAGTTTGCAGGGTACGGAAAGACATGGACATTAATGTGAAAAATCCATATATTGAAGATTTTTCACACAGAAAACCGGTATGGTTGAAAATGCACGTTTTACAAGTGGATATAGAAACAATAAATTGGGCAGGGGTGTTATAATCAATTCAGTTTTGAGCAGATTATAGACCTCAGATAATTGGGGGTAAGAAGATGCAGTTTGATTATGGAAAAATCAAAGATCCGGCTTTTTTTGCACAAAATCGCATCAAGGCACATTCGGATCATCATTACTTTAAGGATGAACGCGAACTATATGAGCAGACAGAGAGCTTCAGAGAAAGTCTCAATGGCTTATGGAAGTTTAAGTATGCCGTAAATCCTGCGGATGCACCGTCAGGCTTTGAAGCAGAGGACTTTGACTGCAGGGAGTGGGCAGATATTCATGTACCGGCACATATTCAGATGGAGGGTTATGATAAGCCTCAGTATGTAAATGTGCAGTATCCCTGGGATGGACATGAGGCAATAGAGCCGGGAGAAATCCCGACACAGTTCAATCCGACAGCAAGCTATGTGAAATATTTCACAGTTCCACAGCAGATGAAAGGACACAGACTTTTTGTTTCTTTTCAGGGCGTGGAAAGTGGTTTTGCAGTATGGTGCAACGGTGCTTATGTAGGTTACAGTGAAGATACTTTCACACCGTCAGAGTTTGAGCTGACCGAATGGATAAAGGATGGCGGGAACAAGCTGGCAGTTCAGGTATTCAAATGGACTTCCGGAAGCTGGTGTGAGGATCAGGATTTCTTCCGTTTCTCGGGTATTTTCAGAGACGTATATCTGTACTGTATTCCTGACACACATGTCAGTGATATCAGGATCAAAACATTATTAAATGATACTTACGACAGAGGTACATTAGAAGTCGTATTGGAAGCCATCGGACAGGGTAGGGCAGAACTGATCCTCAACAGATCAGGAGAAGAAATCGCAAGAGCCGAAGCAGTATTAACAGATGGACAGGCAGTAACAACAGAAATAATTGTGGAACAGCCACAGTTATGGAGTGCTGAGAAACCTGATCTGTACGATCTGCAGATCAATGTAGTGAATGCACAGGGCAATCTGACAGAGATCATTCCACAGAGAATCGGATTCCGCAGATTTGCGATCGAAGATGGCATTATGAAGCTGAATGGCAAGCGTATTGTATTCAAGGGTGTTGACCGTCACGAATTCAGTTCCAGAAGAGGTCGTGTACCGAATCATGAGGAACTGTTACAGGATATCATCACGATGAAACAGCATAATATCAATGCGATCAGAACCAGTCATTATCCGAATGACTCTGCACTGTATGCGCTTTGTGATGAATATGGTCTGTATCTGATCGATGAGTGCAATATGGAGACACATGGTATGTGGGATATGGTAGGTCGTGGCGTATGGCCTATCGAGAAAGCATTACCCGGGGACAGACAGGAATGGAAGGATCTTCTCCTGGACAGAGTTAATTCTATGTATCAGAGAGATAAGAATCATCCAAGTATTATTATCTGGTCCTGCGGTAACGAATCCTTTGGTGGTTCTGTTATTTATGAGATGTCCAAGCTGTTCCATGCATTGGATGATACGAGACTGGTACATTATGAAGGTGTATGCAATGACCGCAGATATAACGATACTTCTGATATGGAGAGCCGTATGTACCCAAGTGCTGCATATGTAAGAGATTTCCTGAAAAAGGACAGAAGCAAGCCATATCTTCTGTGTGAATATACACATGCTATGGGCAATTCCTGTGGTGGTATGCACAAGTATACTGATCTTACAGATGAAGAGCCGCTGTTTCAGGGTGGATTTATCTGGGATTACATCGACCAGTCCATCTATCATAAGGACAGATATGGTAAGGAAGTATTAGGCTATGGCGGTGATTTTGATGACCGTCCCTGTGATTATAATTTCAGCGGTAACGGTATTGCTTATGGCGGAGAGCGTATGCCATCGCCAAAGATGCAGGAAGTGAAGTTCAACTATCAGAACATCAGCATTACGATCGAAAAGGACAGCTTTACTGTAAATAATAAGAATCTGTTCACGAATACGGCAGATTATGACTGTCAGATCACACTGACACTGGATGGCAAAAGAATCGCAGCATCAACCATTGAGCTTGCGGTAGAGCCATTGAGTCAGCAGACCTATCAGCTTCCACGCTGGAAATATCAGACACCGTGGAGTACAGAGGAACCCTGGAAGGTAACTGCAGCAGGCGAGTATGTCGTTACAGTATCCTTCGTATTAAAAGAGGATACACTTTGGGCGAAACGTGGACATGAAGTAGCCTTTGGACAGGGAATTTATGAGATAGAGGCAGTAGAGCAGCCTGTACAGACTTACTTAAAAATCACACAGGGTACTTACAATCTGGGTGTGAAAGGTGAGCATTTTGAAGTGCTTTTTGATAAAGGCGGCAAAGGACTCGTATCCTATGTATACGGCGGCAAAGAGATGATCAAAGCCATTCCGAAGCCGAACTTCTGGAGAGCACCGACAGATAATGATAATGGAAATCAGATGCCTTATCGTTATGCACAGTGGAAAACAGCCAGTCTGTACCAGTTAAGCTCCAAACAGGGCGTAACGAAGCCCAATCCCGTCATTGCAGAAGAAAAAGACAGTGTAACAGTAACCTACACCTATTACTTGCCGACCATACCGGAATCAGAGTGTGAGGTCACATATACCGTAACAGGTGATGGCAGAGTGCATACTGTATTAAGCTATGAACCACCCAAGGGTATACATGATATGCCTGAATTTGGTATGTTATTCAAGTTTGATGCAGATTATGAGAATCTGGCCTGGTATGGTTATGGACCAGAGGAAACTTACTGTGACCGTGAGCGTGGAGGCAAGCTGGGTATCTATCAGAACAAGGTAGCCGATAATATCGCGCAGTATCTGGTTCCACAGGAATGTGGCAATCATACCCACGTAAGAAAAGCCAGTGTGACAGATAACCTGGGCAGAGGTATTGAATTCAGCGGTAAGGAGCTGAGTTTCAGTGCACTTCCTTATACACCCCATGAACTGGAAAATGCAATGCATGCCTATGAACTGCCGCCTGTGTACTATACAGTAGTCAGAGTCGCCTTACAGCAGATGGGTGTGGCAGGTGATGACAGTTGGGGCGCCAGAACACATGACGAATATCTGATCGATGTAAGCAAAACACTGAGATTGGAATTTGATTTTAAAGGTATTTAATTTAAGAACAAAAGGTAAACAAGCCGTTTAACGCGGCACCACATAAAAGGAGGTAGAACAGTGGATAAGTTTGTAGTAAATATTATTCATCGTCCGGAAATGGTTCCTGAATATGCAGAGAAAGTAACCGGACTCGGCAAAGCAGAGGACATTGGAAGAAAGGCACTTTTAACAGAAAGTCTTGATATTTTCAAGACACAACAGGAATGTGCACATAAGAACGGTCTGAAGACAACCATTCAGATGACATATGCCAGCCTTTTCAATGATGAGGCAGTAGAAATCGCCAAGGAACATCATGAGAAGTATGGTGATGAGATCGCTCTTACCTTATTAGGTCTTCCCTGTACAGAGTTCCGTGAGAAGTATAAGACCAAGGATTTCTGTATCTGGATGTTCTCCATGGAAGATAAGATGTCCATCGTAGATGATGTATTTGGAAAATTCTATGAGAGATTTGGCTTCTATCCGGAATCAACAGGTTCCTACTATATGGATGCTGATCTGACTAACTATATTAAGAGTAAATATCCTATGGTAAAATGTGCAGTTGCTACATGTTGGGAAGAAGGTCCTAAGGCTTATCATACCTGTAACAACTCCTGGTATACCTTTATGGATGGCGGCCCATGGGCTCCATGGATTCCTTCCAAGCAGAATACACATGCACCTGCTGCCAATGAAGCAGAGGATTCAGGTATCGTAGCGATCCCTCATCTGTCAAGAGATCTGATCGCATGCTACGATGGTAATGGATCCAACTTTGGTACACATCCACAGAACGTACTTCGTGGGATGATCTATGATTCCAAGACATGGGATTTCCCATACCTTTATAACCTGATCGATCAGTACAGAGATCTGGAGAAGTACAACAACGGTTATGCATATAACATGATGTTTGTTGGACCAGGCTGGATGAATAAGATGGGACGTTGGGAAGCTCCTTATGAGTTACTGCTCAAGTCTTATGAAGATGGCTGTGCATATTATGGCAAGCTGAAGAAAGAAGGCAAGCTCGTTGACATGACTATGTCCGAGTTCGCTGATTACTACAGAGAGAAGAAGGGTGTTAATAAGAAGATCTACACAGAGCCTGAATGTGCTCTTTGGAGAGATATCTTATACGGATCTGATAAGCAGTTATTCTGGTACTGCGATCCATTCATGCGTGCATGTGTCAATATGGATCAGGGCGGCGCTATCGTTGACCTTCGTCCTTATGCTGCCAAGCTTGAATGGAAGACAGGTATCGGCACAGACCATGTATGGGATGCTTCCTATCCTTTCCTGATCCAGGAGAAGTACAGAGCAGGTTACTTCACACACTATGCAGGTGAAGGTACTGTTCGTAGTGCAAAGGTATGCTACAATGGCGAAGAAGTTGACCTGTGCTTATGCCGTACCAAGGCTCACTTCTCAGAAGTTGAGAATGAAAACGGTGTTGGCAAGACGCGTATCCTGACACTTGATCCTGTAGATATCGAATTCTATGATCTGACAGTGAAGTTACAGACTAAGATTTACTTCGTAGAAGGCAGCCAGGAGATTAAGATTGAAAGAAATATTCTGGAAATGAGCAATCCAGATGCAGAAGTTACCATCAACGAGTACATGGTAGCATGCTATGGTACAACAGAATATTCTGAGAATATGAATGGTATCACACTTAAGTGCGTAGGCGATACAGAGACTAAGGAAATCGAATATGCTTATAAGTGCAGAGAAGCAGAAGTAGCTGGAGCCAAAGAAGTATACGCAGTAATTCCTCCTGTAGATACTAAGGTATCTTTAACAGCAGAAGGCAAGAACTACACAGGCTATGTAAAAGAAGGCTATGCATTCTCACCAATGTTAACATTAGGTTATACAACAACTCTTAAGAATAAGGAGGTATTTGCAACATGTCTCAAGGTAGAAAAGGCAAATTAAACTATAGATGTCCCTCTTGCTTTATGAGAGACCTGGATATTGATATGTTCTATGATAAGGAAAAGGATGAATTCTATTGCATGCGTTGTCAGTACACCGGCAATGAGCAGGATGTATTGGAGAAGAACGAGATGGTAAGATTCCGTTACCGTGCAATGGCGAAGAGATTCACCAAATTTGATTTTGATTAATCTAAAAGAGGTCGGCAGCTTATGGCTGCCGGCTTTTTTTGAATGAAGATTGCGGGATGAATTGCCATTTGACTAAAAATCCGTTATAGTATAGTAATAATATAGTGCATTTCAGGATGTACTTGATTCAAAAATATATGTAGATAAAACAGAACTTTTGGAATACACAAATAGTGTAATCAATACAACATCCAAATTTATCTGTAATAGCCGTCCACGAAGATTCGGGAAATCTATTACAGCAAACATGATGACAGCCTATTACAGTAAGGGCTGTGATTCTAAGCAGATGTTTTCCAAACTGAAGATCAGTAAAAAGGATTCTTATGAGGAAAATCTGAATAAATACGATGTGATACATTTTGATGTACAATGGTGTATTGAACCTGCGGGCAGTGTAGAAAAGGTAGTTTCATTTATCACGGAGAATGTGATAAATATGAATCTATTATACCCCTTATCAATAAAAATTTTGATGGACTTAAAACCGCAGTGATAGCTATGATTTCAGGTGATGAAGTGAATGTGAGAACTGCTACTTTCCAAAATGACATGATTACATTCAGAAATAAGGATGATGTACTTACTTTGCTTGTCCATTTGGGATATCTGGCATATAATCAGAGCAGACAGACTGCATATATTCCCAATGAAGAAATACGTATGGAATTTATAGATGCTGTGGAAGACAATAAATGGAGTGAATTAATAGAGTTTGAGAATCAGTCAGAACAGCTTCTGGAAGCTACACTGGATAAGGATGCCGTGGCAGTTGCGGAGTATATTGGTAAAATACACACAGAATATGCATCTACAGTGCAGTATAACAATGAAAATTCATTAAGCAGTGTACTGACGATTGCGTATCTTAGTGCTATGAAATATTATTTCAAACCCGTTAGAGAACTACCAACTGGTAGAGGATTTGCAGATTTTGTATTGATTCCAAAGCCTGAATATGCGACAGATTACCCAGCGCTTATCATTGAGTTGAAATGGAATCAAAATGTGCAAACTGCAATGAAACAGATTAAAAACAGAGAGTATCCGCAATCTATCCTGCATTATACAGGAAACATGTTGCTGGTGGGCATTAATTGTGATAAAAAAAGTAAAGAGCATGAGTGCGTGATTGAAACGTATGAGAAGATATAGTTAGTGAAATAAAGGATTTTAAATAAGTCAGGATGAAAGTTAAGTTATTATATACAGTGTTTCCCTGTCTTTTGCTGGCGCTGACCTGTGATATGGGGCTTGTGGCACGTTCACAGGAGCAGGATGTGGCAGCAGTACAGGAAGAACAGCAGACGAAGGAACAGGATATAAGCTATACAGCCGGTGTAGCACAGATAAATGATGAGATAAATGACGAAACTGAACAGGAAGAAGCAGCCGAAGGATTAAGTCTGGCGGCTGGAGAAGCAGCGATAGCGCAGGACATCATAGACAGTGATACAACAGAGCTGGAGAGCTATGCACAGGAACAGCGCCAGTCGCAGGAGGTCGAGGCTGTCAGTGAGGCTTCGCATGGAGAGTCAGAGAATGAATACAGTAATCTTGCGATAGCAGATGTGAACAATTATGTAAACGTCAGAAGTACTCCCAATACAGAGGGAGAGATCGTTGGTAAGATGTATGATGGCTCTGTAGCGCAGGTGCAGAGCATCACAACCGAAAGTGACGGAGACTGGTTTCAGGTCATATCAGGTGAAGTAGAAGGTTATATTAAGGCAGAGTTCTTCATCTATGGAGATGCAGCGGCAGAGGTAATTGACAACTACGTGACCCGTTATGCAGTAGTACAGGCAGACAGGTTAAATGTCAGAGAAGAGCCGGATACTTCCGCATCCAGAATCGGCTATATCGATCATGGAGAAAAAGCACAGATTATAGAGTATGGAGAGGAATGGACGAAGATTCGCTATACTGATGAAAAGCAGGGCTATGTTGCCAGTGAGTTCATCACTGTAGAAGAAGAATTTATCTATGCCAAGTCCATTGCAGAAGAACAGGCTGAACAGGCAGCATTGCAGGAGTTACAGCAGAGAGCTGCCCAGACAGAACAGACAGCACCTGAGAATACTACGGTAGTTATAACACCGCCGGCTACCAGTTACACAACGAATGCAGAGCTTCGAAGTGCCATTGTACAATATGCAATGCAGTATCTGGGAACACCCTATGTTCATGGCGGCAGAAGTCTTGCATCAGGTACGGACTGTTCAGGTTTTACCAGCTATATTTATGCAGAATTTGGTTATTCCCTGAGTAGAACGCCACAGGGACAATGGGGCGGTAATGGCAGAAGCATCAGCGTATCCGAGGTTCAGCCGGGAGATATCGTATGCTATTCTTCCAATGGTTCCAAGTGCACCCATGTAGGAATCTATATTGGTAATGGACAGATTGTACATGAAGCCAATTCAAGAAAGGGTACTATAGTCAGTGATATTTATTATGATAATACATTCATTGGAGTTAAGAATGTGATAGATTAATTTTTTATTGATGCAAAGCAAAAACGTTCCTTCGGCGGATCTGAATATTTCCAAAAGAGCTTGTGCATTTATGGTATTAGGTTGTGTGATATGATTAATATAAAAGATATTGGAAAGGGAAGGCTTATTATGTAAACAACTAAAATTACAAGTTTTGGTTCTGCACAGGTTCACAGGATTTATACGGAGATGAGTGCTTAGCACATGTGGCAGCACACTCGAGGGAAATCGTTGAGGCTTTAAATAAGTCCGGAGTACTTCCATATGAAATTGTCTGGAAACCGACATTAATTACCAATGAATTGATTTAAGCGTGAATTAATGTCAGGTAATGTTGTTTATTGCTAAGTTAAGAATATGCTAAAATAGTTTAAGACAAACTAAATTAAATATTGTAATACCTTCAGTTATCTGCTATGATTTATTTTATCAAACATGGATTTTCGAGGCTTGCTGTTTGAAAGATAACTGGAGGTATTTTTATATGAAATATTATCAAAAAGCTGTTTGGTTTGCTTTGACTATAGGCATGGCAGGCAGTCTGATCGCCTGCGGGCAAAGTCCTGAATCTTATGATTTTACAGTAAGCTATGATGGAATAGATACAGGAGATGTGTCCTCAGCAGGGATTGCCGTGCATGACCCATCTATTCTGGAAGCAGATGGAACGTATTATATTTATGGTTCGCATATGACCTGCGCCAAAAGTACAGATCTGCTTAACTGGGAGAAGGTAGCCGATGGTTATAATAAAACGAATCCGGTGTATGGACAGATTTATGAAGTGGAGGATGAATCCTTTGCTTATGCCGGAAGTAAAAACAGTCTGATCACAACAGATGACAGGACAACTCACGTATGGGCGCCTGACGTTATTTACAATGAATCTATGGGACTGTACTGCATGTACTATTGTACGACTTCAACCTGGAATGCATCCAATCTGTGTTTTGGTACTTCAGAAACACCAGAGGGACCATTCAAGTGGCAGTCGGCATTGATATATTCGGGCTTTAACAGCATGGAGACCTTGGAAGCAACAGATGTGCTGGATTATGTAGATTTGGATTATGCAAAGGCAAATTATATAAAAGCAGGGGCTTATAATTATAATGATTTTCCAAACGCGATAGACCCGACTGTTTTTTATGACGCAGATAACAGACTATGGATGGTGTATGGTTCCTGGAGTGGGGGTATTTTCCTTTTGGAGCTGGATCCGGAGACAGGATTGGTGATTCATCCGCAGGCAGATGAAGAAAATCAGGCAGACCCTTATTATGGTAAAAGATTATTGGGCGGCGGACATATTTCCATAGAGGCTCCTTATATTATGTATGATGACCAAACGGGATATTATTATCTGTTTGTTTCTTATGGTTCTCTTGTAAGCAACGGAGGCTATCAGATACGAGTTTTCCGCTCAGAAACGGTGGATGGTACTTATGTGGATATGAATGGTGCTTACCCGCAAAAGAGTGCAATGCATGAGAATTTTGGCTTGAAATTATCGGGAAATTATAAGCTGCCAAGTTTAGAGAAAGCCTATATGGCAACAGGACATAATTCAGCTTTTATTGATGAGGACGGAAGAAAATATCTTGTTTATCATACCCGCTTTAATGATGGGGGAGAGAACCATTCTCCACGTGTTCACCAGATGCTTATGAATGAGGAGGGCTGGCCATGCGAGCTGCCATATCAGACGCAGGGGGAAAAGGTAAGCGAAAACGGTTATGATAATAAGGAAATAGCCGGCAGATACTATGTGATTGATCAGGAAACGGATATTAGTAAAAATATTGCCAATCCGGCTATTTTTTATCTGACTGATAAGAAAACAGTGATTGGAGAAAACATTCAGGGGACTTGGGAAAATACAGATAATACTTATTATGTGCATTTTACTATGGGTGAAGAGGAATACAGCGGTGTGTTCTGCAGGATGAAGGATGAAGCGGGAACAGATGTTATGACGTTTTCTGCAGTTGGTGGAAACAAAAGCATCTGGGGTGTGAAATATAGCGATGAGTGAATTTCTTCTTACAACACCTGATTATGATTGGGAAAGAAAAGAAACCCTCTGCAGATATTGCAGAGGGTTTTGAAATTAAAGCTCATTTGCGATTGACGGCAGATAATTAAGGCTGATCTTGATGTCCTGCCCATAATTTCCGAAGGTTTTTCCAAAAAGTGTAACGCCACCGACATGGTTGGCATTATCTTCTACTGCAACACGAAAGCGGATACTGCTGTTAGAATCCAGATTTAATGAATTAGTAGAAACATCTGAAATCTTTAAACCATCTATAAAAGTTCCTTTTCTGCTGACTACAAGAAGCTTCAGCAGACCATACTGATTCCAGTTAGGCGGCCACCAGTCTGGTGTGAACATGCCTTTTACATCACCGTAATCACCGGGTGATGTCCACACACCCAATAAGGTATCATTGATATAAAAACTGATATCAGAAGGCCAGTTGCTGTCGATGCCGGGGGCTTCTGAACTGATTTCAAAAGAAATAGAAATCTGCGTAATTTTCTGATTCATAGGAATAAGATTTGGAATTGTATATTCCACGTAACCCTTTGTAAACCACATGATATCAGCATTAAACCTTTCAGGATGGTCAAAATAGCGGATATCATCCAGTTCACCAACGACAGACTGGCTGGTGGCGAGTCCGCAGGTAGGAGAAATATTATGGGCAGAAAATTGTCCCACTTTGATTTCAGTGGAATAGACATTAAGATAATCCATAGGTTTTTCAATATCTACAATCAATTTATCCTGAATAACAGTACAAATTTTCTGATTACCATGCCCTCTTGTAAAATCGTTCGATACAGATATTAATCCACATTCTTCCAGCTTTTTGATGTGACCGGTCAAAGCACCATTGGTTATATTCAGCTGACTTGCCAATTGATACATGCTCATATGGTCATTTTCCAATAAAATATTTAAAATTCGAATACGGATTTCGGAGCCTAAGGCTTTAAACGTTTCCAACCCTTCATCCAAAGATGTTATATGTATCATCCTGTTACTCCATTCTTCTTATTTTACTCACAATAAATATAAGCTTATTATAAAATTCCTTATTTTTGATGTCAACCTAAAAGGAAATACATTATGTTAAAAAAATAATTAGTGTCTGCTGATTAAACTGTTTCAGGTTTCAAATCAGCAGTCGATACCCCGGTCAGCTCCCAAAGATAAATCAGTACAAAAAGAATTCGCGACTGAATCTTGAAAAGATTCGTCACAAATACAGATAACGCAATCGATGTTAGTGTTGTGGCATAGAGCTTGGTTCTTATCAAATCCATTCCGTAGCAACGCTTGCTTAAACTGAATGAACGCTCTACCTCTATTCGATCAGTGTTATCCTGGTATTCCTGCTTTTCCTCTTTCACTGATTGTTTTGTAATACTTGGACTTCCAGGCTTCGAACCTGATAATCGTATTCCATGAAGCTTCAGGATTCATATGAAGTCCTATTGGCTAGTTGAAACTGAGAAAGTTGTCTTGTGTGTTATTAGTATATTTGTACATTGCTTTTTCACTCCTGTAAGGGTACTTTTCTATAAAAAACTGCATGAAAAACGAATTGAAATCTTATAAATTCTTGCACTTAAATTTACCATATATGGCGAAAGAATGCAGTAAAATCAATGATTTCAGGCAACATTTTTGTTAATCAGCAGACACTAATTAGTTTAGACTTATATAAAGAATCTGTCTGTGAGATGAAAACATATTGTGCAATGCGTACACAAATAAAAGCTAATTACACAATTACATAGACATGTTTTCATATAAAATGATGAAAATATAAAATAGTTTAAACAAAAGTAAAATATATATTGACATACTCATTGTAGAATTGTATATTATTCATATAAGAATCGAGCGTTTTCATAAAAATGTTATACAAAATAGCGAACAAGCCTCGGCTAATGTATAAGAATATGAGAACCGGATATCTGGATATTAAAGGAGGATAATTTCATGAAAAAGAAGGTATTGAGTGCACTTATGTGTACAGCAATGGTTGCATCCGTGTTAAGCGGCTGTGGTTCTTCTGGTTCAGAAACTGCAAGCACAGACACTGGAGCAAGCGCATCGGGGGATGCGGCAACAGAAGCAACTGCGGAAGAAGCAGTAGAGTCGGAAGCAGCTGCAGAAGCAGTAAATACGTTTGGGGATCCTAATGGAACACATCTGGAAATGTGGACTTTTGTTGAATTACATGGACAGCATTATGGAAAAATGGCTGAGTTATGGAACAAAGAGCATCCTGATCAGACAATTGAGATAACATGTACTACATATCCATATGGCGATATGCATACGAAGTTACTTACCTCTTTGGAGGCCGGTACAGGTGCACCGGATATCTGCGACGTAGAGGTTGGACAGTTCCCTAACGTTGTAGAAGGTCTTGATACATGGCTTGTTCCATTGAATGACTACGCTAAGGAATATCTTGATACAATGGTTACTTCAAGAATGGAGACATATCAGGGTGAAGATGGCAATTACTATGGAGCTCCTTACCATGTAGGTGCAACTGTTATGTACTATAATGTAGCAGCAATGGCAGATGCAATGGGACTTTCACAGGATGATGTCATTAACAAAATCGATTCTGTTGTAACATGGGATGATTATGCAGCACTCGGACAGGAATATTTAGGTGCTTTGGGTAATGCAGATGGAAAATACTGGACATCAGTTGATACAGGCGGAACAGACTGGTTATGGCTTGCAATGGCTGAGTATGGAGATGATTGGACAGGTGGATTTGATAATCCTGCAAATGTACAGCTTGAGTCAGTTCAGAAAATGTTAGAGATGCAGCAGTCATGGCTGCAGTCAGGAATTGCAGAGGTTTCCCCGGATGGTCATGTCGATTTGGAAGCAGGATTCCAGAATATACTTGATCACAATATTGTTTCTTTCCCTAAGGCTATGTGGTATATGAGCCGTTTCACAAACTACATGCCGGAGGAAAAAGGCAACTGGTATATTGCAAAGTGCCCTGTATTTGAAGAAGGACAGAAATGTTCTGTAGGTATTGGTGGTACAGGTACTGTGGTTACCAAACAGTCTCAGAGTCAGGAACTTGCTGCAACATTCCTTTGCTGGGCAAAGATGTCAGCAGAAGGTGAGCAGAATATCTGGGATACTTTAGGATTTGATGTTTGTAATGCAGCATTATGGACAGAAGATTCTTTTGCACATGATGATAATAATCAGTACAATGCGTTTTTCATTAATTATCCATATGATGTATTGAATGATATCGGAATGGATAATATCGGAAAGATTTCTGTAGTAGCAATCAGTCCGACTATAAATGAGTATGTATGTAACACAACTTTAAATGAGGTACTCGAAGATCCTACATATAGTGTAGCAGATGCACTTCAGGAATTGCAGGATGCAGTAGATATGGAACAGTAGGATAATAACTGAATGGAGAGAGGGGTGTCGGGATTCGTTCTCTGACACTACCTCTTTTCTTAAAATAAGGAAGGTGTTTATTTATGAAAGGTAAATCCGGTAAAAGTTTTACCGTCAAAAATTTCCTGTACTCACAAAAGGTAGCACCCTATGTTTTTGCTTTACCTTTTATTATCAGTTTTGCCTTGTTCTGGGTATATCCACTGATTACGGCAGTTACTATGAGTTTTCAGGATATTGGGGCAATTTCTTCGGAATGGATAGGCTTAAAAAATTATACAAAGCTTTTAAAAGATACTGTATTTCATATTGCAATTAAAAACAGTACTGTGTATATGTTTTGGACGTTGGTATTATTGATTCCGTTCCCTATGCTTTTTGCAGTATTGATGGACAGTAATCTGGTAAAAGCAAAAGGAGTCTGGAAAGCGATTCTCTATATGCCGGCTTTAACTTCTGTTGTTATTTCCGGTACTTTATTTCGATTAATGTTTACTGAATATCAGACAGGTCAGATGAACCTGATTACACAGGCTTTGGGTCTGGGAACGTTCAAGTGGCTGAAAATGGGATGGTCAGGTATGGCTGCGCTTCTTGTAGTTGCATGTTGGCGATGGACGGGAGTCAATATGCTCTATTTCCTTTCCGGACTGAAAGCGATAGATACTTCTTTGTATGAAGCAGCAGAAATAGATGGTGCTTCGGGCTGGCAGAAATTCCGTTATGTGACATTACCTTTGTTGAAACCAACAACCATTTATGTATTAACAATTTCCATTTATGCCGGATTAGCTATGTTTCTGGAATCATATATGTTATGGGCAGGAAACAATTCACCGAACAATATTGGTTTGACGATTGTAGGTTACTTATATAAACGTGGTATTGAAAAGAATGATATGGGATATGCATGCGCAGTAGGCGTTGTGCTCCTCGCAGTTGCGCTGGTTATCAATATCATACAGCTGGTTTTGAATGGAACATTTAAGAATGAGGAGGAGTAGAGATATGAAAAAACAGAAAAAGATACGCTCCATCTCGGATACACCGAAGCATAAAATTGGTGAAATTATAGCGACAGGATTTTTTGCTATATTAAGTGCAATTATTGTTTTTCCGGTATTTGCCGGCTTGCTTGCCTCTTTTAGACCAGGTACACAGCTTATTCGACGCGGGCTTGCAATTGATCTTGATTTTTCTACTATGAATCTGGATAATTATGCTTATCTGTTTTCGGGAAATGCAGACAGTCAGAAATATTTTATGTGGTACAAGAATTCTCTGGTTATCACGGTTGTATCAGTTCTTTTGACGCTGTTTGTATGCTACTTTGTGGCATATGGGTTATCCATGTATAATTTTAAATTAAAAAATTTCCTTTTCTTTCTGGTCATTGCTACCATGATGGTTCCATTTGAAATTTTAATGCTTCCATTATATAAGGAAATTATTACTCTGAAATTGATAGACACTTACGCAGGCGTTATTGTTACAGGCATATGCAGCGCTTCCACAATTTTCTTCTTCAGACAGTATTTATCCGGTCTGCCCAAGGAACTTCTGGATGCAGCGCGAATTGATGGTGCTACAGAGTATGGCATTTCTGTTCGCATCATTTTACCACTTGCCAAACCTGCCTTTGCTTCCATGGGTATTTTATGTGCGATGGGTTCCTGGAATGCTATTTTATGGCCATTGCTGGTATTAAAAGGCGCTTCGAAATTCACCTTGCCGATCGGTCTGAACACGTTACTGACACCTTACGGAAACAATTATGATGTATTGATAGCGGGTTCCATGTTTGGTATTTTGCCAATATTTATTATTTTCCTGATTTTCCAGAGATATATTATTGAAGGTATGACAACTGGAGCAGTAAAAGGATAAAATAAAATCGGAAATAGAAGAAAAAGACGCTGTACCCTCTAATCTGAGAGTACAGCGTCTTTTGTTAATACCCAGTCTCCAAAGGTTTCTGCACTCCACTGTTGCAGGTCACTTAGAGAGAAGGAGATTCCACCATAGGATATGATACCGTGGCTGGAAGCAAGCTCCTGCGTATAATCTTCCAAAGGATAGATATTCTGAATACGGACAGGACTGCTGGTATAATGACATACTAATGGGATGACCCCTGTTTTATTCTCCTGGAGGGAGATACCATCCTGCGTTACGTGATAGGTGATCCATGCCATACCTTCCAGCATACTTCTGCCATTTTGCTGCGTGGATACGTAGTTACCAAGGGAATAGTAGCAGATAGAGCTGTTGCCGTTGTCGGCTTGAATCTGTTCAATTGGCTGCACTACGTGTGGATGGGCGCCAATGATTAAGTCGGCTCCGGCTTCTGTCATTTGTGTGGCAAATTTCTGTTGATAGGAGGAGGGAGAAGTCTGGTATTCAGTTCCCCAGTGAGGACATACCACTACGATATCTGCCAGCTCCTTTGCCGTTTGGATATCCTCCAGAACCTGTGGATTGAGGGTGGTATAGTCCATAGCTCCGGTCTGTTCATTGCGTGCACACAGAAGTTCCAGCCTAGAAGCAAGTTTATCGGATACGATTTCGTAGTTAGGACCGTAGGTATAGTTTAAGATAGCAAAGGTAATATCTTTTATAGTAAGGATAGGAATCGTTCGGTTATCAGGCTCATGCAATCCTGTCAGGAGAACTTCAGGATGACTTCTCCAGAAACTGACACAGCTGTCAATTCCATCAATTCCCTGATCGGCAGAATGGTTCGTTGCCTGTAAAACTACATTAAATCCGGCATTGGCAATGGCATCGCCAACTTCTGTAGGTGAGTTGAAATGTGGAAATCCGCTGAATCCAAGCTGATTACCAGCCATGATCGTTTCCTGATTAATGATCTTCACATCTGCTTTATTTAGAAAATCTGTAATTCCCTGAAACAGAAAAGAGAAATCATAAGAACCATCATTTTGTTTCCCTGTGTAGACGACACCCATATGGATCAGATCATCACCGACAGCCATAAGAGTGACATCATACTCATCAAAAGCAGGCGTACTTTCTTCTTCCGGAGCTTCAACTACGGTATAACCATCCGGTGTTTCCGTAATAGAGAGCCTGTCCGAAGCTATGGGAGTATTGGAATCAGCAGGTTCTCCTGTAGGCGTGCTTTCGGACTCAATAGCAGTTAAGTCACCAAAAGAAATCACTTCTGATGATGGTGCAGCAGAACCGCATCCTGACAGCAGAAGCGTTATCATAAATAAAGTGAGTATTTTTCGATGATATAACATAAGGTTATCCTTTCCTGGTGTTGTCATATAAATTGAGTCGGATATGCTTGTAAACAAGCATATGCAGCCTCAATTTGCATGGCTCTGAATAGTTACACACATTATAGAATTTTGTCTGTATCTTGTCAAATTCAGAAAAAAGTTATGACATCTGTGATTGTGCAGGAACAAAATATAGGCTATAATGGTCGCAAACACAAAATTGTGCCTGTATAAAGTGCTAAAGTACTTGAAAGCTTGCAGGGTATGGAAAGGCATGGTTATTAAAATGGCAATTGAGAATGTAAGAAAATATATGCAGCAGTTTGGGATAGAGGATCGTATTATGGAATTTGATGTGTCAAGCGCTACCGTAGAACTAGCAGCACGGGCGCTTCACTGTGAGCCGGGACGCATCGCCAAGACATTGTCTTTTATGGTGGAGGATCAACCGATTCTGATCGTAACAGCAGGTGATATGAAGATAGACAATCATAAATACAAGATGCATTTTGGCAAAAAGGCAAAGATGCTCACACCGGATGAAGTGGTTGAGAAAATTGGTCATGCAGTAGGCGGCGTATGCCCCTTTGGTATCAAAGATGGAGTAACCGTGTGTCTGGATGAGTCACTTCGCAAGTATGATACGGTATTCCCAGCCTGTGGAAGCAGTAACAGTGCCATTGAACTGACAATACAAGAAATGGAGAAATACACACCATATACAGGATGGGTAGATGTATGCAAAGAGTCCGTTTAGTACATATTTTTAGTGTAAGGAAAGGAATACGATATGTTGCCGACAAGAGAAGAAGCTATTGCATTGGTCAAAGATGGGTTAGCATGTAACCCTGGACCCTGGGGAAGACATTGCCTGACAGCAGCACATTGTGCAGAGAAAATTGCAAACGCATGTGGAGATATGGATTCTGAGAAAGCCTATATATTAGGATTAATGCATGATATAGGCAGAAAGTTTGGAACGAGACACCTGGGACATGTTTCAGATGGCTATACATATATGAAATCATTAGGCTATGATGAGGCAGCTAAAATCTGTCTGACACATTCGTTCAACAATCACACTGTAGATGAATATATAGGAAAATTTGACGTTTCACAAGAGGAACTGACACTTATAAAAACCAAACTGGCTGAAACTGTATATGATGAGTATGACCTGCTGATTCAATTATGCGACAGCCTGGCGGGAGCAGATGGAGTCCTTGACATTGAAGAGAGAATGAACGATGTAAAGAGAAGATATGGCTCCTACCCGCAGGATAAATGGGATTCCAACATTGAATTAATGCATTATTTTGAAAAGAGAATGAATCAGAATATATACCTGGTGTGTGAGAAAGATACCTTTGTGCCGGAAGAACTGGCGTAAAAGGAAAGGTGATTGAAATGGGTAAAATTGTAGTCAGTGCGTGCTTATTGGGGCGTAATTGTAAATACAGTGGTGGAAATAATTACAGTGAGAAACTTCATAAGTGGTTAGAGGGAAAAGAGGTCATAGAAGTCTGTCCGGAGGTCGCAGGAGGACTGCCAACACCCAGAACACCGGTAGAATTGGTCGATGGTGTTGCAACAGACCGTGACGGGATCAGCAGGGATGCAGAGTTCCATCTGGGAAGCAGTCTGATTCTGAAAGACCTTGAAGGAGAAGATATTGATTGCGTTGTCCTACAATCCAGAAGCCCTTCCTGTGGTGTAAAGCAAATATATGACGGCACCTTCACCGGTCACCTCATCCCCGGACATGGAATCTTTGCAGGTGACCTCATATCCCAGGGCTACAAAGTAATCGATGTAGAGGATATAACTTGCAATCTCCCCTCTTGACGGACACAACATTTAATGCTATTCTGAAACAAGACAAACCGATGAATGAGAGTAGTAGTTATCCGAAGATCTGCAGAGAGCCATGCATAAGCTGCAAGCGTGGTATTTTGGAGGATAAGGAATGGACTCATGAGGGCAATCCGAACACAGCCAAGACTGTCAGTAGGCATTGACGGAAGCCTTACCGTTATGAAGGAAACATATGATGGTATGTATACAAGGTGGCTATAAGACATTGCGGCTCTTATCCTGTATGGGATAAGAGCCTTTTTATTTTAAGGAGGTATATTGAAATGGGGAAGATCATTTTAACAGGTGACAGACCGACAGGAAGACTGCACGTAGGACATTATGTAGGGTCCTTGAAGCGCAGAGTAGAATTACAGAATTCAGGACAGTACGATAAGACATTTATCATGATCGCAGATGCACAGGCATTGACAGACAATGCCGATAACCCTGAGAAAGTCAGACGGAATGTAATCGAAGTAGCACTTGATTACCTTGCCTGTGGATTGGATCCGGCGAAGGCTACACTGTTTATTCAGTCACAGATCTCAGAATTATGTGAACTGACATTTTATTATATGGATCTGGTAACAGTATCCAGATTACAGCGTAACCCGACTGTGAAATCGGAGATCCAGCTTCGTAATTTTGAAGCCAGCATTCCGGTAGGATTCTTTACCTATCCCATCAGTCAGGCAGCGGATATTACAGCATTCAAGGCAACAACAGTACCGGTAGGCGAGGATCAGCTTCCAATGATCGAGCAGACCAAGGAAATCGTGCATAAGTTCAATTCCGTATATGCACCGGTACTTGTAGAGCCGGAAGTTCTTTTACCGGATAACAAGGCATGTATGAGACTGCCAGGCATTGATGGTAAGGCTAAGATGAGTAAATCACTTGGCAACTGCATCTATCTGTCTGACACAGCAGATGAAGTAAGAACCAAGGTCATGAGCATGTATACAGACCCTGAACATTTACAGGTAAGTGACCCGGGACATATCGAGGGCAATACGGTATTTACTTATCTGGATGCATTCAGCAAGCCGGAGCATTTTGAGAGATATCTGCCTGATTATGCGAACCTTGATGAATTAAAGGCACATTATCAGAGAGGTGGTCTTGGTGATGTTAAGGTAAAGAAATTCCTTAATAATGTATTGCAGGAAGAATTGGAGCCGATCCGCAACAGAAGAGCAGAGTTTGCCAAGGATATTCCTGAAATTTATAACATTCTCAAGAAGGGCAGCGATGCAGCAAGAGAAGTAGCCGCACAGACTCTTTCAGAGGTTAAGAGCGCCATGAAGATCAATTATTTTGAAGATATGGATCTGATCAGAGAGCAGAGTGAGAAATACTCTAAATAATGATATATACGTAATTAATAAAACACAGGCTGACATAATAAATATGCGGTCTGTGTTTTTTTATACAGGAATGGTGGGTATTGAAATAAATTGGTGGATATATTATACTACATAGTGCATATTAAGTGGTTTACAATAACCATGCGGATACAAAAGTAATATGGGGAGAGAAGTAAGGGTGAAGCCGACACAGAAGGTGGTATACTATCAGAATGAGCTGACAGATGAGTTCTCGACGGCGCAGATAAAAGCTAAAAAAATAGATGGAAATTACTGTTATGATGAGGATACAGCAATCAGGAAAATAGGGCATGTTGGGTGGTATAGAATATTAGCGCGCCCATTGGCATGGGTTTATCTGAAACTGGTCTATCATCACAAAATAGTGAATAAAAAGGTATTGAAAGAGACTGGTGGGGCAGGTTTTTTCATGTATGGAAATCATACACACCCGGTTGCCGATGCGTTTATGCCCTCCATGGTAAGTTATCCCAGGGATGCCTATGTAATTGTGCATCCTGCTAACGTATCCATGCCGGTGCTTGGACGTATTACGCCCAGTCTGGGTGCATTGCCACTGCCTGATGATATAGATGCTGCGAAGAATTTTGTCAGGGCGGTAAAGAATCGGGTGCAGAGAGGATGTTGTGTTGCAATCTATCCGGAGGCTCATATCTGGCCATATTATACGGGAATCAGACCCTTTGTGGATACATCATTTCGTTATCCGATCCAGTGTGGTAAGCCGGTCTACTGCTTTACGGACACATATCAGAAACGGCGGTTTACCACAAGACCACAGATTGTAACTTATGTAGATGGACCTTTTTATCCCGATCCATCACTGACTGCCAGAGAGCAGAAGAAGCAGCTGCGGGATAAGGTTTATCATACAATGCTTGAACGAAGTAAAAATAATAGCGTGGAACGTATAAAGTATATGAAGTTAGGGGAAACAAATGATTAATATCTTATTTTCAGGGAATGAGAGGGTATTTGATGGAATACTGACTTGTCTGCTGTCAGTTTTTAAAAGGACACAGACAAAAGAACCTTTTCATATTTATATTCTGACCATGGATGTATCACATATTAAACCGGAATATACAGCAGTGACAGATAGACAGAGGGTTTATCTGGAAGAGGTAGCCAGAGAATATAATCCACAGAATCAGGTCAGTCTATGTGATGTATCACGGCTTTATGAACAGGAATTTGCCAATTGTCCAAATGAACAGTGCTACTGTTCACCGTATACATTACTTCGGCTTTTTGCAGATAAAATGCCACAGATACCGGACAAATTATTATATCTGGATGTGGATATTCTGTTTAACAGAGATATCAGGCTTTTATATGATATTGATATAGAAGGATACGAATATGCAGCAGCCAGAGATCATTATGGTAAGTATCTGGTTTATTTTAATTATATCAATGCAGGTGTATTGCTGTTGAATATGAAAGAAATACGAAAGAGCGGTCTGTTTGCAAAAGCCAGAGAACTGATCAAAACGAAGAAACTGCCTTTTGCAGACCAGAGTGCGATTTTCCGCAGTACAACCAGAAAGAAAATGCTGCCACAGCGTTTTAATGATCAGAAGTTCCTGCACCGACATACAGTAGTAAGACACTTTTCGAGAAGACTGTTTTATCTGCCTTACCCGCATACGGATAATATTAAACAGTGGAATGTGACCAAAGTGCATACGATATTCCATTATGAACAATTTGATGATGTTTTATATGAATATATTTATTTAAAAAAGAAGTTTGAAAGAGAAAGTCAAGGAGGTTACCAATGAACACGAACACGATCATACCGATTTTCTTTGCCTGCGATAATAAGTATGTGAAATATACTATGGTAGCAATGAAATCTATTATTGAAAATGCTTCTGCCGATTATATATATCATATGCATATTCTGCACACAGATGTCAGTGCAGCCATGCAGGATAAAGTAAGGGAGCTTGAGACTAATTGTGTTAAGGTCTATTTTGATGATGTGACTGAAAAATTAAAAAAACTGGATGGAGAATTGCCGGTGAGAGACTATTATTCTCATACGACATACTATCGTTTATTTATCGCAGATATGTATCCACAGTATGACAAGGCAATCTATATTGACAGTGACACAGTGACACTGGGGGATATTTCCAGGTTGTTTGAACAGGATATCACGAATAAATATGTTGCCGGTGTACGTGATCAGGTGGTTATTCAGGATGAGACTTTTGGTGAATATGTTGAGAAAGTACTTGGAATGGACAGATATGCATATTTTAACGCAGGTATGCTGTTAATGAATACCCGCGCGTTCCGTGAAGAGAATATCCTGCAGAAATTTGTACAGTTGCTTAATACTTATACTTTTGTTGTGGCACAGGATCAGGATTACCTGAATATTATCTGCCAGGATAAGGTACTCTGGCTGGATGCCGTATGGAATACGGAAGTATTTGGAGAGCTTCCCTGCAAGGAGGAGGATATTCAGATCCTGCATTATAATATGGCATCCAAACCATGGCACTATGAAGGTTTCAGAATGTCAGAATATTTCTGGAAATATGCCGAGATGACCTGCTTCTATGAGCAGATCAGAAAGGAATTGGCTGAATACACAGAAGAAGACCGGGCAAACGACAGACATTCCGGAGAGCATCTGTTGGAACTGGCACTTCGTGAGATTCAGAACGAAAATAATTATTTCAATATGATAAAGAAAAACACAACCAAATCAAAAGAACGCCTGGCCATATTAGATAAAATAGCAGAGCTGGAGCGGGAAGGCAAATTTGATATAGATGTGGAAAATGATCCACCTTCCAGAACACTGATGCCGGAAGAAATCGAATATCTTCATAAATCCCTTGGTGGGAAGCTGAGAAATCGTTATGCACATAAGGTTGGACGATGGTTCCTGAATATGCTTATACGCAGAAAGCAGATGATCATTAAGGATGTTGTTGGAATTGAAAATTTCCGTAATCTGGAAAGTGGTGCAGTCATCACCTGTAATCATTTCAATGCTTTTGACAGCTTCGCTATTCAGATCGCATATGATAAGTCTGAACACAAAGAACGTAAGTTCTACCGCGTTATCAAGGAAGGTAATTATACCAGTTTCCCGGGATTTTATGGATTTTTGATGCGCAATTGCAATACGCTGCCACTTAGTTCCAACTTTGCTACTATGAAGAAATTTGTTAAGGCAGTGGACGAAGTGCTGCAGGAGGGTAATTTTGTCCTTTTCTATCCGGAACAGAGTATGTGGTGGAATTATCGTAAACCCAAGCCATTAAAGAAAGGGGCTTATACCTTTGCAGTTAATAATCAGGTGCCGGTTCTTCCATGCTTTATTACAATGGAGGACAGTGACCTGATCGATAATGATGGATTCCCAATACAGGAATATACGATTCATATCGGTGCACCAATCTATCCGGATTCATCCAAGAGTCATCCGGAGAATGTGGAGGCAATGCGCAGCCAGAATTATGATGTATGGAAACAGATCTATGAGGATACTTATAAGATACCGCTTACCTATACCTGTGGACCGCTTGATAAGAATGGCAAGCCTGTTGATCAGGTAGCACAGATAACAGATCCGGAATCAGAAGTATATCAGAAAAAGGCAGAATAAGATTGCGGCTGTACGGACACACTATTTCCAAAAAGAAGTAGGAGGAGGACGTATGGCACAGAATCAGGCAGTTGGCAGATCAAGTATTATCTTTGCAAATCCGGTTATAATCAAAACCAGTGGTTCCGTTGTGGGACAGATGGAGGCACAGGGACCGCTTGGCAGCTATTTTGATATAAAGGGTCAGGATAAGGACGATCTGTTTGGAGCAGATACATGGGAAAAGGCAGAGAGTGCGCTTCAGAAGCAGGCAATTGATGTTACATTACAAAAGGCAGAATTAAAAGCAGAAGACATCCGTTATTTATTTGCAGGAGATCTGTTGGGACAGAATATTGCAAGTTCCTTTGGCGTTATGGATTTTGATATTCCGCTTTTTGGATTGTATGGGGCATGTTCTACCTGTGGGGAATCCTTATGTCTGGGCAGTATGACAGTAGCGGCAGGCTATGCAGGAACTGTCATGTGTCTTACATCCAGTCATTATGCCAGTGCGCAGAAAGAATTCCGGTATCCTCTGGAATATGGAGGGCAGCGTCCATTATATGCAACATGGACTGTAACAGGAAGTGCAGCCTTTATCTTACAGCAGGATAACCTGCCTTCAGGAGAAAAGGAGGCGGTACCCGGTTATTCCAGAAAAATCGGTATAACAGGAATTACACCGGGGCGGATCATGGATTATGGAATACGTGATTCCTTCAATATGGGGTGTGCCATGGCACCTGCTGCCTGTGATACTATTGCAGGGAACCTCAGGGATTTTGGCAGAACAGTGCAGGATTATGATGCGATCATAACAGGTGACTTGGGTAATATTGGAAAAGAAGCATTGTTTAAGCTGTTAGAAGAACAGAAAATTGATATCAGTGACCGCTATTATGACTGCGGCATGCTGATGTATGATCAGGATAAGCAGGATGTACATGCAGGAGGAAGCGGCTGTGGTTGTTCAGCAACTGTACTGTCGGCATATCTTCTGCGGAGAATAGAAGCAGGAGAATGGAACCGGATATTATTTGTTCCAACAGGGGCATTACTGAATAAGACTTCTTTTAATGAAGGACAGAATGTTCCGGGAATTGCACATGGTGTTGTAATAGAAGGAATTTCATAATAAATAAGAAAAGCACGATCAGAGGCTGCGGAGGCTTGATCGTGCTTTTTGTTATATCATTGGAAAACAGTTAACATGTAAGTGGAAGATCCGGGACAGTCCGGTGCTTTGGAAAGCATTGCATGCATAAAGTTGTAGGGGTTACGCATATATGGTTATGTTGACTGTCAGGGCGGATGATTCCGGGCTGTGGAGGCAGACTGCGGGAAGGGGTAGCAGTAATAAGCCATACAGTGTGCTTACAGTGACCGTTTCCATACAATGACCATTATTTAACTGTATAAAGATACGTGATACTTTGCACTGTGATAGATCTTATAAGCAATTGTTCCAATCAAAGATACCACAATATACAGAGTAGATAATGCGCCTGTTGCTCCACCAACAATGATTAACAGTAATAGTCCAATATTCATTTTTAATATTCTCCTTAGTTACTTTTCTTGTCAGAATCCTGACCATGATTTTCAAGCCACCAGACCCAGATGCCGGCAGCCGCTGCAATGATCGCCATTATGACAAAAGCAATATTTTCAAACATAATAAGTAAAGTATCCTTTCTCAATTAATTTTTGATAAAAGGGTACAAAAACACAAAGGGCAGGCTCAAAGAAGGCATACGCCTTGTGTAGAGTACCCTGAAAACAATTCGAATATGTTTGTTATGCAGTTGCTTTTTTACCGTCTTTTTGGTGAATGTAGTCAACGATTACGGAGTTGCTGTGAGCTTCTGAACCGTAAAAGTGTGACAGTAAAATAAAAGTAATAGGGAATATCTGCAAAAGAAGTTCTGCAGACAACAGGTCCAGGTCTGTTTCCCTGCCTGTTCGTGAATTGTTACGACGTTCGCTCAGCCGGATTACATTACCGACAGGTCTTCCAAGGGTATCCTCTATATAGACCTGCTGGGATAAAGAAGTATTCTGTGAAGAACGCAACATGGAATCTGCCTGTGTGGTAAGCAGGTATGACAAAAAGGAATCTGCTTCAAGATTCTCAAAGCACATTCCAAAAAACAGCATGGATAGAATTAGGATAAAGCATAAGCTCTTGCGCTGTTTCGTATGATTCATAACGTACCTCTTTTGCAACACACTACAAATTCTATTTGCATTGTAGCAGAACATTTTTTAATTTACAAGCAAAGATTGTATTTTGTTGCAAATTAACAGAAAATATTGTACAATAATAGAAAAATGCTAGAGTAAATTGAAAATGTCGGAAAGCAACTGAAAGGAGGATCGCTGTAAGGAAACAGCGAGTAGGAACATATGGGAACAAAACAAAAATTAGAGGAGATGCCACTGAAAAAAAGACTGAGAAATGGATATAAAATGGTCATTCAGTTTATGCTCGTATCAGGTATTATATCTTTGCTCGTTATATGTCTGTTACTTGGAAAGATAATGAACTATGTGCAGAAAGTTAATCGTGCAGACAGTGCTGTGAAGATATGCCGTATCAATGTCAATTCAGCCGCACGTAATATCCGTGAGATGGCTTTGAGCAATGATGCATCCAAATATGGTAGTTATGTCAGCGCAGTAGAGACTCAGCTTGCGGAAATAGATACAGAACTGAAAGCATTGAAGGGAACAGGTGTAGTTTCTGACACGATGTATCAGGAATACTCAGATGCACTGAAAAACTGGGGTGAAATCGGATATGCGATCATTGAAGAGATACAGGCAGGAAATGATGATGCGGCAATTGATGCGATTTTTACCAAGTGTACTCCGGCATTGGATGAAGTAGTCAGTATTGCATTACAACTGGATGATGTTACCGACCAGAAGAGTCAGGAGACGATCATCTTCACAGTTGCAACGGCAATTATAGGAATCATAGTTGTAATTTTATTCACGGTCATTGCTTTCCTTTCTTCGAAGAGAATCGGCACGATCACAGTAAATTCTGTACTGGAACCATTACGTGAGATTGAAGCGGTAGCGGGTGAACTGACAGAAGGTAATCTGCACAGCACACTGGAATATCATTCCTCTGATGAAGTTGGGCAGTTGGCACATAGTCTGCGTAAGTCTATCCGGATATTGGGAACTTATGTAGATGATATCGGGCATGCAATGAAGGAATTCTCCGATGGTAATTTTGATGTAAAACCCCAGGTTGAATGGAAGGGAGACTTTGTGGGAATTCTGCAGTCAATTATGACTTTTGAAAAGAGTATGGCAGAGACTGTAATTGGCATTCAGAAAGCTGCTGATGAAGTGACAAGTGGTGCCGGACAGGTGGCTCAGAGTTCCAATGATCTTGCGCAGGGGGCAACAGATCAGGCAGCAGTAGTAGAAGAACTGACCGCAACTGTTACCAGTGTGACAGATCAGGTATCCAAAAATGCAGATAATGCAAGAGAGATCAGCCATAAGGTTGAGAAACTTGGAAATGAAATTCTGGAAGGAAATGGACAGATGCATGAGATGGTCGATTCCATGAATGAGATCAATCAGGCATCACAGGAAATTGATAAGATCATCGCAACGATCAATGAAATTGCTTCACAGACAAATCTGTTGGCACTGAATGCTTCTATTGAGGCTGCAAGAGCAGGAGAAGCAGGCAAGGGATTTGCAGTAGTTGCAGATCAGGTAACAGTGCTTGCCGAACAGAGTGCCAAGGCAGCACAGGAGTCTGCTACTTTGATCGAAACTTCCGTAAAAGCTGTAGAAAAAGGTATGGTCATTGCTGACAAAACAGCAAAACAGTTAGAGGAGGTAGCTGACAATTCCAAGGTCATTACACAGGAGGTCGGCGGTATAGCAGATACGCTTAAGACCCAGACAGAAGCAATGCATCAGGTTCATGAAGGAATTGAGCATATCAATGATGTGGTACAGACTATTTCTGCTACTTCACAGGAATGTGCGGCAGCCAGTGAAGAGATGAATGGAGAAGCCAAGAACCTGAAAGAACTGATCAGAAGATTAAAGGTAGCAAAATAGCAGACTGTATTATTTCAAACTTGACAAATGTATGAAAATGCGTTATCCTGTTCATAGTTAATTTAGTGGTTTAAAGCGTTGAACCACAAAAGAATAGACAGGAGGAAATAATAATGGGTCGTGACAGACAGGGAACATTGGTATCTTATCGTCCGGATATCAAGGTATTGGATTGTACATTAAGAGACGGTGGCTTGGTCAATAATTTTGCTTTTTCTGATGAGTTTGTAAGAGATCTGTATCTTGCAAATATCAAGGCAGGAGTAGATTATATGGAGTTCGGCTATAAGGCATCCAAGGAGATCTTCGACCCTGATAAATTCGGCAAGTGGAAATTCTGTAACGAGAAAGATATCCGCAATATTGTCGGAGATAATAAAACAGATATGAAGATATCCGTTATGGCAGACGTTGGCAGAACGGATTATAAGAAGGATATTCTGAATAAAAAGGACAGTGTGATCGATCTGGTACGTGTTGCAACTTACATCAACACGATTCCGGCTGCGATCGAGATGCTGGAGGATGCAAAGAAAAAGGGATATGAAACAACAGTTAATATCATGGCAGTATCCAAGGTCGGAGAGGAAGATCTGGAGACTGGACTGGAACTTCTGGCACAGAGTAGTGTGGATGTCATCTATCTGGTAGACAGTTTTGGGGCTTTTTGTCCTGAACAAATCGAGAGACTGAGTGATAAATATCTTAATATTGCAGCAAAATATAATAAGAAAGTCGGCATTCATGCACATAACAATCAGCAGTTGGCTTTTGCCAATACGATAGAAGCATTGTCAATGGGCGTCAGCTATCTGGACGCTACAGTCAGCGGCATGGGCAGAGGTGCAGGCAACTGTTATATGGAATTGCTGCTTAGCTTCCTTAGAAATCCGAAATACAATAAGCTGGCAGTTATGAGCTTCGTAGAGAAACATATGTTGAAATTAAAGAAAGAAGGAGTTGTATGGGGATATGATATTCCTTATCTGCTTACAGGAACCCTGAACAGTCATCCATCTTCGGCTATTAACTTTATCAAGGAAAACAGAACAGATTATGCCATGTTCTATCAGGAATTGATCGATAATACATTGTAAACCAGAGCATTTTTTGCATAGTATAGAGCAGTTTTGTACTTTTCAACTCAACAGATAATGATTAAGATATGGTTATCTGTAAATACTGGAAAGGAATGGCTATTTATGAAATTTACGAAGATGCAGGGTTGCGGAAATGACTATGTATATATCAGTGGCATGGAAGAAAAGGTGGACAAAGAGCAGAAGCCTCAGTTAGTGCGCAGACTGAGTGACAGACATTTTGGGATCGGTGGCGATGGGGTGATCTTTATCAATGCATCATCTGTCGCAGATTTCGAAATGGAAATGTATAATGCAGATGGCACCAGAGCACAGATGTGTGGAAATGGTATCAGATGCGTGGCAAAATATGTGTATGATAATCATTTGACTGATAAGACACAGCTTACAATAGAGAGCTTTGGCAAGATCAAATATATCAGCCTGACTCTGGGGGAAGATGGCAAAGTATCCATGGTAAAAGTCAACATGGGAGCACCGATTCTGAAAGCCTGTGATGTGCCTGTCCTTTCTGAACAGGAACAGGTTGTAAACGAAGAAATCGAGGTAAACGGTAAGACCTACCGGATGACCTGTGTGTCCATGGGAAATCCTCACGCAGTTGTTTTTATGGATGATGTGGCACATCTGGATATTGAGAAAATTGGTCCGTATTTTGAAAACCATGAAAGATTTCCGGAGAGGACGAATACAGAATTTGTCCATGTCATAGATGAAGAACATGTGGAAATGCGTGTCTGGGAGCGGGGAACCGGAGAAACACTGGCATGCGGAACCGGATGCTGTGCAACTACAGTAGCCTGCGTGATAAATGGTTTGACGAAACACACAGTTGCTGTTAAACTATTAGGTGGCGAATTGTTATGTGAATGGGACACAGAGGCGAATCTTGTTTATATGACAGGTCCGGCTGTTTCCGTTTTCAATGGCGAGATCGAGATTTAAATTTGGAAAGAGTCTTATATATAAGGCTCTTTTTTTATGAGTTTGGAGGATGTTATGCTTTTTCCGAGTGAGGTATTTTTATTTGTATTTCTTCCGGTTGTATTGGGAGTATATTACCTGTTGCTGCGCAAAACGAAGCACCTGAAGAATGTATTTTTGCTGGTTGCCAGCCTTTTCTTCTATGCGTGGGGAGAACCGGAGCATGTATGGCTGATGGTGGGTGTGATCCTGTTCAACTGGTTCTTCGGTATTCTGGTGGATAAGGTCAGAGACAGGAAGGTTCCGGTGAGGATACTGATGACCCTTATGGTATTGACCAATGTGGGAATCCTTGGCTGGTATAAATACAGTGAATTTGTCATGCTGCAGGTGAACCGTTTCCTGCATACAGAGTTTACGGTACCTGAGGTAGCGTTGCCTATTGGTATTTCATTCTTTACCTTCCAGGCAATGTCCTATGTGATTGATGTATACAGAGGACATGGTAAGGTGCAGAAGAATCCATTGCAGGTTGGTTTATATATTTCACTTTTCCCTCAGTTGATCGCAGGTCCTATTGTCAGGTATGAGACAATTGCAGAGCAGATCGAGAACAGGGTAGAGACTCTGGCAGATTTTAATGCAGGTGTTACGAGGTTCTGTATCGGACTTGGCAAGAAGGTGCTGATCGCCAATAATATGGCATTGATCGCAGACCATGCTTTTGATCTGATCATCAATAATGAATTCCAGGCTTCTGTAGGTATGGCATGGCTTGGTGCGATCGCATATACCCTGCAGATATTCTTTGATTTCAGTGGATATTCTGACATGGCGATTGGCTTGGGACAAATGTTTGGATTCCATTTTGAAGAGAACTTCAACTATCCATATATTTCCAGAACTGTATCAGAGTTCTGGAGAAGGTGGCATATTTCCTTACAGACATGGTTCAGGGATTATGTGTATTTCCCATTGGGCGGCAGCAGAGTGTCAAAACCCCGTCTGGTGCTTAATCTGTTCGTTGTCTGGGCACTGACCGGTATCTGGCATGGAGCGAACTGGACATTCCTTGCCTGGGGACTCCTTTACTTTGTATTGCTGACTTTTGAAAAATTATCAGGACTGAGTAAGAAGAATTACTGGTGGGGACATATTTATACAATGGTATTTGTTATCATTGGCTGGGTTATTTTCCGTTCTACCGGTATGGGAACTGCTGTCCTTTATATCAAGGCAATGTTTGGTATCGGTGCAAAGGGCTTCATGGACAAGGCTGTAGGGGCATATATTGCACAGAACTGGATATACTTTGTATTTGCATTGATCGGATGCGTTCCACTTATGCCAAAGATCGATGAGAAGCTTGGTAAGTACAAGGCATGGAATATTGTATATGCGGCTGGTATTGTAGTCATTTTGGTGGTGTCGGTTTCCTTTATCAGCAATAATGCTTACAATCCGTTCATTTATTTTAATTTTTAGGAAAGGGTATGGACACTGGCTATGAAGAAACGTGATAAATGGATAGCAGTTATCTTTATGTTATTTATTTTTACTTTGCCGATCGTAACGGTAGTCAAGGGATTCCTGCCGCAGTCACAGGAAGACACCCTGACCGAGGAACAGCAGAAACTGCTGAATAACAATGGTACAATGCAGGATGGCAGCAAGGGAGATGACACCTCTTCCGAACAGTCGACTGCTGATGCGAATGGGCAGAGCGGTGAACCGGTTAAAACACCATGGTTTACAGCATTGCAGAACAGCCTTAACAGTTTCACAGAGAGATTGTTTGGCAGAAATAAGCTGATCAGCTTTAACTCTGAACTGACCTCATTACTTACCGGCGGTACATATATGGAGTCCACACAGGTATTGCTGGGCAAAGATAACTGGCTTTTCTACAAAACAGAGATGGATGGACATCCTCTGTGGGATTATATGGGTATCAACCATTTTACAGAGGAAGAACTGGCGGCAATTGCAGCCAATCTTGTGAATATGAGAGACGGTTTTAAGGAATTGGGCGTAGATTTCTATGTAACAGCGCTTCCGAATAAAGAGATTATTTATGAGGAATATATGCCGGATACAGTAGCAAGAGTAAATGAAGTATCCAGAGCAGAGCAGCTTGCCGATTATATCTGGGACAATACAGATCTTGTGTATGTATATCCAAAACAGGCACTTCTGGATGCCAAGGAGGAAGGTCAGGTTTATTATAAAACTGATACACATTGGAATCAGAAGGGTGCATTTGTAGGAATGCAGGAGCTGCTGCATGCTGCATACGGCGTGGAAGCAAAAGACCTGAATTCCGTATCCTTTGATATCACTTCAAATGATCTGGCAGGTGATCTGGCTGTGATCGGTGGTGTAGCAGATAAGTACAACATTGATACAACTTATGTATTTGATGCTGATACAGCGGACAAGTCCCAGTATCGGGATGAGGTGGCACTGGTAGTAGGTGATTCCTTCTCAGGTTTTCTTTCTACCATTGCAAAAGGCTATTACAGGGAAGTACATTGGATCTATACGAAGGATTTCTCAATGAGCATGCTGGATGAATATGATGCAGATGTTGTTATCTGGGAAAGCGTAGAGAGATATATGGAAACATTCCAAAACGTTAATTTATTATATAAATATTAATAAGATACCGCTATTGCAGACAAATTGGTTTGCAATAGCGGTTCTTTTAAAAAATTGAATTTACCACTTGAAATTGATAAAGAGCTATGCTATTATAATTGCAAAGTTTTGAATATTTATGCAACTGAAATGCTATGAAGGAGACTCTTGTTAAGGAAAACGACAGGAAGACGGCGTCACCGACTGAGAGCGCTGTACGTGGAAGCTGACATAGGGAACACTCCGGAGCAGATTACCTGAACGATATATCATTTATTAGGGTAATACGTGATCATGCGTTAAATGAGAAGAGAGGTCAGAGCGGTAAGACACCTTGGTGGAGGTGGCGGTCTGGCAATGCGGGTGGTACCGCGGATACAGAATCAGATTATCCGTCCCGGAATGCTAATAAAGTGGCATTCCGGGACTTTTTTCGCGTTAATGGTCACATTTCCATCTGACGATGCCGCGTAAACAGTGTCATTAGGAATGTCCTAATTCAAGGAGGTATACACATGTACAGAAACATCACTATGAAGGAAATTGGTGAGCAGCACATTGGGCAGACACTGCAAGTAGCAGGCTGGGTAGAGAACATCCGTGATCATGGCGGCGTATCTTTTATCGATCTGAGAGATATGTATGGTGTTCTGCAGGTTGTTATCCGCAAGACTGAATTATTAAAAGGCATCGTGAAGGAAATGTGTCTTTCTATTGAAGGACCTGTTGAGAAAAGGGATGAGGATACCTACAATCCCAGGATTCCAACGGGAACCATCGAACTGGAAGCACAGCAGATCACAGTACTTGGCAAGGTATACAGCCAGCTTCCTTTTGAAATCATGACATCTAAGGAAACCAGAGAGGATATTCGTCTGAAATACCGTTATCTTGACCTGAGAAATGCCAAGGTAAAGGATAACATCATCTTCCGTTCACAGGTTATCAGTTTCCTTCGCCAGAAGATGACAGAGATGGGATTCCTTGAGATCCAGACTCCGATTCTGTGTGCTTCTTCCCCGGAAGGAGCCAGAGATTATATTGTACCTTCCAGAAAGTATAAGGGTAAATTCTATGCTCTTCCACAGGCTCCACAGCAGTATAAGCAGTTGCTGATGGTGTCCGGTTTTGATAAATATTTCCAGGTAGCACCCTGTTTCCGTGATGAAGATGCCAGAGCAGACCGCTCACCGGGAGAGTTCTATCAGCTCGATTTTGAGATGAGCTTCGCAACGCAGGAGGATGTATTTAAGGTAGGAGAGGAAGTATTGTCTGCAACTTTTGAGAAATTTGCACCCGAAGGATATGCAGTAACACAGGCTCCTTATCCGATCATCAGTTATAAACAGGCTATGCTGGAGTTTGGCTGTGATAAGCCGGATCTTCGTAATCCACTTCGTATCATCGATGTGACAGATTTCTTCCAGAAATGTACCTTTAAGCCTTTTGTAGGAAGAACTGTCAGAGCGATCAGGGTACATGCCGAAATGTCCAAGGGCTTCCATGAGAAGTTGTTGAAATTTGCAACAGATATGGGTATGGGTGGTTTAGGTTATCTGGAAGTTGCTGAAGATATGACCTACAAGGGACCAATCGATAAATTTATTCCTGATGAACTGAAAGGAGAACTTGCAAAGATTGCGTCTCTGGAAGCAGGAGATACTATTTTCTTTATCGCTGATAAGGAAGAAAGAGCAAACTATTATGCAGGTCAGCTTCGTAACGAGTTGGGTGATAAGCTGGATCTGTGTGAGAAGAATGCATATCGTTTCTGTTATGTAAATGATTTCCCGATGTATGAAGTAGATCATGAAACGAAACAGCTTGGCTTTACCCATAACCCGTTCTCAATGCCACAAGGTGGTCTGGAGGCACTGGAAACGAAAGATCCGCTGGATGTATTGGCTTATCAGTATGATATCGTGTGCAATGGCGTGGAACTTTCTTCCGGTGCAGTCAGAAACCATGACATGCAGATCATGGTCAAAGCCTTTGAAATCGCAGGATATGATGAAGAAACATTAAAGAGCAAGTTCGGAGCACTCTATCAGGCTTTCCAGTTCGGAGCACCACCACACGCCGGTATGGCACCCGGAATCGACAGAATGATCATGCTGCTTCGTAATGAAGAGAATATTCGTGAAGTGATCGCATTTCCAATGAGCGGTTCAGCACAGGATCTGATGTGTGGCGCACCGAATGATGTGACTGAGCAGCAGCTCAGAGAGGTTCACATCAAAGTCAGGGATTAATGTGAAAGGCAGGAGTAATCGTTATGGCAAATATAATCAGTGATGAAACAATAGAATATGTGGGTATTCTGTCTAAGCTGGAGCTTTCTGATGAAGAGAAGGAACAGGCGAAGAAGGATATGGGCAGTATGCTTGACTATATAGATAAATTAAATGAGCTGGATACCACAGGCATTGAACCGATGTCTCATGTTTTTCCGGTGCAGAATGTATTCCGTGAAGATGTCGTGACCAATGGCGATGAGAGTGAGAAGACGTTGAAGAATGCGCCGGGTGAAAAGGACAATATGTTCATGGTTCCGAGAACATTCGATTAGTAAGGAAAGGTATGGTAAATAAGCAATGGATATTTTAGCATATAGTGCGGTGGAACTTGCCGGGGCAATCAAAGCCGGTGAGACTACTGCAGTTGAGGCAATGCAGGCAGTGCTTGACAGAATCGGTGACATGGACGAGACAATCCATGCCTATGTGACTGTTGATAAAGAAGCTGCACTTGCAAAGGCTGCCGCAATTCAGAAACAGATCGAGGCAGGAGAATTGACAGGCCCACTTGCGGGTGTTCCTGTCGCAATTAAGGATAATATGTGTACAGAAGGCATGCTGACTACCTGTTCTTCCAGGATTCTGAGTAATTTCATCCCTACCTATACGGCGCAGGCTGTAGAGAATCTGGAAAAGGCAGGGGCAGTCATCATAGGTAAGACAAATATGGATGAGTTCGCCATGGGTTCTACGACAGAGACATCTGCTTACGGTGTGACGAGAAATCCATGGAATACAGAGCATGTACCGGGAGGCTCTTCCGGTGGTTCGGCAGCGGCTGTAGCAGCAGATGAGTGTTTCTTTGCACTTGGTTCTGATACAGGTGGTTCCATCAGACAGCCGGCATCTTTCTGTGGTGTAGTTGGTCTGAAACCTACTTATGGAACCGTATCCCGTTATGGTCTGATTGCATATGGTTCCTCGCTGGATCAGATCGGACCGCTGGCGAAGGATGTAACGGATTGTGCGACAGTTATGGAAGTGATCGCCTCCCATGATACAAAGGATTCAACCTCTATTGACAGAGCACCCATTGGAAAAGACACAGACTTTACCGCAGCTCTGGTAGAAGATGTAAAGGGCATGAAGATCGGTATTCCCAGAGATTATTTCGGGGACGGACTGGACAGCGAGGTAAAAGAAGCTGTTCTGGCAGCAGCCAGGGCTCTGGAGGCTAAGGGAGCAATTGTAGAGGAATTTGACCTGAGCCTTGTAGAATATGCGATCCCTACTTATTATACGATCGCAGCAGCAGAGGCAAGCTCCAATCTGGAACGTTTCGATGGTATCAAATATGGTTATCGTACGCCTGAATATGAAGGATTGCATAACATGTATAAAAAGACACGTTCAGAAGGTTTTGGACCAGAAGTAAAGCGCAGGATCATGTTAGGCTCCTTTGTATTAAGTTCCGGCTATTATGATGCGTATTATTTAAAGGCACTTCGTGTCAAGGCTATGATCCGCAAGGCTTTTGATGATGCTTTCGCAAAGTATGACCTGATCCTTGGACCAGTAGCACCTACAACAGCACCGAAATTAGGAGAAAGTCTGTCTGATCCATTAAAGATGTATCTGGGAGATATCTATACCATATCAGTGAATCTGGCAGGACTTCCGGGAATCTCGGTTCCCTGTGGTGTTGACAGTAAGGGACTGCCGATCGGTATGCAGCTTCTGGCAGACAGCTTCGAAGAAAAGAAGCTCATTCAGGCAGCGTACACCTATGAAAAGATTCGTGGTACATTCAGTATAAAAACAAAGGAGGGCAGATAGTTATGGCAAAGCAATATGAAACAGTCATCGGTCTGGAAGTGCATGTAGAGCTTGCAACAAAGACCAAGATATTCTGTGGCTGCTCTACTGCCTTTGGCGGGGCGCCCAATACCCATACCTGCCCTGTCTGCACAGGCATGCCGGGTTCTCTTCCGGTGTTGAATAAACAGGTGGTAGAATATGCAGTAGCGGTAGGTCTGGCTACGAATTGTCAGATTACGCAGTATTGCAAGTTTGACAGAAAGAATTATTTCTACCCGGATAACCCACAGAACTATCAGATCAGCCAGTTATATCTGCCCATCTGCCGCAATGGTCATGTAGATATTGAGACAGAGCAGGGGAAGAAGGCAATCGGTATCCATGAGATTCATATGGAAGAGGATGCAGGTAAGCTGATCCATGATGAATGGGAAGATTGTTCACTGGTAGATTATAACCGTTCCGGTGTACCTTTGATCGAGATCGTATCGGAACCCGATATGCGCAGCGCAGAAGAGGTTATTGCCTATCTGGAGAAGTTGAGAATGACAGTACAGTATCTGGGAGCTTCTGACTGTAAGCTCAACGAAGGCTCCATGAGAGCAGATGTGAACCTTTCTGTCAGAGAAGTAGGAGCGAAGGAATTTGGAACCAGAACAGAGATGAAGAATCTGAATTCTTTCAAGGCGATCACACATGCCATCGAAGGAGAACGTGAGAGACAGATCGAATTGCTGGAATCAGGCAAAGAGGTAGTTCAGGAAACAAGACGTTGGGATGATGCGAAGGAATATTCCTATGCAATGCGTTCCAAGGAGGATGCGCAGGACTATCGTTATTTCCCAGACCCGGACCTTGTACCTGTTTATATCAGTGATGAATGGCTGGCTGCAATCCGTGACAAACAGCCGGAATTCAGAGAAGCGAAGATGGCACGTTATAAAGAAGAGTTCGATATACCGGAATATGATATCGGCATTATCACAGATTCTAAGCATATGGCTGATCTATTCGAAGAGACAGTAGCTATCTGCAAGCAGCCCAAGAAGGTGTCCAACTGGCTTATGGGTGAGACACTCAGACTTCTCAAGGAAAAGAGCATGGACCCTGAGGATATCAGGTTCTCTCCGGAGAATCTGGCGAAACTGATCGGTCTGGTAGATGCCAAGGCAATCAATTCTTCTGTAGCAAAAGAAGTATTTGAAATCATGTTCGAGCAGGATGTAGATCCGGAGCATTATGTAGAAGAAAAGGGCTTAAAGACAGTCAATGATGAAGGTGCACTGCGCAAGACCATTGAAGAGGTCATTGCAGCCAATCCTCAATCCGTGGAAGATTATCACAATGGTAAGGATCGTGCGATCGGATTCCTGGTAGGGCAGACAATGAAAGCCATGAAGGGTAAGGCAGATCCTGCACTTGTCAATCAGATATTAAAGGAACTGTTATAGGTCAAGGATTATAAAATTGCAATTTTCACGAAAATTCGCTATACTGGGAACAGTGACATATAAAGGAGAACGTACATGTTAGCAAAAAATATAGATCTGACTGGTAAATGTATTCTGGTGACGGGTGCAGCAGGCTTCATTGGGGCGAATCTTGTGATGGAATTGCTGCGTACAGTGAGGGATGTGCGCATTGTTGGTATCGACAACATGAACGACTATTATGATGTAGCTCTCAAAGAATACCGCCTGAAGCAAATAGAAGAGATTGCAGCAGGGGTAACAGGACAGTTTACTTTAATAAAAGGCAGTATTGCAGATAAAGAGCTGGTGAATCAGTGCTTTGCACAATATCAGCCAGGAGTTGTAGTTAATCTTGCCGCACAGGCAGGAGTGCGTTACAGTATTGAGAATCCGGATGTGTATATGGAATCTAATCTGATCGGTTTCTACAATATGATAGAGGCTTGCAGGCACAGCTACGATAATGGGGCGGAGGGGGTATTGCATTTTGTATATGCAAGCTCATCGTCTGTTTATGGCAGCAATAAGAAGATACCATATTCAACAGAGGATAAGGTAGATAACCCGGTTTCTTTATATGCAGCGACCAAGAAATCGAATGAGCTTTTGGCACATGCGTATTCCAAACTCTATGGAATCCCTTCTACAGGACTTAGATTCTTTACTGTATATGGTCCTGCCGGCAGACCGGATATGGCATATTTCGGATTTACCAATAAACTGGTGAACAATCAGATGATACAGATATTCAATTATGGTAACTGTAAACGCGATTTTACCTATATTGATGATATTGTAACAGGAATTACAAAGGTCATGGAGACAGCACCACTGGAAAATGAGGATGGTGTACGGTATAAGATTTATAATATCGGAAATCACCAGCCGGAGAATCTGCTGAATTTTGTAGAAATTCTTCAGGATGAACTGAAAAAAGCAAAGGTTCTGCCAGAGGACTATGATTTCGAAGCACATAAGAAATTAGTAGGAATGCAGCCTGGTGATGTGGAAGTGACCTATGCTGATGTGAGCCAGTTGGAACAGGATTTTGGATTTAAACCATCGATTAGCTTAAAAGATGGACTTAATAAATTTGCCAAATGGTATTATGAGTTCTATTGTAGTTAAAAATGAAAATTTTTACGTAAACTTTACTGGTTTGTGATGACAAACTTTACCATTTGGGTATATAATCATATACAGTGTATATGACAGGGGAAAGTCAAAATTGTGTGATTGAAAATGAATCAATTTTCATGTTGACTTTTGGTGCCCTGAAAATATTTTATGAGAAAAGGCAGCGAAGTCTAATAAACTACGCTGTTTTTTTATGTGCAGAGAAGGATGCACAGTTCGTACACACGGAAAGACAGGATTTGTTACAGGAGGAGTGACAAGTCAGGATTACATTCAGAGGAGGAGTATAAGTAAATGAGAAGAAGTGGACGCAGGTTCACTGCCGGGCTGTTGGCTGCTATTATGGTAGCAAGCTCTTGTTTTAGCGGAGCAACAACGGTTTACGCAGAGGAATCAACTGTGGCGCAGACTCTTGAGGCGCAGAGCAAAGAAACCTCAGAGGCAGAAGAAAACACAGTAAAGGAAACAACTGACACACAACAGCAGGAAAGTTCCGCAGAAAAATCGGAAGAATCAGATTCTCAGAATCAGTCTGGAGAGACGGATGTTAAAACAGGGAATTCTGAACAGCAGACTACGGATAATGAAGAAGATGCAGATCAACAGACTACAGTTCAGACTGAGGCAGATGATCAGGTAAAGGATTCCGTTGTCAAAGAGGCCTGTTCAGCGGTAAAAGCATCTGTTGCATCTGGTGAAGTAGAGAAGGGAACCAGGGTCGCATTGAGCACTGAAACAGATGGTGCTGTTGTTATGTACAATACTAATGGCAGTGAGAACTATACGACCTACACAGAAGAAATCGAGATCACACAGGATACGACAATCGTTGCCTTTGCAGTTATGAAAGACGGCAGTCTTGAAGACAGTGAAAAAGTATCCTTTAGATATACAGTAAAAGAAGAAGCAAGTGTAGATGTGATTACCATCGCAGATGCAAGAGAGGCTGAGATCGGTACTGCAGATCTGACTGTAAAGGGTATTGTTACTTTTGTTGATGGCAGAAATGTATACTTACAGGATAAAACAGCAGGTATTGATGCTTATTATAATGCAGCACCAACAGATATCGCAGTAGGTGATACTCTGACTGTCAAGGGAACAAAAGCTAATTTCAGAGGTCTTGATGAGTTGAGTGCGGCAGAAACTGTAGCTGTTACCGCCAAAACAGACAGTACAGTGCTTCCGGCAACTGAGGTGACCATAAAGGAATTATTAGACGATTATGCAGCAGACAATGCATATGAATCTACCAGAGTTCTGATCAAAGACGTTAAGATCGGTGAGATCAATACAAGTGGCAATACAACACTGACTGACGAAGATGGCAACAGTGTTAATGTATATAAGATGCCTGCCCTGACAGATGTGAAAGCAGGAGATCAGGTGAGCGTATATGCTGTTGTCAGTGATTTTAACAAGATCCAGCTTCGTGTTGCAAGCGCTGATGATGTTACAGTGACTAAAACCACAGAAGATGCTGATAAGGATACTTTATATGATCCGATCAGTGATGAACTGATCGCTTCCATTGAGGGTGCTGTAAGTGTAAAAGATGCAGCAGCATTGAAGGAAGGTACAGTAACGGTAGTTGGACAGGTTGTATATGCATATGCTTCCAAGGCTGGCGATACACTGATCAATATTGTTCTGGAAGATGTTATTGATAATGAAATCTATGGTTATCTGGTATATGATTTCAAAAATTACAGCCAGTATAAGGTAGGCGATATTGTTGCAGTAGAAGGTACAGCAACGGTATACAGTGGTGTTCCGGAACTGACTAATGTAACCAAGTTAGATATCCTTGAAAATGTGGATGCTATTGAAGCACAGGAAATTACGACAGCACAGCTAGGTGCTGATTATATGTCTGAGTATGTCTGCATCAAGGACGCAACACTTGGCGAATATAATGCAAACGGTTCAACTACAATTACCGATGCGGCAGGAAAGGCTACGATCTTCAAGGGTGCAACATATCCGGAAGGTGTTGTGGAAGGTGATGTTGTAGATGTTTATGCAGCATGCTCTGCATATAAGACTAATTATCAGTTAAGAAATGGTTTAAGCAGTGATTATAAGATCAACAAGTCAGGTTCTTATGAGATTGATGATTCCATTACTCTGAATATGGCTTCTTTTGCAGGTTCAGCAAATTTTGAAGGTAATACAGTATATGGAGATCTTTATGATGAAAATGATTATCTCGATAAGGACACGAAACTGACATTATCAAATGGTAAGCAGCCGTTGATCTCCAATACCAGTTCACAGACGGGCGGTACAACATACAGTATCGGTAGTAAGGGTCTGGCAGCAGATGAGTATTACCAGATCGAGACAAGCAGTGCACAGTATGGCAATCTGGAGATGTCCTTCTTCATGAAGGGATCTAACACAGGTGCCAAGAATTTCGTATTGGAATACAGTACAGATGGTAAGGAATTTAATAAAGCCGGTAAGGGTACTTTAGAGTGCAGTTATACTGCATATACCAAGGATGAATCAGGTAACTCTGTAGCAACACCTGTTGAAATCAATAAAGAACTGACAGATGGTACATTCTCATTGCAGACAGCCAGCAAGATGCATGAGATTCATATCTCACTTCCAGAGGGCGCTAATAATGCAGAAAAACTGATATTAAGACTGAGGGTTACAGACAGTACCTCTATTAAAGGTACAACGATCGGTACTGGCGGAACCAACTATTTTAATGATATTAAGATTACAGCCAATCCTCTGGTTTCAGATGATTTCTGTGGTTATGTAACCGTAGATCCTGAAGCTGGTGAGGCCGGTGTCGGTACACAGATCACCATGCAGACAAGCACCAGGGGTGCAACTATTTATTATGCATTCAATGGTGATTCTGAATACAAAGAATACAGTGCAGACAGTAAGCCCGTTATCAGTGAACTTCCCTGCACAGTACGTGTATATGCATCCAAAGATGGTATCAAAGACAGTATCGTAGTCAATTACAAGTATACACAGGCTAAAGTTGCAACAGTAAAGGCATCACCAAACGGTGGCGCAGTGGCAGCAGGCAGCAAAGTAAAACTGACCTGTGAAACAGAAGATGCACAGATTTTGTATGCTTTTGTAAAAACAGATACAAATAAAACAGATGATGCAGTCAATGAGGCTGCAGATACAGATGATACAGCAGATACTTATGACTGGCAGGAATATGAAACTCCTGTAAGCCTGACTAAACTTCCCTGCACAATGGTAGTAAAAGCAGTGAAGGAAGGCTATGAAGACAGTGCTGTTAAGACATTGGCTTTCACAGCAAGAGAGAATGAGAAATATAATATTTATTTTGGACAGCTCCATGCACATACAAGCTATTCAGATGGTGCAGGTACATGCGAAGAAGCATTCCAGTACGCATCCAAGGTAGACAATCTGGATTTCCTTGCAGTAACAGACCATTCCAACTCCTTTGATAATGCAGATCAGGCAAATATCAATGATGGTTCCATGAGTACAGAGTGGGTAGAGGGTCATGAACTGGCACAGAAATATACCACAGATGATTTCGTAGGTATTTTCGGTTATGAAATGACATGGTCTAATGGACTTGGACATATGAACACCTTTAATACAGATGGTTTCCAGAGCCGTACACAGTCTGCATATGCAACATACAGCACAGCATTACAGAACTATTATGCAACATTACAGACAGCTCCGGATTCTATCAATCAGTTCAACCATCCAGGTACGACTTTTGGTGATTTCAGTGATTTTGCATATTATTCAGAAGCAAATGATGCACTGATCACAACGATTGAAGTAGGTAATGGTGAAGGCGCGATCGGAAGTTCCGGTTATTTCCCTTCCTATGAATATTACACCAGGGCATTGGATAAGGGCTGGCATGTAGCTCCTACCAACAATCAGGATAATCACAAGGGTAAGTGGGGTTCTGCCAATACAGCAAGAAGTGTAGTTCTGGCAGACAGCCTTACACAGGATAATATCTATGATGCGATGAGAAATTATCGTGTCTATGCAACAGAAGATAACGATCTGAGCATCTACTATACACTGGATTCTTATATTATGGGTACTACTCTGGATAAGGATATGGTAGGTGATACAGTAGAATTAAATGTAGAACTGTCTGATCCGACAGATGCTAAACTGGGTAAGGTAGAAGTCATTGCAAACGGTGGTCTTAGTATTGCATCCAAGACTGTTGATACAGCAGAAGCTACTGTGAACTTTGAAGTTCCTTCTTCTTATTCCTATTATTATATTAAAGTAACAGAAGCAGACGGAGATATTGCTGTAACAGCTCCTGTATGGGTAGGTGAAGTTGAGGCAGCAGGTATCAATGCTCTTTCCACAGATGAAGCACTTCCAATTGCAGGAGAACCTCTGGATGTGACGTTGGATCTGTATAATAACGAAAAGACAGCATTAAATATTGAATCTGTTGAATTTACAGTAGATGGTAAGACAGTAAAAGCTGTTGATCTGGACAAAGAAGGTCTGACCAAGGTAGATTCAGAAGGTACAGCAACTTATACCTTCAGCTATACACATGATAAAGTCGGCGCTATGGAAATGAATGTTATTGTGAAAGCATCCTTAAATGGCGTAGAAAAAGTATACAATGACGTATTGAAACTCAATTATGTAGATAACAGCATGGTATCTCATGTAGTCATTGATGGTACACATTATAACGATTATGTAACAGGCTATTATGGAGATAATGTTGACAGCTTTATTTCAATTGCTGCCGATAAGAATATCAAGGCAAGAGTTGTAAAAGACGAAATTACGGCAGATACATTGAAGGATGCAGCGATTCTGGTCGTATCTGCACCTGCCAAGAAGACAGGTACTGCAAATGCAGGAGATTATGCAGTATCTCATTATGAAGATTCCTTCCTTGAGACTGTAAAGGAATATGTAGAGAACGGTGGAACTGTTATTGTGTGCGGTCTGGCAGATTATCAGGATACAACAAGTGGACAGACAGCAACAGAAACCAATAAACTTCTGGAGGCAATCGGTTCTACGATCCGTATGAACAGTGATGAAGCATATGATGAAGTTAACAATGGTGGACAACCTTACAGACTTTACTATAAGAATGTGAATACTTCCAGTCCTTATCTGAAAGGATTTAAGGAAGGACAGACATATTCTGCATATAGCGGATGTACAGTTGATATTACCAATGCTACAGAAGAAACAGGTAGTGTATATCCTGCAGAGTGGTTAGTCAGAGGATTTGATACAACTTATTCTATAGACTGCAAGACTGATACAGGAGAAAAATCAGACAGTTCTGTATATGTAGAAAAAGGCAATGTAGTAGCTTTGGCTTCACAGAAGACAAAGTTCGGCGGAGAAATCTTCGTTGGTGGTTCCGTATTCATGTCCAACTTCGAAGTAAAGGCAGAACTGGATAATAATGATTCTCTTCCTTATACAAACTATACGATCATCAACAATATTCTGGATGCAAAGAAAGTAGAGATCGAGGCAACAGATATTGCTACAGTACGTAAAGCGCAGATGGGTGATGTATTCGCAATCGAAGGTTATGTAGCAAATGGTACAGACAATGAGAATACAACATTCTTTGATACGATTTATGTACAGGATGCAACTGGTGGTATTACAGTATTCCCATTTGCAACAGCAGGTGTTAAGAAGGGTACTAAGATCCGTGTTGTTGGTTATGTAGATGCTTATCAGGGAGATAAGGAGTTACAGCTTGTAAGCTATGAGATTCTGGATGATAAGAATCTGGCAGAAATAAAACCGACACAGATGTCAGTTGTAGATTCTATGGATTATGACAAGAATGGCGGTAAGCTGATCCAGGTAACAGGTACTGTCAGTGCCGTAGAAAAGGATGGAGATGCCGTATCTGAGTTCTGGCTTACAGATGGTAAGGGCAATCAGTCAGCTATCTTTATTGATGGTTATATTACTTCAGGTACAACCGGTAAGAATACCTTAGCCTCTATTGTAGAAAAAGGCAAAACAGTAACCGCAGTCGGATTCCTCTATAAACATCCGGAAGGAGACAGCGACATATCTGTTCCGGTTTTAAGAGTACGTGACTGTGATGAGATTACAGCAGGAAAGAAGGAATCGGGTGCAGACCAGCCTTCATCCAATGGAAACAGTGGACAGAATTCTTCATCAGAAGAAAGTTCATCTGATAATACGTCAGCAACAAGGCTGACAACGATTGCTCAGAAACTGGCTCCGCTTGCAGAGTCTGTGACAGAGACAGGTATTCCTTATGTTGATGTAGCACTTGGAAAATCTGACAGAAGACTCAGAACAGAGCTTTTACAGAAGTATTATGGACGTAATCTGTATCTGATGGCACATCTGGGTAATGGAGTTGGATTCAGCATCTATGCAGCAGATGTACAGGATGTAAATACAGAGTATGATTTTGATTCAGAACTGACTCAACTTCCTGATCTGCAGGAAGGCTATAAGGTATTCTATATGCGCCCAATCAAGGCAATGAAACTGCCTTATACAGCAGGTATCCATATGAACCTTGGTACAGAGTATGTAGGAAAAACAGCATATCTCTACAGCAAGAGCCTTTTGACAGGTAATTATGCACTGGTAAGTGTTACAACAGTCAATGAGATTGGTAATGTGGCAATTCAGACTAATGAACTTACAGATATCATTGTTCTGATTGCGCAATAAACGGAAATACATTAAAATAAAGAAGACGGCGTGGTATACGATATGCCACGCCGTCTTTGTAAGTTTGCCTGATGGCGCTTTTATAGGAAATGAGGCTTGGTATGAATAAGAGGAAATTAATAAGTGTCATAATCGGAGTAGTGTGCCTGCTTATGCTGGCAGCAATATTATACTATGCCAATTATGACAGACCAAAGTATACGGTTACAGAAGATACAGGAACAGAGTATGAGACTGCAAGAGTGCGTAAGGTCATAGAAGACAATACCGGAGTGGATGCATCAAATGAAAATATTGTGCGAGGCAGTATGAAGATTCAGGTTGAAATACTGAGTGGCAGATATAAAGGTGATATTGCAACGACCACGAACTATTTTGGTGCAGTCAATAATGTAATTGTAGGAGTGGGTGACAAGCTTACCGTGCGTATTGATACGATTGGAGTTCATGAATATGAAGTAAGCGTATACAATTATCACAGAACCTGGATTATTATAGGAACAATTGCCCTTTTCCTGATTACACTGGTAGTGATCGGTGGAAAACAGGGATTTAAGGCAGTTGTTGGTTTGATCTTTACCATACTCTGCATTGTATTTATTTTAGTGCCTCTGTGCCTGAAGGGGTATTCATCGGTTCTGATAACATGTCTGGTCATTCTGATCACGAATGTTGCATGTTATGCACTGATCGGAGGCATCCAGATCAAGACGGTAACTGCCTGTATGGGAAGTATGTGTGGTGTACTGGTGGCTGCGATCCTTGCATATCTGGCACAGCAGTTGACTGGGCTTACTACTTTTCAGATGGATGAGGCAGAGGCGCTGCTTCTGGTAAAGGCAGAATATCCACTTCAGATGAGAGGACTGTTTATCAGTGGAATTCTGATCGCTTCTATGGGGGCAGTTATGGATATTGCGATGGATATTGCTTCCTCGCTGGATGAATTACATAAGCATAAACCGGAGCTGACTTCCAGGGAGCTGTTCAAATCCGGCATGAACATTGGCAGGGATGCCATGGGAACAATGGCGAACACACTTGTACTGGCTTTTGCAGGAACATCGCTGAATATGATGATACTGATCTATTCATATGGCGTCAGCTTTAATCAGTTGATCAATACGGATTTTGTGGCAATTGAGATTATCAGAGCTGTTGCAGGCAGTATGGGCATCGTGCTGACAGTGCCTTTTGTTGCAGCCATCAGTGCCGGAGCATATCATCGCAAGAAAGAAACGTAATTAGTGAGTGGAATTGTGCCTGCTTATGCATTGGGATAGCAGCACAATTCGGAATCACAAAGGGAATAGGAGAATAAGATGAAAATATTTCATATTTCGGATCTGCATATCGGGAAACATTTGCATTTTTACAGTCTGGCGCGGGAGCAGCGGGCGATTCTGGATCAGATTGTGGAAAGAGCGAAGGAATACCGACCGGGCGTGATCATAATTGCAGGTGATATTTATGATAAGTCGGTGCCATCGGGAGAGGCATATCGTATTTTTGATGATTTTCTGGTGCAGTTATCTGAGATAATGCCATCCATTCCGGTATTGATCATAGCAGGGAATCATGACAGTCCGGAGAGATTGCAGTATGCGGCTTCTTTTCTGGAGAAGCATCATATCTATATCTCAACCATGCCACCGCGAAATGAGGAAGAACATCTTCGCAGAGTTACATTACAGGATGAAGAGGGAGAAGTGGAGTTCTATTTATTCCCTTTTACAAAGCCCGGATATGTGCGTCAGTTATTCCCGGAGGGGACAGAACTGAACTATGAAAAGGCCTTTGCAGGAGTATTGGCACGGGAAGAGATAGATTGGAACAGACGAAATGTGCTTGTGGCACATCAGTTCTTCAATTCAAATGGAAAACAACCGCAGCTATGTGATTCCGAGACAACCGGAGTTGTAGTAGGTGGACTGGATGCAATCGACACCAGCGTCATATCTGATTTTGACTATGTGGCTTTGGGGCATATCCATGGACCGCAGACCATGGGAAACGGCAGGATCAGATACTGCGGAACGCCGCTTAAATATTCAGTCAGCGAGGAACATCATAACAAATCTATTACAATGGTGACATTAGGGGAAAAAGGCAGTGAACCTGTTATAGAGATGATTCCTCTTGTTTGTGACAGAGATGTCAGAAAAATGAAAGGGACATTGGCAGAACTGCTTGCGGCAGGGAATGAGCAGAATTGTCATGATTATGTGAGTATTACGTTGACAGATGAGAAAGAACCCTATCGCCCAAAGGACACTTTGGAAGAAGTGTATGACCATATTCTGGAAATTACCGTGGATAATACGAGAACCAGGGCACTATTATCAGAACAGGATGGGAATATAGAAAAATTGCCAAGTCCGATGGAGGCTTTCAGGGAATTCTATCAGATCATGCAGCAACAACCGCTTTCAGAAGAAGAGGAAGGCATCATGCAGGAGATACTGGAGAGAATAGGAGGTGAGACAGAGTGAAACCGATCAGATTAGTGATGTCTGCCTTTGGTTCCTATGCAGAAGAAGTAACGGTGAATTTTGGAACAGATGCACATGGCATTTTCCTGATCACAGGTGATACCGGTGCAGGTAAAACCACGATTTTTGATGCCATATGCTACGCCCTTTATGACAGAACCAGTGGAGGTGCCAGAGAAGGCAGTGATATGCGCAGTCAGTATGCAAGTCCGGATGTGGCGACTTTTGTTGAATTTACTTTTTCCTATGGAGAGCAGATTTATAAGATCCATCGTAATCCGAAGTATACCAGAACCAGTAAGCGTAAGGATAAGGATGGTAATTACAGGGAAACGACAGAACAGCCTGGAGTGGAGTTGATTTTGCCGGATGGCAGCACATTTGTAGGTAAATTGCGTGAAACGAATGAAAAAATAGTGGAGATCATAGGGCTGGATGCAGAACAGTTCACGCAGATAGCGATGATCGCTCAGGGCGAATTTATGCGTCTTTTGCAGGCTCCCTCAAACAAAAGGAAAGAGATATTCGGCAGGATATTCAATACCAGGATCTATTGGCAGATACAGGATGCATTACATGAACGCACCAAAAAGTGTTATGGGGAATTGCAGGACAACCGTAAATTCTGCGAGATGCAATTGTCCGGTGTGCGGGCAATCCATAAGGAAGATGAACTGTCCCTGCAATTTCAGGAATATGATGTGCTGCCGCTTATGGAAGAACTGGAACAGCTCAGACAGGCTGGACAGGAAGAAGAACAACTGACAGGACAGCAACTGGAGGAGAATGCGAAGCACAGAGAGCAGGTCAAGGAAGAGAGAGTCCGGGGAGAACATATTAATGAATTGTTCCGACATCTGGAGCGGATAAGAGATACGCAGAAGAAGCTGGAGGCTGACAGCGCGCTTTATGAGCAGAAAAGTACTCAATTGAAGCTGGGGAAAAAGGCTGCATTGGTATATCCGGAAGAGAGTAGGGCGAATAGTTGCAGGAAGATGCTGGAGGAGAGCAACGGGCGCCTGACACAGTATGAGACTACACTTCCAAGAGCAAGACAGGCATTGACTCAGTGGGAAGAACAGCAGGAGCTTGGGAAAAAGGTACAGCAGGAACAGGAACCAAAGTTACAGGCACAGATCGCTGCATTGAAGGAAGCCTTGCCCAAGTATGAGCAGGCAGAAAATCATCGAAAAACTATGGTACAGCAGGAGAAAAAGACAGGACAGGTTCAAAAACAGCTTGATCAGCAGCAGAAAAAGGTAGAAGAATTGCAGAAGCAACTGTTGCAGATCCATGAGAAGGTGCAGCAGGCATTGCATCTGTATGAGCAGACCAACGACAGTTTTATCGCGCAGCAGGCAGGAATTATGGCAGCACAGTTACAGGAGGGAAGCCCCTGTCCTGTGTGTGGTTCTACTTCACATCCTCATAAGGCACCGCTATCTGATTCACCGGTGACACAGGATATGGTGAAAAAGGCAAAGCAGGGATGGGAAAAGGCAGAGAAGGAAGAAACGAAGCTCAATGAAGAACTTGCAGCAGAGAAGGAAGAACTTCTGGAGAAGCAGGAAGCACTTCATAAGGAACAGAACAGCTATGAGGCTGCCAAAGCACAGTATGAACTGTTAAAAGGACAACTGGAACTACAGAATGAATCTGAGGCAAAAGACCAGATACGTCAATTGGAGGAGCAGCAGAAGGTACTGCAGGATAAGCTTGCCAAAGTGCAGCAGAAGTGGCAGCAGGCAAGGGATGCACTGACACAGATCACATCTGCCAGACAGACAGAAGAAGAGCAGAATCAGCGATTGAAGCAAACTTTTGAAGAAGCACAGAATGCCTTTGAACAGGCGGTAGGGGAGCAACAGTTTCAATCGATAGAAGAGTACAGGCAAGTCAGACTTTCAACAGAACAGATACAACGGCTGGAGGACGAGATTACAGAATATCATGACATATGTGTCAGAAATAAGGAAGCACTTCTCCAATATGAAAGTCAGGTAGAGGCCAAAGAGCCTGTAGATATGGATACATTGTACAGGCTGCAGTCAGAACTGGAAGATGCAGGAAAGCAGTTGCAGGCGAGAAAACAGGAATTGTATGGCATTAATCACCGCAATCAGGAAGCCTGTGAGAAACTGCAGAGTCTATTCCAGAGGAGACAGATTCTCAAACAGGAGTATGAATTGTACAGCAATCTGGATAAAACTGCAAATGGCAACCTGTCAGGCAGTGCCAAGCTGGATTTTCAGACCTACATCCAGCGTAAATACTTTGAGACTATCGTTCGTGAAGCCAATAAGCGTCTGGTCAAAATGTCAGGTAATCAGTTTATCCTGCAATGTAGAAGTCTGGATAAGCTGGGGAGTCAGGGCGCAGTAGGACTTGATCTGGATGTATACAGCCTCGTTAATGATAAGACCAGAGATGTAAAGACGCTCTCAGGCGGTGAGTCTTTTATGGCAGCGTTGTCCATGGCACTTGGAATGGCAGACGTGATACAGAATACGGCAGGTAAAGTAAGAATGGATACCATGTTCGTGGATGAGGGATTTGGATCACTGGATGACGAATCCAGAGAAGAGGCTATTAAGATTCTTAATGAACTGGCAGGAGACAGACGATTGGTAGGTATTATCTCTCATGTCACGGAACTAAAGGAACAGATAGACCGTAAGCTTGTTGTTACGAAGGATGAAAAAGGCAGTAAAGTTTATTGGGCAGAATAACCAAAAAAGTTACAGTAAAATTTAAAAGTAAAATATCAGAAAACAAACACAAAATGTAAAAGTTATGGTACAATTACTATACAAACTCGATAACTATTCAGAAATTTACATAGTTGCGGGCATCTGTTGTTGAGGGGCAGACTTTGGAAAAGGAATTCAAAGTTCACTGATTATGGAAAGGTATGGTGATGGGGATGAGTGAATCTATCTACAGAAAACTGGAAGCGTTGGTATTGATATTGCTTTTGCTGATTATGCTGTTTTGGGCAAAGGCACAGGCAGGTGCATTATCCACGGAGATTTCAGAAGTACCGGCTTATGAAGTACAGAGTGTTGTTGATGACATGGTAAATGTGTGAGAAATGGGAAGCCAGACGGCTTCCCATTTTTATGTCCTGAAACAAAACTTTTGTTCGAATGGATATAGAAAATTTGTTCAGGGTATGCTATTCTATAGGTAAAGGAGGCGTACTTTGATGATAAAGGAACATATTTATATTGCGATCGATCTGAAATCCTTCTATGCCTCCGTGGAGTGTAAAGAACGGGGGCTGGATCCGCTTACCACGAATCTGGTAGTGGCAGATCCAAGCAGAACAGAGAAAACCATATGTCTGGCAGTATCTCCCTCGCTGAAAGCATATGGAATCTCAGGCAGAGCCAGGCTTTTTGAAGTTGTGCAAAGAGTCAGAGAGATTAATGCACAGAGAAGGCAGCAGGCACCGGGAAGGACTTTGCATGGCTTTTCCAGTGATGCGAATGAGATTGCCAATTCGCCCAAACTGGGAGTGGGTTATGTGACCGCGCCGCCCAGAATGGCATTGTATATGGAATACAGTACGAGGATCTATAATGTATATCTGCGATACGTTGCACCGGAGGATATCCATGTATATTCTATAGATGAGGTCTTTATCGATGCAGCACCGTATCTGGAAACATATAAGCTGACGCCCAAGGCATTTGCATCGCGGATGATCCAGGATGTGTATGCTGCGACAGGGATCACAGCGGCAGCAGGTATCGGCACGAATCTGTATTTGTGCAAGGTAGCCATGGATATAGAAGCCAAGCATGCCAAACCTGATGAATATGGAGTGAGAGTGGCACAGTTGGATGAGATGTCGTACAGACAGCTTTTGTGGGAGCATAAACCAATTACGGATTTCTGGAGAGTCGGCAGAGGCTATGCGAAGAAACTGGAACAGATAGGCCTTTATACGATGGGAGATATTGCCAGATGTTCTGTTGGAAAAGCCAATGAATATTATAATGAAGAGCTGCTCTACAAGATATTTGGAATCAATGCAGAACTGCTGATAGACCATGCATGGGGATGGGAACCATGTACGATAGCAGATATCAAGGAATATAAGCCGGAGACGAACAGTATAGGTTCAGGGCAGGTTCTCCATTGTGCCTATGATTATGACAAGACAAGACTGGTTGTGCGTGAAATGACAGATATTCTGGTGCTGGATCTGGTGGATAAAGGGCTGGTGACGGATCAGGTGGTATTGACTGTCGGATACGATATCGATAATCTGACCAATCCTGATATTCGCAGGAAATATAAAGGAGAAGTTACAACTGACCGCTATGGAAGGCAGGTTCCCAAGCATGCACATGGTACTGCAAATTTGAAAAGGCAGACTTCCTCCACTAGGCTGATCACTGAGGCAGTTATGGAACTTTACGACAGGATCGTAAATCCCGATCTGCTTATCAGGCGTTTGAATCTGACAGCCAATCATGTGGTATCAGAGCAGTCAGCAGCCAGGAAAGAAACGTATGAACAACTGAATCTTTTTACTGATTATGAGGCAGTAGAGCAGCAGCGTAAGGAAGAGAAAGCTGAATTGGAGCGTGAGAAACGTATGCAGATGGCGGTTCTGGATATCAAGAAGAAATTTGGCAAGAATGCGATCCTCAAAGGAATGAATCTGGAGGAAGGAGCAACAACAGTGCAGAGAAACAGCCAGATAGGAGGACACAGGGCATGACCAGATATGACGATATCATCAATCTGCCACATCATGTATCAGCTACGCATACGCCGATGCCAGTCGCTGACAGAGCAGCACAGTTCTCACCTTTTGCAGCGTTGACAGGCTACGAGGATGCGATAGATGAAACTGCCAGACTAACACAGGAATGGGTGGAACTGGATGAGAATGAGAAAGAGCGCTTGAATGAGAAGCTGCAGCAGATCAGAGATCAGTTATCAATACATCCCCAGGTGATGTTTACCTATTTCGAACCGGATCAGAAGAAACAGGGTGGCGCATATCTTACAACAGAAGGCAGAGTGAAGAAGATAGAGGAACCAAGAGGTGCATTTCTGATGGAAGATGGGAAGGAAATACTGATAGAAAGCATTGTTGACGTGGAAATCAGAAAAGAGTAACTTAAAGAAGAAACAGGATAGAGTTTTAATATAAAAAAGATGTTCTACAACATAGATGGGACTGTTGTGAACATCTTTTTTGTTTAGCTGTCAGCAATCTGCCGCCCTTCATGATTCATGTGATAGTTGTCGCGGTAGATCAGTTGTGATAATGGGACGAATGTATATCCCTTATCCTGCAGCGTAGTAATCAGGGTATCCAGAGCTTCAGCCGTAAATTTGGCTCCATTATGGCAAAGAATAATAGATCCATTTCCAAGATGCTTGTGTTCGGTAACTGTTTTGATGATGGAATCAACACCGTAGTCCTTCCAGTCGAGCGAGTCCACATCCCATTGGATCGTGTAATAGCCACACTTTTTGGCTGTTTTTACAACCGCATTATCATAATCCCCATAGGGAGGGCGGAACAGGAACATTTCATAACCTGTCAGGTTTTTGACTTTTTCGTGGACTTTCATCAATTCGTTTTCTTTTTCACTGTCAGAGAGTTGACTCATATTCTTGTGATTCTCACTGTGGTTGCCAAGGTCGTGTCCTTCTGCCAGGATCATTTTCACATCATCAGGATAATGTTCTACCCATCCCCCCGTCATAAAGAAGGTTACCTTGACATTATGTTTTTTCAGAATTTCCATGATTTTCTGGGTATCTTCATTGCCCCAAGCAGCATCGAATGTCAGTGCGATTTTTGGTTCGTCGGTTTCTACACAATAGACAGGCAGTTCTCTGTCTCCTACAGTGGAACTGGTGGGAATGCTTTGGCGGATTCCTACCAGGCCGGTCAGGACAAGAAGTGCAGCAGCCATCGTGACGACTTTACCACTTAATTTTTTCTCGTGAATCGTATCTATGATATCGTTCCATTTTAACATAGGCTACCCGTAGTATATTTTTGATATCATTATATTAGAAAAATCTATAATTTATGAATAGATGATAGAGCATTAACGCCTGGTGAATCATGATCTCTGCATTTGGCGATGCGATCCTTTTGCCCTTAGTACCGCCTGCCAGAAGAAAGGCACCGAAACTGGCTGCAAGCCCCATACATATTGTTGATACGTCACATTTGATGTACTGCATGGTATCATAGATCGCGGATCCGGCGGAGATAGAACCACCGGGACTGTTTGATATATAAAGGAGAAGTCTTAATAGAAATTGCCCTTTTTGAAATAAACAGTATATAACAGTTGACAACACATCTATACTGTTATATACTGTTTATTGTTCGGAGAACTACATAACGAGAAATGGAGATAAAAATAGATGCATCTGATTATCAACAACTCATCCATGCAGCCTATTTACGAACAGATCGTAGGGCAGATCAAGGAGAAGATCCAGCATGGAGAATTACAACAGGAGGAAGCACTTCCTTCGGTGCGTACACTTTCCAGGGAGCTTAGAATCAGTGCTTTGACGGTGAAGAAAGCATATGATGCCTTAGAACAGGAGGGATTTATTATCACTGTTCATGGAAAAGGCAGTTTTGTTGCCGCAGTAAACAGTAATGTTGCACTGGAGGAACAGCGTAGAGAGGTAGAGACAGCTTTTGAGGACGCGATCAGGAAGGCGAGAAGCTGCGGCATGACGAAGGAAGAAATCAGTCAGTTATTTGATATTATGATGGAGGATTAGAACATTGGGAGAGAAGAAGTTAATCCAGTTGCAGGATGTGACCAAGAGCTATCCGCAATTTAAACTGCATTGTTCGATGGAGTTAAAGGAAGGATATATTACAGGTTTGATAGGACTCAATGGCGCAGGCAAGAGTACGACTTTTAAGACGATTCTTGGGCTGCTTACACCTGATAGTGGAGTAGTTACCGTATTTGGGCATGAACCGGGGCAGCTTACACAGGAAGACAGGGAAAATATGGGCGTTGTACTGGCAGATTCAGGATTCAGCGGCTGGCTTACTGTAGCAGATATCATGGCAATCCAGGCTGCCATGTATCATCATTTTGATAAAAACAGTTTCAGAGACAAGTGTGAACAGTTTCAGATTCCGTTTAATAAACAGATCAGGAATTTTTCCACCGGAATGAGAGCCAAATTAAAACTTTTGATCGCACTGTCCCATGATGCGAAACTGCTGATACTGGATGAGCCCACAGCCGGGCTTGACGTGGTAGCCAGAGATGAACTGCTGGATATGATGCGCGATTATATGGAGACACCCAATCGTGGAATATTGATCAGTTCCCATATTGCAGGGGACTTGGAAGGATTGTGTGACGATATCTATATGCTGGAAAAAGGCGAAGTGATCTTACACGAAGATACAGATGTGCTTCTGAATGAATATGGAGTACTTAAGGTGACGAATGAGCAATATGCCGATATGGATAAGAATTATATTGTAAGACGGAAAAAAGAGAACTGGGGATGGCAGCTTCTCACAGACCAGAAGCAGTATTATCAGGAGAATGCCAGAGGACTGGCAATTGAAAAAAGCGGCATTGATGAAGTAATTCTGATGCTGACGAAGGGAGAACGGTTATGAGAGGGTTATTGATCAAGGATTATAGATTGTTATGGAATCAGCGCAGAACATTTGGGATTATGATGCTGATATGGATGATTGTTGTAGTCACCAATACCAATCCTGTTTTTGCAGTAAGTTATTTGATATTTATTTGCAGCATCATGTCGATCAATACCATTAGTTATGATCAACATGAGAATGGAATTACTTTCCTGTTGTCACTTCCAGTCAGCAGGAAACAATATGTCCGGGAAAAGTATTTGCTTTTTCTGATCAATTTAGCGGCAGCAGTTGTGTTTTCTGTGTTGTTCATACTGATACCTGGTAACATTGAAGGAACCGTGGTCATTTATCTGATCGGTATGGTAGTTTTGGCAATATCATTAATGATGCCTGTTTCCATGATATTTGGGACTGAGAAGGGCAGGCTGGTGATTATAGCATTTGGCGCGATTACCTGTATTATTGGTGTCTGGAGTGAGAAGGCTGTACAGTGGATGGGATGGAATATCAATTACATGCTGGATGTCTTTTTCTCACAAAAGGCAATATTTTTAAAGCTGGAATGTGTAATTGGATGTATCTGTGCGTTGGCAATCTCCTACGGGATCGCCAGTAAACACATTATGAAAAAAGAGTATTAAAAACGGCATTGAATTCTTTTATTCCAGCGGTTATCATGGTATATACAGTATAAAAGGAACGAAGGAGAAATACGATGTTAAGAGAATGTGATTTGGATGAAATATCCGATGGAAAAAAATACAGCATAAATGATCTGGTGAAGGCAGACTGCGATGATTGCAGGGGCTGTAGTGCCTGTTGTCATGGTATGGGAAGTTCTATTGTGCTGGACCCGCTGGATGTGCATCGGCTGATGAGTCACTTCCAGACCAGATTCGAAGTACTTCTGGAGAGCAAAATAGAATTGAATATCGTAGATGGGGTCATTCTGCCGAATTTGAAGATGAATACGCAGGCAGCGGGTGAGCCATGTGTGTTTCTGAATGCAGAGGGCAGATGCACCATTCATGAAGACAGACCAGGAATCTGCCGTATTTTTCCATTGGGCAGAGTTTACGAAAATAACAGCTTTTCGTATATTTTACAGATACACGAATGTCAGAAGGAGAATCGTTCCAAGGTAAAAGTCAGCAAATGGATCGATACGCCGGAATTGAAGAAAAATCAGCAGTTTATTACAGACTGGCATTATTTCCTGAAAGCAGTACAGGCAAAGCTTGCAGCAGGTGGGAATGAAGAACTGATCAAGCGTACCACCATGCAGATCCTGCAATACTTTTACATAGAGCCTTATCATCAGGATGCAGACTTCTATGAGCAGTTTGACACCAGACTGGTACAGATGAAGAAGCTTTTGGGGATAGGATAGAATAAAGAAAAAGGGCAATAATAGAGTCTGTAAGGACGGTGATTGATATGGAACCTACAGGCTTTGATGAGAATTTTGCCATGACTGACGGATTGCCCCTTGGATTTGCAATGGGAATGGCTATGAACCAGCAGGCGCTTGACCATTATGGTAAGCTGACCGAATATGAGAAAGAGAAGTTGATTGCCAAAAGTCGTGGGGTTAAGAGCAGAGAAGAGATGAACCAGTTGATAGAACGACTTGGCGATGGCTTTTTCTAAAATAATTTTATAACAGTCTTTCACATTATTTTATAAGTGAAAGGCTGTTATTTTTTACTTAAAAATATGCTAAAAAATCATTTATTGAGAATTTATAGCCATTTTCTCTGTTGACATAACAAAAAGTCAATGCTATTCTATACATTAGTCAAAACTAACGAAAGTTAGATGAATAAAACAATGTATGCATACAATACTACTAACATTTTAGTTCAAACAGAAAATTTTGGGAAGTGAAAAGTTATGATAAAAATTGCTGTGTATGGAAAAGGCGGAATCGGTAAGTCCACAACAACTGCTAATGTGTCTGCTGCTTTGAGTACAATGGGATATTCAGTGATGCAGATAGGATGTGATCCCAAATCAGATAGTACGAAATGTCTTATGAATGGGGTAAGAATTCCTACTGTTTTGGATCAGATCAGAGAGAAAGGTCCGGATGGGGTTGAGTTATCAGATATTGTATTCAAAGGATACAATGACATCTTATGTGTAGAAGCAGGCGGACCTACACCTGGAATCGGCTGTGCGGGAAGAGGAATCATTACTGCCTTTGAGAAGCTGGAGACATTAGGTGCATATGAATATTATAAACCGGATATTGTACTTTATGATGTATTAGGAGATGTTGTCTGTGGTGGATTTGCCATGCCTATCAGGGAAGGTTATGCAGATCAGGTAGTGATTGTCACATCAGGTGAAATGATGGCATTATATGCTGCTTCCAATATTGCCAGTGCAGTACATAACTTTAGCAAGAGAGGATATGCGAGGTTGGCAGGACTTATTCTCAACTCCCGAAATGTGGAAAATGAGGAGGAACTGGTAAGTAAGGCAGCTAAAGAAATACAGACACAGATATTAAGTATAATACCGCGAGATGGAGTGGTTCAATTGTCAGAAGATCAGGGAAAAACAGTTGTGGAAGCCTATCCGGAAAGTGCAATGGCTGATAAATATAAGGAATTGGCTGAGAAAATTTTGGAGGTAAGTAGTGATGATGTGCAATTGTACCCAGAAAGATGTGTTTGAGAAAACACTGTTCTATTCCTCCCCGGCACATGGTGGTTGGGGCGTGTTAAAGATAGCACAGTTAGTGCCTGAAAGTTATCAACTGTTTGTAAGTCCTGCGGCCTGTGGCAGACATGGTGCACTTGCAGCCTGCCTCGATGGCAGAAAGTCCAGAGTATCCTATTTATATTTAAAAGAAGAGAATATTGTATCTGGTGATTATGAGCATATTCTGATCAATGCAGTCCATGAGATACTTGAATATCTGAAAAAGAGAAACCGTACTCCCAAGGTACTTTCCATATTTGTAAGTTGCATTGATGATCTTTTGGGAACAGATCATGAAGCACTTATTGATGAGCTGTCAGAGATATATCCGGATATGAGATTTGTATTTTGTCATATGAATCCTACAAGTACCGATACAGGGGTTCCTCCGCTTGTTAATATTCAGAATAAGAATTACAGTCTGCTGGATCGTACAAGTGAAAAGGATAATGGAGTAAATATCATAGGAACATTAGAGAAGATTAAAGAAAACAGTGAATTATTTGACGTATTACATCAGATGGGGGCATCCGATGTAAGGCATATATCTTATTATCATTCATTTGCAGAATATGATGAAATGGCAAAGAGCCAGTTAAATCTGGTATTGGCACCATCAGCAAAGTACTCTGCAGTTAATATGGAAAGAAAGCATCGCATGCCATATGTCGAAGCATTCACATCATTTTCCCTGCAACAGATCAGGGACAATTATGAAAGAATTGCTTCCAAATTAGGAGTGGACTGTCCTGAGTTAACAGAGTATGAGAAACAATGTGATGATAAGCTCATGGAAACAGCACAGAAGCTGCAGAATATGCCTATTATTATTGATGGAGAAGCTATTTTAAAACCATATGAGCTGGCAAAGACACTTCTGGAAAACAATATGAATGTAGTAAGGGTATATGAACAGCAATTATTAGACTGCGACAAAGATAATTTTGCATGGATCACGGAGAACCACCCGGAAGTGGAATTTAGACAACCTCAGAATCCAAAGGCTTCATTTAGGGAGAAATATTCCAATGAGGCTTTGGCAATCGGATATAGCGCTGCATACTTAACGTATGCACCTCATGTAGTAGATATTACGACACAGCATGGTTTGTATGGATATCAGGGACTGTGTGATCTGTTGGAAATGATGTGCAGGGCAGCAGAGCAGGAAACGGATCTGAAGGAATTATTAGATACAAAAGTTCTGGTTGTATAGAGTGTGGAGGTAGAAATGGAACAGTTGTGGATAACTTTACCTGCTTTTGCACCGGATTATTCAGGTGTATGTTCAGCAATGTTTGATCTTAAAGGATTGACTGTAGTGCATGATGCATCTGGATGCACTGGTAATTATACAGGCTACGATGAGCCAAGATGGTATGGCAGCGAATCAAAAATTTTCTGCTCAGGATTAAGGGAAATCGATGCAGTACTCGGAAATGATGAAAAACTGATTCGTAACATTTTAAAAACAGGAGAATTGGTACATCCGACTATTTATACGGTTGTTGGAAGTCCTGTGCCAATGGTAATAGGAACGGATACCAAAGGAATAGCACATGAACTGGAAGTAACTACAGGTGTTCCTGCATTTGGATTTGATACCAATGGATTAGGATTGTATCATACGGGTGTATCAGATGCCATGTGCAGGCTGATAAACAGATTTACAGAAAAAAGTGACATCAAAGTAGAAAGAGGAATCAATATATTGGGAACAACACCTTTGGATCTCTCTGCAAATGAAAATGCACAGGATTTAAAGAATCGACTGGAGGATTGGGGATTTAATGTACTTGGACAGATGATGATGGGTGCCTCAATAGAACAGATCAGAAATTTGGATCAGGCTGTTGTGAATCTGGTTGTAACTTCATCAGGACTGGAGGCTGCTAAACTTCTGGAGAAGAAATTTTCTATTCCCTATGTAGTAGGAATGCCGCTTGCAAGTGATACCGGAGTAAAGGCTCTTTTAGAGCAGACAATACAGGATAATAAAAGCAGGAAACTGCTGGATGAGGCTGGAACAGGGGATGTGCTTATTATCTGTGAGCAGGTATTGGGTAACAGCTTAAGAAATTTACTTCAAAAAAGATATCGTAAGATTCGGGTAACAGTAGGAACTTTTTTTGATCTGAATGAAGAAATCGCAGCACAAGGAGACATTAATATTACTTCTGAAGAAAAACTGATCAGGGTACTGGAATCTGGACAGTACAGCACTTTAGTAGGAGATCCGCTTTTTGAAGAACTTCTGGAAGATATTGCAGGTATGCAGTTTGTAGGAATTCCGCATGTTGCTGTTTCAAGCAAACTCTACTGGAAGAACATGCCAAGACTGTTAAGATATGATATGGAAGAACTTATAAACAGAATTGGCAGTACGATTGATTAATAAAAAGGGTATAAATAGGATTCTATTTTACTAATATAAGATGCATCTATAAATGATTTACAGAAAGGAGTGCGGTGAGAAACCGTAGGAAGTATGAAAAAATTTAGAAACTTAGGGATTGCTGTAGCTTTGTGTATGGCAATTACAGCACTTGCAGGTTGTGGCTCGCAAAATGAGCAGCCTGTGGAAGAAAGTACTGTGGTTACGACACAGGAAGAAACAACATCTGTCCAGGAAGAAACAACAACGACAGAGGAAAGCGCTTCGGAAGATAAGATCGTAATTGAAGATCAACTTGGAAAAACTATCGAATTAGATGGAATTCCTCAGAGAGTAGCGACCACGATCATGCCTTTTCCATATATCTTTTATGCAGTGGTAGGCAACAATGATAATTTAGTGGGTTGTAATCCATCTTCTATGATCGCATATGAGAACAGTGCATTGAAATATATGTATCCTGAACTTAAAAATGCAGATACCAGTTTCGTGGATACCAGCTTTGTAGTCAATGTAGAGGAACTTCTTAAATTAAATCCGGATGTGGTATTCCAGTGGAACTATATGGATGATGAAATTGCAAAAATGGAAGAAGCAGGTATTAAGGTAGTTGCTTTACAATATGGTACTTTGGACGATCTGGAAACATGGATACGTATTATTGGAAAGATGTTCCAGAAGGAAGACAGAGCAGAAGAGCTGATTACATATTTTAATGAAAATGTGGATGAAGTAACAGAAAAGATATCTACTCTTTCAGAGGATGAGTACAGTAACATCCTGATCCTGTCTGATAATTTAAAGGTAACAGGAACCGGATTTGCCAATTACTGGGTTGAGAAAAGTGGTGCCATAAATCCTGCAAAAGACTTATCAGGTGAAGCACTTAATATCAATATGGAACAGGTCTATGAATGGAATCCAAGTATTATTTACATTGGTAATTTTACAGAATTACAACCATCTGATCTGACAGATAATAAACTTGAAGGACAGGATTGGTCTGTTGTTGATGCGGTACAGAATAAACAGGTATATAAGATTCCAATAGGTGGCTATAGATGGGATCCACCAGGAATAGAAACTCCTTTAATGGTTAAATGGCTGGCAAAAATCCAGCACCCTGAATTATTTGAAGATATGGATATGTATGAAGAAGTGTCAAAGTTCTATAAGGATGTATATAACTTTGAACTGACAGATGAAATGTTAGACGGGATTTTAGGAGATACGCAGGATTTTGAATAGAGAAGAAAATAAGGTAAAGTATAGAAAACATATTCTTTTAATACTATTCGTGTTACTGATCGTTGCATTCTTTTTCTGGGTATGTATAGGGCGGTATTCTATTACACCGGTTGAAGTCGTGAAGATTATATGGGCAAACATAACATCTCATACCGCAGAAATTGATCCGATAAAGAACAAAGTCGTGATGCAGGTAAGATTACCGAGAATTCTTCTCAGCATGATTGTCGGAGCAGGTTTAGCCTGCTCCGGTGCTGCATATCAATGTATTTTTGGTAATCCGCTGGTAAGTCCTGACATTCTTGGAGTTTCATCAGGAGCAGGATTTGGGGCATCTCTTGCAATACTGTTATCGGCTGGTACGGTGATCGTGCAGGTGCAGGCATTATTATTCGGACTTTTGGCAGTGGCTATTGTTCTTGCGATTTCGAGAGTGAAAAGCAAATCAGAACTTTTTGCACTGGTTTTGTCGGGAGTCATTGTAGGTGCATTATTTGAAGCACTGGTGTCTTTAATTAAATATGTTGCAGATCCACAGCAGAAACTTCCGGCGATCACAGTATGGCTGATGGGAAGTCTGGCATCAGCATCTTATAAGAATGTATTGACGGCAGCAGTGGCTATCATTCCCTGTATGGCAGTATTGTATGCCTTACGATGGAAGATGAATCTTTTGTCGCTGAATGAAGAGGAAGCTAAATCATTGGGAATTAATGTGGAAAAACTCAGACTGGTCATTATTGTTGTTGCAACATTAATGACAGCAGTGTCAGTTTCTATATGTGGAATCATAGGATGGATTGGGCTGGTAATACCACATATTGGAAGATTTTGTGTTGGAAATGATCATAGGGGACTGATTCCTTCGTGCATGATTCTGGGAGCAGGATATCTTCTCACAATAGATGGAATTGCACGTTCCATTACTGCGGCAGAATTGCCATTATCCATTCTGACAGCAATAATTGGTGCACCTATTTTTGCTTATATGTTGAGAAAGACAATAGGAGGAAGAAGCTGATGAAACTGGAGATCGTAAACGGTACATTTGGATTCGGTAATTACAAAATATTGGATGATATCAATTTCTCACTGGAAAATAACACAATAATGACTATTTTGGGTCCTAATGGTGTTGGTAAGACCACATTACTTAAATGTATAATGGGTTTCTATAAATGGAAAAGTGGAGAAACCAGAATGGATGGGAAACGTATCGATAAGAATTCTGAAAAAATGTTCTGGCAGAAGACAGGATATGTACCGCAGGCAAAACAAAGTGTATTTTCTTATCAGGTGATAGATGCAGTTATTATGGGGCTCAATACCCAGAGAGGTTTCTTTTCCATCCCTAAAAAGGCAGATTATGAAAAAGCAGAAGAAATCATGGAGAACCTTGGAATTATCAAATTGCGGGATAAAAGCTGCAATAAGTTAAGTGGTGGTGAACTGCAGATGGTAATTATGGCGCGTGCATTGATTTCTGAGCCGGAATTATTAATTCTGGATGAGCCGGAGTCTAATCTGGATATGAAAAACCAGCTTCAGGTTATAAATACAATAGAGAGGATATCCGGAGAATTTCACACCAGTTGTCTTATCAATACGCATTTTCCGGATCATGCTCTTAAAATTTCGGATACTACACTTATGATGGGGTATGGTGGAAAAAAGGAGACAGGAAGTACATTAGATATTGTTACAGAAGAAAATATTAAAAAATATTTTGATGTGGAGTCCAAAGTTATTTCATTACAGGTTGATGAAAAGGAATACCACACGATTTTTCCATATAGTATCAGTCAACATGAAAATTGCAAAAAAGCTATATAAACGATAAAAGGACCAAATGAAAATTAACATTCATTTGGTCCTTTCTGAATTCTGTGAAACTATTTCATCAATTCGTCCATTTCATCAAGGAGACTGTTGAACAGTGCGAGAGCCTGTTCTACAGGTTTCTTGGTTGACATGTCTACTCCGGCATCTTTTAAGATAGATACAGGATCTTTGGAACAGCCGGCACTTAAGAATTTCTCCTTGTATGCCTTAACAGCCGGTTCCCCTTCAGACAGAATCTTCTGTGACAGTGCAATTGCGGCAGAGAAGCCGGTTGCATACTGATATACATAGAAGTTGTAGTAGAAGTGAGGGATTCTAGCCCATTCAAGATCAATATATTCATCATGTACGATATCTGGACCAAAGTACAGATCGATCAGGTCATGATATACCTTGGTAGCAGTTTCGGCATTGACACTTTCGCCTTTGGCGGTCAGTTCGCTCATCTTTAATTCAAACTCTGCAAACATTGTCTGACGGTAGAGAGTTGTTCTGAACTGTTCCAGGAAATAGTTGATCAGGTAAGCACGCTGTTTCTTGTCAGTTGTCTTTTTCAATAAGTGCTGCATCAGAAGGGCTTCATTACAGGTAGAAGCTACCTCTGCTACAAAGATTACATATTCGGAATCTACAACAGGCTGGTTAGCAGTTGAAAGATAGGAGTGAAGAGCATGTCCCATCTCATGAGCCAGAGTAAATTCTGTATTCAGATCGTTGTTGTGATTTAACAGTACATAAGGATGTTTACGAGTGCCGGCAGAATAAGCACCACTGCGTTTTCCAACGTTTTCGTATACATCGATCCAACGGTTATTAAAGCCTTCCTTCAGAATAGATACATAATCCTCGCCCATGACTGCAAGTGCATCCAGAACATTGGCTTTTGCATCCTCGAAGGAGATGTAGCTGTCAACATCTGATACGATAGGAGTGTACAGATCATACATATGAAGTTCTTCCACACCAAGAAGTTTCTTACGGAGACGAACATATTTATACATAGCATCCATGTTCTCATGTACAGCTTCAATCAGGTTGTAATATACAGCAGTATCTACATTGTTGCTGTCGAGGGCTGCAGCCAGTGCAGAGTCATAATGACGCATATCAGCATTGAACTGTAACTGCTTCATCTGTGCTGCAAGCAGAGCTGCTGAAGTGTTTTTCAGGGAATCATAGGTGCTGTAAAGGGATTCGAAAGCGGCCTTCCTTACCTTCACATCAGAATTCTGAAGCAGTGGAATGAAACTTCCGTGAGTTACATGTAACTGCTTGCCATTGCTGTCTGTGATATCAGGGAAAGTCATATCTGCATTGTTGAGAAGTCCATAGATTTCATCAGGAGCCTGTGCCATTTCACCGGCAGCAGCCATGATTTTCTCTTCTGCATTACTCAGGATATGCGCTTTCTTACGACGGATATCGTGGATATAGCGCTTGTATACAGACAATTCAGCCTGTTCCTGATAGAACTGCTCCAGAGTCTCATCCGGGATGGAGAGAATCTCCGGTTCAGCAAAAGACAAAGCACTGGACAGGGAAACAATCAAAGAATTGGTCTGGCTCTTAAAGCCCTGATATGTGGTATTTCTGGTATCTTCGTCAGCCCTGCGGAAAGAGTAGTTGATAAAGTCTGTCAGAATGACAGTCACATCATCCTGCAATTTCAGGAAAGCCAGTAACTGTTCGCTGCTTTGACTTAATTTGCCCTGATACTTGCAAGCCTGCTGCATCATGGATTTGAGACGTTCCATGTCTGCTTTCCAGTCATCATCTGTTGCATAGAGATCTTCCAAAGCCCAGGTATTCTCAACGGCTACTTCACTTCTTAAAGGTATTTTATTTTCTGTATCACCCATTGTGACACCTCCTGTATTTAAAATATTTAGGTAAGTGCGAAATGATTACTGTGCGAGTGACGAATTGTGTTGTTTTCACAATGCAACACAGGTCCACTCTCGTTACGTGAAAAACGCAGCGGTACTTGGTGTGCATGTGTCTGGCGACCATGCACACCAAGTACCGGCGTTTTTCAAGTGCCTGTTTATGCATTTGTGAAAACACCACAATTCTGTATCTTGGATAGTGTGTTTCGCAAATACCTGTATGAGTGTTAGTTAAAACGAACTCTTGATTCATAACTAACGACAAACATATATTTAGACTATCATTTTTTTGACATTTATGCAATAAATCTTTCTGTTTTAGGGTGTTAAGGCATATGGAAGATATCATATGGAAGACAGCCGTCTGCTGCCGGGTATTATGAGAAATTACCAAATGAGGTAGATTGTTTTTGGCATTCTATATATAATAAAGGGAAAATAATACGTAAGATGATGGAGGTTTTTGCATGGAAATATTTGATATTGTTGATGAGAATGGAAATCCGACTGGACAAACGATAGAACGCAGTCTGGCACATACAAATGGTGTCAGACACAGGACTGTGCATATTTGGATCGCACGAAAGGTTATGGGAAAGTGGCAGGTGCTTTTGCAGAAACGTGCGATGACGAAAGATTCCTTCCCGGGAAGATATGATACCTCATCAGCCGGACATATACAGGCTGGCGATGAACCACTGGAATCGGCAATGAGAGAACTGAAAGAAGAACTTGATATAGCTGCAACTCCAGAGCAATTGGAATTTGTAGATACATTTCGAATACAATATGAGAAAGAATTCCATAATAAAATATTTAAGGATAATGAGATCGCCTTTGTTTATGTGTATACGGGAGAGGTGGATATTGATAAGATAACTGTTCAGGAGGAAGAACTGGAATGTGTAGAGTGGTTCGATCTGGAGGATGTTTACAGAGAATGCCTGGCACATAACCAGAAGTTTTGCGTTCCCGTGAAAGGGCTTGAGATTGCAAGGGTGTATTTGATGAAAATAATTTGACAAACAGGATTGTGAATATAGATCATCAGCTTCAACGATTATCCGATATGACGTTGGTTATTGAGTCAACAAAAACTTCTGCAGGAACAGGAAAGCTTCCTATAACAGAGAATGTTGCAAAGCTCAGCTTTTCTGCGCGATTTTGTTAAGCAATTTAGCATCTAATTCGGGGTGAGCAGAGTTTATCAATTGATATTGCAATGAAATTATCAAGGCTGATTGGTACCAGTGTAAATTATTGGTTAAATCTTCAAAATGCGTATGATGCATTGATTGCAGAATTCAGGTCAGAAGAAGAACTTGCGGAAGAAAGAAAAGTTTTTGAACATTTTGATTACAAGTTCTTTAGAGAAAATTATGGGTTACCAGATTTACCAAGGCAGAAGGATGAACAAATTAAGGCATTAAGAACATTCCTTAATGTAGCAACACTTACTGTATTGTGTAAAAGAGACATGGCTGTTAGCTTTAGAAGTTCGACAGAGGATTTGACGGAAGCTAGTACTGTTAAAGCAAACGCAATGGTTCAAATTGCAACAAACAAGGCATTAAAGATATCAGCACCCAAATTTAATAAGAAAAAGTTTGAAGAAGCTGTAAAATATGCTTTGACACTTACTAGAAATCACGAAGAATTTTATCCTTTGATTAGAAAAGCTTTTTTGAAAACGGGTGTAATATTTGTAATTCTTCTTAATATTGCAGGTTCGAAGACTAATGGAGCAACAAAAAAGATTGGTGATAATATTATGCTAATGGTAAATGATCGAAGGTTGAATGCTGACTCGTTTTGTTTTACTTTGTTTCATGAAATAGGTCATATTATAAATGGCGATTATGGGATATCGTTTGAAAAGGAAACTGGAGAGCAGGAAGAAGCAGCAAATAAGTTCGCACAAGATAGTTTGATACCAAGCGATCAATACAAAAAGTTTGTTGAAGGTGCAAAATTCGATTTACAATCAATTAAGGAAT
>ULWY01074678.1_pt1 | contig 81031 bp, 13 predicted proteins | sample 1960761 | NCBI WGS metagenome assembly ULWY01 (sample SAMEA4835824, study PRJEB28245) | human gut metagenome | biome: gut microbiome; material: fecal sample | place: Denmark | collected 2008 | reverse complement strand
CAAAATTATCCTCCCTTATAATAAAGAGGCGAAAAATGCGAATTTTTTTAATTTTTCTTTCATTTTGTTATATGAAAACGTTTTTGGTGAGTAAAAACTATTTAAAAACGATGAATTATGAGCAACATACATTATTATATTTTTCAAACAATAAAAATTCTTTTTTTAACTTGAAAAATGGTGTATAATAAAAACGCATTATTTTAGGAGGTACCTATGGAGAAAAAGTTTTATTTAACAACAGCGATTGCGTATACATCATCTACTCCGCATATTGGAAATGTATATGAGGCAATTTTAGCTGATGCTATATGTCGTTATAAACGTAAAGATGGCTATGATGTTAGATTCCAAACAGGAACTGATGAGCATGGTCAAAAAATTCAAGAGAAAGCTTTAAAAGCGGGTGTTTCACCTAAGGAACATGTTGATCATGTTGCGGGTGAGTTAAAAGCTATTTATGACATGATGAATGTCTCATATGATCGCTTTATTCGTACAACTGATGAAGATCATGAACGTACAGTTCAAGATATTTTTACCAAGCTTTATGAAAAAGGTGACATTTATAAGGGACACTACGAGGGACATTATTGTGTTGCTTGTGAATCATATTTTACGGAAAAGGATTTAGTAAATGGATGTTGTCCAGATTGTGGTGGCCCTGTTAAGCTTACGAAAGAAGAATGCTATTTTTTAAAGCTTAAACCATATCAACAAAGACTTATTGAGCATATTAAGACACATCCAGAGTTTATTCAACCTGAATCTCGTAAGAATGAAATGCTTAATAATTTCTTAAAGAATGATTTGCCAGATTTATGTGTTTCAAGAACATCATTTACTTGGGGTGTTCAGGTTCCTTTTGATCCTAAGCATGTTGTATATGTTTGGATTGATGCACTAGCTAATTATATTACCGGCTTAGGATATAGTGTAAATGGTGAATCTTCTCCATTATTTAAGAAGTATTGGCCAGCAGATATCCATTTAATTGGTAAGGATATTTTAAGATTCCATACTATATATTGGCCAATTATGCTTATGGCTTTAGATTTGCCACTTCCTCGTCAAGTTTTTGGACATCCATGGGTTTTAACAGGAACAGATAAAATGTCTAAGTCAAAGGGTAATGTTATTTATGCAGGAGACCTTGTTGAACTTTATGGGGTTGATGCGGTAAGATATTACGTTTTACATGAAATTCCTTTTGCGCAGGATGGTTCTATTACCTATGAACTTGTAACAGAAAGATACAATTCCGATTTAGCTAATATTTTGGGTAATTTAGTTTCACGTACAATGGCTATGGCTAAGAAGTATTTTTCGTCTAAGGTTTCTTATAAGGGTTCATTCTTTAAGGAAGAAGCTGAGCTTAAGAATGCTTTAGAACTAATGAAGGAAAATGTTAGAAAGCATATGGATAGCCTTCATGTTGGCGATGCAATTGAAGATATTATTATAGCACTTAGAAGAGCTAATAAATATATTGACGAAACAGCACCTTGGGCTCTTGCTAAGGATGAAAGCAAGATGGATGCTTTAGAGTCTGTCATTTACGCTTTGCTTGAGGCAATTAGAGAGGCTGCTATTTTATTAGAGCCATTTATTCCAAAGACAGCTGAGTCAATTTATAACCAATTAAATGTAACTAAAACAGGCTTTGATGATTTAGCCTTTGGAACAGTTCAAACGTATGAACTTGGTGAGGCTCAAATGTTATTTAAGCGTATTGATCATAAGGATATTGTTGCTAAGCTTGAAAAAATGAAGCCTCAAGTTGAGATAAAAGATGCTAAGCCATCAAAACCATTAATTACGATTGATGATTTTGATAAATTAGAATTATGTGTTGGTAAAATACTAGAGGCTAAGAAGCATCCTAAGGCTGATAAGCTATTAGTATTTAAGGTTGATGTTGGTACTGATGTACGTCAAATTGTATCAGGTATTTCTAAGTGGTATGATCCTTCAGATTTAGTTGGTAAGAAGGTTGTAGTTGTGAAAAATTTACAACCAGTTAAGCTAAGAGGCGAGGAGTCATGTGGAATGCTTCTTTGTGCTGCTGATGCTGCTGATGAAGAATTGGAACTTTTAAATGTTTCAAAGCTTAACCCTGGAGACGAAGTAAGATAGTTATGAGGTATACAAAAAAACAAGCCTTAGATGATTTATTTAGACTTGGTATAGTAATTATTTCAAATGCTATTTTAGCTATTGCAACGGTATGGTTTTTAGAACCTGCAAGATTATATTCTTCTGGTGCTACAGGTCTTGCACAGTTCATTGTGCGTTTGATTGAAAAATGTGGTGGACATTTTAATTTAGGTTTAATGATCTTTACTGTAAATGCTCCGATTGTAGTTGTAGGCTGGAGGTATGTTTCACATAGATTTGCTATCTTTTCAGCCGTTGCAATTGTTGTAAATTCTTTGTTTACAGCCTTTTTAAAAGGAAGTCCCTTTAGTTCATTAAGTGAAGATATAATAACTACAACGGGGGCTATTCCTAACTATGGTGGTATTCTTACTCTTGCCATTTTTGGAGGTTTGCTTGCAGGCTTTGCATCAGGACTTGCTTTAAAGTTTGGAACATCTACAGGTGGTATTGATATTATTGCTCAAGCATTTGCATTACATAAAGGTATTTCCATTGGCATTTTTACATTAGCCTTTAATGTGATTATCGCTGTTGTTGGTGGTGGAATATTACAGGGAAGCTTTATTGTAACGTTATTTACATGTGTTAGACTTATTTTAAATAGTCTTGTTATGGACAAAGTTCATACAGCTTATACCTATACAGCTTTAAATATTTTTACTACTAGTGGTGAAAATATTTCTAAAGAAATTTTAGATACCTTAAATCGTGGTTGTACAATATTTAAAGGAACTGGTGCGTATACGCATCAGGAACATACTGAGCTTTATTGTGTATTATCAACTTATGAGGTTGACAAAGCTATTAGTATAATAAAAAAATATGATGATCATGCGTTTGTTGTAATTGCACCAATTAAAAAAGTATCGGGTAATTTTATAAAGAAAACGATTGTTTAATATTAAGTTAAAATGAAAAAGCAGTGTTTGTAGCACTGCTTTTTTTGTTTACTATATAGTAAACTGTGACTTTTCTGGTTCTGTCACTAGTAGTATATGCTATTTTATGATAATATCAATAGTAGAAAAAAACAAAAAAATTTTAATTGAAAAAGTAAATTCCGCTATGAATGGTAGAAACAAAAAATTAAATGTTTTAGTTAATAAATGCTAAATTATTAAACCAATAAGGAGTGTAAATAGTGGAAGAGTGATAATTGAAAATATAGTGGTAATCACTACACTAGATGCTGCAAGATCTTCATTATAATTAAACTTAATCGCAAAGATTGTGGTTATTGCAGCACAAGGACATGCTTCTAATATAAATACAATTTTAAGTAGGCTTGAATCAATATTAAGCTTTGACATTAAAAGTATTATAAAAAGGCAGATAGAAGGTATTATGATAAGTCTTGTAATAACCGTTAACCATAAATATTTATTTTTTAAAACAGGTTTGATTTTACTGCTTGCAATTATCATTCCGGTTATTATCATACTAAGAGGAGTATTCATATTGCCAATTAGGCTTAATGGAGATGATATTAGACTTGGAATTTTTATTTGAAAGAAGAATATAAAAAGTCCAAAAATAAGAGCATATAAAACTGGTGTTTTAGCTATGCTTTTCATAGCTAGCTTGATATTAAAGCTTCTACTTACAATCATATAGCCAATTGTCCATAAAAGAATGTTAAACATGCTTACAAAGCTAGATGCATATATTAGACCTTCTTTACCAAACATTGCTTCTATAAGGGGAAATCCCATATAAGCAGCATTTGAAAATATTAAGGCAAATCTTAAGATATTCTTATCATCAATTTCCCAAAAATGAGTAATTATAAAGGTGATTATTAATCCCATAAAAAGAAGAAGAATACTTGCTAGAAAGCTCCATAGAATATTAATTAAAATAGAACTGTCATAGGTTATATTATAGGAATTAATAATCATACAAGGAACTACTAAATAAACTAGTAAGTTAGAAAATGATTTTTTTGCGGATAAATCAATTAGCTTTAATTTAACTAAAATAAAACCAAGTAGAATCATAATAAACATAATTCCAACTTGCTTTAATGATATAAGTGCTAAATCCATTTCAATAACCTTCTACAGTATTTTTTAAATGCTTTTTCATCATCTCTCGTGCAAGATTACAATCGCCTTTTATAATTGCATCTAAAATGCTAATATGCTCATTTATAGAAGCAATATATCTTTGTTCATTTTGCTTATTTGATAAAAACCTTATTCTTTGCGATAAATCCATTAAATGAGCAATATCTTTATTAATTAAATTATTATTTAATGATTGGGAAATGCTTAAATGAAATAATTTATCTATATCATCGCTATCATTAACGGGTGGCTTTGATTTTTTATTAAGCAATAAATTATTAAAATATTCTTTCCATTTGAGACAAAGGCTTTTATCCATAATAGGTGCAGCCTTAGAGCATATTTCGGGTTCTAACATTAATCTATATTCATATACCTGACTTACGTCACTAAATGATATATTAGAAATAATTGTTCCTTTTCTTGGTATAATAGTTAAATATCCTTCGCTTGCTAATTTTAAAACTGCCTCTCTAACGGGTGTTCTACTAACTTTAAGCTTTGATATAATATCTGCTTCATTAAAGATACTTCCTGGTAATAAGTTACCCGTAATTATCTCTTTTTTTATATAACTGTAAGTATCCATTTGTATACCTCTTGTGATATATCACTAGTATATCACTGAATATATTTGAAGTCAAATATTTAGAAAATCTTTTTAAATTTTATCTAATAAAAATTTACAAAAAAAGGCAGCAAAAAATAATGCTTTGATATAAAAAATATTACAAAGAAAGTAAAAATAAGCCTAGAGTTTGCTTTACTTTTTAAAGAAAAAATATGTTGATAAAATTTATTTTATAGTTAGTCATAATTACAAAAAACGACAAAAAAGTTAAATTTTCGTTATTTTAAAACCTTTTCATCAAGTGCTTTTATTGCTTTACGCGTACGCGTGTAGTATAATATCAATGTAGTAGTGGAATTTATTTCCATTTTAAATTAGAAGAAAATTAAGCCTTTAGGAGGTTTTATTATGAAAAAAAATATATTTGCTAAAATGAAAAAAATGAAAGGAATATTAAGCACAATTTTGGTGCTTTCTTTTAGTGCAATTTTAGTCGGTGTTGGTGCTAAAGGTAATGTGGATGAAGCTGATAATAATTCATCTCTTTTAGCTTCTGATGACTCAAATAAAATTGTTAGAAATGCTAGTACTCCTGCATGGAATAATCCTGATGATCCTGAGGGATATCCAAGTAGTCAATATGGGGTATACTATAACTATCATTCTTATTGGTCATATGGTGGTGTTGATGACTATTGGAGTAGTATTTCAAATTCAATGAGCATAGCTTTTAAATGCCGTGATTGTTGGAGGTATGATGATTTTTCTATTTTTGCTATTAATGATGGTGTTACATCCTCTTCGAGCGATATAACTGTAAATAGTGATGGAACACATACTTTAACTATTCAGAATGCTTATCGTTGTGTTTATCAATGGGTTGAAAATTTTGTATATTTAGCAAATGGCTCCCCAATTGCTTTTTATGATTCAAATAAAGACGGAAAGCATATTGCTAGGATAAATTTTGTTAAAAATTCAAAATTACAGGTTGTTTCAAAATATGCGTTCTATAATAATTCATATCTTGAGGAAATTGATTTATCAAATTGTACAAATTTAACTAGAATTGAAGATGGTGCCTTTGAAAATTGTGTTAATTTAAAAAAGGTAATTTTACCTGATAGTGTTGTTTCTATCGGTAAGAATGCATTTAGAGGTTGTACAAAACTTGAAAGTTCAAATAATACTCAAATTTTAAATCTTAAGAATGTTACTTATATTGGACCAAATGCTTTTTATGGCTGTAGCGGTACTGAATTTAAGACAATTAATTTACCTTCAACATTAGTTACATTAGGTACACAATCTTTTTATAATTGTGAAAATCTAGAAGCTATTACAATTCCTGAAAGCGTTACACAGGTTGGTGATGCAACATTTTATGGTTGTCTACATCTGACACAAGCTAGGATTTATAATAAAACTCTTTCTGCTGAGGAATTTTCTCAATGTACATCGCTTGCAAGTGTAACATTAAATAACGAAATTACGGTTATACCAGAAAAGTGCTTTAAAAATTCGACCTGTACTAACTTGTACCGTACAATTGGAGCTGATGAAGAAAATCCGGATGGTAATGATACTATTCAAGGATTCCCACTAAATCTTGCTATAATTAAAGAAGAAGCCTTCTATGGCTCTTCCATTTTAAAGGTTAATCTTCCAGATGCAACAAAGACGGTTGGTAATAGTGCATTTGAAGCTTGTAAAGCAATTACAACTGTAGATTTAAATAAAATTACATCGCTTGGTGAACGTTCATTTGCTAATTGTGCTAGTATATCTTTAACCCAAATTACTATTCCTGAAACGCTTGTAGATTCAACCGAAGAAAATGGAAATATAGTCTTTGCAATTGGTTCACATGCGTTTGCAGAATCAGTCTATATAAATAGTGCTACAATTAACAATCATCAATTTGGTGAATATATGTTCGAAGGTTGTTCAAGCCTTTCTAATATTAAATTTAACCAGTTATCTCAAATAACAGAAGTAGCAGATGGTACATTTAAGGATTGTACAAAATTTAACGATTTAGAATTATTTAAGTCTAGTGCTTTAACTAAAATAGGCTCTTATGCATTTAGTAATACTGCTTACACTAATTTAACTGTTTTAGGTACAGTTAATGAAACAGGTGAATATGTTCTAGCTTATTCTAAAAAACTAACATCTTTAACTGTGAATGCTAAGCAAATTGGTGCTTATTTTGCATATCAATGTCCTTTACTTGATACAGTAACTATTGGTTCAAATGCTAATGTAACTGAAGCTAGTACTTCTCCAATTGGACGAGATGCTTTTGCAGGCAATGAAAAGCTAGTTAATATCACTCTTGATAATACAACTTACCTAGGTGAAAGAATGTTTGCAGATTGTGAAAAACTTAAATTTGTAACAATCCCCGCAACTGTTAAAGCAATTGAACCAGGTGTATTTAGTCGTGATGTATTACTTGAACATGTTGTATTTGAAAATACATTTGCTGGTCAAGATATGTTTGAATATTGTCAAAGCCTAAAGGCTATTGAAATTCCCAATTTTACGAAGCTTGATGATTATGCATTTAGAAATAGCTATCTTGAATCAATTGTTCTTCCAAATTCATTAGAGACAGTAGGTACTGGAGTATTTAGTAATTCATACCATTTAACTTCAATTACATTTGGAAATGGTATTATTGGTAATGAAATGTTTAAGGATTGTACAGCCTTAGAATCAGTTACAATTCCAGCAGGAATTACAGAAGTAAGAGCAAATGCCTTTGATGGCTGTACAAAACTTACAAATATCACTTTTGAAAACGATAAGATTGGTGATTACATGTTTGCCAATTGTACAGGCTTATATACAATCACAATTCCAACAAATATCACATCAATTGGTGAGCACGCCTTTGATGGCTGTACAGCATTAGGTACAGTTGTAAATGGTGTTAAAGGTACTATCAATAACGAGTCTAAGATTTGGTCAAATTATATGTTTGCCAATTGTACAGGCTTAACAACAATTACAATTGAAAATGCAAATAAAGATAAGCTTGGTGGCTATGTTTTCTATAAAGATTCAGCTTTAACCGAAATTTATTATTTATCAGATGTAATTAGTGAGCATATGTTTGATAGTTGTATATCTTTACAAAATGTATACTTTAAATTGAGTGGTTCTGAACCATTAGTTAAAACAATAAAAAATAATGCCTTTGAAAATTGTCAAAGCTTGGCATCCATTACTATTCCATCATCAACAATTACTGTTGAAGATGAGGTATTTAAGGATTGTTTAAAACTTGCAACGGTTGAAATTGCAAAGCAAATACAATCCTTAGGTCAGGGACTTTTATATGGATGTAAAAAGCTTGTTTCTCTAACAATTCCATTTATTGGTGCAAGCCGTGCTACAAAGCTTAATTATGACACAAATGAGCATACACTTGGTTATCTTTTTGGAAGTGGTTGGGATGGAACTAATATTACACAAAACTACAGCAAAGATAATTCAATTGAATATACAATTCCAAATACATTGCATACGCTTGTAATTTTGGATGAGGAATATTATTCATATGGAGCATTATCTAATTTTAAATCAGTTCAAGCAATTACTCTTGCTTCTAATTCGCATTATCTTTCTGATTATGTATTTGCAGGATGTGAATCTTTATTAACTCTACAAATTCCTGTTGCTACAACAAAATTAGGATCCCATTTATTTGAAAATTGTACATCTTTAACAAAGGTAGCATATGAAACTGATACTACAAATAAGACGGCTATAACTGTTATTCCTGCATATATGTTTGCAGGCTGTACAAGCCTTGTTGACTTTGTCCCTTCAAATTCAACATTTGCTTCTGGTGCTATTTTACTTGAAAACATTAATACAATTGAAGAATATGCTTTCTTTAATTGCTCATCACTTGCTAAGGTTGGTTTAAATCATTCAATTACAGTAATACCAGAGCATTGCTTTGATGGTTGTGCTATGCTTACAAGATTTGCTGATATTAAATCAACAACAGAAGAAGAAGCTGATGGATTCTATCCAAATGTAGAAATTACAACAATTATGAATTATGCTTTTGCAAATTGCGATTCTTTCACAACTGTAACTATTCCTGCTACAGTTACAACTCTTGGTGAATTTGTATTTTCAAGCTGTGCTAAACTTATATCTGCTAACTTAGAAAATAATACCTTAAGTGATGGATTATTTGCAGAATGTGAAGCCTTTACTTCATGTTATATTAATCTTGAAATTACAGCAATTGGAGCGTATGCCTTCTATAATGATGATAATTTAATTCATTTTGGATTTATCGGTGAAGAGGAAGATGCAAATGGATTACAATTAACTCATAAGCTTACAACAATTGGAGCGTATGCCTTCTATAATTGTAACAAGATTGGTGAAGTTGAATCAGAATATCCTCTAATTATTGGCGGAAAAATTACAGTAATTGGAGCGTATGCCTTCTATGGTATGACTAAAATTGCTACATTTGTTATTCCTGATAATATAACATCAATGGGTGAAGGTGTAATGAGTGGTTGGACACATCTTGAAAATATTACGCTTCCATTTATAGGAGAATCTACAAGCGCAACTGGAATTAATGGTGTATTTGGTTATATGTTTGGAAAAGCGGTTGTCGACGGAATTGAAGCTACTAATCAACCATATCAGTATAATGGAAGCTATAGCTGGACAAAATATCAAAATTTCTATATTCCTAAAACAATTAAGACAGTTACAATGTCAAATAAGTTAACAAGAATACCTGAGTTTGCATTTGCATCATGTTCATTTATTACAACTTATAATTTTCCAACTAAAACTAATTTTATAATTGAAACATATGCCTTAGCTAAAAATACACAATTAATTACGCTTGTTATTCCTAACAACTGTGTTAGAACTGATTATGGAATGCTATTTGGTGATTACAATTTAGTTGAACTTACTATGCCTCATGTTGGTCAAAATATAAATTCAACAGGTAATGCTGGTAAGATGGGATATATTTTCTCTGATATCAAATATGATAACTCTTATGAAATATCAGGTGACTACGGATATGGATATGCTCCAACATCATTAATTAAGCTTCATGTTACAAATGAATCAACTATTATTTCATATGGAATAGGCTACTGGTATAGACTTCAAGAACTAGAAATTAGTGATTCTGTACAGGTAATTAATTACTATGCATTTTATAGGCTATATGATTTGAAAAAACTAACAATTCCATTTGTTGGATATTCAAGAACATCTACAGGACGTGATGGTACATTAGCTTATATTTTAAATGGATATGATAGTAGTTCTGGTCAATATGCTGTTACACAATATTATAACAATAATGGTAAAATTCAAACTTATGGTACATATTATTTGCCAAAGAATTTTGCAGAATTAAATGTAACAGATGCAACCCAAATTGCTGTTGGTGCATTATCCAATATTACTTCTTTAAAGAAGGTTACTTTAAATGAAAATAACGCTAAAAATAAAGGTATTTTATCAGTAGGAGCATATGCATTCTACAATTTGAATCAGCTTGAGGAATTAACAATTCCAACCAGTGTAAAGAATATTGGTGAACATGTATTTGAAAAGTGTACAGGACTTCAAAAGCTTACTGTTCCATATATTGGTCTTGATAAGGATAATTATGATGATGCTTCTTCAAATGAATTTGGTTTATGGTTTGGTACTGAAGCAAATGCTGCATCAAATGCTGTAAAACAATATACATATAAGGATTCATCATCTACAAGCTACTATATTCCTGCTTCTTTAACAGAAATTGTAATAACTAATGTCAAAAATTTAGCAAGTTATGCTTTCTATGGTATGACTCAACTTACAAATGTAAAAATTGAGAGGAATGAATATTCAACAATTGATTGCGCTTCATTTGGAAGCTATGTGTTCTATGGTTGTACAGGTCTTACAACATTTGCAATACCTGAAAAACTAGAAACTCTCGGTGTTTCTATATTTGAAAATTGTACAGGTTTACAATCTGTATCATCAGGTAATAATTTCACTACAATTGGCCAAAGAATGTTTGCTGGTTGTACAGGCCTATATAATTTTGATTTTAAGGATCATATTGAAATTATTGATGATGAAGCATTCTATGGTTGCGTTAACCTTGGTGCTAAAACTTTAAACGAACTATTCCCTGATAAATATCAAACTACAACGGAATCTTCATCAAGAGTTAATTCAATTGAATTAAATAAGGTTACGACAATTGGATACGCAGCATTTTATGGATGTACATCTTTAGTTAATTTAACATTCAATGAAACATTAACAAAAATTGGTGATAATACGATTCACCAAGATACAACTAAATCTCAAGAGAAGGAAATCCAAGGTGTATTTGAGGATTGTATTAATCTTGAATCAGTTATTATGAATAATATCATTTTAAGCGAAAGAATTTTTGCAAATGATGCTAGGTTAAATAATTTTGTTGTTAAAGAAGGAACAAAGATTATTCCTGCTCAAGCATTTATTAATTGTATAGGATTAACAAATATTACACTATCATCAACTCTTGAAGAAATTCAAAAGGAAGCATTTAAAAATTGTGAAAATCTTGAAAGCGTCAACTTACCTGAAGGACTTATCACAATTGGTGATAATGCCTTTGAAAACAGTGGTTTAAAGTATGTTATCCTACCATCGACTTTAGGTACAAATACTGAAACTGTAAATGGTTCTATTGGCGAATATATTTTCTTAAATAATACTAAGCTTAAGAAGGCGGTTTTAAGAAATGCTTTAGTTGGTGTTGGTATGTTTAAGAATTGTACAAATCTTAAAAATGTATTCTTGAATTACGGTATTGTAACAATTGAACAAGAAGCGTTTATGAATACAACTAACCTAACACTTGTTGCACCAATCCTTGCATATCAAGCAATCGCTGAAAGCTTAGACGATACAACATCATCTGATATTAAGGTTGAATTCCCATTGGCTGGTGAGAATAATAGTGTTGTAACTGTTAAAACAATTAAAAAATCAGCATTTGAAGGTGCTGAATCCATTAACAATTTAAATTTAAATTATATTGAATTAGTTGAAGATAGAGCTTTCTATAGCTGTAAAGCAATTACATCATTGAGCCTACCTGCTATGTTTAATGCCTCTGGTGCAAAATATGTTTTTGCAGAAAATATTAATTTAAGAGATTTAACAATATTAACACCAAATCTTGGTAAGTTTATGTTCTTTAATGACGTATCACTTGATAATGTTACCTTGATTGAGGATACTATTACAGTTCCTGAAAGTGCATTTGATGGCTGTACAAGTCTTACTACTTTGCAGCTTCCATTTAGCTTACTTAATATTGAAAAGAGAGCATTTGCTCAAACCGCAATTCCTACAATTGAAATTCGTGAGATGATTAATAGATTAGGTGATGAAGCATTTAAGGATGCAACATCATTAGTTTCTGCCTATATTTATGCATCATTTACTGAGGATTCACAATATTTCGGTACAGGTGTATTTGAAGGCTGTACATCTTTAGAAACGGCATGGTTCTATTACGCTCTAACAAGAATTCCTGATAATACGTTTAATGGGGATTCTAGGCTTACAAATGTATCACTAATGACAACAAAACCAAATTATGTAATTAATGATAGTGATAAACCTTATTTGAATGAATCAACCTGGACATATTGGGTATTAAATCCAAAGAAGGTTGCTCAAGATACTAAGATTTCTGCATTAACTGATTTAGGACAAACATTGTCAATTGGTGATAATGGAAATTGGTATGTTAACGATGAAGATACGGGCTATAAAGCATATACTTCAACAGGAAATATTAATATTCAAAATTATTATTATTATATAGGTAATACAAAAGCCATGTATAATGGCAAAGGAATATTATCTATTACAAGTACAGATGCTGATTATAAAATTTCCTCAAACCGTACATGGGAAATTATGGACGAAAACGGAAATTGGCAGGATACTAACATTAAAGCTTATACGCAAAGAGAAATAAGTATTACAAAGGGTGACGCATCTAAAGGTGATTTTAACTATTATGTTAATGGCGAAAAGTCATCTAATGAATATGTTACATTTTATAGTAACCGTTTAACTAAGCAAAATAGAATTTGGTATATTGATGGAATTTCAACTGATATTTTAGCGGAAACTATTACTATTCCATCTTCTAAATCGTATTATGTTCTTGATGGTGTTGTAACAAAATATGTTGATGAAGGACGCCTAGGCGATTTTAGTCAAGCTGATGGTAATTATACAATGATTACAACTAAAGCATCAAATGCTGAGGATTCAACAGAGATTGATACATATTACTATAATTATAATGGACAAAAAACAGATTATATTTTTAGAACTGTTACAAGAAAAGGCGATACAATTCAATCTGATGTTCTAACAAATACAAATGTTCAAAAGGTTGGCTACTACTTATTTAATAATGTAAGAAGCTCTTATATGGTAGGTGAGAATGACATCTGGACGGATGTGAATGGTAAATATGCTTTAAATGATGTAGTTACTGATTACGATGTATCATACACTGAGATAAATAAGCCTAAGTTTGATAATACTTTAATGGTTTGGTATCGTGCTGATGGTACTGAGCTTCAAAAGGGTTATATCATAAATGAAGGTGTCAAATCATTTACTTATGACGACTATAATTTAAAGATTGATGGTAACTATATTTTAGTTAATGGTCAAAAGGTTGATGCTTATGAGGTATCTAGTATAAAGCCATCTTATAAGACTATTGTTACAGGAGACAATGTAACTAATAACGATTTATATTGGTATGTCGGAACTGAAAGAACAAATGTAAAAGCTTATAAGAATAATAATCTTCAATCTGAAATCATAAATGAAAATGATAAATATTATTGGTATATTGATTCTAAAAAGGTATTAGAGATTGCAACTCCTTATAAGAATTTTGCCGATAGAAAATGGCATCTTAATGATAATGAAGAAAATGATTTAACAATTGAAATTTACCACAATTCAGTTAATAGAACGCCTGAAACAAGTGTAGGAAAGAATAATTATTGCTGGTATATAAACGGTATTAATTCAAACATTTCATCAATTAAGGAATTTATTCCAGTTAGCGAAATTACATTTATTTGGAATCAAGAATTCAGCAAATCAGGTGATTTACCTAGCAATTTTATTGAGGTTGGTGCATATTCGTTTGCCGGAACTAAAAACCTTAATTATGTTAATTTAAATGGAATTCAAACTGTTGGTGAACATGCATTTGATGGCTCAGGATTACTAGATGTAATTATTCCTAATTCATTTGAAGAAGGACAAATAGGTGGTTATACATTTGCTAATAATAAGTCTTTAGCTTCAATTACATTTGAAACTACTGTACTTGCCCCTCACATGCTAGAAGGATGCACAAGCTTAACTGCAGCTACTCTTGTTGAAGGTGTGACTGAGACACCAGAGGGATTATTTAAAGGATGCACAAGTTTAAGTAAGGTGGGTCTTCCATCGACTTTAACGCGACTTGGTGATTATACATTCTATGAATGTAAAGCTCTTAAGAATAATGAATGGACTTCTATTATTATGCCTGGTCAAACAACAACTGATGGTATGGCAAAAGAGGCTGGTAATTTACTTGAAATTGGGGCCTATGCGTTTGCATATTCAGGAATTGTACGTATTAAGATTCCTGCATCAACAAATATAATTGGTAATGACGCATTTGCATATTGTGTTGATTTAGCTGAAATTATTTTTGAAAATACAACTCTAGGAGAAGAAATGCTTCTTGGTTGTACAGGCCTTGAGCATTTAACACTTCCAGAAGGTATTACATCAATTGATGCGGGTGCTTTTGCAGACTGTGTTAAGTTAATATCTGTTAAATTGCCTACAACTCTAACATCAATTGGTAAGGGTGTATTTAGTGGTTGTATGAGTATTGAAATAATGGAATTACCATTTATTGGTCAAGCTAAGGGTACTTCAGTTGGTGAAGAGGCCCTTCTTGGATGGATTTTCTCGACAACAACTAATACAGATGCTATTAATGGTGTAAATGGCAAAAAGCCAATGGTTAATGTTTCACAAATATATTCTCTAAATGGTGAAAAATCAACGGTCGATTATTATATTCCAGCTGGTTTAACATCACTTCGTATTTATGGTGAAAGTGTAATTGGTTATGGTGCTTTTAGTGATATTACAAGTCTTACTAATTTAGTAATTAATGATAATGATATTACTGCAATTGGCGATTATGCTTTCTATAACTGTAGCCATTTAACGAATTTAGTTTATACTAATGATGACTATGAAATTGTAAATCATGTTATGACTATAAAGTCTAAGGATTATAATATTAATCTTATGCCTGGTATTATAACAATTGGTAATTATGCTTTCTATGGATGTAGTAATATTGAATCTATTAGAATGGAAGGCAATGTTACAACAATTGGCGATTACGCATTTGCGAAGTGTACAACACTTGCAAGAATTAATAATACATTAGATTCAGCTAGAGCTACTATTTTAGCTGATAAGACATATACCTATAAGAGTGTTGAGTATCAAGGTAGCGAGGATATTATCTATGATTTAAATATTTTAGATGGTGTAACATCTATTGGTACTTACGCTTTTGATAGTAACTTATATCAATATGTTAGAATTCCAAATTCAGTTACTTATATGGGTCAAGCCTTATTTGCGAATATGCCTAATATTATTGTTCTTTCAATTCCATTTGTTGGAAGGGAAAATCCAAAAGCTGATAGAAGTGATGAGCTTACTCAAAGTCAAATTTATACAATTGCGTATATGTTTGGTCGTGAGGCATATGATGGTGGATATAAAGTAGATCAAATTAAGGATGGAGCAGATTATTCTAACAGGGCAAATTTTGCCGGTAATATATCTTATCTTCCTACATCACTTACAACCTTGTTAATTACAAATGCAAATGGTATTAAACGTAATGCGTTGAGAAATTTAAAAACTATTGTTAATTTGGAAATTAATGATTCTATTAGTTATATTTATCAAGCTGCTTTGTATAATATGGGTGCCTTGAAATATATTAAAATTCCATTCTTAGGCTATACATTAATTGAAAACGAATCTAATCCATGGGTAAGCTTCCCGTCTCAAAATCAAACAGATGGTTTCTATTGTAACAATGGTAATACATATAATTATCTTGTTAATGGAGGAATTCAATATTATAAAGCGTTTAGTTTTATATTTGGAGAATCAGCCTTTACATCAGGCAGTTATTATCAATCATATAGAAATTATCAATGGGGTGCGTATGGTAGCTATGGTAGTGCTTCATATGGATGGCACAATCAATATGCTCCAGCAGTTGAAAGAGTTGTTTTAACAAAAGAAAAGAGAATTTACACTCAAGGCTTTGCAAATATTCAAAGCTTGAAATCTATTGATATGAAGAATGTAGTAAATCTATCAGCAGATACACAAAATAATGGCGATTATATTGGATATCTAAGGGCCAATTCTAATGGGACAAATGAGTATCAATCTGATGGTGGATACAATAACGAAAACATTCGAACAAATTACGATTATGCATTTTATACAGGTTGGAATTGGTATGGAAGTATATCACTAGCATTTTATAATTGTACAAGCTTAGACGATGTAGAATTTTCAAATGATTTAAAGTCAATTCAAACATTTGCATTCTATGGATGTAAGTCATTAACACATATTACAATCCCTGAAAATGTAACAACTATTGGTATATCTTCCTTTGCATATTGTACGTCACTAGAGACTGCGAGAATTGAAAATAAGATTATTGGCGTCTTTATGTTTAGAGGTTGTACATCATTAACAACCGTAAGTACAGCTTATCGTTTTGATTCAATCGCTGAACAAGCATTTACAGCTTGTACAGCCCTTAAGAATTTCTTATATGATGGATGTGGTGAAACTGAAGGATTCCATTTATCACCTAATGTTCAAATTGGCTTCCAAGCATTTAATGGCTGTACAGCTATTACGAATGTTCATATTGTAATGGAAGAAAAGACTACGGAAAATGGACTTGAAAATGCTGCACCATATGTTGGTACAAGAGCCTTTATAGGATGTACTGGTATTGAAAGTCTAATTGTTGATGGTGGTGAAATTGGTTATAACGCCTTTGTTAACTGTACATCACTTGAAACAGTTGAAATTAAGTCAGGTATTGTTGGATATGGGGCCTTTAGTTATTTCTATTATCGAAATGGTTATTCTTTACATGATACTAGAACATCTTATAATAAGTTAACTAAATTAGTATCAGTTACATTAGATGAGGGTGTTACGAAGATTTATCAGGACGCATTTATTGGAACAGGTATTACAAGTATTGTTATTCCTGCGAGTGTTGAAGAAATCGGTAAATATGCATTTGGAGATTGCGATTCTTTAACTACTGTAACTGTAAAGAATAAGATAATTGCACCTTACCAATTTGCAGAATGTGATAATCTTGAAAGTGTTTATTATGATGCTAATAATCTAGAATCAATAGGTTCTCACGCATTTGGCCATGATCCTTTAATGAAAATTTTTAGACCATATAACTTAAATGATATAAAAGGCTATAATGAATCTGATTATAAGGTTACTATCGATGGGGTTGAAGACTTCTTTGATGTAATTATTTTGAGTAATATTACAACTGGTAATGGACTATTTACAGGATATTCAACTGAAGGATATGCTGATGATGAAACAAATTATTCTAATAACGGAATCTTTAATCATGAAACACAAAATACTGGAGTTGTATCAGCTAAGATTTTAAATGATAAGATTGGAAATCATTATTTCTATAATGCTAAGTCATTAAGAGTAGTAGAGGTATTACCTTCTGGTGTTGCGATTGGAACAAGTGCATTCTATGAAAATACTGCTCTTGAACGTATATATTATGCAAGCGTTCTTGATGATAATTCAACTTTCGATGGAATTAAGCTTCCAAATAATACTACAATTGGTAATTATGCTTTCTATGATTGTAAGAGTGTAAATAATCTTGTTACAAGAAATGTTTCAATTGGAGATTTTGCCTTCCAATTATGTACAAGCTTAAAGTCTGTTAATATATTTAGTGGTAGTATTGGAAATTATGCATTCGGTCCAACTACGTATCATGATTATGAATCTTCAGCAGGTGATAATGCGTTGACAAACATTACTGAGCTAGTTTTAGGTGAAGGTGTATATTCAATAGGTGATTATGCATTTGCTGGAATTAGAATTTCAAATTTAGTTTTACCTAAATCATTAGGTACGACTATTGGTGATACTAAAGGTGTTGTTGGTTCATTTGCTTTTGCAAATATTACAACCCTAAAAACGTTAGATATTAAAGGTCAAATTATAGGACATTATATGTTCTATCGTAATACTGCTTTAGCAACTGTAACCTATGATTCATCTAATTCTTTGGATTACATTGGATATTATGCATTCTATAAAGATATAGCATTAACAACATTTACATATAGCGTAGAAGAAAAGAACTATTTTGTCATTCCTGAATCAATAACTACCTTTGGTTTAGATGGTTATAGTAACTCAGGTGCATTTAGAAATACAGGAGTTGTTACGCTTGAACTTTTAACAGCTGCAACAGGACCTTACCTATTTGAAGGATGCTCTAATTTGGCAACTGTATATTTAAATGATGAAATTAAGACTATCTCTGCATATCAGTTCTATAATGATCAAAAGGTTCATTTGCTAATTAGCAATAAATATAAGGATACAATCAATGCTGGATTTAATTTAAGTGAAAGTATTGTAAGAATTGGAAGTTATGCATTCTTTAACTTCTATGATGAGGCGATGAACTCAATTGATATGGAGCATAATACTAATCTTGAAATAGTTGAATATGCTTCATTTGGTGGTTGGAGAAATTTAAGAAGTGTTGTAATGCCATTTGTTGGATATCAATATGGAGTGTACAGTGGTGTTGAAAATGGAGCTAATAGATTTGACCATACTTTCTCATCAGAAGATAGTGATTCAAATTATTATGTTTCGGCCACATATTGGATGCCTAAGATTGAATATGTAAGAATAACAGCTGATACTGCTCTTGGTCAGTATGCATTCTATCGTAATTCAACAATTGAGACTTTAATTTTGCCAAATACACTTAATAGTATTGGTCTTGATTTACTTCGTGGTACAACTAATTTACAAAATCTTACAATTCCATTTGTTGGTAATACACGTGGAATTACAAATAAGGTAGAAGCTACTTTTGGTTATTTCTATTATAATTCTGAATCTTCAATTGAAACTATTATGCAATACTATGTAGCTCCTAATACTTTACCAGTAAATGGAGAAGGTGTATTGCTTTCAGATTTAAAAGCTTCAAGTAGCCTTGATGAATCAGATATTGACTTTAGTTATGCTAGTGATGTTTTAGCCTCAAGTTCTAATGCTAATAAGGCTGTAACTACAACTGATAGCGATGGTAATAAGCATTATGTTCCTGTTGGTACATATCATAGTGAGGTAACTGTAGGTTATGGATATATCCCATCAAGAAATCTTAAGATTGTATCTATTACAGATGAAACAGTAATTGGTACGGGTGCATTTATGAATTTCTCACATATTGAGCAAATTAAATTAAATGATAAGATTACATTGATTGATAAATATGCCTTCTTTAATTGTACTTCACTTGGTTGTGTTGATATTGGAGATAGTGTGAATAATCATGACCATGAAATTGGTCAAATGTGTAATGAATTTAATGTTCCTATAAGTATTGTAGAAATTAGTGATTATGCTTTCTATAATTGTAGTTCGTTTACAAGCATTAATTTACCTAGCCATATTATGACTCTTGGTAATTTCTCATTTGCTTCATGTAATGGAATTACAACCTTAACTATTCCTGAAACGTTAAAAACAGTAGGAAGCCATTCATTTGCTAATTGTAAGATGCTAACTGGTTCAATTGATTTTAAGGGTCAAGCCTTTGGTGAATATATGTTTGCAGGATGTGATGGAATTGAAAGCCTTACTATTCAAGATAGTATTACAGAAATTCCTAATGGTGCCTTCTATAATTGTAATAAGCTTGCTGATGTTACATTCCAAGGTTCATTTAGAAAGATTGGATCATATGCTTTCTATAGCTGTTCTGCCTTAAAGAATATTGAATTTAAGAGTACGGAATCAATTGGTGATTATGCCTTCTATAAGTGTACTACATTATCAGAGATAATATTGCCAGAATCATTAACTTCAGTTGGTACACACGTATTTGCAGAATGTTCAACATTACGTAAGGTAACCTTGAATAATACTGTATTAGGAAAGTATATGTTCTATAAGTGTGTTACACTTGGTGGATATGATAAGTCAGAAAATAAGGCTTTAAATCCAATTATATTTGCTGAAGATACAACCGTTATTCCGGGTTGGTGTTTTGCATATTGTCATGAGCTTTCTGAGGTTAAATACCCTTCTTCCTTACAATTGATTGAAGATTATGCTTTCTATGAGTGTAATATGTATCTTAAAGAAGTAAAACTTCCAGATGGATGTGAGGTTTTAGGTGAGCATGCCTTCCAGCAATGTACAAGCCTAACAACTATTTATCTTTCTGCTAGTATGGAAACGATTAAGTCTTATGCCTTCTATGGATGTATAAATATTCAGGAAATTGTTGTTCCTCAAGGAGTAAAGATTGTCAGTGATTATGCATTTGCAGAATGCTACGAGTTAACTACCATTAAAATTCCATCTTCAGTTACATATATTGGTCGTGGAGCATTATATGGTTGCGTTAAGCTTGAATCAATTTTCTTACCATTTGTAGGTGCATATAAGGGTGGCTCTCGTGATGATGCATCACTATTTGGTTATATATTTGGTGGCTTAAATGATACATATATAGCTGCTGATGGTTCGATTAATAACATGACATACGTTCAATCAAATGCTAGTTCCTTCTGGCAATTTGAGCAAAGATATTATAATGTAAGAAGCTTTGATAGTAATTTTGCACCTATTGCAATTACAGAAGAAGATGAAAGTAAGGAAGTACATTCAACATTATATTATGTACCAAAGACATTAAAGACAGTTAACATTACAAATGAAACTGTATTTGGATATGGTGCATTTATGAATTGTGATTGGCTTCAAAATTTCTACTATCATTATATTGATTATTCTGATTATAATTTTGCAGGAAATTATAGTGCAATTCCTGATGAACAAGTTACAACCATTACAAAGATTGATGATTATGCATTCTTTAACATGGGCGGATTATTAGGGTCTTCATTCCAAAGAAATGGCAACAAACAAACATCAGCTATTGCTTTACATGATGAGGCATCAACAAATAATACATATGGATTCTTTGGTACTGAGGAATATATTGGAGATTATGCATTCGCGTTAATTGACAATGAAAACTTTATTAATTTGGTACTACCAGCGTCTTTAACATATATTGGTAAGTATTCATTCTCTAATTGTGCTAATCTTGAAAGTGTAAGTGTTAAATCAAATATTTTAGGTACTTATACATTTGGTTATTCACCTAAGCTTAAGAATGTAATATTTAATTCTGATATTGAAACCTTAGATGAAGGCGTATTCTTTGAGTGTAAGCAGCTATTTAATATAGAATTAACAGATAAGATTAAGTATATTAATGATTATGCATTCTATAATTGTGATAGCCTTGGTACTTTAAATAGTACTGGCACAATTGATTTAAAGAGTGTTGAGCATTTAGGTAGTTATGCATTCTCTGATTGTGATTCGTTAATTAATATTACAATACCAAACTCAGTAATTAAAATTTTATCTCATACATTTGAACACTGTATTTATTTAGAGAAGATTACACTTCAAAATGCTTGTATGGGATCATATATGTTCGCATTTAATGATTCACTTGAAACAGTAAGCATTCCTTCAAGTATTGTCAAAATTGATGATCACGCGTTTACATATTGTGCTAATTTAAAGAATGTAGAATATGCATCTAAGATAATTGGCGATTATATGTTCTATGGTGTTGGTCGTGGAAGCGCAGGATTTACATTCAACTTTAATACTGAGGATCTACCTGATTCAAATGTAACTAATTATGTTTATATTACATCAGATATTACTAGGGTCGGTGAATTTGCCTTTGCTTTAATTAGTGAAGTAGAAACAATTAAGTTTGAAAATGTAAATGATAAAGCTGCAAATCAAGGTGATGCTTCTGAAAATAATTATTTAGGAGACTTCGCCTTTGCCTTCACATCTATTACAGAAATTGAACTTCCTAATTCAGTTACATATATTGGTGAGGGATTAGTTGCTGGTTGTCAATTGCTTGATACTATAACCCTTCCATTTGTAGGAAGTAGACTTGGTAATGAAGGGGTTAAGCAGTCATTATTTGGATGGATATTTGGACAAAATTCGGATGCTAATAATGCAAGATTTGTAGCTAAGTCTGTCTTTAGTGAAACATCACTTGCAAACGAAAAGGATGCTCAAATTTATGCACCTGAAGAAAATAATAAGGATTATGAACCAGAATACCATTATGGTAATTCAATTGAATCTTCAACAAAATATAGCTTTATTAAAGAATTTGATGCTTTAGCTGAATTTAAGAAGATAGGTCAAAATACAACATTACAAAAGGCTTCTGATGTATTACAATATGAATTCTTTATTCCTGATAATTTAAGAAATATAACAATTATAAGAGAAACAATTATTGGATATGGTGCATTTTATAATATGCATAATGTTAAGGTTATTAATTTGCCAACTGACGAGAGAAATACTTTAACACAAATTGCTATGTATGCCTTCTATTATGATTATAATTTGACAAATATGTTTGTGCCTAATTCAGTTACAAATATCTCTATCAGTTCGTTTGCGGGATGTGTAAGACTTCAAAGTATGACATTACCATTTGTTGGTACCTCTCGAGGCAGTACTTTATCTTCAGCTTCTGTATTTGGATATATATTTGGTCAAAATCAATATATGTCAGATACTGATGTAGTGCAAGAAATTCAGCTTGTTCAATATGATGAAGCTGGAAGAGAATTAAAGCTTCAAGCTACTGAACAGGTATTTACTAATGTGCCAAGAAATCCTGGTGAAAGTACATCTGTAATATATTATATTCCAGCAGCTTTAAATACTGTTACCATTCGTAGTGAATCCCATATTGGATATGGTGCCTTCATGAACTGCTCAATGCTTGAGCATATTAACCTATATTCGGATAATGATTTTGATTCTAACGGAAATATCGTTATGACTGTTCAAGAGATTGGTCATTATGCCTTCTACGGTTGTATGGGACTTCGTGAAATGTATATTCCAAGGAATGTAACAATTCTTGAAAGTTATACATTTGGAAATTGCCATAACATTGAGCAAATATCTCTTCCGATAGGTCTTACTAAAGTAGGCGAAAAAGCCTTTATGAACTGCGTTAGCTTGAGAAATTTAGTTATTCCTAAAACGGTAACTGATATTGGTGCTTCAATTGATGGTGAATATAATGGTGCTATTTTTGAAGGCTGTATGTCTCTTGAAAATTTATCAATTCCATTTGTAGGTCAAAAGGCAATCAAATTAACAGATGAGGATCCATCTGCATATTCAGGTCTTGGCTGGTTATTTGGTTCGACAAAGCCTGCTTATGATTTATATTCTAAGAGAATGCTTCTAAATAGGTTTAAATATGATGAGGTAAGAGCATATATTACGCAAACTCTTAAAGAAACATATGACGAAAAGTATGAAAAGCTTCTTGCTCGTTATGTTGAGAACTATAATAAGACAGTTGATGCTTCAAATGTAATTACTATAGAAGATGTTAACGATTCTATTAAGTCAGCATTAAGAGAAGATGCATATGATGAAATCTTTGAATCTATTTTAGATAGTAGTGATGAAACAATCGAAGGTTTATATGATGATGCTCGTGAATCATTCATAAAGGTTAATTTCTACGAAGTTTTACAGCGTGATTCCGCTTTAGCAACACAAGAGACTAAGTTCTATGTTTCAGAATCTATCTTAAATATTACTTTAACAAATACATATGTAATTGTTTGGGATTCATTTAAGGATTGTAAAACATTACAGGTTGTAGATGTTACAGCTTGTGAGGATATGCTATCTTATATTGGTGAGTATGCTTTCTATGAATGTGTTAATTTAAAGGCCTTTATTCAAGGTGCTGATGAGACAATTTATGAAGGAAGAAACCTAAGAAAAGCTATTGAAACACATGCAAATACAAATTATATGGGAGATGCAGTTTATACTCCAAATCCTACTGATGTTAAATTTATTGGTCAATATGCCTTCTATGATTGTAAGCTATTAAGTCATTTTGAAATGCCATCTAAGATTGAAACAATTGGACAGTATGCTTTCGCAAAGTGCCAATCATTAAGAAAGATTGTAATTCCAAAAACAGCTGGAAATATAGGTAAGTCATATATTGGTGATCATACTTTTGATTCTGCCGGATTAACGGATATTGATATTAAAAATACTATAATTTCTAATTATATGTTCTTTAATAATGATTCTCTTGTAAAAATTATAGTACCAGAATTAGATAGTGTAGGTATATATGCATTCGCAGATTGTGATGCATTAAAGAACATTTATTTCTATGATGACACAATGTCTGATGGAATGTTTAGAGACTGTGATAGCCTTGAAACGGTTTATGTTCCAATGTGGGTTACAAATGTTGGCGATTATGTATTCGCAGATTGTGATAAATTAATATATGTAATTCAGGATAACGGAAGAGCAACTGAGGATGGCTCAAGTAATACTGGTAATATTGGACAGTATATGTATATGAATGATATTAAGCTTCAACATGTATATTACACTAAGTCAAATGTAGCTTCAAATTTAACAAAGGATAATTATTATACTGAGCAAGAAAATAATGGAAAAGCGCTTTGGGTACTTGGATTCAATGATAATATTTCTGTTATTGGTCAATCAGCCTTTGAAAATTGTAGTAGTCTTGAAGAAATATTATTTACGCATAATGCTAAGTATTCACGTATTATGAATCGTACATTCTATGGTTGTTCAAGTGTTACTAAGCTTAATTTCACATCTAATATTGAAATTATTGGTAATCAAGCATTCGCAAATTGTACAGGACTTTTAAATATTAATTTCTATTATGAAACTGAAGAAGGAAATACGCTTTCAAGTCTTAAAACAATTGAAGGATATGCTTTCCAAAATTGTCGAAATGTTAGAAATCTTGTTGTACCAAATACTGTAACAGAAATTGATGAGGGTGCCTTCAATAATATGGTATCTCTTGATACAATTACTCTACCATTTGTTGGTAAGACATTTGAAATAACTGATTCAATTGATAGCTTATTTGGTTATATCTTTGGTATTGAAAAAATTGATGAGGATTTAACGGCAAATCTTATATATCGAGCTGATCAAAAGATATCATCAAATGGTGTTTATTCTTGTTATCTTCCTACAAGCTTAAAGCATGTAATTATTAATGGTCCGGATCAAACTAAGGTTAGATATGGTTCCTTTAGTGAATGTGCTAAGATTGAAACAATTGTAATAACTGATTCAGTTGATACAATTTATGATCAAGCCTTTGCGGGATGCTCTAGTCTTATGGAATTTAACATTCCAAATAGTGTTATATCAGTTGGTGCTTATGATTTTGATCGTTGTGTAAGCATAACTAATATTTCAATTGGTACTGGTGTTAGGACAATTGGTGAATACGCATTCAAGGATTGTATTTCGCTTCCAAGCTTAGTTATTCCAAACAATGTTGAGTCAATTGGTAGAAATATCCTTTCAGGTACTAAGAAGCTTGAATCATTATTCGTTCCATTTATTGGTAGCGAAAGAGGAAATAATAATTCTAAGGAATCTGTATTCGCTTATTTCTTCGATTTTGATGCTCCTCAAGCACCATATACTTATAATGATTTAAAGATTATTACAAATGAACCTGATACGACTAATTTCTATAAGACTGTACAATACTATCAATCAGAATATAGTGATGGATATTCAACTATGGAAACTTGGGGTTATATTCCAAGAAAACTCAAGATGATTAACATTACTGATGAGACAATTGTTGGTGTTGGTGCATTTATGCAAATGCAGGACGCAGTAACGATTAATCTTAATGAAGGAATTACCTTAATTGATGATTATGCCTTCTATAAGACTCAATCATTTAGAATAATGAATCCTGATAGTGATTATTCTGAGGAGAATATTAATACGTTTGGTATTAATATCCCAGTTAGTGTTAGGACAATTGGTGACTATGCATTCGCCGATATGAATGCTCTTACAAGATTAAGAACGCCATCTCAAGATATGGAATTTGAAACATATGTCTTTGCATATAATCATAATTTAGTTAACCTAAAGCTTACTAATAAGCTAATTGGTGAACATATGTTTGATTCTTGTGATAATAAGAACTTTACTACCCTTGTAATTCCTAAGATTACACATAAGGTCTTATATAGCATTTCTCATAATTCACCAATAATTTCAATTGATGAAATTAATGGTGATATTAGACCATACGCATTTGCAAATTGTACAGGATTAACTACTATTTCATTTGAGATAGGAGATAATGATACTAATGGTGCTAACTATCTTGGTAAGTACATGTTTGCAAACTGTACTGGAATTGAAGAATTATATGTAACAGATAACATTAAATATATTGATGAAGCTGCATTATATATGACAACTAGCCTTCATACCTTAGTATTACCATTTGTTGGTGCTGAGGTTGGTATTGAGGGAACTGAAGAATCATTATTTAGTTGGATTTTCGGTTATAATGCGAGTGCAAGTTCTGATTTAGTAGAGCAGGTTACACAAATTAGAAATATTGATGACCATACACTTGATGTAATGACATCTATTCCTAAGGGTCTTGTTAATTTAACGGTAACTGATGAAACCGTAGTTGCATATGGTGCATTTAGTAATATTAAGACAATTACAAATTATGTATTTGATAATATTGATGTTTCTAATATTAACCAAATTAATAATCAAATTCTTGAAATTATTGGTGCATATGCCTTCTATAATAGTGGAATCACATATTTAAATGCTAAGTCTACTGGCGATACTATATCAGTATATAATATTAATATTCCTTCTAATGTAAAAGAAATTAGAACTCATGCGTTTGCGGATTGTCAAAATATTATTTCACTTCGTACAACTAGCACAATGACTGAGGACGTTATTGAAGATTATATATTTACAAACTGTGATTCACTTGTTAATATTCTTTTTGAAAATAGTTATATTGGTGTTCATATGTTTGATGATTGTGATGCACTTATCAATTTAACAATTTCTGAGTGTGTTACAAATGTTGGCGATTATGCCTTTGCAAACTGTGATTTACTTGCTAATCTAACATTTGAAAATGAATATATTGGTAAGTATATGTTTTCTAATTGTCCAAGCCTTGTAAATGTTGAGGTGGCAAATTGTGTTAAGATAATTGATTTTGCAGCATTTGATCAATGCTACAATATTGAAAATTTAACAATTCCATTCGTTGGTCGTACAAGAGATATTGAATATAGTGAGCAATCATTATTTACTTGGATTTTCGGTCAATATGATTCATATGCAACAGAGGATTTTGTTGATGACATTGATGATGTTTTTGAAACAAATGCTATGATTGTAGCAGTTCATGTATCAAAGGATGATTCGGCAGCTGAAATGAAAGAAGTAATTGGTGTTTATCCAGAGGCCTTAAAGAATCTAACAATAACAGATGAAACGCTAGTTGGTTATGGAGCATTTAGCGACGTTAATGTTGCAAATATTAAATTTACTAATACTAATGATTCAGAAACTAGATTTATAAAGACATTTAGTGATTATTCATTCTACCAATCTGGAGTAGTTAATCTTAATAATGATAGTAACTATAATATTGTTATTCCTACAAGTGTAGATTTAATTAAGTCACATGCCTTTGATTCATGCTACAACATTGAATCATTAAAGCTTGGTGAAAAGCTACATTATGATTCTTCAGTAGAAAACGCTATTGAGCCTATTGGTGAATATGCCTTTGCTAATGAGGCTAAGCTAGTAAGTATTCTATTTGAAAACAACTTTACTAGTCAGCATATGTTTGATAGTGATACTGCCCTTAAGGATGTTACTATTTCGGATACAATTGAGGTAATGCGCTATGCAATGCTAAGTAATTGCTCAAGTATTGAAAGAATTACAATACCATTTATTGGTGAGGTAAGGGATAATAATGAAACTAATAATGCTACATTAGGTTGGTTATTTGGTGATTCAATCCTTGAAACTACAAAGACAATGTATCAAATAACACAGGAATACACAAAAGCTGAAACAATTACAGCGTATATTCCTTCAAGTCTATACAGTGTAACAATCACACTTGGAAATAGAACGATTGATAATGGAAATTCAAATGTATTTGTTCCATTTGGTACATTCGATAATGTAAGTACTCTTCGTGAGGTTTATCTTCCAACTGATAGATATCTTGAAAATAATAATATTACAGTAAATACATATAAGATTAATGAATATGCATTTAGGAATACTGGTCTTGTTGATATAACAATTCCTAGTAAGGTCGATGAAATTAAACTTGGAGCATTTAAGAATTCAGCTAGACTTGAATATGTTTATTTTGAAAACGGAAGTATGTTAACAGCTCTTGGTGATGAAGCATTTAGTGGTTGTACATCACTTGTTCTTGAATCCTTACCTTATGGTGTTACATCAATTGGCTCTGAGGCCTTCTACAAGAACACTAGTATGGTTCGTTTTAGTGTGCCAAATAGTGTTGAGACAATTGGTTTAGGTGCCTTTGGTCTTACAACATCACTAGAAGAAATTAGTATTCCATTTGTTGGTAGACATGCTTATGCGACTACATTTAAATCACTTGAGGAATTAGTTGCTGAGGATAAATATGATTATCCTGATAATGGCTTTGATTCAAGAGAAAGCCTATTTGGTTGGATCTTTGGTTCAAAGAAGGAAGCTAATGGCGTAGTTGAAGCTAAGCAGGCTTGGAATAGTGGTCAATTTGATGCTATTAAGCGTAATAATACAACATCAAGCATTGATGGTGTAACATACACACCAGAGTCATTCTATGTTCCAGTTAGTCTAAAGCGTATTAATTTAACTGAGTCAATTGGTATTGGCTATGGTGCCTTTATGAATTTAAGATATGTAGAAGAAATTGTTCTTCCAATTGAATTAAAGTTTATTGGAAAATATGCCTTCTACGGTGATTGGTCTCTTGGCGGTGTTGATATACCTAGAGGTGTTGAGATTATCGGCGATGGAGCCTTCGCAAATTCTGGTCTTGAATATGTAGAGGTTTGGAATAAGACTGTATCTGATAGTGAATTTGCTAACTGTAAGAGGCTTCATACTGCTATTTTACATGATACAGTAGAAGAAATTGGTTATGCTGTCTTTACAGGATGCTCATTACTTGAAAATTTAACTATTCCATTTGTTGGTGAGCAAAATTATAATAATGATCGTCAAGCATCTGCTAGTACATCATTTATGTGGATTTTTGGTGATGACATCTGTGCTAATTTAATTGAATTTAAGCATATATGTCCAAATGACAATGGAGAATATTTAATTCCTGTTACAAGCTTGAAGGAGGAAATGACTCGCTTCACTTTAACAACTCAATGCTATGGTAATGATATAATTGGTGGAATGTTACCAAATTCATTAACTAACCTAACAATTACTAATCAAAAGGTATTTGCATATGGCTCTATGTCTAGTATTTCTCATTTAGTTAATAATGAAAAATATCATCCAGTTTTAGCTGAAACATTTATAAATGAGGATAAGACTAAGGTTGGAAGAATTAATCTATATTTAACTACAAATGAGCTTGTTGAATTTGGATCTCATTCATTTGAAGAATCTAATTCATTTGAAACAATTAAAATGCCAAATAGTGTTAAAAAGATTAGTGAATATGCATTTAGTAATATGGATAGCTTAGAGTCTGTGGTCTTCTCAACTAATAGTGAATTAACAACAATTGGTGCTTATGCCTTTGCGGATTGTGATAAGATAAGAAGCATTACATTACCTGATAATATTAATGTATTAGGTGAACATTCATTCTATCACCTAGATAGTCTTGAATCATTTGACTTTAATAAGGTAATTGAAATTGGCGATAATGCATTTGAAGAATGTGCAAGCTTAAAGACAATTAATTTAAGAAATGTATCATCAATTGGTGCATATGCTTTCGCTCATAATGATGCTTTATATAATGATTGTGAGGATGTTCTTACTATTCCTGCAAGTGTAGAGTCAATTGGTGCTTATGCCTTCGCATATTCTAATGGCTTAAAGGACTTTAGGCTATTAAATAAGCTAATTGGTGAATATATGTTCTACAATTGTTTGGGCTTTGAGTCAGTTACTATTCCAGCAAATATTGAGGCAATTGGTGCTTATGCCTTTGCTGATTGTACTAATATTAGTGGTAAGAATAATAGTGAGGGTACATTTGATGCTAAATTAGCAGTTAGCTTTGAAAATAAGCTAATCGGATCTCATATGTTTGATGGATGTGTTGGTATTACAAGCCTTGTAATTTCAAGCACGATTGAAGAAATTAGAGATTATGCCTTCGCAAATTGTACAAGACTTGCTGATATTGAATTTAATAATAAGCTAATTGGTGAATACATGTTCTTTAACGATACTGCATTAGAAGCAGTCATCGTTCCTGAAAATATTCAAGAAATTAGAATTGGTGCCTTTGAAAACTGCTCTAATCTTGCTAATCTAACTCTTCCATTTGTTGGCAAGGAAAGAGCCAATAATAATAGGGAGGAAGCTTTATTTGGCTATATCTTTGGCTCAAAGAGAGAGACAACTGATCAGGCTAAGATGCAATTCTTTGCAAAAACTGATGATCCTTACTACGATGATTTAATTGAAAGAGCTACATCAGAGGATGAAAATTATGAATTTGAGGCTAAGATTCCTGCAAGCCTTAAGAATGTAACTATTACAAATGAAACAATTGTAGGATATGGTGCATTTAGTAATGCTTCTGATATCAATACGATTACATTTGCTAATAATAAGGATGGAAATTCTACTTTAGTAGCAATTGATAATTATGCCTTCTATAACTGTAGTGGACTTGAAAGTATTACAATTCCTAATAGTGTTCAAACAATTGGCTATGCGGCCTTTATGGGATGTGATAATCTTAAGAGTATCATCTTACCATTTGTTGGCCAGCTAAGAAATAATGCATCTACAGTTGATATTACAAGAAATGCTACTAGTGTTAAGACCGGTGAACGTGCCTTCTTTGGTTGGATCTTTGGACGTAAGATAACAAGTGCTTCCTTAAGAAGCCTTAGCTCATCAGCATTATCATATAATGTTCCTGAGAGTCTAAAGACAATTCAAATTACTGACGAGCTTGTTATTTCTGATCAAGCATTTAGGGATATTACAACGATTGATGAAGTAATTCTAAATGAAGGAATTATCACTATTGGTGAGGAAGCCTTTATGAATACAGGAATTAAGCAAATTACAATTCCTGCAAGCGTTGGTCTTGAATCTGAAAAGGCTGTTTTAACTGAAACTAGAGATAGTAAGCAATATGGATATATTGGTGCTAGAGCCTTTATGAATGCTTCAAGCCTTAATACTGTAAGCTTTACTCCTGAATCTCATGTTTATGAAATTAAGGATAGTGTATTTGAAAATGCTATTTCCCTTGTAATGACTAGTCTTCCTAATAGCGTTAAGCTTATTGATTCTCGTTCATTCTATAATACAATCAGTATTACTGAATTTACGATTAGTAATAATGTTCTAGCTATTGGCTCATATGCCTTCGCAAATGATGAAGATAATAGAACTAAGACTAAGCTTCAAAAATTTAGCTTTGAGGATAAGTGTAAGATTGAAACTTTAAGTGAGGGTACATTTAAGAATGCAACTAAGCTTCAAATGACAACTCTTCCTGATTCATTCACAAGAGTAGAAAAATATGCCTTTGAAAATTGCTCATCAATTACTGAATTTACATTATCTAATAATGTTGAATATATTGGTGAGGCAGTATTTAGAGGTGCAACATCACTTGAAACATTAACAATTCCATTTGTTGGTGAAACCTTAGGTGAAAGTGAAAAAGCTACAGCTAAGGAAACAATGTTTGGTTGGATTTTTGGTTATAATAATGGTGATATAAAGGATAATGCATCTTATAGTATTGTAAACTCATTACAAAATGTTCATATTACAAACGATAAGAACATTAGCCCATATGCCTTCTATAATTTACCAAATGTTGATTATGTATCACTTGGAGATACAATTGAAACAATTGGTGAATATGCATTCGCAAATAACAATACACTTAGTGTTGTAAGATTTGCGGATGGATATAGGATGACAACTGTTTCAAATAATCTATTCCAAAATGCAACAGCTCTTCAAGGCTTCAATTTAGGTGGAAATGTATCAGATACAAAGGATATATCAGCCATCGTAAGAAGACTTCCTGATTGTGTAACTACAATTGGTGCTTACGCGTTTGACGGATGTAGCGATGTACACTTTATCGATTTTGCCGTATCTAATAATGTTACTACGATTGGAAAGTATTCATTTAGTAGAACTTCATCAATGGTATCATTCTCATTTGATGAGACTTGTCAAATTAAGACCTTAAGTGAAGGTACATTTAAGGATGCAATTAAGCTTCAAATGACAACTCTTCCTGATTCATTCACAAGAGTAGAAAAATATGCCTTTGAAAACTGTCAGTTTATTACTGAATTTACACTTGGCAATAATGTTGAGTATGTAGGTGAGGCAGTATTTAGAGGCGCTACAAGACTTGCGACTTTAACTATTCCATTTGTTGGTTCTTCACAAGGTCTAGTTACAATCGATAAGTCATATGAAACAATGTTTGGTTGGATTTTCGGTATCATAGATGAAAATGAATCATTAATTGATAATAATAACTTTAGTATTGTAAATTCTTTGCGTAATGTAATTGTTAAGAATGATACAAACATTAGTGAATATGCATTCCATAATGTAGATTTAATAACATATGTATCACTTCCACGTACGCTTAAGGAATTAGGTGCTCATACATTTGAAGGATGTACAGCCCTTCAAAGTATTCGTCTTGAAGAAGGTATTCAAATTGAAATAATCAATGAATCCACATTTAAGGATAATACTAATCTTCAAGGCTTTAAGCTTGAAGATGATTCAGAGGATATTTCAAGAACTCTTCCTGCAGTTGTTACAAGAGTTGAAGCTAATGCCTTTGAAAACGATGTAACAATTGAAACATTTACTCTTGGAAATACAGTTACCTATATTGGTAGTGAGGTATTTAGAGGATGTACAAGCCTTAAGTCTTTAACATTACCATTTGTAGGTTCTCAAAGAGGTAATACTAATGCTGAATCAGCATTCGGTTGGATTTTCGGATTAAAGAATCGAACAGCCTTAAGAAGACTACAAAATAATTTAAATTCTTATGCTGTGCCTACTAGTTTAACTACGATTGAAATTACGGATGAAACTATAATTGCGGATAACGCCTTCTTAAATTGTGATAATGTTACAACAATTACAATTAATGAAGGAGTGACTACAATTGGAAGCTCAGCATTTGAAAATACTGGTATTACAAACTTTAATGTTCCATCAACTGTTAGTACAATTGGAGCATCTGCTTATAAGGATTCTTCAAATATGGTAAGTATTACATTTAATGCAAATATTATTACTAGAATTGAAGCTTATACTTATGAAAACTGTTTAGCTTTAAGTACTTTTGAAATTCAATCGGCAATTAACTTTATTGGTGATTATGCATTTAATAATACAGGCCTAGCAACTATTACAGTACCTGGTACAGTTAAGACATTTGGAGAATATACATTTGCACATTCTCATAGCATGACAACAGCTATTGTAGATACATCAATTCTTGGTAACTATATGTTTGCTGAAAGCGAAAATCTTCAAACTGTTTCCTTAACTAATAGTAAATTAACTACTATTTCTACTGGTGCATTTATGAACTGTACTACATTAGTTGTAGAAGAAATTCCTGATAATATTTCAACAATTGAAGACTATGCATATTATGGCTTGCATAATCAAAAGGCATGGAATTACAAGAGCGCTTTAACTAACATTGGTAAATTTGCATTTGCAGATAACACAGCAATTACATCATTAACTCTTCCAGCAACAATAACTTCTATTGGTTATGGTGCATTTAATGGTATGATTTCGCTAACAGAAATTACAATTGCTTATGTTGGTGGAGGAAATGCAACTCATAGCGATGATACTGGTTCTACATTTGGATTTATCTTTGGATATATGTCAAAGACTAAATCAAGCTATGAATATGAAGCAACTCAAAATGGAAATACTTATCAAATTCCTTCAACATTAAAGGTAATTAATATGTCATATAATTCTAATAGAAATTCTATAATTACGGATTATGCATTCCAGGGATTAATTACTATTGAAAATGTTAAATTGCCAATGAGCTTGAAGAGTATTGGAACTTATGCATTTAATAAGATGTATGCATTAACATATGTGGAAATACCAATTTATACAACTGTTATTTCACCACAAGCCTTTATTGATATTGAAAAGCCAGGTACTGATGTTAACTTCTTTATCATTGCTTTCTATGATCCAGAGGATATGCCAGCTAAGAATGACAATGTAATTAAAGATTCTGAAAGACCATCTAAGTGGGCTATTACAAAGAACGAAAATGAAAATGACATTTATCTTGGCGAAAATGGTCAAAATCTTCTTAAGGAAGAACATGAAAAACAGGTTTCTACGGGACATTATGAACGTTGGTATACTAAGTATTCTGTTCATATTGAGTCTAAGGAGATATTCATTTACGAATATATGCCTAAGTATAAGAAGCTTGCAAATGGTTCGTATGAAGGTGCATTTAAGATTATTGGTTATACTAATCTATTTATGGGTGGTGCAATTGTTGTACCTGCTGCATATGGTGGAAGACCAGTAGTTGAAATTACTGATGGTGCAATTGCAAATTATTATAATACGGCTAATGCTGATAGTACTGATTTATATGTCGATATAACTACATTTGAAATTGGAACTAATATTGTTAAAATTGGTGATCACGCCCTTCCTGGTGGAATGGATATGACCGTGTATGTTAATAAGACATATAAGGACGCTAAGCTATATGCTGGTCATGAAAGTGATTGGATTGGTTATAATGATACTGTTAATCCACAAAGCGGTAATGCTTTAGTATATTATGGATTCTTAGATACAAAATCTACCGATTTGGATACATTGAATTTAAAGGATCCTCATTATACTGAAAATTATACTTGGACTAAGGGATCAAGCCAATTCCCTTATCAAATTTTAACTTCAGGATTGACTTTAAGATTAACTGAAACTGACACATCTGAATATGAGAATCATTCTGATCTTGCTCTAAACTATATTGGTTCTGAACAAACACCAGAAGCCTATGTTTCTGATCGAGCAATTCGTGTAAATCATAAGGCAGTTACTTATACACTAAATGATCAATATCATATTAAGTACTCTAATAATGTAAGTATTACTAAGGAAGGTTATATTGCAACTGTTGAAATTCAAGGAAATAATTCAGGATTTGTTGGTGTTCAAACAATTACATTTACAATTATTCCGGCTGATTTAACTGTTACTATAAATACATCTAAGGTATTCGCAGAAGAAGAACGTTGGGAATTTGGTAACTTTACAACAGAGGTAGATGGATATCAAACAACGGGAATTGACCAATTATATGGTAATTTATATACAACAAATTCAAATGATAAAGATTTTGAGAATATAGATGGTGTTAGAATTAATCGTAATGATGGCGCAAATGTAGGTATTTACAATAGCACTAATTCCTTGGATACAATTCGTTGGTATTATCAATCATTTGATAGTATTATTCCTGGTGTTAACTTCATTGGCAGTTCTAATGATTACTGGAAGGTAATTAAGACTGATAGTGAAGGAAATTTAATTGATGTTTCTGAAAATTATAATGTTATTTTAAATGTTAAAGTTGAAATAACTCCTCAGCCATTAGCTGTTTATTGGTCTGAGACAACTCATGAGTATGATTATAGTGCAACGGGAGAAAATATTCATAAACCAGTTGCAGTTACTAACCTACCTGAAAGTCTTGTACCATTAAAGGTTACTATTATGGGTTATGATTTATCATCATCTAAGCCACTAGATATTGGTACACATACAGCTTTAGTAGAAATTGATGTAGATAGATTAATTCCAGATAGTCGTAATAATGTTTATAAAAACTATTTATTAGTTCCTTCACGTATTACTTATCGAATTACAAGAATTGAGGTTCCTGTTCCAATTGTTTCATATCGTTATAAATATGATGGTGAGGAACATGAGGTTGCAATTTCTCGTAATAATGAATTATTTAACCTTTATTACAAGGAAGAAGACACAGGCCGTTATTACTTCTATAAGCTTGATGATCCAACTAAGTATTATCGAGATGAGGTAAGAAATGAAAATGGTGAATTAGATCCAACGGCAGATACTTGCTACCATTCATTTAAGGTAAAGGATATTGGCTCATTTAAGATTTATGCAATTTTAAGATATCCTCAGGCATATATGTGGGATGATTATCGTGATATTTATTATCGAGAAGAAATTATTACACTAGATGCATCTGTTGAAAAGGCTGATCTTGTTGTTAATATTCCTACAGGAACTAAGGTTGCTTATGGAACTAATGAGATAAGATATAATCTTAATGATCTTGAGGTTTCTGGCCTTCTTGATGGTGATACTGTTAGTGGATATTTAAGCTTTATGCCAAATGTTCATGGAACACTTTCGGCTAATAATATTAATAATATTTCTTATAAGGTTATTGATGCTGAAGGCAAGGATGTATCTGAATTGTATAATATTAGCATTGCAGGTTCCTTTGAAATTGTATATCCAGAAATTGAATACGACGCTCAATATTATGAGGGAAATTATAAGCTAGGAATGAAAGAATCATTTACAATTATTCCGAAGAATTGTAGTGATTATAGTGTTCAATATAGTGTTGATGGTTCTAACTATACATCTGATAATTATGTATATTCAAAAGCTGGAACATATACTATATACTTTAGAATTGAAGCGGATATGAGAGAAACAACCTATGGAAGTATAACATTTACAATTACTCCACTTGAACCTAAGATTCAAGTCGTTGATGAAACTCATATTTATGATGGTAATCCAGTTAAATTAAATTATACTGTAGATGCTTCTTTAATACCTACAATTAGATATTATTATGGTCAAAATACAACATTAGCTTATTCATCAGCTATTAATGCTGGTTCATGGACTGCTGTATTTACAATTCCTACAGATAAGTATGGTAATTACACATCTGTTGAATATAAGTATAATTTTGAAATTGAAAAGCGTGAGATTAATGTAGAATTAAGTGAGTCTAAGTTATTCGATGGTAAGGCTTATAATGAAGTATTTACTTTAACTAGTATTCATAACATGTTAGCTAATACACATTTAGCACTTTCTATTGAAACTAAGGGCTACACGGTGGGAGTATATTCCAATAGTTTATTAACAATAAATACAAGAATGTACTTAGAAGGAATATCAAATGATGAGGATGTAAGTCAAAACTACATAATTAATATAGAAAATATTACAATTGAAATTTGTAAGAATTATGCAAATGTAAATATTTCTAATAATGTTCAAGTGTATACTGGAAAAGAAATTATAGTTCCAACGATTTCATCGACTGGTACAGTAAAGTCATATTCATTTACAGGCTTTGATGATGGTAAGCTTCCAATTAATGCTGGTATTTATGAAATGATCGTTGAAATTGCTGATTCAGATAATACATTTGGTGGTACATTTAGTTTTGATGTAACTGTTAAGCAATGTGAATTGATACCATTACAGGAGTATGAAACTACAATTTATGATGGTACAATTCAAATCCCAAGAATTTACTTTAGTAATGTTGATTTTGAGCCTGTTATTACAGTAAGAGGTAATGCTAATCCAATTAATATTGGTACATATACATTAGATATTAGATTGAATGAATATTCTAATAATTATTCATTAACAACTAAGACTCTTACATATGAAATAACAAAGCGTGATATTAAGATTGTTTATAGTAATGACAATGTTACATGGTCAAACGACTTATTTACAGTAGCAATTACAAATGATTTAATTGAAAATATGCCAACTGCTGATACTGCAGCTGGAACTATTACAACTAAGTCAGGTGCTGTTGGAAACTATAACAATAGTAACGTAAATATTACTTATGATGTTTTAAGAAATGGAATTTCTGTAATTGAAAATTATAACATTACTTATGATGTTAATGTTGCAATTAGATATGAGCTTCTTGATATTAAGGTTTTAGTTAATGGAGTAGAAGCCACAAAAGATAGCGATAATAATTATTCATTAACTGTTCCATATATTGGCTCATATTACGATGTTACTGTTGTAGCTAATAATACTGATATAGCATACTTCTTCAAATATAATGCTGATTACACTTTATCTGAAATGAAGGTTAATAATGTTGGTAGATATACAATTGACTTTGTTGCAATGAAGGAATTATTCGAAACTTATTATGGAACTTTAAGCTTAACTGTTGAAAAGATTCAATTAAGTCTTGAAATGGATGACCTAACAAAGTCATATGATCGTTATCCTGTTAGTCCATCATACCGTATTTCACCTGATCTTTCATATGAAATAACACCAACATTTATGTGGCGTTATCAAGATGAAACGAATGAGGTTGCATTACTTGCTCCTTCATCAATTGGTAAGTATTTTGTAGTAGTAACAGTAGAAGATACTGACAATTATTATGGTTTCAGTAAGAGATTTGATTTTGAAATTACGAAGGGTAATTCTAACTTAATCATTGATGCTTTATATAAGGAACATACTTATAATACTAAGGCAGTTGAAAATCCTTCTGTAAGCTCTTATGTTGAAAATGGTGAATACACATTCGCTTATTATCAATTAGTTTCTGATAATTGGATTTTACTTGATTCTAATCCAGTTGATGTTGGTACATATAAGGTTGTAGTAACACTTGTTGGCACCGATTTATATGCAGCTGACACAGCTCAACTTGAATTTAACATTCTACCTGCTAAGGTTTCAGCAATGTTTGATTCAACTGAATTAACTTACAATGGATTAATACAAAAGCCTACAGCTAAAGCAATTGATTTGTTAGGACAAGAATTGAATATTATTTATAGTAGTCAAGGTTCAATTAATGCAGGTTCTTATGAATTAACTGTAACAACAGATAATAAGAACTATGAATTAATAAACAATACTATTATGTATAATATTACTAAGCGTTTATTAATTATTGAAGCTGAAGATGAAAATTTTGTACAAGATGGAAATGAAAATTGGTCAAAAGTATTTACTAATAAGAATGTTTCTCTTGCTAGTACAGATAGGATTTCTGGTAAGCTTTCATTAATTAGAAATGGTTTAGGTAGATTTACAAGTATTGATGATTTTGCTTGGGTAGAAGAACTTACAATTGTAAATTCATTAAATGAGAATGTAATTGACAATTATGACATTCGATATTTATTAAATATTTATGTAAGAAATAAACCTATCGCGTATGAATTAGCTGATACCGATGTTGATTTCACAGGTGATGAGCTTTCTGCTAACTTTACTGTTTTAACAGATGATGTAACAGTTGTTTACACATACGAAGGAACAGATTATAATGAAATGCCTAAATTTATTAATGCTGGAAGCTATCATATTGTAATCAATCTATCAAAAGAAGATTATGAATCTTGCACTGTTGAATTTGATTTTGTAATAAATAAGATTAATTCAATTGTATCAATTAACGTCGAAGATAAAGTATATGATGGAATTAATAATTTCCGGTATATTGAATCAAATGGTTCAGTAACATGTAACGAAATTTACTCAACTGTTGATGCAACATCTGCAAATGTTGAGTTAAATATTGAAGCATTAGATAAAGATATTAATTATATTATTAAGTATTATAATTCTTTAGGATTTGAATTAGATGCTGCACCAGTCAATGTTGGTACATATACAGCTATGATTGTTACTCTTGAATCTGATAATTATCTTTCAACCTCAGCTTCATGTGAATTTGAGATTACAAAGGCTGATCCGAATATAATTATTGATGAAAGTGGATATCAACACATTTATGGCTTGAATCAGGTTTACTCTGAATATGGTACTAATTCATTAGAAATAATGATCAATACAACAAGTCGTATTAATGTTAAATATTATAGTGAGGATATGACAGCAATTTATCCAACTAAGCCAGTGAATGCAGGTAGGTACGTAGCTGTGATTTCAACTGATGAAACTGCTAATTACAATGCATTTAGAACGTCAATTAGTTTTGAAATTGTGAAGAAGCAAATTATTATTCGTGGAGACTATTATCATATCTTTGATAATAATATTGTTAATATTAATCTAAATGATTTAAATAATTTTGAAATCTTTGATGTTCAGACTGGAAATAATATAGTTAATGGTGAAACATTTACATTGAATGGAGCATTAATTACATCTGATTCAATTGAAGGATTATATAAGTTTATTACAGTTGATGATATTTCAAATCTTGAAATGTTTAAAACAGTTAATGGCATTAATATATCACTTCTTGATAATTATGAAATCAAGATTGAAGTTTCAATTGAAATTGGTAAGGCTGATGCGGATATTACTGTTAATGATGTAAATGTTACATATGATGGTGAAGCACATGGCTTAGATGTTATTTTCAACAATGAAATTGTAGGAAATTATGTTATTACATATTCAATGACAAACCCAGAAGGTGAAGAATTAGAGCATAGCTTTACTTCAGAATTGAAGTTTGTTAATGCAGGTTCATATGTTGTATATTACAAGATAGTATTTGACAACTATAAGACTATTACAGGACAAGGTAATATCAATATTGGAAAGACAAGTGATTTTGATTTAACTATGGCAAATAGTTCTATTCAATATACTGGTCGTTCAATTGAAATGCCTCAATTTACTACAGTATCTGATGGACAAATTAGTGCTGTATTTATGGATGAAAACGGTAAAGCTTTACCTTTAAATCCACAAGCAATCGGAGCATATACAATTAAAGTTAGTGTATCTGAGGGCACAAATTATAAGGCTAAAGCATTTGTGTTTAGCTATGAAATTACAAAACGAGTTTTAACTGTAAACTGGGGTTCAACTACTGAGTTTACATATACTGGATCATCAATTATTCCACAATTTAATATTTCTAACCCTACTACAGAAGAATTGAATGCAGAATGGTTAATTATTGATGGTGATGGTGTAAATGTTGGAGCTCATCAAATTAAAGTTAATATTCATAATGATAACTTTATCTTAGATGAATCAACCGAGGTATTTGAATATCAAATCTTAAAAGCCAATATTGCATATGTTGATGAATTAGAAACAACATATGTTAAGGGCGGATATGATTTGAATAAGAATGCTAAGGAAGGTATTCTATATGTTGATTCTGATGGTAATAATGTTGGTGTCTTTAATGAAGCTGGTGAATATGAGTTATTTGCTAAATTAATTAGCAACAACTATAGTTGGCAAGATGACTATGCAGGTCAATTAAGACCATTTAGGCTAATTGTTAACAAAGCTAATATTAGTGATACAAATGCTAATGTTTTAGTAGATAAGATTAAAGATTATCTATATACTGGTAAAGACATTACACCTTCAGTAAATGTACGTCAAAACTTCACATTATTAATTGAAGGAGTAGATTACGAGGTTACTTATTCTAATAATAATGGAATTACGTCAACAGCTATGGTAACAATTACAGGTATTGGCAATTTTGAAGGAAAGATTGAAACTACCTTCAGAATTGTAAGTAATTCATTATCATTAAATGGAGATTCAACTTATGAATGGTACGAGACGTCAGATGGTAAAACATTTATTAAGAGTGAGCATGCGCAAAAGTCAAAGACAAGAGCAATTCTTGCAAATGTATCAGTTCGTACGTCTATAGCCGATTTCTTGGCTAACTTTGATGCTAGTCAAAGAGATAATATTAGAATCTATGACTGCAATAATAATCTAATTAAGCATGATTCTACAGATTTTATCGGTACAGGTGCTCGAATTGAATTGAGAAATTCAGTTGGTACATTACTTGATACAGTCTATGTTTCAGTATTAGGTGATATTGACGGAAATGGAATTATTGAAGCTGCAGATGTTGTTATGATTAATAAAGCATTAAGAAATAACAAATTAAAGAATGAATTCTATTTTGCAGCAGATGTAAATGGTGATGGTGAAGTAACTTCTGCTGATTCACGTTTAATTAGCATGCATATCAAAGGAACTTATGATATCTTCACCAAGCAATATTTATAGGTTGATATACTTATTTGCGGCGTGAGTCTTAAAAGACTCATGCCAAATAATAAGTATATTAGCCAAAAATTTTATAAAAATGTTTCGAAAAACTATAAATAGAGGGGTTATTGGTTGTAATTAAGAGCATTTGGAGTTAAAATTAATGTAGAGAAGTGTCGAAAAAAGATAAAAATAGGAGTTGGTTGTATATGAAACAAACAAACTATATAGAGAAAAATAAGAAGAAATCAAGGTTTACAAAGGGCAAGATTGCTATCTTTGGTCTTTTAAGCTTAGTTATTGTTACTATAGGTTTAGTGTTTATTTTTAATTTTAGAACGAATAAATCAAGCCCTGGTGTTGTCAAGGGAAAGAATTATACAATTCTTGACTCTAATTCCGCGACATTTAACTATCGATTAATTGACAATAATGGTACATATGATTTGAGTGCTAATGGCTTTAGTAGTACTAAATATGCCCAAATTATTAGTGTTAGTACGCAAACTCCAGCGGGAGTAGATGGCTATAACATTAAATTTCCTGAAAGCATTAGGGATAATGGTATTGATTATCAAGTTAAGCAAATTAACTGTACGGTTGATTCTAATGGAGCAAAAATTACGGATAGTCATTCCTATTTTAGTAGCTTTAGCTATAATGCCGCATTAAATACTGCAGGTGCAAGCTTTGTAAAAAATATAAAAAGGATTGAGGTTCCTAACCGAGTAGAATATATTGAGGTTGGTTCCTTCAATGGTCTTGGATATGTTGAAGAGATGAAACTTCCATTTGTTGGTACAAAGCGTGGAAATCATAATTTTGATGGAAATTTAGGAGCAGATGGCTATAAGTCTGCATTTTTATCAATCTTTGGATATGGCTCAGTATTGATGGGAAGAGAGGTTTCTTCCTTAAATACTTTGGGATTTTATAGCTTTGATTATAAAACAACGTATATTGATCAAACTCAAGGAAATACTGTTATTCAATCTCCTACTATAACATTGGGTTATCAAGGCAATACAAATGGTTTTGATGGCGCAGGTACAACCCTTTGGGTAACAGATAATAGCACATCTAGTGATGCTACATATTTATATATGCCATATTATCTAAGCTCAGTTGAAATAACTGATGAGGTATATGTGGCTCCACGTGCATTTTATAATATGACAGTACTTAAGGATGTAACAATTAGTTATAATAATGATCCTAATTTTACTAATAAGTTTACTGATGCGTTAACAATGGGAGAATATGTATTTTATCAGTGCTATAATTTGCACACAGCTATATTACCATCAAATTGTGGTACGATTGGAACAGGATGCTTTGCAAATTGTACTAGATTGGGTGGAGCTGCAGTTGAACTTAATGGGAATCCTATAAACGACTCAAACGGTAATCAAATTAAAGGAAAATTAATTTTGCCAGAAGGATTGAATGAGATTTCAGAAAGCTTGTTTGCAAATTGTGCTAGCCTTAGTGAGGTTACATTACCAAAGGGCATTACTGCAATTCGTTCAAAAGCTTTCTTAGATTGTATTAATTTAAGTGTTATTAAAAGCTCTTCTGTGGATGCTAGTAATAATCCTGGAGTAATTACATTGCCTCAAACAGTAACGAGCATTGGAACTCAAGCTTTTAGAAATTGTAAGGCATTCACAAACTTTTCTGTCCCTGTTAATGTTACATCAATTGGAAGTATGGCCTTTAACGGATGCTCGAAATTAGCAAGTATTACTTTACCATTTATTGGTAGTAAAGCAGGTAATTCTAACTCAAAGGAAGCATTATTCGGTTACATTTTTGGTGAATATTCAGAGCTAGCTGATGGCACAAACGATGGAGCATTAAGCTCGGCATATCAGGTTGTTCAAAATGAAACTGGAGATCCTAATGAGTCTGATACAACAAAGAAACATTCGTTCTTTATACCAGAAACTTTAATTAATGTAACAATTTTAAACGAAACAGTTGTAGCGCCTGGTGCGTTTATGAACTGTTCAAAGATTCAAAACATTAGAATAATGTCATCACAAGCAGCCGGTACAAAGGATACTGTTACAACTATAGCAGAAGGTGCTATGTATGGATGCTCTAGCTTGAAAGAAGTGTCTTTGCCATTCGTTGGTGCTAGTGATTCCGTTTCTAATGGACAATTAGGATATATTTTTGGTAAAAATTTATTTTCAAATACAGAACAAGTTAAGATTATAAATGAACCAAACAAATATTGGTATATTCCTAGTGGCTTAAAAACAGTTACTTTAAATCACCAAACTGTATTAACAACATACTCATTCTATAATACCTTTATGGTAGAAAATGTAATTATTTCTAAAGCGACGCAAGAAGCTCAAAGAAATGTTTTTTATGGTTGCAAGAATTTAACAACCTTAGAAATTCCCTTTGTTGGAAAACAAAGAGGAATCGATGTAGGTTCTTCTAATAGTAATAAAAATAACTATGGATATTATTCCGATGGTAATGATTATTGGTGGGAGGATCTTGCAGTAAGAAACTCAATGGTATGGTTATTTGCTCCAATGGGCTCATATGGCCAGGAGGTCGATGGCTACTATGAACATTGCTATATTTCAGGGTCATGGAGATATTCATCATATTCAGCATCTATACCAAATTCATTAAGTACAATTACAATAACGAATGACTCAGCTATTCCTAGCTATGCATTTAGAGCTTTTACAAAGCTTAACACAATTGAAATTCAAGATACTATTGTTTCTGACAATAAAGGATTAGTTTTAATAGATGGTGGATGTATGACAGGCTGCAGTAGTTTAAATACATTAGTTGTTCCATTTATTGGCGCTGATTATAATAATAACAGTCAAAATAATTACACACATACAATTGGCTGGTATTTTGGAACTACTGCATATAGTAATTCTTATGTTGCTAGTCAATCAGGATATGTATATTATATTCCTAAATCTTTAACAAGAATTAATATAACGGGCTTAATCTCTTCAGTTCCTGCATATGCTTTTGCCAATATGACATCTTTGTCATCAGTTGCAATTCCAAATGCTACAATTACAACAATTGGAGATTATTCTTTCTATTGTGATAATAATCTTACAACGATTAATTGGCCAAAGGCTCAATTTAATAATGTAGCTAATTATGCTTTTGCAAATTGCTCATCATTAGGAGAGATGGATAATTTTATACCAGCAACTGTATCAACAATTGGAAATTATTCATTTATGGGTACATCCATAACGGGAATTAGTACGGTGCTAAATGCTAAAATTACATCCATTGGGAATGGAGCATTTAAGAGTTGTTACCAAATAACTGAATTTGATTTTTCAAAGTATACTGCACTTTCAAGTGTTGGAAATTATTTGTTTGAAGACTGTGGAAGATTAGTCAGTGTTAAAAATATTAAATTTTTAACTAATTACATGTTTAAGGATTGTATTTCACTTAGAGGTGTAAACTTAAATGAATACTATACTTTACCAACATCAAAAAAGCAAATTCCTGAAGGATTATTCTATGGTTGCTATAATTTATTAAGTAATGGTGTTGCTGGTGGTCTTGAATTTGATAATTCTTCATCTACAATTGATACTATTGGTGCTTATGCATTTAAGGGATGCTCATCACTTACTACGTTTACGTTACCAGAAAGCATTATTCAAATTGGTAATGGAGCATTCCAGGATTGTACACATCTAGAAAAATTAAGAATTAATCGAAATTGTGTCTCAATGATTGCTGGTACTAATAAAAAGACTAATGTAGACGATTTAAAAAACGGAATTTTCTATGGATGCAATAAGGATTTCTACTTAGAAGTTTATTATCAAGAAAGTCAATGGCCAACTAATTGGGGCTATAATTGGAACTGTTACTTCCCAGTAATGGTTATTGGTCAAAATACAGATGATATGTTTAAGTACTCTTATGATGAGGACTTAAAGGGATATGTAATTGTAGGATTTAATACTGAAGATTATGTGTTTGTTACAACATTGTCATCAGGATTGAAGCAATATTTGTTAAGTGATATTGTTATTTTCCCCTCAACATATAATGGTCTTCCTGTTAGAGGTATTATTAGTGGTGCCTTTGATGGATATGGAGACAATTATTTTGAAAAGGTTAACTCATTTGTTCTAGGTGAAAACTATGAAGAAATTGGTGCAGGAGTTTTAAACTTTGAAGCTTCACATACAGTTTATATTTATTCCCAAATGACTGTTGCACAAGCTACTAAATATGCAACTTCAGCAACGGCTTCAGGTAATTTTGTACCTGAAACGTTGGGTGCTCAAGCTAATGCTAATGCAATTACAAACTATTATGGAACATCATATGGTAAAGAAGATGTATATATAGCAAATGGTATTGTTTTCTATAAGGAAGCTTGGCGATTTGTTGGTACAACACCAACTATTCTTATGTCTGCCCTTAATTTTAAACTAGAAGATGATTCATATACTTATAATATGGGTGATGCAATTGAACCAAGGATTATAGAAATTGGTTCAAATGAAAATTGCATTAAATATGTAGATCCAACAATGGTTAGAGAAAATCAAAAGGATATTATTTATGATCGTTTCTATAATTATGATTCATCTACTCATCAATATAGTAGGATTCCTAGCTTTGATAATGTAATTGTTAGATATAGTAATAATGTTAATGTTGGTACCGCTTCAATTACCTTTACATCTAATACTGGATTTTTATATGGATCAGCAGTTAAAACATTTACTATTACGCATTATGAATTAATGCTTTTCCATGAAGCAAATGAATCTGATAATATTGAAAATGAATTTGGGTATGGATATCGCGCATATTCAGATGTATTTTTGGATTATTATTATAATTTAGAAGGTATATCTGATTATAAGGATGCTATTTTGAAGGTAAAATACAATGGCTTAGGATGGTCAAATGATCAATGGACAGTTTCAGGACAAGCTCCTAATCTTCCTACTGGCTATGTATTAAAAGGAAAATTGAAAACTGAAAGTAATGATGTTGGACAATATTGGTCTGATAAAAAAAATGGAAATGGTGGAGTTTCAGGCTTAGGCTTTGTTTGGGAAGGCGGATACCATGTCTATAATACTAAGGGCCAAGAGGTTACTAATAACTTTGTACCAGTAATTACATTGTTTGTAGAAATTACTCCATATGATTTCATTGATTCAGATATTGTATGGGATGGTGAATGGAATGCTGCAACATCTCGTTATGAATATAAATATAACGGATTAGAGCTAACCCCAAAGCCTTATATTTACGATGAAGCATATGGTAAAATGGATGCCAAATTTATCGTAGAGGTTACTCCTACAAATAATACGGTTGCGATTGATCCAGGTACAATTGGTACAATGACAATTGTAAGCTACAGTAAAAACTTTGCATATAATGGTCAGGCTGGAACTACATTTACAGCAAATTTCGAGATTGTAAAAGGAGAAGTAACAATTACAATATCTTCTCAATATACATTGGATGAGGACCATAATTATTATCGATATAATGGTGGCTTTAGCTCATGGATAGATACACCACCAACCTTTACAATGGAAATTAATGGTCTAGGGCCTAATTCAGTTTTAAATGGTGAACTCATTACTACAAGTACTAGTACTAATCTAGAAAAGGGTACATATTCTTCTGATTCTAATAATTTAAGCCGTAAAGGTGATTTTAATTGGGATACAAATATTTATTCAACAGGATATTATATTGAGTCTTCACATCGATTAACTAACGATGCTGATCCATCTTTAGGTTTTATGGATGAAACTCAAAAATATAACGTTACATTGAATGCTACTTGTGAAATTAAGTATGCTACAATTGATTATAATCTATCTATCAATGAATATTTACCTACTGACAATCCTAATGGTACTGTATCATACAATCAAGAAATAATTTCAATTGATGATTCATTACAGGTATTTGAAAAGAATTTCTCTCATGATGATATAGGTGCAATTGATCCATTATATATTAAGTATGGAATTGATGGATACGAGCACAATTTAGGTGCTATATTCTATAATAAGTTTACAAATAATCCAACTGTAACAATTACTGAAAATAGTAGTCATACTAGTGGCTCAACATATATATTTAAAGAAATTCCAGGTACTGGAGAAATAGATTTAACATTAAAAATTGAAAAAACAAATTATGAAACTGTAACTAAGAATATTAAACTTGTTTTAACAAAAGGTTTATTTAAATTTAAATCACTTGATAAGGAATATGATAGAGAGCCAGTAAATGTATTGAATGCTCTTTTAAGAAGACCTTCTGATTTGGATTCAAATGTTGTTAAGGAATTTAAATTCTATGATAAGGATCATAATCAAGAATTAGCATCAGCCCCAAGTGCAATTGGAAGCTATTATGTCAAAGTTAAAATGACTGGTAGTCAATATTTTGAGGATTTTGATGAAAGAATTGATTTTAATATCACTCCTCGTAGCTTAATTATTCAAGTTGATGATCCGATTTCTTCTAAAGAGTATGATGGTCAGCCTTGGTCTTATGTGTCTGGTGCAAACGGAACGGGAGATACAAGTTCTACAAGACCTAGCTTGAATTTGTTAAGTGGAGATTCATTATTTGCTTCATTTAAGTCAATTTCAAGTGCTGTTAAGTTATACAAAGCATCAACTACAGGCGATTTCTATGTTGATGGATTGTGGCGAGTTTCCAATGATGCTTTAGGTGACCAAACAGGTAATTATGTTGTTGTATTTAAGGGTGAATTTGAAATTTTACCTAAGCAATTTAAATATAAATTAAATGTTGACTGGTCTGACAATAATCAAGATGCATCAGGAACATATGTATTTACATATGATCAAGCATACCACTATGCAACAATTACAGTTTCAGATCCTACATCAAATTATCATATTTATTATAGTGAACAAAATCCTGAAAATGGAGCAGTAGAGGTTGATTGGTCAACTCAACCATTCTTCTATTCACAACCAAATTCAGGTACTGAGTACTATACTACATATATTAAGCTTGTAGCAGATAATTATGAAACTAAGTATGACAGCGTTGTAATTAAAATTAATGGTAAGGATGTCGAAATTATATGTGATACAGCAGATAGGACATTTGCATATGATGGATTTGAGCATTCAATTAATGTCACTACGAACCCATATTATGCGGATGTATATTATAGACTATTAGCTGATGCACCAGATAATATTAGTAATATTGATTTTGATTCTATAACAAATTGGACAACTATTCCTCCTGTTGGAATTGATGCTGGAATTTATCATATAATCGTTAAGGCAAGTGCTTTAAATTATAATACAAGTTATAAATATCTTCCTATGGTTATTGATAGTAATTTAGGCTCTCAAATGACAATGACAATCACACCTGATAATGTAACATATGATCGTCAAATGCACGGATTTAAGATTTCTAATTTAGGTTCAGGAATTAATATTCAAGATCTTACTATCAGAGTTGCTATGGATGATGGTAACAAGAATTGGTTAACATACAACCTATCTGAGATTGTTGTAGGTAGTGCCAATTATCAAGTGGATTTATTTACAAAAGCTGGTACATATGATATTTATGTTGAAATACTAAAGCATGGATATCGTCCAATTAAGAAAAATATAACAGTAAATATTAATCCTCTATCCCTAGATTTGAATTGTGATTTCTATCAAGGCCAATATGATGGTGAATATCATTCAGGTATTTTATCTAGCTCATCAGCCGATCGCTTAGTTATGACAGGCTCTCTTGAGACAAATGATTTATCATATCAATATGCTCAAGTTGTTAATGGTATTGAAAAAATGATTCCATTAAAGGTTGAGTATGGTACTGTTCAAGGAAATCAGATTGTTTATTCTCCAGTTATTGCAAGATATAAGAATGTTACTGGAGCACCTATTCCACTTTATATAAGAGTTTCTGGAGATAATTTTGAAGAGAAAATTTTTAGTGGAACAATTCTTATTGAAAAAGCTACAAATATTCAGCCTAATTATACGGATGAAATTGAAATTGAATATTTAGCTCGCCCTGTCACATATAATGATTTAGGTGTAACAACATTCCATGATGGTCAAAAGACAATTAAATATCGTGATGTTATAATTGCAGGTGATGGTACTAAATCACCAGGTAATTATAGGACAGCTCCTCAAGATTTAGGTTGGTACTATGTTGAAATCGACTATGCAGATACTTCAAATTGTGAAGGCACTTCAATTGAATTTTATTTTCATATTGTTCCTCGTGTTCTAACTGTAGAATATACAGAAGAATACGAATATACGAGCGAAACAATTGTACCTCAATATACTGTAACGACTGGAACAACTGATGTTGTTACATATAGTATTGCATCCTTTGATGGTGCTGGAAATGCTGATACATGGCATATAATTCCAGGTACATATTATTTCAAACTTAATGATGATTATAATAACCCTAATTATGTTTTATCAGCATCAGATAGAGGTTTAATTGAATATCGTATTATTAATCGTAAGGTTTTAATTTCATTTGATGCAGAAAGAGATTATAAGGCTGATGTATTTGAACTTAATGTTGATTATACAAGCAGTAATGCTAATACTAATTCTGATTTAGGATTCAGTGTAACAGCTCTTTTATCAAACGACACATTGAAAGCTAAAATAAAAACGCGTTATTCATCAGTAGGAACATATACTTACCGTATTACATACGTATATAATGCAGCAAGTGGTCAATGGGAATTACATCCAAGCTATACGCCAAAGCTAGAAGCTTTCACATTAGAAAATCTCGAATTATTTGATACAAATACAAATGCTCCAGAATTATATTATGATGTTGTATTTGATGTAAAGCTTGTAATAAGCTATCCAGAGCTTGATGTTGATGCTCCTGAAGAGCAAAAATTTGTTTTCGATGGATTCAATAAAAACGCTAAGGTTGCAATAACAAGTAGCTACCCAGGAATTATTACTTGGAAATTCTGGACAGGAGATGTTACTGAGGAAGAAGCAACAGATATTTCTTCAACAAACATTAACTTCCGTAATGTAGGAACATATACATTAAATTATGTTATTTCTGCAAGTAATTATAAAGAAAAACGTGGTAAAGTTAGAGTCATCATTGATCAAGCTAGTATTTCTACTGATATTGATTCTTTCAGTGGTATATATGATGCAGAAAAGCATAGAACAACATATACGATTCATACGTCACCACTTTATTTGACTGATAGTGAAAAGCCAAAGCTTTATTACTTTAAGAAATCTATATTAAATAATGTATTGGGCATGAGCTTAAATGATTTATACGATTTCTTTGATAGTGATACACCAGAAAATAATGCTTTGTTTGCATTATATGACTCAAAGAGAAAGAATCCAGATTCAAATGGAGACTATATGATTGATGCTGGCGATTACTATGCTGTATTGTATAATCCATCAAGAATTGATTCAAACATTGGTAAGGTGCTTCAAATCAAGGAAATAAGACTTGAACAAAGAACCTTATATTTCAAAACAACGCTTACAGATCCTTGGAAGAGATTTAAGATTTATGATGAAAGTAAATTTGAAATGCCAAATGGTGTTTGGTTTGTTAATAATGTATTTAGCTCAACATATGATGAAAGTGCTAATTCTAAGAATAATTTAGCTAATGCTGGATTAATTCCAGGGCATGTTATCAAGGATATTAGCTTGGCAAATTATACATTTACTACATCATCAGCTGATGCTAAGGGTGATTTTGATGGTGAAAATAATGGTGATCCATATGAGATGGAAGGAGACTTTGAGTTTGTATTCTTTGAAATAAATGCTAATAATAACTCAGTTGTTGAAAATTATCGTCCTGCATTTACAGAACTTGATGATGGAAGCTACCCTATACAAATTACAATTAAACGTGCGGAATTAAAGGATTTCTATGTTCAAGATAGTGAAGTTGAATATAATGGTCATAACATATTACCAAAATATACAACAAAATCTGATGGTCAGGTTGAGACCTTATATATTAAGACTGATTCTGATTATAATGAAATTGATGGTTCAATCCTAACTGATCAAACTGATGTTGGTTATTATCGTGTTTATATTCATATTGCACAAGGTAAAAATTATCGAGCATGGGCTGGAAGTGATCCTACAACTGATCGTGATATTTATATAAATGGCAAGTGGTATAAGATTGCAAAGGTTCATTGTATACCTAAGAATGTAAATGTTCAATGGGAAGAAACCTCAGTGGTTTATACTGGTAAGGATATTTATGCTAAACCATATATTACAGATGTGTTTGGTAATCGAATTGATTTCCAATATGAATTATTTGATTCAAAGCGTATTAGTGTTGGCTATAATATTCCAATGCTTAATGCTGGCAGATACTTTGTTAGTGCTTTACCAACAAGTACAGTAAATGCTAATAATTATATTCTTAATTATGATTCAATCCAATTTAACGTTACTAAGCGTATTATTAATATTAAATATATAACTAATGAAACTTGGTTAAAAACAAATTGGTCTAAAACATTTACAGAAAATGATACTGAAAATATTATTGGATTTAAGGATTCATTCCCTGGGTATAATTTGGAATTAACTTTAAAAACTAAAGCTGCAAAGGATGGAACCTATAGAGAAGCGACATCATTTGATATTAATGCTAAGGTTACAGATCCTTCAGGAAATTTCAAATATGATAGTGGAATAAATATATTTGATGGTCAAACATATTATGTAGCTGATAACTTTGAATTTACAATTGGTGATGGAGATGTTGAAGTTACATTAATTAGCAAGGATCTTAAGGTATCTGCTGCAGATGAGGATACAAAGTTTGATAATCAATATCATTCACCAAAGGTTGATGTTATAAGCCATGCATCTGGCTATGATATTCAATACAAGTGGGGATATTATGATGATGCAACCGATTCATTAGTTGACCCTGTTGGATATGAGAATACTGCTTGGTCAGCTATAAAGCCACAATTTATCGTTGTTGGTACATATTATGTTGGATATCAGGTCTCTATTGCTGGAGAAGATGGTAACGAAAGCTTAGAGGTCGGTCATGTAATAATTAGAATTAGACAAGCAGATGCATATTTGACAGTATCTAATTTAAATAGAACATATACAGGAACGACATTTGATACTTCCACGATTGGTATTAGTGGAGGCTTTAATGGTGATTTCAATTCAAGCGGAATTGAAACATCTGGTAATAGATATAAGCTATTAAGGTTTTACTTTAAGACTTCAGGTGCTCCGGATTCTGATTTTTCTGAAACATTACCAATCAATGCTGGTAGGTATGTTATAAAGATTACATCAGATTCAGATAATAATCCTAATTATTTACAAAACTATACAACATTAGATTCGATTCAAAATATGTTTGAATTTGAAATTACTCCAGCCGTTTTAAGACTTGATTATAATGTTGATTTAGAGGTAAAGGATGAAACAAATATTACATATGATAGTAATCCGGGTTCCTCTGATTTTAGAAGTATTGAAACAACTGCTCAGTTTAATCAAAACTTCTTCATCGGAAATAATACTGTAAATAATACAATTCAATTATCAGGCCTTTTAGGCGCTGATAGGTTCGAATATCATATTTATAGTGCTTCAGGACAAAAATTATCACGTATGACTTATCTTTACTCAAATGCTGTAGCTACAGGTAATGGAGTGGATAATTCATGGCTATTCTATAATAATGATTTGTTTGGAATGGAATGGAAAACAACAAATGGAACAAGTGATAATTCATATAATTATCGTATTATTCTTCAATTTAAGCTTCATGCTCATTATCCTGAGATGACAGTAAGAGAGATTCCAGATGTTATGGTTGATTATACTGGTAGTCCAATTAGTTTTGCAACGTCATTCAATAAGCAATATAGTACGAACGTTATTAATTATGTAGATGATCCTTCCTCACAATATTGTGTAATTCACTATGGTAAGAAGAATTCAACTAGTAATTTAGATTATACATTAGATGATTATGAGCAAACAGCTCCTGGTGTATATACGGTTTACTTTATGATATATGCCGATAATGCTCAAGATTCCTCAGGTAATTTAGTTCATTTTGAAAATTATTATGGAAGTGCTAAATTTACAATTAATCCTAAATCTCGTGTTGATGATGGCTTAACTGTTTCTTCAAATCTTCTCAATAAGATATATGATGGAATAGCATATGATGAAAACACTTGGAATTCAATAAAAAATAATAATGGTGTTCAATTTGGAGAAACTCTTCCAAATCAATGGTCAATTTCTTATTTCGTTGCCCAAGAACAAATACAAGGAAGCGGAGATTGGAAGATTTCTGGTAAAGAGCTTTCTAGTGTGACAAATGCCGGTGATTATATCTATCGTTTAAAGATTCCTGCACAAGGAAATTATGCAGAAACGGTTATTGAAAACCACTTTAAGATTGATAGAAGAAAGTATCATATAAGCTCTAATAATGGCTCACCATATCAGGTTATGTATTCTGGTGTATACTGGAATTATGATCTTGTAAGTGCTTTAAATGATGGCTCATCTGATTTCTCAGTTCAAAGACAAACGGGAAATGGTGATGAAGGATTGCTTGATGGTATTTATAATCATAAGTTAATTACTGCATTGCTGATAAGTAATAATTCAATTGTTGGTATCTATACTCAAGCCGGAACTGATAAGGGTATTATTAATATTCGTCCAGAATTCCATGTGATACGTGATGCAAATAATGTTGATGTAACAAATAATTATGATTTCATTTTTGACTTCGAGCTTGAAATCACAAGAGGTACAATTACATTAGGAACAAATATTCCTAGTGATGGAATATTTAACTATGATGAAAATAGTGGTGTTAGATTTGAAGCATGGATTGTAACACCTACTGGATATTCTAAGGGCTCTAATATTGAATATGCTGAATATGATTTTGCAACAGGAACATATGGTTCTTGGACAACATCAACTAATCTTAAGACTGAAGCAGGCACTTATCAGTATAAGGTAAGAGCGACTAAGGTAGCTAACTTTAATGATCTTCTTGATCAGGTATATACATTTGAAATTAAGAAGGTTAGAAATAGCTTAAGCATTGATTCGCTTGATAAGGAATATGATGGAAATCCTGTAAATCCAGTATTCCATACATATGATTTTAACGGTACTGTTTCAGCGGCTCTAAGTGCTGGAAAAGATGTTGAGGTTAAATATTACGAGAATAATAATGGTGTTAGAGGTGGAGAAATCTTAGGACCTACGCCTACAAATGCTGGTACATATTGGGTAACTATTAAATATGGTGATACAGCTAACTTTATGGGTATTCAAGAGGAAAAACAATTTACAATTACACCTCGTGAACTTGTTGTTTCAGGATATGATACTGATTTGACTTATAATGCAGAAGAACAAGCTCCTAACTTTACAATTCTTACGAATACTGGCAATAATAGTTTTAATTCTAATAATTATGAAATATTCTATTATAGCCAAAATGATTTGGTAAGTCCGCTATCATCTAAGACTAAAAATGTTGGCGATTACCGTTTAGTTATTAAACTAAAAGGAAGCGGAGCATCAAGTGCTGAAAATAATTATTCATTTGGTGAAGGAACTAAAGAATTCTACATTAACTATAGAATTAATAAATGTGTTGTTATATTTTCAGCTTCAATGAATTATAAATATGATGGAAATATTCCTGTAATTGGATTAAGCTATATTCAAACACTTGCATCTAACCCACTTCCAATAGGAGTTGTCCTTAACTCGGCAATTAAGGCTAAGAGTCCAGATGCTAAGCTATATGCAATTAATTGTTCTTATACAGATGTTGCATTTACTAATAATTTTGAATGGAATAATACTCCATCTTCTGTACCATTATTAGTAAAGAATAGTATTGCAGAAAATCTTGACAATTATGATATTAGACTTGATCTTAATTTAAATGTTGCATATGATACTGTGCCATATGTTGTTTCTAAATATGAAGGAATTTATGATGGTGATTATCATACAATAACATTTACATTTAGTGGTGATGATAATGCTGAAATAAGATATTCAGCAAAAGCTACTAATGATATTTCAAAATATTCTACAACTATTCCTAAATTTAAGAATTACACTTCAAATCCTATTCATATTTATGTTGCAGTAAAATCCACAACATATACAAATGGTGAATGGAAGTTCTTAGGTCTTGATCAAGCAGCATCTGATTATGATGAATTTACGGTTAAGATTGATAAGGCAGATACTAGAATTACTCCTCCAAGTATTGATTTAAATAAGATTTACGATGGAAAAGTAACTCCTAATCCAACAAATATTGATTATTTATCATATGGTGGAGATAACCTAGATAGCAAGCTTACTTATACATATTACGTAAAACAAGGTAATCAATATGCAGAATGTAATAGTGTTCTTCAAAATAGAACAAATGTTGGTGAGTACTATTTGATTATTTCTCTAGAATTTGATTCAGGAGATAATTACAATAATACGGCGACAGATCCAATTTATTTTGCAATTAAGCCTCGTGATTTAGTAATTAAGATTCCAAATAAGGTTAAAACTTATGATGGAAATGCTTGGAGTGCATTGCTTGCATCATCTGCTTCAGAACAAGGAAGACTTCTAGATGCAACATTTGAAAAGGTTCCTGGAATTGAGGAATCTGGTCTTGTAAATGGACAAGCTTTTAGAGGTACTATTTTAACAAAATCTGTAAATAGTGGTCATTATTATGGTGGTATTGTTGGTTCAACCTTAACTGATCTTGTTTGGAAGAGTGGATATGGTTTCTATGTAGAAGGAGATACTAATTCAATTATTCTTTCAAATAACTATAATATAAGTATTGAAACAACAATTACTATTGATAAGGCTGATTTAGATATTGAATTCTTTGATGTAACTCATATCTATACTGGCCAAGAATATTTCATAACTCATACTTGGTATAATTATCCTATTGTATCTGGAATTACACAAAGCGCTGATTATGATAATTATATTCAATATTCAAAGGATCCTCTAGGACATGGTGCTCCACCATCATCTTGGAGTAATGTTCCAATTGGATGTAGTTTTGGTAGTTTAACTATCTATATTAAGATTGAATTACCTAACTATAATATATTCCAGGATACTAGAACAATAACAATAACTTCTATTCCATCAAAGATTATTGTTACTGACTGGGGTTCATTTAAGGCAAATCCTGAGGATATGATATATAATGGTTCACAATATACATTTAATGATATTCAAATGACATCTAGTATTGCGGGAGATACTAGAGTGCCATACATAAGATATTATGAGCTATTAGATGATGGAGCAACTTACCAAGAATTATTAGATTCTAATGGTAAACCATATGCACCAGTTAATGCTGGTAAATATGCAATAACATTATGCTTAGATGCTGATACAAATAATGGCTATGATAAGTATGAATCATTGAAGCAGCCTTTTGAAATTAGAAAGAGATCAGCAAAGGTTTATTGGGCTTCAGAAAAGTGGATAAAGGATAGTGTAACAGGAATTGTAACTCATAGAAACAATTATACTGGTAGCGTAAATCTTCCACTTGGACGAGTATATGGAATTCTAAATGATGCACAAGGACATCTTGAAATAATTCCACTGGTTGTAACACCAGCACAAGGCTATAATTGTATTAATGTTGGTGTTCAAAAGGCAATTGCTCAAATTCAAGCAGGTATAGGCCCTGGAATTGTAAATGGATTATCGCAAGCTAATTATGATCAAAATTATGTTTTAATCAATAATGAATGCGATTTCGAGATTATTAAATCTACGGATATCGGTGGAGGATCAAATTCTAATCCAACCTTCCCAGATGGTGGAGATCATCCAAATAGTGGCGATGGTAATGATGATAATAATCCAACAAAGCCAGATAACAAAAATAATCCTGATAATCCAGATAACAATTCTAAATTTGAAGGAATTAGATTTGAGCTTAAGCAATATGATCCAACTGCTCAAACAGCTAATACACCATTTAAGTATAGTGTAAATTTAAAATTATACTTTACAGTAACTTACTTATATAGTGATTCTACAACTAAAGTATATTACTATGAGGTTGAACCAATTTCATTATCAACTGCGGCAAATACTAAGTTCGTGATTAAGACAATCTACGATAGTACTTGGCAGACATTTGATACTAATCCATCTTGTCAATTTGACTTTATTCTTAAAGAAATTGTAAAGACACCAGAATTTGAGGTCGATGCAGTCTTAAAGGATAATCAAAATTATGCATGGAATACAAATGGCGATACAGCTGATTGCAAAATTATGGTTCAGTTAGATCCTCTTGAAATAACAGATTATGTTAACGACATTAAGCTTACTAATCCGACATCTAGTAGCTTGTTGTTAGCTAAAAATGCTGACGGTTCTGCAGCAAAAACTGAATATGACCAGACAAGTGCTGATCAGAAAACAATTGTAACAATTAGGGGAGGATTAGTTGGCTCTCAAACTGATATAGTTCTTGACTATTCTTCTGGAGCATTTGATATATTCTATGGTAACAATATGAGACCTACAACATCAAATCCTACCGAGAATGCTTACTATGTTGTTAAGAGCAAGGCTTCATATCCTATTAGTTTTGAATTTGGTGATTACTCAACTTATAAATCTGTAATGGAATCAAATGCAAGTAATCCTGATTATATGAATCAAAATAAGATGCCTACTACAACACCTGCTTTCAACCCTGCATTCACATTTGAAATTAAAACCCCAGAACCTACATATTTACAGTTAACTAATTCATCTACAGTTAAGTTTGTAAGCTATGAACAAGACTTTAGTTTAAATACGTTAACTTATACATATGATGTTTCAAATGACGATAGATATACAGCCTTAGCTTCTAAGACTGTAGCAGAAAGAAAGAATTCAATTTATAAATTAAGCCATTTACCTCAAAGAAAGACTGTTTCTGATTTATTAACAAATAACTTTGTAAATAATTTAAAACACATTGTTGTTTGTGATTCCAATGGAAATGTAATATTTGATGGAGCAAATGGTACTGATTTATCAACCGCATCAACGGATTATATTGGAACTGGATCATATATTTCTTTATATGACAGCGATGATAGCGTATCAAGACTTTTAATTGATTGCGTAGAAATTGTTGTAGTTGGTGATTTGGATGGAAATGGAATAATAGAGACTGCTGATAAAACAATTGCTAAGGATTTTGCAAAGAAATTTACAAAATTAACAGAGTCAGAAATAAATGCGGTTAAATACATAGCAGGTTTGACTGGTACCAAAGCAAAGATTGAAACAGCAGATGCAACAAACATTGGTGCAAAATCTAAGGGTACACATGATCAACTACCTGATTATGAATATTATCTAGATAATATATTATATAATCAAAATTATTCTTTTTCGTCTTAATAATTTTTGGGTGACTGTTAATTACTAATGGTCACTCAAAAATAACATAAATTTTATTCATATTATGAAAGGAGTGAATATAATATGATAAAAAATATAAAGAAAAAAATTATATTATTCTTCTTGATTATTTTGTCTATATTTGGTTTAAATTCAATTATTAGTACATCAAAGATAGATAAAACGGTTAATGCTGCTGGATCAAATATTAATCAATGGGTAAGTATTGCTGGCACTAATGTGAAAATTAAAGTATGTTATACCGAAGATTTATTTGTGGCAGAAGATTACTCAAATTGTATAACATCTGTTCCTACATCCGGCGAATTTTATATGACTGCGTTTGTTGATATAGGTACTTCTTTATCTAGTCTGCAATTAGTGTGGGATTTGAATAGTACTGAAGTTGAATCTACTACGTCTATTTTGGGTATTGATGTTACCAATGATGGTGATGCGTTATGGGATAATACAACATTAGGTGATAAATCTGATAATGTAACTGGTAGTATTAGTAATCCAAGAAGAAAACCGTTTTCAAAATTACCAAGTTTACCTGGTAGAACAACTGGATCAAATTACATTGAAGGTAACGCTGAGAACTATTTATATACAACAGGAGTAACTGAACCTAATCCTACAATTTCCAATTCCGAATTATTCTATGGTCCTGGTCAAACAACTGGTGATATATCTAGCGGAATATATGCAATATTTAAAATAAGGATAAAGTTAAATTCGGGTGTTACTACTTTTAGCTCAACTTGTACAAGTATGCGTGTAGCAGAAACTACTGGTGGTACTGTATATGGTGATAGTCCTAGTGATTTTAATGCTTCTCTAGGTGGAGCTGCTTTAAGTGATAAGGTAGAGACAGCTGTTACAGCTACAAATGATTCTACAACTAAGAATGCAAGCTTAACAAAATCAAATACAACTGCAAACTTTAATTTTGATGCTACCGCAAGTACATCTACAACCTTTAAAGTTAAGGTAGATAATGGAAAAGGAAGTATTGATACAAGTACTATAAGTAGTAGTAGTAGTGGTATTACTCTCGACAGTCCTACACCAACATCTGATGGTTATTCATTCACATGTAGTAATACGCAAAGAGGTATTTTTTCAACTGTATCGTTTAAGGTTATTTCCGAATCGAAAAATAATTCAAAAATATATACAATAAATGTACAAAGAATGCCTATTATTACAGGAATGACATTTACAAGTAATGGTGGTTTTGCAAATCCTATTATTACTACAAGCTCATCAAGTTCAACAACTGGAGTTGTAAGTTCATTTAATGAATTACCTAAGGGTACATATTATGTTTGGGGGTCAGCTTCTTTACAATCATTTAACGTAAACTATACATGTGATGCAAAAAGCTCATCTTACAATATTAATAATGGTGGTAATCAAACTGGAAATACTTTCACAGTTAATGCTCAAAACTTTACAATTAGCTTAGGCTATGACGGTTCAAATAATGCTACTGAAGACTATGTATTTAACTATATGACGATTGCTGATAATGTTGGACTAAAGAATGTTACAGGTACTGTAGCAGGAAGTTCTACAACAGCAACAGTCACATCGACATCAGCTACAGAATATAAAGTTATATTCCCTTATAAAGATGCAAATGGATATGTAATTACTTCAGCAAACATTAATGCTACGCTTACTACACCTTCTTTAAGCTCAGTTGAATATAGTTTTAATCAATCAAACTGGACTTCTGGTAGTGTAGCACCAGTTAGCTTTGCTAGTGGAAATACAACAACTGTATATTTTAAAGTAAAAGATAATTCGACTAGTGCAACTAAGATTTACACGGTTAATGTAGAAAGAACTGTAAGAGATAATACAGATGCTTCTGTAACTGTTACAAATGGTACTTCACAAACTGGCACATTAAATAGTTCAACTTTATCTTTAAACTTTACTTTCCCTGCAACAGCTTCTTCAAGTACAACAATTAAAATTAAAGTTGATGCTGGCAATGGAGAAATTAGTAATTTATCCTCAAATGTAACTAATAATGGTGTAAATAATGGAGAATATACATTAGTTTTAAATTCTTCGGTAAGAGGTAAATATGATGTAGTAACCTTTGATGCAGTTGCTCAAAATGGAACAACAACAAAATCATATACTATTAATATTCAAAGATTACCTATTATTACAGATATTCAATTTACTAAGGTTGGTTCAACTGGAGTAAATCCAATTTTGACATTTGGTTCATCAAGTCAAACTGATTCTGTTGTAACCATCCCAAGTACAGGACTTCCTAAAGGAAATTATTATGTATGGATTCCAACTGGGGTAACAAAGTTTAATGTAAGCTTTACTGCAGATGCATTAAGCGCATTATTTAATGGAAGTACTTACAATGACCCTGTTTCTGTAGCATCTACAACAATAAATGCTAATACATTTACTATCAACTTAAATTCAAGTGATGCAAATAAAACAGAGGTATATACATTTACTGTAAAGACAATGGTTGATCACACTAGTTTAAAAACAGTATCTGGTCGTGTTACAAATGCTTCTAATATTGGTCAACTATCAGGAAATGCAAGTACTGGATTTAAGCTTACATTCCCATATAGTGATTCAAATGGTAAGGCTATTACAAGTGTTGACGTTACACCAACTGCTACAGACCCAACCTTAAGTACTGTTTATTATAGTACAGATGGTGGTGCAAACTGGACACAAGTGCCAACAGTTGGATATTTCCCTGTTTCAATTAATACTTCAACTAATAATGCTAGTGTTAAGATTAAAGTAGAAGATAATTCTTCTCATAATTCAAAGGAATATGATGTAACAATTGAAAGAACTGTAAGTCATGAGGTAGGCACTGTTGTTGCAATTAGCGGGGCAACTCCTTCAACTGCAACACTTTCTGCTACAACGACATCTACTAACTTTAGTCTTCCTGCAACTGCTTCTTCAAGTACAACAATTAATGTTACTGTTGATAGTGGAAAAGGAAAGATTGATTTATCAACCATAAGTGGTGCAACTTATAGTTCATTGTCAAATGGAACTTACTCTTTAATTCTTGATCCGACAAATCGAGGCTCATTCTCAACAGTTACATTTACTGTAATTGCACAGGATGGTTCTACAAGCCAAGCATATACTGTAAATGTTCAAAGAAAGCCTATTATTACCAATATAACATTTACCAAGGATGATGGTCTAGTTGACCCAATTATCACTAAGGGTAGTGCAAATTCAAGTTCAAACCCTGTTACTAATTTTGTTGATTTAGCAGAAGGAACTTATTATTTATGGGTATCACCAAATGTAGCTCATTATTTAGTTAATTATACAGCTGATTGCGTATCTTCAACATATAATGGTACAGCTTATGCTAATACAACCGTACAAATTGGTACAACTGATTTAATAATTGTATTACTTTCAAGTGATTCTAATGTAAAAGCTACTTACAAATTTGTGTATAAGACGATAACTGCTAATACGGGATTAAATGATCCTACAACATCTGTTACAGGTACATCAACAACAGGTACGTTAGATTCATCTACCTTAAACTCAGACAATGGTAAAGATTATGTGGTTAAAGTTCCGTATCTTGATAGCTTTGGAAATACTATTACATCTGTTTCAGTTAAAGCACCATTGACTACACCTAGTAGCTCAACCCTTGAATATTATGATGCTTCAACTGGTACATGGAATACAATTACAAGTTCAACAGGAACATCTGTTGCAATCGATGGTACAACAAATCAAGGAAGTATTAAATATAGAGTTACTGATAAGGTAACACATGATTTTGCTATTTATAATGTTACTGTTGAAAGAGAGGCTGCAGATACTGATAATTCAATCGCAAGTGTAACTGTTTATGATGTTACAAATAATAATGTAGTAAGAGCAGGTACTTGGACCGGTGATACATATACAATAAATAGTAACTTACCATATAATTCAGCTATATTACGTTTTGTAGTTACAGCTACAAGCCAACATGCTAAGCTAACAATTGAAACTCAAACATATGGTAATACAGCTTCTCATACTCATAATATTACTACAAAGAATCAAGCTGTTAAGGTTAAGATAACTGTAACTCCTCAATCTGGTCAAGCTGCAGAATACTACATTGAATATTATGTTGCAGATACAAGAAGTACTGATAGAACTTTAAATCAATTTGAGGTAAGTGATGGCTCAAATATACTTACACCTACATCTGGAATATTTACTCCAGGAACTGCGGCTCCATTAACACTTACTTATGATATTCCTTATAGTGTTAATTCACTAACTGTTACCGCAAATGCAACTGCACTTGGTGCAAAGGTATATGGTGCTAAATCAACAACCACATCAAAAATAGTTAATATTACGATGAGTACATTTACTACAAGTAGTCCATCAAAAACTTATAATTATTATGTTTACTCTGAGGATGAAAAGTGGTCTGATGCTTATACAATTGTAATTAACCGTTTACCTGCTAATGGTTCAGTTGGTCTTCAAAATTTAAAGGTTAATGGACAAGATGTATATGATACAAATGGTAATGCCTTTGCAAGTCAATTGTATACATCATCTCAAAATTTAGAGTATACATTAAATCTTGGTGCCGGAAGTAATTATGGTTCAACTGCTACCGTAACTGCAAATTTAATTTCAGGTATTGGTACTGCAAAATTAAATATTTCTCAAGATAATAAGCTATCATCTCAAAAGAAGGAAACAATCGTAGTAACTGCTACATCTGAAGATGGACTTGTTGTTGTAAAATATACAATTACTGTTTATACTGCAGATGAAGATAAGACAATTAGAGATTTCAGCTTACTTGATGCTGTTGCTTCAAATATTATAAATAATGTTGTTGGGTCTAATCCACAAGATTTAAAGGATGAAAATGGTAGTCAAGTATTTAACTATGCTAATGGTGATACCAATGTAGTTGCGACAATTAATTATGCAAATAGAGAAATTTTCTTCCAACTATTATTACAGTCATCAGCTGCTAGAATATATTATAAGTCTGGAAGCATTTGGAGACCAGTTACTACACAAGTTAATAATCAGCTTACATTAGTTGAAGGCTCAAATAAGTATTCATTCGGTATTGTAAGTGAGCTTGAGTATTTAAAGACTGGCGGACAAAATGTTGTTCCAACTGATGTTTATACATTTGATCTAACACTTAATACTGGAGATACTGAAAATCGTTTAGCAACATTTGCAGCTACTATTGGTGGAGTTCCAATTCCAGCTAAAGAAATATTATTTAGTCCTGATAGTGATAATATAATAATTCAAAATATTAGTAATTATACTCAAACTTCCATGATAATAACTGTCAATGTTACAAAAATGTCTGCTAAATCTAGTGTTTATTTTCCTGATGATTTATCAAAAGATAAACTAACATATACTCGCTCTCTTACATTAGCTAGTCAAAATACTGAAACATTTAGTATTATGTGTGCACCAGAGAAGGGAAGTAATAAGACTTATACTGTCAATGTGATAAAAGGAAGCGCGACATTAGATGCTAATAATGATATAGGAAATGTTAGTATTAGCGGTTCAAAGCATGGTCAATATTATAATCAAGTTCCAACTGCTACAAATCAAACCAATCCAGAAATTATTACATTAGATGTTGGCGATACAAAAACAACTATTAATGTTGCTTTACCAGCAGGTTCTAAAGCTAGTCCAAAATTAAATGTTAAATCACATACTGATTCATCATTCCAATCTGTATCTTTGACTAATGGAAGCTATAATCTTGATGTTTCAACAAGTACAACTCAAGCATTAGAATATTTACTTGAGGTTTATGCAACAGCTGAAAATCAAACTGATGGAACAAAGTATTATATTAAGGTCATTGTTCCAATAACCTCTGATAATTCTGGTCTTGATAATATTACTTCAACGGACCCAGATGTTGTAATTAGTGATATTCCGGGAACTGATAATAAGTTAATAGAAGCTAAACCTGGTACAACTGATGTTCCAATTAATGTAACACCAGCTGATCCAAATGCTACAGTAACTATTACAACTCCAAATGGTTCAAATTTAACGTTTACACCTAACGGAACTGATTCATCACAAGGAATTGTTTCTGGTTTGAAGCCTGGAAATAATGAAGTTACAATTACAATTACAGCTCCAAATGGTGATGATTCAACTTATACAACAAATATTTGGGTTGATGAAAATCCTGATTTAGATAATATTGAAGTTTATGATGCTACTGATACTTCAAAATCATATGGATTAGATCCAATATATCAACAATCAACATTTAATTATGTTGTAAATGTTCCTTATTCAGTAAATTCTACAATTTTAAAGTATGCAATTTCTAATACAATTGATACTTCTAAGTTAAATATTAGATACTATCTTGGTTCATCATCTATTTCTAATACATTTAATTCTGCATTAGAAGCAGTTATTAACACAACAAATGAGATAACTGTTAAATTGGTTGTTTCTCAAAATTATTCAAATGCAACACCTGCAAATCCTCTTGCAGCTGGTACAAGAACTTATACAATTGAGTTCAAAAAGGCTCTTCCTGGTACTGATCGTGATTTATTATCAATTAGTGCTAATGGAGATCCAGTTCCGGATAATGGTAATACACCATATGCTCCTGGTGAGTATGTGCTAGAATATGGTAGAAATCAGTCTTATGTTGATTTAACTAATATAACTTATAATGGTAAGTCAATTACTGTTACAAGTACTGATACAACATTAACTGCACTTACAAATGATAATAGTTCATATCGTGTAATGCTAAGTGCTGGTAAGGCTGTTACTGTAACCGTTATGGTAAATGCTGAAGATGCAACAGTAGCTCCAAATATTTACAAGTTTGTTTTAGTTGCTGCTAATAAGGATAAGGATGTTGCAAATCTAGAATTATTTGAAAATAATCAAACATATGTTGATATTAATAATAATTCATTAGTATTTAATGCAAATACTCCTCAATATCCATTCACAGCTAAAAATTCAACAAATGTATTAACATTAAGAATTACTAAGCCTCAATATTCAACTGTTGAAATTGGAGGCGTTGCTAAGAATGATTCTTATGGACAAACTACATATGATTATACAATTGACCTTTCTAACACTGTATCTCCTAATAAGTATACTGTTGATGTTAGATTGCTAAGTGAATATTATGTTGCTTATGGTCAAAATCAAGCAGATGCAAGTGATGCTTATAAGATTGAAATTGAGCGTCAAGCGCTAGATAATGATGCAACATTATCAAAGCTTGTTGTAACTATTGATGGTGTTGCTCAAACTATTTTTGCAACGAGAACACCTGAAGGAACATTTAATATTCCAAATGTTGGAAATGCTACTTCAATTAATGTAGAAGCAACTCCAACAAAGAGTACAACTAAGATTAATGGTTCATCTTCTAATCCATATACTAATTCATTTACTTTAGGTGGAAATACATCAAATGGATATAATTATCAAATTGTTCTAAGTTGTGTTGCTGAAGATGGTACACCTCAAAATTATGTATTAGAAATTTCACGTGGTCCTATTAATGCATCTGACGATAATGGAATTATTTTAATTGAGGTATTAGATTCAAATAATGCATATTATATTGCACAACAAGGAAATGCTGCAAATAATGTTCAACAATTTGATCAAACACAATTACCTTATACAATTACAATGCCATATGGTGCTAAATCATACACGATTAATGCACAAATTCTACAAGGCTCATATGCAAAGCTTTATATTACTGATGGTACTGGAAGCAATGATGTCCAAACCGCATCTCGTCAGTTCCAAATTGCATCAACTATGTATGGTACAACTATTACTCATAAGGTTTATGCTATAAGTGATAGTGGTATTAAAGGATTGGAATATACAATCACTATTAAGTTTGAAGAACCAAATGTTGATAATTCTTTAAAGAGTTTAACAGTTGATGGCGATGAGCAAATTACATCTACTACACCAAACAATCCGACATTTACGATTAGCAGACCTAATAGTGTTACAACTGTTGATATTGCTGCAATTGTAAGTGATCCAACTGCAACAATTGCATCTAATAGTCATTTAGGTCGTCTATCATTAGTAGAAGGTCAAAATGTATTTAATGTAACTGTAATTGCACAAAATGGAGATCAACAAACCTATACTATTATTGTAAATCGTGACTATTCAAATCCAACATTAATGGATTTAGGTGTAACTGGTGAGGCATTATTAGATTATGATACAAAGAAAGTAACTACATTTGAACCAAATACAACAAAGTATTTTGTAAGAGTTCCATATACAAAAGAGACTGCTGATATATATGCATATTCATCAAGTGTTAGCGATGTAATTTTAGGTACAGGAACAAAGAATCTTCTTGTAGGAGATAATAAGTTTACAGTTAAGATTACAAGTGTGCATGGTACTACAACCGAATATGAGCTTCATATTTATCGTCTTCCAGAAGAAACTATGAATGCTTCTCTTGATTGGCTAAAAGTATTCCAAGTTGGTGCTGATAAGAGCAATCTTATGGATGGTTCTGATCGACTTGAATTAAAGGATGAAAATGCTAAAAAGATTTCAGACGTATTTAATTCTGATAAGATTTACTATGGAGTTTATAATGTAAATGGTAAAGTTGGCTTATTAGATGTTAAGTATGACACTGTAGTTCATGGTAATGAATTTTATGATTCTCCAGTTGTTACTGTATTAGGTGCAGATAATCTTCATATCGGTAAGAATCAAGTAGTAATTCTTGTTACTGCACCAGATGGAATTCATCAAAAGGCATATGTTATTGAAGTAGAACGTGATGACATTGCTTATAAGGTTCTTGAAGATCAAATTGAATCTGATGGATATACTCTTGAAAAAGTAGTAGACAAGCTTGAATATAATATTAACATTGGTAAGAAGAAGACATCTGAAGTTGATTTCTTATCATATATTGAAGCTTTAAATGCTACAGGCGATAATGCTGAACAAGAACTAGAAATTACTTATAAAACAAACATTGAAAATAATCCTGATGATGTAATTATTGAAATTGCAACTAAAGATGGAATTACAAAACAAGTTATTTTCCATGTTGAATCTACAAGTAACCATAATAATGCAGACTTCTGGACATTCTTCCCACTTATTATCTTATTAATTATTGTCTTAATTATTTTGATTATGATTTTAATTTCTGTTAATAAGGATAAGTATGGAAAGATTACTAGAAAGGCTGACAAGAAGTCAGATAAGAAAGAAAAAGCAGCGAATAAATAAGTTAAAGGAGGATTACTATAATGTTAGATAAAGTGTTGTTTCAAATAGGAAGCTTCGAAGTAACAGTTTTAGTGGTCGTCCTTGTAGCCTTATTAATAGTCTTACTTGTTGCTGCAATGGCTTTTAGACAAAACTATATTATACAAGTAAGATTATCAAGGCTAATGGATGCTGAAAGTGCTAAGCATAACCACGAAGGTTTTGTTACATTATTGCGCAAACGCAAGAAAAAAATACTAAAGAACTCTCGTCAAGTTTCCCCAGCTATTGTTATCTTTTCGCTAGATAACCTTGGTGGGGTCTACGTGGGCTATAAAAATCAAAGACTTTTAATGCGTACAATTTCTGATGTATTTACAGAAGGTCTAAAAAAACAAGAATTTGTAACTCGTATTGACTTTTCTAAATTTGGTTTAATTGTAACTGATAGAAATCGAGAAGAGGTAAAGGAATTCATTTTAAAATGTATTGAACGTTTAAATGAAATAGAATTTCCTAATTATGGCTATTATACCTTTGATGTAACATGTGCTGTATATGAAGCGGTTCCTCTTGAAAATCCTAAGGATGAGGTTGCTCTTGCAATTCAAACACTTAAATATGCAGTTGTTAAGGATGGTAATATTTATTACTATTCGCAAGACGTTCTTGATAAGGTAAATAAGTTAGAAGAAATCAATGCTTCTAAAGAAAGTGCGATGGAAGAAGGATGTATTATTCCTTATGTTCAACCTAAGGTTGATTTTAAAACTGGTAAAGTTGTTGGTGGAGAAGTATTAGTTCGTTGGATTAATGATGATGGTTCAATCAAATATTTCCCTGATGAATTTGTTCCTTTGTTTGAATCAAATGGATATATTCGTCAAATTGATTTAAAAATGTTTGAAGCAGCATGTATAATTCTTCAAAATGCAAAAAACACCGGCCATGACATTGTCGTATCAACTAATTTTTCAAAACTCACATTAAATAGTTTAAGAAAAATAGATCAACTTCTTGAAATCACCACAAAGTATGGTGTTAATCCTTCAAGTATTGAAATTGAAATTACGGAAAGTGAATTTGTATCAACAAATCAAGCATTTACAGCTTCAATTTTAAGATTACGTCAAGCGGGCTTTAGAATTGCTATGGATGATTTTGGAAAAGATTATTCTTCATTATCATTACTTACAGAAAATCGTTTTGATACTATTAAGGTTGATAAATTCTTCTTTGAAAATAGCTTAGCTACAGACAAGGAGAAAAATATTGCCAAAAATATTATTAATCTATTATCATCAGTTGGTTGTAAGATTTGCCTTGAAGGAATTGAAACTTTAACATGTCTTGACTATCTTGCAACTGTTAATCGTCAGGTTTTATTACAAGGCTATTATTTCTCAAAGCCTATTCCTGAAGTTAAGTTCGAACAGTTCCTTGATACTATTTTCCCATTCAATTATCCAGTTGATAGTGATAAAATAAAGCCACAGGTTATTGTGCAAACGGTTGAAGTAGAAAAGAAGGGCGTAGATGCTACTGATACAGATACTAATAATCATACAACAATCAATGTCACTACAAATACCCAAAATGAAGCTCTAGATTCATTGAAAGCTCAAATGTCTGAAATGCAAAGGAAGTTTGAACAACAACTACAAGAACAGCGTGAGTTGACTCATAAACGAGATATAGAGCTTATGCAACAGCAGCTTGAATTTATTAAAAAGACACAAGAAATGCAAGCTAAGAATAAGCCTGTCGAGCTTGAAACTCAATTGATTGATAATCGTGAGGATGATAGAGTTAAACGACTTAAGGAACAACTTGATGAACTTGAGCGTGAACGCGAACGAGATCGTCGCGAAAGAGAACGTGAAAGAGATAGAGAGCGTGATTCTTATCGCGATAGAAGAGATTATGATGATTTACAACAACAAATACGTGATTTAAAAAATCAACAAAATAATAATGGTCCTATGGGATATCCATACCCATATCCTCCATATGCACCATATCCTTATCCATACCCATATCCTCAGCAGCAACAACCTCAACAAAATATAGATGTTGATGCTTTAATTGAGAAATTATCAAAGAAGCAAAAGGAACAGGTTGATAGTGCTATGGATGAAATGAAGGCTCAAAATCAATCACTTCAGGATCGTCTTGATGCTGAACGTAAAGAGCGTGAGGAACTTGAAGCTATGCTAAGAGATATCCAAACTAAGGGTGAAGAAGAGGAAGCTGATGAGGCTGAACAAGAGCGTGAGCAAGAAGAGGCTGATAAGGCTTTAACACTTGATGTTGATGCCCTTCCTGTTGATGATGATAACGATACAGATGAGGATGCTGATAACGATGCAGATGATGATACAAATTCTGAAAATGAAGAGCCAGTAGAAAAGTCTGAATTAACTCTTGAGCAAATCGAAGCCTTAGTTAAAAATTATCAGGATAGATTCCAAGAGGATTGGATGAGTCATGCTAAGGAAGAACTTCAAGGTGGATTTGATGAGCTTGTCAAAGGTTTAAGGTTCTATAAGCTTCAAAATGCTGAAAGAAAAACCTTTGTTGATAAGGTTAAAAAGCTTTCTCCTGAGGTTAAGCAAATATATAACATCGTAAAGAATGAATTTATGAAATATAATGGTGTAACTAATAAGCTTACAAATTCTTGTGATGTTTTATATAAGGGTCGAAATCAAATTGCAAAGATTAATTTTACTAAATCAAGGGTAAGATTATATCTTGGACTTGATCCTAATAATGCGGAATATGCCAAAATTCCACATAAGGATTTATCAAACAAGCGTGCTCATGCTAGAACGCCATTCTATATGCTACTTAAATCACCACTTTCAGTTAAACGAGCTAAAAAGCTTATTGCTGATTTAATGGTAATGCATAACTGTGAGGAAAATTTAAATTATAAACCTATAGATTATGCGACTAAGTATAAATTCTTTAAAAAGGATCAAAAAAAGTAATTTAAAATATGGTTGTGAAAACTGCTTTTAAAGTAGAATTTCACAACCTTTTTTATTTACAAAAATGCTTCATAGAAGAAAATGAAAAAAGTTATAATATACAAATTTTATTGAATTTTATCAAAAATTTAAAAATCAAGAGTTGGTGTTGATAAATGCCACTGCTTGAAATTCGTAATGAAGGATAAGGAAATAGCTGATGTACTGGCTTACTAGTTGAAGAAGTAAATAATATGTAATAAAGAATATAGAGGTATTTAATAATACTGTTTTAATTAAAGGATACCTCTTTTTTTGCTCATAAGCATTAAAATGCCGAAATTTGCTAATATTTTTATTTAGTGTTATAATGTGTAATAGGATATTGATAATTTTAGCAAAAAAGAGGCGATGTTACGTGAATAAGAAATTTTTATATATATCAGCTAGTGTTTTAGTAGCTACTGCTGCTTTCCTTGCTGTTTTTTTACCAATAAAATTCAATAAAGCAAAAGATAATAATAAAATTACATCAGGAAGTTTGGTTAATGCAAATGGTGCTAAATTGAGCTGGGATGAACTTTTAAATGAAAAGTCTGATACTGATAGTGATAAAAATAAAATAGTTGTTGAAGAGGATGTTATTACTTATGTTGATTCAGCCTTAGATGGTGAATTGACTCTTCCTACCTCCATTGTAGGAATCGGCGCAAACGCCTTTAAATATTCTAAACTTCAAGCAGTTAATTTTAATGAGGGCTTGGTAACAATTGGTGTTGATGCTTTTTTAGAATCATCTTTAATAAAGCTTTCTTTACCAAGCACGGTAACAACCATTGAAAAGGATGCTTTTTGGAATTGTACAAGCTTAACTAATATTACATTAAATGATGGTCTTCAGGTTATAGGATATAACGCTTTTTATAATTGTCAATTTACCTCTTTACTAATTCCATCATCTGTAACGACTATCGAAGAAGGCGCATTTATTAATTGTAATAAAATCATAGGAACGGTTACGCTTCCTCAAAATATTACTGTAATAAAAAATAGTACATTTAAAGGCTGTAGCAGTGTAAAAGAGTTTGTATTAGGAAATGTTGAAAATATTGAATTTCAAGCATTTTTAGAATGTACATCATTAGAAAAAATTAATTTGCCTAGCACATTAACAAGTATTCAAGATGATGCATTTAGAGATTGTACTAAGCTTAGTACGCTTGCATTTCCAATTGCACTTCAAAGTATTGGCTCACACACCTTTGATGGTTGTAGATCATTAGAAACGGTAACCTTAAATCAAAATATTGCAAAACTAGGAGTTGCCACATTTAGTAATTGCATTAGCTTAAATTCAATTAATATACCACAAGCAATCAATTCAATCCCTGATTCATGCTTTTATGGATGCAGTTCATTAACAAGTATTGATTTAAGTAGTGTAGAAATAATTGGTTATAACGCATTTTTTGGCTGTAAGAACGTAACATTTGTATTAGATGATAATGAGAATGTTCATTATGTTGCATCAAAGGATAAGGTTTTTTCTTCGTTAGAACAAATATCAAACGATAAATTTAAAGAATATGCTTTAAAAAATTATTATATAAAAAAAGTAGAGGGTAAAATCAATGAAAATAATTAAGAAACTTATTTCCTTTACAACAGTAATTTTTAGCTTATTTTTTATCATTAGTTGCTCTAAAACAGCTTCAACAACATCTAGCATCGAATTGTTAAATATCGAAGCTTCAGGCATTAATAATGAAACAGTTTATCAAGGCTTTAGCTATTCTAAGTCTTCATCTGTAATAATTACAGCCACTTTTAGCGATGGAACTGAAAAAAATGTAACAAATGATGCTAAATTTGGTAAAATTTCAACCTCAAAAGTAGGACCTGTTGAACAAAATGTAAACTATACATTTAATGGCAAAACAGTTTCTACAACATATGAGGTTTTAGTTTTAGATTACAGCTCACAACGAATTAATCTTGATACAGCTAATGTAAAAACAATTTATAATTTAAATGAAAAATTAACTCTTAATAATTTACGTGTTACAGCATTTTATCCTAATGGTGCTCAAATCAAAGTATCACAATATGATGTAGAATTAACGGATATTTATAATGTTAAATGCGATATTAATAAGACGTTTATTCATGATGGTGTTTATGATGTTAAAATTTCATATCAAAATTGTAATTCAAGTTTTTCGATTATGGTATATAATGATGAAATGACATCATTTCATTATAAGGTAAGTAATTCTCTTGATTATGAAAAAAATCAAAATGTTAATTTTTTAAATGGAAAAGATTTATTTAAGTCTTTATATGCTAATGTTTATATGAAGGGTGAGAATTGCACATATGATTATAATGCTTTGACATATAATGAAATGAATTATGAAGCATCTCTTAAAATTAAATCTTCTATCTCAAATGAAAAAACAGATGGATTAACTATTGCTGTTACAAGACCAGTTAAAGTTGTAATGCTTATAAGACTTGATGCAAATACATTATCTATTCGTGACAGTAGTGAAATGGTAATAAAAAGATATGGTATTACTTCAGGTGTTGGCTATGTAAGCTTTGAACTTGAAGCTGGTACTTATACTATTTCATCTGTTGATAGTTATGCCTATATTTATGATTTATACTTTGTGTATGATTCGGATTTAAATTTAAAAAAATATGATACGATTGAAATTGATAAATCATCTTTAAAGGATGAGTATCATTATAATGATTCATTTGATGTTAATAACTTTAAGGTTAATGGCATTATTGGCTCTTCTAAGGAAGTTCTTGATGTAAATAATTATAGAATTCAATTATATTATAAAGGAAATGAAGTTTCAAACTTTAGTTTTGAGGGTGAATATCAAATAAAATTATCATATATAGGTAACGATTTATGCGATGAACCAGTTAAAAGATATTCTATTAATTTTAACTTTACAGATATGGATAAATTATATTTAAGCAAAATTGTTGTTAATGGGGTTTTAGTTGATATTTCTAAAAATCAATTTAGTTATTATATTATTGTTGATAAAGATATAACTGAAGTTTCATTGGAACTTGAAAGTGTTGGAGACGGTATTATTACGGTTAATGGAATTGAATATACGAAAGGTATGAAAGTTTCAATAGGTAAAGAAAGTATAAAAATTAACGTAACGGATGGCTCTCGAACAACCGGATATGAATTAATAATTAGGGAATGACTTGGAGATGTTTGAATGAAAAAAATTGTCAATTGGTTTTTGTTTGTTGTAATTTTAGTTTGCATGTTAGTTGCATTTGGATTGATTATTTTCTACAATAATAAAAATTATAAAACAAAAATCACTGAGGTTTTAATGCATGATATTGTAATAGTTGATATTAATGCCATGTTGTAAGCCTAACTTTAAATAAGAATGAAGTATTGTTCTTTTGGAAAGATGAAATTATATGTATTTAGTAGAAATATCAACTATGTGCTTGCATTAAATGGATAATATAGCAAGTTAGCAATAACAATTTTTCAATATTTGAAAAAAATAAAATGAGAGGAGGATGTTGAGTTTTGTTATCTACTCGACAAATTATATATGAGATATGGATTTTTTCCTAAAACGATTTGGAAGCTATTTAATGGAAGTTTTAAAAGACAGCTTAAGAAAGAATTACATGAACCTAAAGTAGGTACTGTAATGAAGAATGCCAAAAAACGCTATAAGGAAATTGTTGAATCAATTCAAGAGTTTGATAAAGGAGATAGATTCCTGTTTAATATTTTAAGCTGTGCTATGCTTTCTTCAGTTTTATTATCAGTAACAAATCATTATACAGTATCAGAAATTACAAGTTATTATAGTAAAGCTATGAATACAAAGATGTTAAGGAAAACAGTAAAGAAGAGTACTGCCTATACAGCAAAAGGCAGGGAGATATTAAAAAATCAGGCTAAAAATAGTGAACTTCAGTCTAATCCTTATTCTTGGGTATTTGAAATTCAAGATGGTGAAAATCTAAATGAATATACAGCAACCTTTAAAACATGTGGCATTTGTCATTTGATGAAGGAACTTAATCTTGAAGAATATATTCCTGCCATGTGCGCTTTTGATTATGATATGGCTAAATTAAATAATACCGAATTTTCAAGACAATATACACTTGCATCGGGTGGTCCTTATTGTGATTGTCATTATAAGTATAATGGCAAAATAAAAAAATAACAAAAATAAAGGCCGAATGAAAAAAGGAAATAACAAAATAAAAAAGGTAATGAATTTAATGAAATTATTAGTGATTTTACTTTAAGTTGATTGCTTTCTTTTTAATATTTAAAATATAATATACAAATTTTTTATTTCAAAAATTGACAATTTTACCAAGAAAAAGTATAATAATTTATGCAAAGCAGTAGCAATACTGTGACGCAAAGCTATAGGGTCTTTCTAAGATAGCCAGTTGCACAAGCAAGGCTATCTTTTTTCATTTATATATGCTAAAATTGTTGTGGAGGTTTTACTATGCGTGTAAGAGATACAAAAATATATATATTATTGACAGCATTAGTGTTCTTAATGGTAGTAACATTTAATATTTTTTACATTTCAAGTTTTACCACCCGAGCAAAAGAATTAACTTATAGTGATGCTATTAATGAAACTAAAAGTAACTTGATAAGTGTTTCTGAAAGAATAATTTATTATGAGCATGAATTTGAAACTAGTAATTATACTAATGTTGAATTAATCGAAAATCCTAAGGATAATTATATGGGATTATTTGATTATTCTAATTATGGTAATGTAGCTACAGCTTTGTTAAACTCGCAGGATATAGAGACAATTAATGCAGTTAATAAATACTATTTGTATATTGTTATAGATGACAGGCTAGGAAGATTAGATTTAGAACGTATTTTTGAGCCGGTTTCAAAACAAGGCTTTTATCTATTTAAAGGCTTAAACGGAGAGTATGTATATAGTGATTTAAGCTATGATCATTTTTTTACATATGTAGCTCCTGATGATTCAGACACCTTTACAAATATGAAAAACAAAATAGAAAATAAAGAAAATTTTGCCAATTTTGTTCGAATTGATGATGAAACTAAAATTGCATCTGGTATTAGTTTTGGAAAGGATTTTTATTTTTGTCAGTTTTTTGATTTGAATGAATATAAAACAAAAACTAAAGGTGTTGTAGTAATGGGCTTTATTTTGTCAGGTGTTATGGCATTAGGAATGGCAAGTATTATTTTGGTGTCAATTTATGCATTGCACAAGCAAAACAAGCTTATATCAATTTCAAGACGTGCTGCAAGACGCAGTGATGCTATTATTATTCGTGCGACAAGAAGTGGTCGTATTTTTGAAATAAATCATAACATTCCAGATTTAAATGGTAAAACATATAAAAATATTTTTGATTTCAAAACTGAAAATGATGAAAAATTTAAAGAATTAATAAAAAAACAAGATAATATCATGGCTTGTTTTGACGGAAAAGAAACTAAAAGATATATTGATTTTACAATATTTAAGTATAATTATACTTATTACCTTGTTGGTCGTGATATAACCGATGCGTATTTAAATAATGAAAGATTAAAGGAGTTAACAAGTAAAAATGCTATAACAGGTTTACCTAATTATTTCTCCCTTGTGGCAAATTATACTAAAATTAAACAGGAAAGTTTAAATAGAGTAATTACATTTTTATTAATTGATTTAGTTGAACATGAAGAAATAAGTAGTGTATTTGGAACCCCGACATATAATGCAATTCTTGATGAGGTAGCTAGTCGTATTCAAAAAACAATCGGGCAAAACAATCTATATCAAATTGAGAATAATTTGTTTCTTTGCACGCTTAATGCTAATATGAAGGAAGAAAATGGAAAGATGATTGAGGATTTAATTAATAATCTTCATCAAACAATTGAAATAAAAAATAATACATTGTATGTTAAATATAAATTTTCTTCTTATGATGTCATAAATGTATCTAAAACAAATATTTCTCTTGACGATATTATTGATTCATTAAAGGTAACTCTTGATGTAGCCTTAAAATCAATTAATCGTGATTATATTAAATATGATGCTACAATTCAAAATATGATTAATCATCGTAAGCAAATGCAAGAGGATTTAGTTAAGGCCTTAGAAAATAATGAATTTATGATGTATTTCCAGCCTCAATATGATGTTCTTGAAAATCGTATTGCTGGCTTTGAGTCATTGATACGTTGGAATAATCCTAAATATATTAATATCTCTCCTCAAGAGTATATTGAACTTGCTGAGAAGAATGGTTTAATTATTGAAATAGGTAACTTTATTGTAAAAGATGTATTTAAAAATGCTAAATTATTTGAACCATATGGAATTGCTATATCTATAAATGTTTCCCCAGCTCAGCTTTTCCAGGCCGGATTTGTTGGATTTTTATTAGAGGAATTTGAAAAGAATAAGCTAAAACCGGGCTCAATTGCTGTTGAAATTACAGAAACATTCTTAATGGAAAACTTTAGTGTTGTTATTGAAAAACTTAACATTTTACGAAATCACGGCTTTAGAATTCATCTTGATGACTTTGGTACGGGGTATTCATCCTTGCAGTATCTTAAGGAGCTTCCAATTGATACGATAAAAACAGATAAGGAATTTATTAAAAATCTTGAGAATGATAAGACTTCACAACTTATTATTAAAGGAATTATTGGAATGGCTAAGTCAATTAATTTATCTGTAATATCGGAAGGCGTTGAAACAAAGGGGCAAGCTGAAATTTTAAAGCGAGCAGGGACTAATTATTTCCAAGGATGGTTAATCTCTAAGGCTGTCCCACTTGATAAAGCTCTTGATATGGCTAAAAATGGTGTAGATATTAATATGAAAGGTAAGTGATATAATGCTTGCGACAAATGCGTTTAATATTGTAATTACAATTACCGTAATTCTTATTATTGGTAGTTTGATTTATTTATTAATAAGATTAATGCTTCATAATGAGGCGAGATATCGAGAAGATAAAAATATTCTTACGGCTGATATGATTCCTAATTCCAAGATGAAAGGAATAGTTGATAATTATATTGCTCGTGTTGGTAAATTTGGTTCTTTTTATGTTATGCAAATTGATATTGATAACTTTAAAGGGTTAAATGAATTATATGGTCCTTCAAGATGTGACCAGGTTTTGCAGGAGCTTTCATACCGCATTACTAGTGGGGTTGAGCATTCGGTTGTCTCTCGTCTTAATGATGATAAAATATTTGTTCTTGTTAAGGATGATGTTAATTATGCGACCGTTGAGGAAGATGTATCTAATTTAATTGTGAAGTTAAAACAGACATACGAAAATGGCCATCAAACACCAGTTAATTTAACTGTGTCTGTTTCAATTGCATTATATCCTACTTGTGGAACAACCTATAAGGCCCTTTTAAGATCACTTGAATTAACTAATTACGTTGTTAAACGTAATGGTGGAGATAATTACATGATTTACTCATCTGATATTGATAGTAAAGAAACTTCGAATATGGATTATTTCAATGAAATTAGAACGGCAATTGATGATGGACAATTTTGTCTTTATTATCAACCAATTATTGATATAAGACAAAAAAAGCTTTTAGGTTTTGAAACCTTTTTAAGATGGAATCATCCAACCCAGGGTGTATTAACACCAGATAAATTTATTAAGATGCTTGAAACTAGTGGAGATATTAATTATATCTCTAAATGGGGTGTAGAGCAAATCGTAACTAAAATGGGTGAAATCCAATCTCACATTGGCGCCAATGATTTGATATACACGAATAATATTTCAACTAAACAGCTTATGTCAGATACTTTAGTAGAGGAACTAAAAAAGCTACTTCATAATACTAAGGCAAATCCTCATAAAATAGTTTTGGAAATTGAAGATTATATGATGTATGATAAAATGGATCAAGTAAAGCTTAACTTATTAAGACTTAGAGATTTGGGCTTTAGAATTAGTGTTGATGGTCTTAAGCTTGATTATGCAGCCTTATCTCAAATTGAAAAGGAACCAATTGATATTATTAAACTAGATAGATCATTCCTTAAGGATATTAATAATAATAAAATGAAGGAAAAATTTGTTGAGATGCTTGTAGATTCAGCTGAACACATGCATCGTATGGTAATAGCAGAAGGTGTTGAGGTATATGATCATATTTTATATCTTGAAAAAAATAATATTCAATATGGTCAAGGTTATTATTTCTCAAAGCCTTTTGAAGATAAATTTGTTTATGAGTTCATTGTTAACAAGGATTTTGAAGATAAATTAGATTTAAAGCATGCTAATTTGGTAGCTAACAATTTGAGTGAAGCTAAAGAAGTAGAGACTTTGCAAGAAAAAGCCAATACCCAAAAGCAAGTCGATGATGAAGGCTCATCAGATAATATAACAATGTAATTAATAAAACCTCTAGTATTTTTGCTAGAGGTTTTATTATGTGGATTAAGTTAAATCATCGTAAGAAAAAATAAAAAGATTTTAAGCTTATTTTTTAACTCTATTTAGGTAAAA
>ULWY01061781.1_pt1 | contig 82961 bp, 56 predicted proteins | sample 1960761 | NCBI WGS metagenome assembly ULWY01 (sample SAMEA4835824, study PRJEB28245) | human gut metagenome | biome: gut microbiome; material: fecal sample | place: Denmark | collected 2008 | reverse complement strand
GGAGTTCAGCGTGAAGGGTTATCAGATTCCGTCGTGGGGATACGACTCGACGGGTATGACCGACCAGCTGCCGGTGAAATGGGCGGAGCGCAGCACCACCGAGACCGACCTGACGCTCATACCCATGGGCGCCGCCCGACTGCGCATATCGGCTTTCCCGAAGGTGGTGAGCGCCGAATAAGACTGCAACAGCATCCTAAGCAATAAACATACGCCACTACACGGCGACGGCATCCGCCGGATTGCGTCACACGAAACGCTCCGGCACTTGCCGTCGCCGTCTTTATCATGGTCCACAGGATAGATATTCCGTAAGAATAAAGAGGCCCATCCTTGCGCAGTGGAACATTAAAATTCATAGTCTTTGACAGGTTTTATGCGGTTTGATAATAATCCGGCGGAAATCAGATTCGCTAAAGAACTGACATATAATGTCGGAAAACCGTATATCAGCACGGAATGATAAAAACCGCGGCGGCGCAGGGTTCACGGAATGATGGACACGCGTCGTCACAATCAATCAACCACCCTCACACAATCCGGGCAGTCCATTCGCGCAACAATAAATCAGCATCGCCACGACCGGTTTTTCTTCACCGCACGTAGGGCGCATACTTCCCGCGCCGTTTATCCGGCTTAATACCGATGTTTCTAACGGAAACCCGCATAACATACTTACGATTTTTCTTGACAAAATTTTGACAAAATATTTTCTCGAAAGAGATGTAAAGGAATGTTAAATACGGCATTATGAAACCCGTTTTGCTCTTTATCATCCTTTAATATACCCCATATCATAGTTCGAAAAGATACATTCCGCTTTCCGATATTGCCCATTTCGTGATGCAATAAAGCCCATTTCAGGGTGCGAAATGGTGCTTTTCAGCCTCCGAAATAGGCCATTTCGCAAGCCGAAACGGTGCTTTTTGCAAAGCGGAGAAATGCCCCTTAAACATAAATAATTGATATTCAGTATATTATAAAAATCTCTCATTTTTCGCATATTTGCGCCCGATGAAGAGTCTGTCCGCAAATACGCGCTTATTTTTCGGGGTATATCGGGAAACTGAGAGGGAAAAATCGAAATCAGGTTATAAATTGAAAGTGGCCTATATCAGTTTATTTTCATCATCAGAAAACGACTCCCGTTCGTGATTAAAACCATATTTTTCTCATTTAAACCGCGCTCCTCTTAATTTCACTGAACCTATATTAAATAATCTATAATACACAATAACACGCGCACCGATACGTTAAACCCTTACCGTCATGCGGTGTCAAACTGAATATAAACACTTAAAATATAACGGCTTATGAAAACCTTGCTCATCAACACAGCCCTTATGCTGGCAATGTTTGCAACACCCGCCGCGGCAACGACAGGCATGCGTCACGCCACCGTGGAGCAGACCGTCTGCACGTCGCCCGACCACAACAGTCAGAAAGGCAACAGGTGGCACAACAAGAGAAAGCGCTACTTCGTCATCAACAACAAGGTTTATTACAACGGTGAGGTCGTAAGCGGAGCGACGGCATCGGGTTTCAAGATACTCGGCGACGGTTATGCGGCCGACGATTTCCGCGTTTATTACGAGGGCGAGAAACTTGAAGGAGCAACGGCGTCGAGCTTCAAAACACTCAAAGACGGTTATGCCGCCGACGACTTCCGCGTATATTACAGGGGCGAGAAGCTTGAAGGAGCAACGGCATCGAGCTTCAAAACGCTCAAAGACGGTTATGCCGCCGACGACTTCCGCATATATTACAGGGGCGAAAAGATTGAAGGGGCTACGGCGTCGAGCTTCAAAACACTCAAAGACGGTTATGCCGCCGACGACTTCCGCGTATATTACAGAGGGCGGAAGATTGAAGGTGTGTTTGCGTCGGGCTTCGAAGTGCTGAAAGACGGCTACGCCCGCGACAATTTCAATGTTTATTACAGGGGCCGCAAAGTGGAATAAACACGCCGCACTTTGCGGGCTTCGGCCGCCACATATTAAAAAAATGACCAAATTGTTCACTGTTTAGAAAAGTTTGAACTATATTTGCAGAGTATAAAAAAATAGGACAGACGACAGAGAGTGTTTCTGTTCCGGATCATCACGTATGGTCACTTTAAGAAAGTATTCTTTTTATATTCAATAAAAATGAGCTTAACAAGCATAGCAGGAAAGCTTTTTCTGGCAAGACAGAAAAAACTTGAACAGCACATAAACGGGGCGGAGACGTTGCAGCACAACGTACTCAACCATCTTATAGAAAAAGGCAGATACACCGAATACGGCCGCAAACATCTCTTCAGCAGCATAAAGAATTATGACGACTTCACGCGCAATGTGCCCGTGAACACGTACGAAGAACTCAAAGCCGACATCGACCGTATGCGTCACGGTGAGCCTGACGTGCTGTGGCCGGGAACGGTAAAGTGGTTTGCAAAATCATCAGGTACGACCAACGACAAGAGCAAATTCATACCCATATCGCCCGAAGGACTTCATCACATTCATTATCAGGGAGGTGCGGACGTCGTGGCTTTCTATCTGCGCAACAACCCCGACAGCCGGCTGTTCGACGGCAAAAGCCTCATACTCGGCGGCAGCCACTCGTCCAACTACAATCTGCAGAACAGCCTTGTGGGCGACCTCAGTGCAATACTTATAGAAAACATCAACCCTATTGTGAACCTCGTGAGGGTGCCGAAGAAGAAAACGGCGCTGCTCAGCGACTTCGAGGTGAAGCGCGAACGCATAGCCGCGGAGACGATGCACGCCAATGTTACCAACATATCGGGAGTGCCGTCGTGGATGCTCAGCGTGCTGGTGAAGGTGCTGGAGATGTCGGGCAAGAAAACGATAGACGAGGTATGGCCCAACCTTGAGGTGTTCTTCCACGGAGGAATAGCATTCACGCCGTACCGCAGCCAGTACGAGAAGATCATCACTTCGCCGCGAATGAAATACATGGAGACCTACAACGCCAGCGAGGGATTCTTCGGCATACAGGACGATCCTACGGACAAGTCGATGCTGCTCATGTCCGACTACGACGTGTTCTACGAGTTCCTGCCTATGGACGAGTTCGAAAGCGACCATCCGTCAATAGTCCCGCTGTGGGGCGTCGAGACGGGACGCAACTACGCGATGCTCATCACCACATCGTGCGGACTGTGGCGCTACATGATAGGCGACACCGTTAAGTTCACGTCGCGCAATCCTTATAAGTTTGTCATCACCGGAAGAACAAAATACTTCATCAACGCTTTCGGCGAGGAACTCATACAGGACAACGCTGAGAAGGGACTGGCTTACGCCTGCGAGAAGACGGGAGCGGAGGTGAGCGAATACACTGCCGCACCGCTGTTCATGGACCAGAAAGCGAAGTGTCGCCACCAATGGGTGATAGAGTTCGCCAAAGATCCCGACAGCATAGAGCACTTCGCGTCGGTGCTCGACAAGCGTCTGCAGGAGCTGAACAGCGACTATGAGGCAAAGCGCTACCACGACATAACCATGCAACACCTCGAGGTGATAAAGGCGCGTCCGGGACTTTTCAACGACTGGATGAAGTCGCGCAACAAGCTCGGAGGCCAGAACAAGGTGCCGCGACTGTCGAACAACCGCGACAACATAAACAGCCTGCTCGAGATGAACGGCAGCACCACAGAGAAATAATATAAGTATATATAACGTCTTATATTCATATACATGACGTCATACCCGTCTGCGTAAAAACAATAAGGAATGAACAGACCCGACAAGACAAACTGTACACTCATGGCGCGTCTCATGCGCAAGGCCCTGTTTCCGCTGTGCATAGTGATAACGGCGGCAATAGCGTCGTGCGCTAAAATGGGTCAGCCCGACGGAGGATGGTATGACGAGACACAGCCGAGCGTGATAGGAGCGTCGCCTGCCGACGGAGCCACAAACGTGAAGGCACACAAGATAAGCATACTCTTCGACGAGTTCGTGAAGATAGACAACGCTACGGAGAAGGTGGTGGTGTCGCCTCCGCAGAAGGAAATGCCCGAAATAAAGAGCGCGGGAAAGAAGATTGAGGTGGAACTGAAAGACTCGCTCAAGCCCAACACCACATACACGATAGACTTCAGCGACGCCATATCGGACAACAACGAGGGCAACCCGCTCGGCAACTATGCCTATACTTTCTCTACGGGCGACCGCATCGACACTCTTCAGATATCGGGACACGTGCTCGAGTCGGAGAACCTGGAGCCTATAAAAGGCATACTCGTGGGACTGTACAGCGACAAGAGCGACTCGGCATTCATCTCTTCGCCCATGATAAGAATAGCGCGCACCGACAGCCGCGGACAGTTTGTCATCAAGGGTGTGGCGCCGGGAAGCTACCGCATATATGCCTTGCAGGACATGGACGGCGACTATAAGTTCAGTCAGAAGAGCGAGAAGATAGCCTTCACCACCGACACCATCGTCCCGACCACCATTGAGGCCACCCGACAGGACACCGTGTGGCTCGACTCTCTGCGCATAAAAAGCATATCAAGGGTGGGATACACGCGGTTCATGCCTGACAACATAGTGCTCAAGGCATTCACCGAACCGCTCACAGACAGGTATCTCATAAAGAGCGAACGGCAGGAGGCTGACCACTTCACGTATTATTTCAGCTACGGAAGCGACCGGCTGCCGGAGATAAAGGGACTGGACTTCGACTCCGACAACGCCTTCATCATAGAACATTCGGAGAAACGCGACACGGTGACATACTGGCTCAGGGACACCACTCTGGTGAACCGCGACACGCTCAACGTGCAGCTCAGATACATGGCCACCGACACATTGGGACAGCTACAACTGCAGACCGACACGCTGCAGATGCTATCAAAAAAGACCTACGAGAAGCGTCTGAAGGACCAGAAAAAGTCGTTCGAGGAATGGAAAAAGCAGCAGGAACGCAAGAAGAAGCGCGGCGAGCCTTACGACAGCATCATGCCGCCCGTGCCGCTCGACTACAACGTGAACGTGCCTCAGAAGCTCGATCCTGACAAGAACATACGGTTTGAGTTCAAGACGCCTATCGCCGACATCGACATAGGCAAGATACACCTGTACTCCAAGCGCGACTCACTGTGGTATAATGCGCCGTTCGAGCTGCTCGCCGACCGCAAGGACACGCTCAGCACCAACGACTCCACATACAGCGCGACGCCCGAACTGTATCTGCGCAAGTATGTTCTCATGGGCGAATGGAGGCCCGACACCGAATACAGTCTGGAAATAGACTCGGCGGCTTTCACCGACATATACGGCAAAGCCACCAAAAAGCTGAAGCAGGGCTTCAAGGTCAGCGCCCTCAGCGACTACAGTACACTGCTTCTTTCCATCAACGGCATGAACGGACAACCGCTCGTAGTGCAGCTGCTCAACAGCTCTGACAAACCCATAAAGGAGGTGAAGACAAGCGGATCTACAGCCGAATTCTTCTACATAAAGCCCGGACAATACTATGTCCGACTGTTTGTCGATTCCAACAACAACGGCATCTGGGACACCGGCGACTATGCGTCGGGACGCCAGGCGGAGGAGGTGTTCTACTATCCTGAGGCAATAGAGTGCCGCGAGAAATGGGATATAAGGAAGTCGTGGAGCCCGAGAAGCATGGATATGACCCACCAGAAGCCTACGCAGATAACCAAGCAGAAGGCCGAGAAGGCAAAAGAGGTGAAGCAGCGCAACATCGAACGTGCACGGAAACTCGGCATAGAGTATCTGCCGGAGATGCAACAGCAGATGAAGAAGAAACTTAAACGTGAGGAAAAATAAGCTAAAACGTGAGGGGAAACATACATAACCTCACGCCGATGACATATCACCAGAAAAACGTAAGACTATGAACATTAAGAAACACTCCTTAGCAATCGCGCTGATGCTGCTCGTATCAATGGCGGCATCAGCACAGTGCACCTACAAGAACACAGCGTTTAAGTCGGGTGAGTTCCTCTCCTACAACCTTTACTACAACTGGAAATTCATCTGGGTAAAAGCCGGAAACGCAAGTATGTCAACCGTAGAAAGCCGTTACAAAGGCCGCAAGGCATACAGGGCTTCGCTCACCACACGAGGCAACAACACCGTGGATGAGATGTTCGTTCTGCGCGACACACTGCTCTGCTACAGCAGCCTTGCCATGGAACCGCTATACTACCGCAAGGGAGCGCGCGAAGGATCGCGATACACTGTTGACGAGGTATTCTACTCGTATGCCGGAGGTCAGCAGAAGATGAAGATGCACCGACAGAAGAACGACGGCAAACACACATGGAAAAACGTGTCGGCCGACGAGTGCAGCTACGACATGATGAACATATTTCTCAGGGCGCGTTCGTTCAATCCGGAGGGATGGAAGACCGGCAACGTCATAAGTTTCCCGATAGCCGACGGCAGAAAGACCACACCTGCACGGCTTGTCTATCGCGGAAAGACCGTGATAAAGGCGGACAACGGAAAGAAATACCGCTGCCTGCAACTCTCATATATGGAGCTCGAGAAAGGCAAATTCAAAGAGATTGTGCGCTTCTATGTCAGCGACGATGCCAACCATATACCTGTCCGTCTGGACATGTTCTTGAAGTTCGGATCGGCAAAGGCGTTCCTCGTAGGATACAAGGGACTGCGCAATCCGGTGACGTCAATAGTGAAATAATGCTGCTTCACCAACCCTATTCCGCCCATTCCGCACGACGGAACGGGGCATATCGCAACAAAATAAGGTTTTGTTGGAATTGACACAAAGAAAAAACGGCTCCGAAAGAGCCGTTTCCTCATCGCACGACATCATTCTGATTGTCGTGCGTTTTCTATTTTTCAAAATATAATTATAATGACTTTTTACTGTCGGAATGTATAAACATAAAGTTCCGGAAGCCGCAAAGGGCGTAACATACGGCGGCATAACCACCGGCTGTACGCTCTCCGCTCACTCCTCACCGCGTGCTTTCGCCGCAGCCTCATCAATGCTTTTTATCACCTTTGCAGGCACTCCGCCCACAATCATACGGGCAGGTACGTCCTTTGTAACCACCGCTCCGGCAGCCACAACGGCGTCGTCGCCTATGTGCACACCGCTGAGTATGGTGGCGTGAGCACCTATCCACACGCCACGGCCTATGACTATCGGCGCATGATAAAGGTTCTGACGGTCGGCAGGATCCATGCCGTGGTTGAGCGTAGCCATCACCACACTGTGACCAATCAGGCATCCGTCGCCTATGAATATGCCGCCCTGGTCCTGAAACTGGCAGCATGCGTTTATGAAAACATTGCGCCCCACGTGTATGTTTCGCCCGAAATCGGTGTAGAACGGCGGAAACATTCGGAAGCTGTCGTCCACATCGTTACCCGTTATCTGCGCGAAGAGGGCGCGTATCTCAGTGTCGGTGTGATAATGACAATTAAGCTCCATTAGCAGACGGCGCACCTCATCGCTGCTGTCACGCATGAAGTTTATCATCTCCTCGCCGCGCAGTGGCCGGCCGTCGGCGATGTATTGCTGGAATTGTTCGAGTGTCATTTCTTCTTCCTCCATATTTTTACGTATTGTCTTCATCGGCGTATGAGCCTCACGCCTTGCGTCCCATCTCCCGCGCTTCGACCAAAGCCTTGTGACCGACTATATCGCCCTTGGCTGTCACTCCGCCTGCAAAGACCACTCCCCGCAGCGTGGCACGCTCAAAACAATCGGTCCATCCACGCACCACAGTCTCTGTTCCATCCACCGTAGCAGGGTCATCCTCGGCGGCAGAAGCCAGCAGATAGACATCGGTGAAGCGATAATCGGCTGTGTATAGCGGGTTGGCGCGGTCGATCATTGTCTTCATCTGTCCGCTGCACGAATAGTAATAAACAGGCGTTGCCCACACTATGACGTCGGCACGACACATCTTTTCCACTATCGCCGGCGCGTCATCGTTGATCACGCAGCGCAGAGTCTTGTGACAGGCGAAGCATCCGCGGCAGAAAGAAATGTTGAGTCCGGCGAGACTCACCGTCTCCACCGTGTTTCCGGCCTCGATGGCACCTGCCGCAAACTCGTCGGCAAGCATGTCCGAATTGCCGCCTTTGCGGGGACTGGTCTTTATTATCAGAATATTCTTCATAGCTTTGTCCTTATGTTTTATTTATGTTTTTATGATGTCATAAGATGTATTATCCTGTCCCGAAGTGCCGATATCATTTGCGTCCGAGCACCTCGTTCACCCATTCTGCCACCTCTTCGCGACCGGCACCCGGCGCAAACCTGTGTCCGGGTTTCCAATCGGCGTCGGGCGCACTCTTGTGAAGCAGCTCGCCACTCTTGCCCAACGGACTCGACGCCGACGTGCAGAAAGGTATCACTGTCTTGCCCTTGAACTTGCCGCCTTCGAGAAACGACTCGATGATGCGCGGCGCCATGCCCCACCAGATGGGATAGCCCACGAAGATAACCGAGTAATGGTCGAGCTTCGGAGTGTCGCGGAACATCTGCGGACGGGCCTTGGAGTCGTGCTGCTCGCGGTTGCTGCGCGATTCGGCTGTGGTGTAGTCAAGGTCGCTCTGACTGTAAGGCAGCGCCGGTTCTATGCGCCACACGTCGCCACCGGTGACGTAAGCAATGTGTTCTGCCACGGCTTTGGTGTTGCCTGTCACCGAGAAATAAGCCACGAGAACCTTAGAATTATCGTCTTCTCCACGGCTGTTGCCCTTGCACGACGACACAGGCATGAGCGCCATCAGGACGCTTGCCATTATTAAAAGAAAACCTTTCATATTATGTCCTCCTCTATTCTGTTATTCTTTATTTAGTTTATGACACTGCAAAATTACTGATTCATCCGGATGACAACCATACGCGCATTACGCGATTTTCTACCATTATCAACGGAAAACGCGAGCGCTAATGATTTTTTCCGGCACGAAACATAAATAAAAAGCGGCCGTTCGCCCCGCCGTAATGACGTCCGCCGCCGGATGTTCACGCCTTTGTCATGCGATAGCCCAGCGCCTTCAGCTCCACGGCCATACCCATGATATAGAGCTGATGCAGGCAAGCCACATAGGCACGAAAAGCCTCCGACGTGCCCGGTTCTATGTTTTCGTGGCGCAGCATGCTGTTGGTGCGTCCGGCACACTCGGCAACGAGTGCACTCGTCTTCTTGCGACTGTCCTCGTCGAGAGCCAGCACGTCTTCCATAATATGGTCGTCCATGCAATCATAACCGCGTGCATCGCGCAAGAATACATACAAATCCGTGCGGCTGCCGTAGCTCTCCCAGTCGGTATCCCACAGCTTCGCGAGCGCCATTCCCACGAACATCATCCATCCGAGTGACACCGTTGGCCACGCTCCGAACTCTCTTATGCCGTCCGGCAGATATGCTTCGCCCACCTCGCGCCACTTGTCTTCCACGTCAGGACATTCGGGCATGCGTTCGTCTATAAGCCCCTGAGCCAACAGATATCGGCGCAAGTCCTCGCCTATCCTTTCCTCAAAATCGTTCTTCTGTTCCATATATGAAGTTTTGTTATGTTGTTTACAATATACGGCCTACCTTATCACGACAGATATTATTACTCTTTATTCACTAATAAAAACATCATATCATAACGTCTACCGAATCTAAATTACTGACAAAGATAGTGAAAGGTGAGCGCAATGACAAAAAGAAAAGACATCGTTTTTTTCGAATTTGGCAATGCCGAACCACATCCTATCTTATACAAAGATAGTGAAAGGTGAGTGCAATAGCAAAAGAAAAAGACATTGTTTCTTGGCTTTTGATATTGCCGAAGCGAATCCTATCTTAATAAAAAGATATAAAAAGGCGAGAACAGAAAAATAAAAGAGTAGTATTTTTATTGCAAAACACACTATTATATTATTAAAAATTTCACCTTTTTATAATCATTACATAAGTCACAACCCACCTCCTCCCCCTCCCCTCTGTGCACATTTTACTCTGCTTGTTACCTTATTTACGGTTTTTAAGGAAATCATTTCACAGCCAAAGAATAATATTATTAAATTTGTGAACGGAGACAACCGTCTGAACACAAAAACATAAGCAATTATGAAAGATTTCGTAAAGATAGACTGCGTGGAGAGATACAACGAGCTCTTCGGACTGGAAACACAGCATCCGCTCGTAAGTGTGGTGAGCCTGGCAGAGGCAGAGAAGCAACCCGTGGGACACATGATGTTCAACTACGGGGTTTATGCCTTGTTCCTGAAAAACCTGAAGTGCGGCGAGATACTATACGGCCGGCAGCCTTACGACTACCAGGAGGGCACGGTGACGAGCTTCGCGCCGGGTCAGGTTGTGGAGACAACGTTTGCGGAGGGCATGAAGTTCGACGCGCTCGGACTGCTGTTCCATCCCGACCTCATAAAGGGAACGTCGCTCGGACAGAACATCAGGCGCTACTCTTTCTTTTCTTATTCGTCCAACGAGGCGCTGCATCTGTCTGACGATGAGAAGGAGATATTCACCGATTGTCTGAAGAAAATAAAGATGGAGATAAGCCGTCCGGTGGACAAACACAGCCGACGCCTCATCTCGCGCAACATAGAACTGCTGCTCGACTACTGCATGCGCTTCTACGAAAGGCAGTTCATCACGCGCTCGCAGAGCAACAAGAACGTGATAGTGAAGTTCGAGAACCTGCTCGACGACTACTTCCGCGAGCAGCGCACCCTAACAGACGGTCTGCCGACGGTGAAATACTTTGCCGACAAGGTGTTCCTTTCGCCCAACTACTTCGGCGACATGGTAAAGAAGGAAACGGGCATAACGGCGCAGGAATACATCAAGTCGAAGCTGATAGGCCACGCCAAGGAACTGATACTGGGCACGGACAAGACGGTGAACCAGATATCATACGAACTGGGATTCCAGTATCCGCAGCACTTCAACCGCATATTCAAGAAGGCTACTGGACTGACACCGAGCGAATACAGAAAAACAAACGTCTGACAATCACACGACAACATAACCGATGTACACAAAGAGTCAATATCCCGAACCGGCATGCTGCATGAAGCGCGACAGTCTGCCGGGCGTGAGGATGCAGCATCCGCTCGCCGGAACAGCGAGGCTGTCGCCCGACGGACTGGACAAGCTCAACGGACTGACAACAGATCTCTACACGGTGATGATGATAAGAAACCGCCGCTGTTGCCACACGTCGTGCTACGGACACACGGGATGCGACTTCTCTTATGCGTCGGTGTTGTTTTTCCGTCCGGGCGACCGCATCTGCCTCAACTGCGACACCCGGGCCGAGAGCGCAAGCATAGTGGCGTTCAGAAAAGAGCTGGTTGCCGGCAGCGAGATAGGACAGGACATTGGCGGATACCGATTCTTCGGATACAGGACCGACGAGGCTCTGCACGTGTCGGAGTGTGAGGAACGGACGCTCGACCGGCTTTTCGACGACATAGGAGGCGAGCTTGGCGCGTGCATCGACCAATACAGCTGCGGCATAATAGGCCGACGCATCTGTCTGCTGCTCGACTACTGCCGGCGATTCTACAACAGGCAGTTCATAATGCGTGCCGACAGCAACAGAAAGATACTGAGACACGCCAACCACATAATACACGACTTCTTCGCTCAATGCGGCCGGCAGCGCGATGACATGCCTCATACACAATACATTGCGGCGCGCGCCGACACGTCGGATGCCTATCTTGAAGACCTCGTGAAGGAGGAAACCGGCCTGAGCATGGGCCAGTATGCCGAGATGAGACGCCTCGACATGGCGCGCGACCTGCTCATGCACTCTCACAAATCTGACGACGAGATAGCGTCGATGCTACATTACCGGTCGGCGCGTTGTTTCCGTCTTTTCTTCAGCCACACCACAGGCATGACCACTGACCAGTGCCGCACGAGCTGCTGACCCGTCCGCGCGGCGTCCGCACCACGTGCTTTCAGCACAATGCCACCCTACACACCACAATATAATATATGGACAGAACAGCCGAGAAATATGCAATTATATTCGCCTATTTCCTGATTTACGTCGTATGGGGCTCCACCTATTACTTCATAGGTGTGGCTCTCGAGGGCTTCCCCACGTTCGTGCTGGGCGCCGCAAGGTTCGGCATCGCGGGAGCCATACTGCTCATGGCATGCCTTATGCGCGGCGAGAAAGTGTTCGGCCGGCGGCTCATTCTCAGCTCGGCGGTGAGCGGCACGGTGCTGCTCTTCGTCGACATGGCAGTGATAATGCTTGCCCAACGCTATGTGAGCAGCAGTCTGGTGGCCATTGTCGCGTCGTCGACAGCCATCTGGATAATGCTGCTCGACGTGCCTATGTGGCGCCGCAACTTCAGCTGCGCGTCCACCGTCGCGGGTCTGCTGGCAGGCTTTGCGGGCGTGGCACTGCTCTATCTGGAACAGTTTTTCTCGGAAAACCACGTGCTGCATCACAGCGAGTACGGCATACTCATACTGCTTGCGGGCTGCGTGTCGTGGGCTGTGGGCTCGCTCTATGCCAAATACCGTTCGGGCAAGGCAGAACGACGCGACGACTTTGCCGGCTCGGCGTGGCAGATGCTCGCGGCCGCACTGATGTTCGTCCTGGCGTCGTGGGCCACCGGCGACTTCGCCTCCATGCGCATGGATAGCATACCCGTAAGGGCGTGGGCGGCCCTGGCCTATCTCATTGTCTTCGGTTCGCTCATGGCATATCCCGCATACGTGTGGCTGCTTAAACGCCGACCGGCCGCCGAAGTGGGCACACACGCCTATGTCAATCCGGTGGTAGCGGTGATTATAGGCGGCCTGTGCGGCGAGGACATCACCCTTTTCCAGCTGTGCGGACTGGCCGTCATACTGCTCAGCGTAATGTCGATAACCAAACACAACAACAATAAATGAACAACGAAAGAATGGCTCCGGTAAAGACATCGGAGCGTTACGTCATACTCGACGCCCTGCGCGGATTCGCCATACTGGGCATCTGCGCCGCCAACTATCCCGAATTCTCGCTCTACACCTTCCAGGGCAAGGAGATAACCGACGCCATGCCCACGGCCGGCATAGACCGCGTGCTGCGCTTCATGCTCTATTTTCTGGTGGACGGAAAGTTCTACACGCTGTTCTCACTGCTCTTCGGCATAGGCTTCTCCATCATCATATCAAACGCCGCACGCAAGGGAGTGAACGGCTTCCGCATATTCTACCGCCGCATGGCTCTGCTCACACTCATCGGTTTTCTGCACCTGATGTTCATCTGGAGCGGCGACATACTCATGCTCTATGCGCTGCTTGGCATGTGTCTGCCGCTGCTGCGCAACGTGTCGGACAGAGGACTGCTGCGCACGGCGGCCTTCTTCCTGCTTCTGCCCATAGCCGTGGATGCCGTGACACAGGTGCTCGGCGTGAGTCTCTCGGCGCCTGCCGTGCGCGAACAGTGGCGCTATTGCGACCGCTACGGCATAACCGAGGAGAACTTCGGCTACTGGCTACGCGACGCCACAAGCTACGGCGACATGTTCAAATTCCTGATTCAGGGCGCATGGGTAAGGGTGCAGGAGTTTGTCGACGGCAACCGCTATTTCAAGGTGTTCGGACTCTTCGTGCTCGGGTTCTACATAGGGCGCAACCGCATGTACGCCGACCTGGCGGCCCGGAAGCCGCTGCTGCGCCACGTCACTACCATAGGTCTGGCCGCCGGACTGCCCCTGTCGCTGCTCTACGCCTGGAGCTGCATGAACGGTCATCCGCTGGGCAACGCCGTCCACACAGCCATCTACACTGTCAGCGTATATCCTCTCGGCCTTGCCTATATGTGCGGCATGTGCCTCATGTATCTCAGACACAAGGACCTCGCCGTGTGGCGCCGGCTCGCCTATCCCGGCCGCATGGCGCTCACCAACTACATAGGTCAGTCGGTCATCGGCGCTCTGCTGTTCTACGGCATCGGCCTTGGTCTGGGCGCAAGTTTCGGACTCGTGCACACCGAACTGATAGTCGCCGGTGTCTATCTGTTCCAGATGGCTTTCAGCCGCGTGTGGCTGCGCTTCTTCCGTTTCGGTCCGCTGGAGTGGATATGGCGCATGCTGACATACGGGCGATGGTTCGACATAAGAAACGACAGCTCTGTGAAGTGAGCCGTCTAAGACCGGTCTGCGCCGCCGGATGCTCACAGCCAAAACACATAACATAACCACACATCCGGCATAAACGACCCGTCACACCCGGCATTCACACTACTCCACACATCACACAAATGCCGGCCGTATGCTCCGTGTACATGTCTCTTTCACCAGCCATAACATCGTCGCGGAGCATACTCTTTCTGCCGCCGCCCCGCATGAGCGTTTTTCACCGTAAATTCCGCCGACAAGTAAGGATAAACGGATATTCAATAGAGATTGGTTTTATCAATGAATAATAATGTGATGAAGGGAAAACTTCTGACGACCGGGGATGTTATGAACAATGACGCAACGGAATTTATGTCATAATAAATATACGTCGTTATAACGACGACCCCATATTGCCTTAATCATAAATCCACATCACCATCACCAAATAACCTTACGCACAAAAGAGATATTCTATTTTCAAGCAACAATAACCCCACATTGCAACTGTCAAATAATAACCTACACACGGGCCGTGCACCCCTTTCATACCCCTTCTCACACCATATATCAGCATTTTCAAAGGAAAACATAAGTATTAACTTACGATTTTTCTTGACTAAATTTTGACAAAATATTTTCTCGAAAGAGGTGTGAAGGAATGTTAAATGCGACATTATGAGGCCTGTTTTGTTCTTCATCATCCTTTAATATACCCCATAACATAGTCCGGAAAAATACATTTTGCTTTCCGATATTGCCTATTTCGTGGTGCGAAATAGTCCATATCAGCGTGCGATATGATGCTTTTCGGCCCCCAAAATGGCCTATTTCGCAAGCCGAAATGGTGCTTTTTACAAAGTGAAGAAATACCCTTTAAGCGTAAATCATTGATATCCAATATGTTATGACAACATCTTATTTTTCGCGTATTTGCGGCCGAAGGAGAGTCTGTCCGCAAATACGCGCTTATTTTTCGGGGTATATCGGGAAACTCGGGCGGAAAAATAAGAATCCGCTTTCGATTTGAAAGTTGCCTGCATCGGCTTAATCCAAAACGGTAGTAAGACATCCCGTGATTTTATTTCTGTTGCCTGTAGGTCCTTCTTATATATTCATCGAAGGCACAGCGTGCCACTTAGAGACAAAATATCGGACGGGATGCCGGCAAGAGTACGAAACAGGCGGTGCCGGAAATGACCATGAAATAAAATGAAATTATGCGGTATGACGACCTGTTTCGGTCGTCGCTACAAAATATGAAACCATTCTTATCCGGAACTGAACCGACGGTTTCTTATCAAAACCCATAGCCGCCGAAACTCTAAAGGGCCGGAAATACTCACCGGCAATGCCTTTTTACATACTCCGGAAAATCTTTATGGACATATAGGAAAGTGCCGTTTTTGCTCTCATAACAGTTTTATGAGGAAATAAAGAACACTTTTTTACATCAACAAGACGGGTCTTGAAACAAACTTTTAATGCATATTTATGTCATTGAATATCAATAATATACAAGAAATATTCACTAATATGATACGTATTTATATCAAAAATTCATAATAAATATTTTTTAATAAAACCATTAAAAATTCTTGATTTTCATCAAAAAAATTATACTTTTGTAATAAAATTAACTTAATTAACTAACAAATTACCGTAATTATGAATAAAAGATTACTTTTTGTTGGTGCTACAGTTTTGGGCTGTTTCTGTAGTATTAACGCTGACAACGTGTTGACTCACGTGTTGGAATACGACGGAACAAATTTGAATTCGCGTATAGACTACACGTACGACACTAACGGTCTGCTTGTTGAAAAGCTGGTAACCAAGCCAAGTACTTCTGACCCTTCTGCGATGACAAACTCGGAGAAAGTCATTTACGGATACGACGACCAGAAGCGTTGCAACCTCGTGGAGAACTATGTATGGAACACGTCGTCGATGACTTTCATCGGACGTCCCATAGAAGGAGCGAAGACAACCACCACATTCGACGAACAGACGGGACGTGTGTCCGAACAGCTGTTCTACAAATGGGGAACAAACGACTGGGAGACCGATTATGCCAACAGATGTGTTTACACATACGACGGCAATACGGCGACCGAGAACAGATACAAGAAACTGAACGGAAAGGAGCAGGCTGATCCGTACGAGATAAACGACTACACCTACGACGACAACATGAACGTGCTGGAGAAGGTGCGCAACAGCTACACGTTCAGCTTCGCGACGTATGAGTATGAGAAGACTCCTACCGAAAAGCTGGTGTATGAATACGACGACAAAGGAAACGTGACCCTGGAGGAAACATACATGTACTCGAGCGGCGACGACTACGACCCGTGGGGCGGAGGTTACGATCCGTGGGGCGACGACACCGGGGACGGCAGCGACTCTGAAAGCTCTGAAACCACAGACGAGGAAGACAGCTGGTCGCTCATGTACCGTTATAAATATGAATACGAATATGACGACAAAGGCAACATCACAAAGAAGACTACCTATGCATGGCGCGACTATAAGGGCGACTACGAGGTTCAGTCGGTTCTGTCGTACGAGTATTTCTACGGATCAAACGATGCTCTGGAGCTGCCTTACAGCAACAATTTCGACGAAGAGGGCGCGTTTGACGGATTCACCACAAGCGGCACCAGAGAGGAAGGCGCAGGATGGAAGCTGGAGAACGGAGCGCTGACATGCACTTCGGCTCTGGAGAGCGACCCGAATACTCCGGAGATAGTTTATCTGCCCGCTCTGCGCTTCACCACAGACAACGAGGTTGAGGTGTCGTTCAAGGCTAAGGTGGCAGACGCCGCAAAGCCCGGCAAGCTGCAGATGATTCTGTGCAGCAACGACGAGACACACACTCCGCTCGGCACAATAGGCGAGATAAGAGACATCACAGGCACTGAATATCAGGACATTGAGGGCTTTATCGTTCCGGATAAGACCGACGCTTATGTCATCGGCATCTGCTTCGACAACAATCAGGCCGGTTCTGTTGTCACGATAGACGACCTGGAGGTGAAGAACGGACGCCCGACAGCATCACCTGTGGCTCCATACAACTTCACGGCAACTCCGGCACGCGACGGCTCGCTCGAGGTGAAACTGATATGGTACACACCTAACACCAACATCGGAGGCGACTTCATCTCTCACGCCGACAAGATGGAACTCTACCGCGACGGCGTTGACGAACCGCTCTACACGTCACCGGCCACAGGCGCTACACTGGCAGCACAATTTGTTGATAAGACCGTTCCTGAGAAGGGCGAATATACATACCGCGTGTATGCTTACCTCGACGGACTGAAGAGCGACGCCGCCGTAGTTACAGTAAAGGTGGGCTACTCTGTTCCGGCACCTGTAGAAGGACTCAGCGTTGTTGAGAACGACGACCACTCAGTAACTCTGACATGGGACGAGGCCAAGCCTGAATACGGCGATGTGAAGTATGTTCTGACAAGAAACGGTTCTGAAATACTCGACGACGACTTCACCGGAACATCATTCACCGACAACACCATCGACACAAGCAACGGTCAGGAGTATGTTTACTACTTCGTTCAGCCGTACAACGAAATAGGCTACGGCAACCTCACATCATCCGACCTTCTGTTCGTAGGTGAGACTACACCGGTACCGTTCAAGGAATCGTTCGCAGGTGGCGAGCCCACACATCAGTGGATGAACGAGAAGATAAAAGGATACGACCCGGCATGGGGCACAGGCTCAAGCTGTCCTTCTTATCCTTCTGTTGAAGCACAGGACGGCGACGGAGGATTCGCAGCATTCCTCTCAACAAGCATCGCCGAGGGCGACGAAGTGAGATTCACCAGCGAGAAGATTGATCTCAGCCCGCTCACAAAGCCTGAACTCACATTCTATGTATATCAGACTGAGGGCGAACAGACCGCCGATGCAATAGTAGTGGAGGCTTCCAAGGACAACGGAGAGTTCGAAGCCGTATCGGCTCCGATATATGCTTCTGGCAACGAGACAACCGGATGGACCGAATACACCGTATCTCTCGACAAGTTCAAGGGCGAGAAGAACGTCAGACTGAGCTTCAGAGGCATCTCAGGTATCAAGCACGACATACTGATAGACAACATCTCTATCGACGAGAGCATCACCAACTGCATCAGCAGCGTACTGCCCGACGGAGTTAACGTTTACGGCGGTCACGACGAGATAGCAGTCAGCGCAGACACCGCAAGCGACATCAAGGTGTTCTCAGTAAACGGCGCACAGGTCTATGCCGGTCACGGCACCAACGTCACAATACCTGCATCCAAGGGCCTGTATGTGGTTACTGTAAACGGAAAGACTGTGAAAGTGACGGTGTTCTGAAATAGAATTATAAAATAATTATCCTAAAACAAAAGAGGATGCATCGGAATTATTATTTCCTGTGCATCCTCTTTTTTATGTATTAATATCTTATATCATATTGCGTCAAGAAGGATAAATGCCGCCCAATAACTCGGATTCTGATAAGGTTTTATTTTCTTAACCTCTTTGTTTTTCTTCTGTTTATTTCTTTTTTCATTTGGCATGAGAATAATCATTCCGCCATTGTCCGTCACTTCACGTTCTATTTCGTAATCTCTTACATATCTTTGGGCCTCACGCAAAGATTCAAACTTATTCTTGCCAGCCACGAGATTGGCGTAAAACTTTGTCATAAGCAACCGCGTAGCCTCATCATCCACATTCCAAAGACTCATAAGCAAAGTATTAGCTCCTGCTTTCTTAAAACCACGCTGCAAGCCCATAACTCCGTCACCTGTTATCTCACCAAGACCAGTCTGACACGCCGAAAGCACCACAAGATCAAGACCACGTAAGTCAATCATTGATATTTCCTTTGCCGTAAGCACTCCGTCTTCAACATTTTCAGGCAACCTCATTCCACTAAGAACATTATTGGCTCCGGCAAAAAGGAGTCCCGAACGTGTCATGGCTTTATCTTCTATATATCGTCTGTAGTTTCCAAAACCTTGCAACAGCAAATTCTCTTTACTTGGCAAATTCTTATCCGGCCAGTAAAATCCATGCGTGGCAACATGTATAATCCTCGTATGTTGTCCAGACAAAGCCTTGAAAGAAGTTTCCGTTCCTATTGTATCGGTAAAAAGCGACGAATGTATCTTTGCCATCTGCATATAGTCGTTTATATCCTCCACCTCAACCTTTGTCGCCGGCAGAGGCAATACACCCTCACGCATATCAAGAGAATCAGAAAGATTATAAACCATGAAATCCATTGTCCTTTTATTGTATGTATATTTACGACTGTCATGCAACATAATATCTGGACTCATATCATATTCCAGACCACCGTACAACGCGGCTTTATCAGTGAATTTATGTTCCTTTATCAGAGCAAGCTCGCGCGTTGACGACAAACGGTAAAGATTCCATTTATCTGACATCAACGTATCTCCTACCCAACAAGGCACGGACTCTATGGCAATGTTATACAGCTCGCCGGCCGGAGAAAAATAAATATTCTTCATGCCCTGAAGTTCTTTTTCCAATGGCTTCCATACCAGTTCGGCAATATCTTTTGTCCGGTAAAGCTCTTGTCTGTCAATATTTACGAGTTGTCTTTCTTCAAACAACGGATACATTCTTGGAGCTGTCATTCCTTTACGCAAACAATATGCGGCATATATCAAAGAATCCTCTCCTGTTTGAAAAGAAACAAATTCCACCGCCACATCCTTATCTCCCAGTTTCTGCTGCACCTGTCTCCAATCAATGGCTATATTCTTTGTAAAATCACCGTAAATCTTTGAGCGCTGCACCAGTTCACGCTCAAGTCCTTGCGCCACACGTTCAAGAGAATCTACATTCAAAATCATTTCAGATGCCGACAGTCCATTTATATGACGCCGTAAAGCAGTCAGATCATTGTACATATCCATTACCTCACTATCACCGCTTTCTTCAAGCAATTTGCTGAACTCTATCTCACTATTCAACAGCAATCCTTTGCTCAACAAAATACCATTATATCCATTTTCGAAAACAGAGTCAGTACGGAATTCATAGGCTATGTTGTGTATATATGTTTCGAACCATTCTCTATATTGATCCCAAAATAAGTTTCTCTCTTGTGCAGTCAAATTAATAAAAGTTTTCTTTATTATATCTGATACTACCCTTGTGGCGTCAGTACAATATTTCATTGTCTTTTTATCTTTTATTTTTCTGTAATGTTCTGATAAAGACAATAACGAAAAAGCATAATCAGGATGTTCTTTTCCAAGAACAGTTCCAATAATATCCAATGCTTTTGTCCCAAGTCGTATCGCTTCTAAATTATTATCAGACAATGAATTATAATTGGCAAGGTTAGTCAAAGAGTATGCATATTTGATATTTTTTTCACCAAAGATATAGTAGAGTATATTCATACATACAGTCTCTAAACGCACAGCTTCTGCATAATTTCCAAGCGAAGCGTTATAACTGGCCAGATTATTAAGTGATGTAGCATAATATTGATTTACTGTTCCGTAATTATCTTTTAAGATTCTTAAAACTTCCGTTTCATACCTGATTGCGTTCTCATATAATCCTAACAATGAAATATAATTAGCCAAGTTACCTAATGATATGACATAATACATATTTTCTTCACCTAACATATTTTTCAAAATATCCAATGCTTCAACTACAAGGCGTATGGCTTCAGTATTATTCCCTAATGATGAATAATAACTTGCAAGATTATTTAATGAATTAGCATAATCAACCTTTTCACATTCTGGAAGAATTCTTCTTATATTCAAAGCCTCAGTTCCAAGACGTATGGCTTCAGTATAATCTCCTAATGATGAATAATAACTTGCCATATTGCTTAACGAAGTAGCATATTCTATACTTTTCTTACTAAATACCTCCTCTTTTATTTTCAGCGCCTCTGTTACAATTCTTATAGCTTCTGAATAATTACATGCCTTGGAATAATATAATGATAAATCGCTCAATAAAATCAAATAATAAGGATGTTTCTTATTATTCAAATCTTTCTCAAATATATTCACTGCTTCAGTCTCAACATATATTGCCTTATCATAATCTCCGAAATGAGAATGTATAAACGCCAGCTTACTAAGCGAATAAGCATAATATTCAGATTTTTCTCCATAACATCTTTTCATTATCTCGACGAAAGTTCCGGCATACTCTAATGCTCTTTTATCATTCATCATCATATAGCAATCGGCTATGAAATATATGGTATTGGTACAGAAAATATGATAGTCTCCCAAGACAGACCGCTCTATATCCGATGCCCTGAGATAACATTCAAGTGCTTTTTCATAATTTTTTAAGCCATAATATCCATTGCCTGACTGCAACAATGAATCAGACTCATCAGTAAACCGTCTGTCAACAGGCGGAAAACGGTAAAACATATCTATACTTGCCGCTGTGGCTGTATCGCCTATATTATAATAACACGACGCGAGCCACATGGCTGAATAATCGCGCCTCTTGTCTGTTGAATCTAAAACAGACTTGTCTATTCTGTCACTTTCCTCAAAAAGAGGTATCGCCTTATCATACTGTTTCTGCCCGTATAATTTCACTCCCAAAGCGAACAATGAATCCGATTTCGACAGTTCCTGTCTGCTTTGAGAAAACAAAACCATAGGGACTAACATGCATATGTAAATAAAAATATTTCTCATAAATGTTCAGGAAAATATTTACATATTTTTTATATTGCAATATCTACACAGCATCAATATCATAAAAAAGCCATACAGCCGAACAATATTATTCATCCTGCTCCAATCCAAGTTTATCTATTACATCCTCGGTTATGATCTTTGCCGGTGCCTGCAGAGTGGTTATCACCCATGATTGCGTAATTTCATCCCATTGCTGTTTTGATATCATCTGCCATGTTGTGTCTATGAAGTTTTCCTTTGGTTTCATCTTTTTCCGGCGTTTACGGTCTTTCTTCCAATTTTCACGATACTCATCCGTAACGTTACATGTTTCCTTAAGTTCTATAGATAATTCGTATTGTCCTGTACCCCAAGAATCTCTATATTCGCCGTTTCCATCACGATAACCTATGAAAGAACGCGGAACGATAAAACTCTCACCTATTATTTCATACGCGGCCGTCTCACCTTCTTTGCGCACATAACGCAAAAAACCTTTTGCATCCAACGACTTTTCATCAACCGGTATATTTATCTTGAAACTACCAAGCTCCTGGTCTTTCTGTAACTGTGTGATATAATTCATCCATGAGGATATCACACTGATGTTCATCGACAGACAAAAGTTCTGTCGTTCTTTAAAACTGTACGGCAAGTCTAGCGACGTATTAGGAAGATTTGAATGTAAAGGACTTATTATCAAAGTGTCGAGTACCAGTTCGAACTTGGAATGATTGATTATCCTGTTGATTTTAGAGCGGTCTATATGACACGAAATATAAAATACTGTGTCATTACCTTCCTTACGCAGACATCCTATTCCGTCAAACTGCATACCTTCAGGATCCAGTGCGCCTTCAAAAGACATTTTCTTGTAAAAATCGTTCAATTCGGAAACAGTGCTTATTTTTGTCTTGTAGACATTCTCGGCCTTCACCATATCCTCCCATTCCTTCTTCTGTCTGGCGTTTCTTGTTATTAAAGAAGCTATTGCATTGACTCCTAAGTCAATGACACTTGTTACATAACCAGAGGCAATACCTTTCACAGATTCCTTGCCAGCATCAAACAGTTCGCCCAGATATCCGGACCTTTTACTCCTATTCTCACACTCCTTGGCTATCTCTTTCGCCAGATCATCGCTTGTGTATATGAATGTCTGGTATTCGGCATATTGCGCTCTTACCACAACAGATGCAATCATAAACATTAAAGTTAAAAAGATCTTTTCCATCAGATATGTTTTTGTTATCGGGTTAATAAATGAAACTTATCACTCACAAAGCAGCAATTATGCCTTCGGCTAATAAACATATATTACTGGTAATACAAATATAGTTCTCTGGCTACATACTACGTAAAAGGTATGATTTATCTATATCTATCAATACACAATAATATTGTTGGCAAATCCTTGGTGACGGGACACTATTATGTATATCCGTCACCAACATGTATTATTATATATCTTATAAATGCAAGCAGTCTATATCAGTCGTAGTTTTATCATACCATAATCCAAATTACGGTTTCTTAATCCCGGCCACATTATTCACAATGTTTGTAGTTACAAATATCATCTTAACCATGTCTTCAACACACACCCACTCATACACGCTGTGCGCGGCCTGTTGGGCACTGTATATGCACGGTCCGCCACGCAAACCCTTTGCCGCCATCATAGCCGATGTAGTGCCACCACGCTCACTGCTCGGACTCATTTTCATACCGACACGGGCAGCACTATTCATTATCAGATCGGCCGTGCCGGGATACATAGTATAAGCAATGTTCTCATACTGCACAGTCTCCGGTCCGGCTTCAACTTTTACAAACGGATAAGCCTCCGCCGCAAGCCTTTCGGCATCGCGCAGCATCTGACGCAGAGTGTCGCCCTCGTTCTTGTCGAAATAGCGCAGACGCACCTTTACAAGATAATCCTCGGATATTTCCTTACCTGCTTCATCCGTCGGATGAACCATCGAGTAACAATGTATGTATCCCTGCTTGTCCTTGCTTGCCGATGGATGCTTGGCCGGGGCTATCTGTCCTATGAAATAAGAAGCGGCGGTCAGAGCATCGCCATATTTGTTCACGAATCCTTCACCGGGATGGGCATCATGGCCGCGGAAACGATAAGTGATCATCGATGCCGTGAAATTCTCCACCGAGAAACGGTCTGGCATGTTGCCATCCACGTCTATCACAATGTCCGGACTGCCGTCCACATACTTCGCTTCAAAACGGTCGGCGGCACGACCTATGTCCTCGTTCTGTGAGAATACCATATAAACATCACCATGCTTTATCTTCTTGTTATTCACCAACTGCTCCACCAGTCCCACTAAAATCGTTACACCGGCCTTGTCGTCTGCTCCGAGAAGCGTCGAACCATCCGACGTTATTATCGTCCTTCCCTTGCAGTTCTTCAGATGCGCGCCCTGCGGAGTCTCCGGACTCAGCACTATTCCAGCCGGAAGATTTATTTCGCCGCCGTCATAATTCTCATGCACTATGGGCTTTATGTTCTGTCCCGGAGCCTCCGGCGTCACGTCAAGATGAGCCATGAACATCAAAGAAGGCACACTCTTGCCCTTCATGTTTGAAGGAATCTTCACATATACATACTGGTCAGCGCTGCGCGTTATCACAGCATTGCTTCCCTTGCATATTCCACGCAGTTCGTTTTCCAGATACTCGGCCATATTTATCTGTCCCTCTGTCATCGGAAAAGCATTCATATCGGCCGTATCAACACTCTGGCTGCTTATCTTTGCATAATTAATGAAACGGTTTTTAGCTTTTTCTGTCAGGACATTCAGTATTTTTCTGTTGTTTTCTATTATTTTATCAATATTAGGAGTGGGCAGTGCTCGTTTCGGAATATTCGATGGAAGATTATTCTTTTTTGCTTCCGTTTCTTTATTTTTCGTTTTAATATACACAGAATCATAAAGAGGTAGTACGACTCCTCCTACCCTCAAAGGTATCTTAGGCCGTAAAGGATTTATAGGAACAATTGGCACTTTTGGCGGAACATTAGGTAATTTTGGGTTTTTGGATAAAACTTTCGCAATATTTTTTATTCTTTTTATAGGCTGAGCAGTCGCTTCGACCGTCACAAAACTATATGCTGCGACACATAAAAATATTACCAATAATCTGTGTTTTGCTTTCATAATTACTAAATTTAATGATTGTTTTCCAATAAATTACACACGCTTAATTTAATAACACTGTCACTATAGACAGTTTGTCAAAAGTCAGTTTTCAGAAAATATATCTGTTTTTCCTTAAGATCCATGTCATGGTTCTGGACATCTTCCGTTTTTATTAATCTCTCCAGACTTCAATCAAACCACAACATCATATAGCCAAACACTATTTTATCACAGGCACATTCCATATAATACTATAGGCCCGCATCCTATATTTTGCAAATATAGCGATTATATAACATCATGTCAACAATATACATACATTATTTTAAACACTTGATTCCAATATTTTCTATTTCAAATTATTAAAACAAGCACTATTTCTACAATTCCATTTAATCTGATTGTGTCACAATATTACCACTTCGCTCCGAATACAGCTATATTTGCAACCAACCAAACCTTAGATTGAAAATATCGCGGCTATGAGAAGATATAGAAAATCAGTTTGCAATTTAAAATTCAAATTCTGTCGTATTATTATTTATTCTGAACATAACACGAAAACGCTATAATACTACATTCCCGACATTTTCCTATAAAAGTCTGCAACACCGGCAGTACAATACAATCCAAAGCTTTACGACTATAATATCAGACCGTTTCCACAATCATAAACATACGGTGTGACAGTCTTTTTATGACATAAGAAAAGGTAGAAAATACAATAAAAGTAAATTTTTAATTAATATTTATTAACTTTCACTTTCATAAACCTATTCTTTTATTTCATATATTTGTATTCCGATTTGAAAGACAAATACCATAAAATAATAACTAATTGATATATTTTTACCTCACAATTATAAACATTTAAAACATCTCGTATGAAGAAATTATTATTAATTTTCATTGCTCTCATAGGATGTTTTGTCACGCTCGAGGCGCAAGTGCCCTACCAACGCGCCACAGGTACGCAGACAAAGAACCTGAGACAACTGAACCGTGAACAACACTTTGCGAAGAGCAAGAAGTCAGAAAAAAGCCGTGCCGGTGCCAAGTATGCGGGCGAAGTGCCCGACAATGCCATCGAGGTGCCGTTCTCACACGACCTTGGGAAAAACAGCGATGCGGTTGACATTGTGAAACAATACACTTTCATAGATGCCAACAATGACGAAAGAAGCTGGCAGATAGCAAAAGTAAATAACTACAGCGCGTGCATGCCGCCCAAAGTTGAAGGTGTAGAAGCAAGCGACGACTGGATGATATCTGTGCCTGTGCACATGACTCCGGGCGACTATGTCGTGGCTTTCGACCTCGGATACATGGTCAGCGGAGCGACCGGCGTGAATGTGGAAGTGAAGCTGGGAACGGCTCCGACAGTGGAAGGAATGACCAAGGAAATCGTAGCTCCTACTTTTTTCACTACAAAAGACCAGACAACTTATGAATACAACTGCAATATAACGGAAGAAGGATATTATTATATTGGTGTGCACAATCTCACCACAAAAGAGATGAACGGCACCGTGAAGCTCTTCAATCTGAGCGTGAGAAGCGGCAGCGTTGAACCTGTCATTCCGGTGGACCCGCCCGCAGCAGGCGAACTGACATGGGTGCTCGCTCCAAAAGGTGAGCTGAAGGCCGACCTTACCTATACCGCTCCTACAAAGACAAAATCGGGAGCCGACCTCACAGAGATAACCAAGGTGGAGATAACATCGCGCTGGGGCGTTGACAAATTCACCTATGAGAACGTGAAACCGGGTGAGGTGATTGAGATAAAAGACGTGGAAATGTATGCCGGATACAACAACCGCTTCACCGCAGTGGCATACGTCGGAGAGACAGCCGGCGAGGAACTGGAATACACCGACATATACTGCGGACCGGACGCGCCGCTTGCTCCGCAGAACGTGAAGCTCGTGGTGAGCGACGATTTCAAGTCAGCTGTGCTCTCATGGGATCCTGTTGGCGAGACAGGTATGAACGGCGGATATGTGGATCCGACACAAGTGACATACTACATATTCGATGCCTTCGGCTCATACTACGATCCTGCCATCGCAACCACCACCGAGACATCCATCAAAATAGACTATCCGGACCTCAAGGGTCAAGACTTCGTGGCTTATCAGGTGACTGCCGGATATGAAGACAACTACTCCGACTATACCAACTCTTCGATTGTCACGATTGGCGAACCCGACAAAGTGCCTTACGGCGAATCGTTCGCTAACGGCATGTACGACAAAGTATGGCTCGTAGATCCTCAGTCTGACTACAGCAACCAGATGATGGGAACTGTTGATGATGATTATTTCGCGTCGCTCATCGACCCCACCGACCCTGAAGCACCCGCTCCGCTCACATCGCAGGACGGCGACAACGGATTCTTCTACTGGCTGCCTTACGAGAAGGATGTGATGTACGGAATGATATCAACACGCGTCGATATATCGGCCACAGCCAACCCTGCACTCGAGTTCTGGTATCAGGGACAGGGCAGCGCCATCGACGTGCTTGTGTCAAAAGACAACGATCCACTCGAGGTTGTGAAGACCATCGACCTGAAAGAGACGCCTACCACAGACGGATGGACCCTGGCTTCTATGCCGCTCAACGCTTACAAGGACTCCAAGGCAATTCAGTTTGAGCTGCGTCTGCGCGCCATCCACAACGACGACAACAACACATGGAGCGTGCCAATAGACAACATACGCATACGCGACGTTGTTGACAAGGATCTGCGCCTCGTTTCAATGGATGCTCCTGAAAGCGTGAAAGTAGGCGAGAAGATGACTCTGAAGGCACGCATAGAGAACATAGGCAACGACATAACAGCAGGAACAGTGGAATGGACCGTGAACGGCAAGAAGGTGGGAACATCCGAAATACCGGCTATGAATACCAACGCTTTTGCCGACGTAGAATTTGAGTATGACGTGCCTATAAACTCTTCGGAGTCGCTCCAGGTGAAAGCCGCAACCGTACTCGAAGGCGACGGATGCGAAACCAACAACGCAGCGGAAAAGACAGTCAGCGTGAAGCTGAACGACTATCCAACAGTGACCGACCTCACATACGCTCTGTCTGAATCAGGTTCTACCGTAAACCTCTCATGGTCGGTACCGTCGCTCGATGGACTCACCGACGCAAAGACCGTGAACGAGGACTTCGAGAACCCCGACTACACACCTATGTCTATCACGGGAGCAGGCAAATGGACCGTTTACGACGGCGACAAACTTGACACATACAACATTTTCCGCGAGACAAACAACCCGTATCAGACACAGCCTATGGCATTCCAGCTGTTCAACCGCACCATAGCTGGAGTACCTGACATATACTGGGCCGACGCTCAACCGCACAGCGGAGAGACATTTATGATGGCTCCGAGCTGCTCATACGATTACAACGACAACTGGCTCATCTCTCCTGAACTCTCCGGCAACGCACAGACAGTGTCGTTCTGGGCAAAGAGCTGCATGATATCATGGGGTGAGACATTCGAAGTGCTTTACTCTACCACAGGCAACACCCCTGAAGACTTCACACAGACTGTCGATGTTGAGAACTTCCCGGCAGACGGAATCATACCTGAAACATGGACCGAATATAAGGTCGCTCTACCCGAAGGCGCAAAGCATTTCGCTATACGTCACAGAACATACTACACACTCGCGCTGCTGATAGATGACGTAACATTCGAAAGCGCGCCCGATGTTCCTGAAGACATAGCACTCGTCGGCTACCACGTATTCCGCGACGACGTGCAGCTGACCGGCGAACCTGTCACCGAGACAACCTACAGTGACAATCCTCTGGCAGGAAGCAACGCAACCGACGGACAGGAATTCACATACACCGTCGTACCGGTTTACAACTACGGTCCAGCTCCTGTGAGCAACGCCGTGACAGTATCTGTAAGTACCGGCATAAGCAACATAGACAGCGACGAAAGCGCAGCCAAGAGCACATACTACAACATCAACGGTATGAGAGTGAACGAAAGCGACCTCACTCCAGGCATATACGTGAAAGTTACAAACGGACAATCTAAGAAGATCGTTGTGAAATAACATAATGACATCACAATAATTGTCCTACCGGATATGTTTAAGCGGGATATTGTCTTAAAGACAGTGTCCCGCTTATTCTATGTTTAACTGATAGATTGCGGTGCCTTCTCGTTCGCAGAATAAAACTTATCCTATATAAAACTGAACTTTCCCAACCGCCATTTAAACCAAGTCTGTCATTTTATATCCAAATAAATTCTTATTATTGCCGGACTTTTATTCTGCAATCTTTGTCTAAAACACGACACGCTACGCATATACACAATTACGAATATTAGAACGGAACAAATACGGAATAAATTTTATAAACAATTAAAACCACATATAATAAACGTCTTCCGTTTAATAACCCTATACCCACCCCACGCTAAAACGCAATCAGCAGCTTTTTCCTTTTGCCCAAGGCACACATGTTCATGGACAGCGGAGAGCATAAAGATAATTTTAAAATTTTTATACTTATTATCTTTTATTCTGATATTTATACATACTTTTGCATCATATATACAATAAAAAAAAGCATACGCACATCGTATCATAGAAAAAACATAGAACACAACAGACTTTTATTATGAAAAAAGGTACCGGAAAATACACCCCTGCACTTATTCTTTATTTATTAATGGCCGGAACAGCCATTCATGCCGAGACTCAGACCGAAACGTCGGCGATGCCACATGGCACAGAAGAAGGCACGGAGTTATGCGGACAATCCATACCCGCCACCACACCAGGAGTGGCAGAAAACGCCTCCGCTTACACCTTAAACCGCTACACTCAGCCCGGACTGTCGCCCTCGCCGCAGCTTTACGGTGAGAACATGATATCTGCTGAGCCCGAATATCAGCACCACACCATTTATGCAAACCTAAACTACGGACGCATCATAAGCACGGTTTACATGGTCGAAGGTGCCTCGGGCAATCCCAAGAACGGATTTTCATGGCAGCTGGGTTACGAATGGACGGCCAAGGCAGGAATCGGAGCAGGACTCATGTATAACGGTTTCAAGTCGTCGTTCTACATGTACGACATTAAATGCAACGTGAACCTGACGTACATAGCACCGCAGATTGTCTATAAAAAATACTACGACACATGGGCTTTCGAAGCAAAGGCAGGAGTAGGATATTTCAGTTATAAAGAATCGACAACAGGTGTGTCGGGCTCGATGTCGGGCCTGGGATACAATCTGCATTTAGGTATCGAATATCTGGTGGCAGAACATGTGGGCATCGGCGCGTCGATAGGATACATCGAAGGTTCGCTGCCCGAACAGAGAGAAGCCACCGAGCACAACAAACGCACGGGAATGTCAACGCTCAACATAGGCGCCGGCGTAAGATTCCACTTCTGATTACGCACCGAAGACACGCACGTGCGGCACTTACTGGCGCACTTATCCACAAATTCATAAACAATAAACAAAAATGTTAGGAACATTTATTTTCATAGAATTCATAATAATTCTTGTATTCATTGCCGTTATCGTGATGCAGATAATCCTGTTTTTCAAGATATGGAAAATGACCGACGATGTGGCCGAACTGAAGAATTTCCTGTTAATGAGATTCTCAAAACACGGCCGGACAAACGCGGCATCAGCATCCACAAGATACAGACTGGCGACATACAAGCCCAAAAACCTGAAAGTGATTGTCATGGAGAAGGAGGGCGAACACGTGTATAAATGTATGTCGGTTGACGGAAAGAGCCTTTACTACTTCAACGAGGAGAACCTGCAATATGAGGATAACGGCGACAATGAACCAGCACCGGAAACTGAAAACAAAGGCAACGTGAAGACACCGTCTGACGACAACGCAAACGAACCGCAGCCCTGATGCTTGCGTTAACATAACAAGAATAAAGACCGAAAAAACATTTCCACGCTCACTGTTTAATAATTGTGGAAAAGCATAATAAAGGGATTGGCCCAACAGCCACATCCCTTTATTTTTTAGTTATGACGCTCTCACGCTTCCGCATAATGCTTTCACACCATATATGAAGCTTCATTACCCTTCATCCTTAAAACCCTATCACACGATGATTTCCGCCCCATCCATGCAATAATCCAAGCGTAACGGCATTTCAGTCTGTCTGATAACTATATCTCATTCCGTACCTATCCATAACGTAACAGCCGCCCCACACTCTTATAATGCGGCATACTGCCCGCCCTACAATACAGCATTATTCCCCGTAACACTAACCATCCGTTCCTATTATACAGCCCGCCGATCCCCATACACATACTAACAACTTTATCAACACCTGAAGAATAAAAGTCAAACATACCTGTATCTTGCCGTAACAATGTTTTCCCGCACCATATATATTCTTGATTTACAACATATTATACAAGTATTCCAAACCTTTTATAAACATATAAAATAACAACGTTTTCATTTATTCCAAATAGGTTATCAACACTTTTCCCATTGTAAGAAAACACCATATTTTATCCCTTTTCCACGGTCTGCCATATCCTTTTCCTCAGCCTTTCTGGCAGTAAACCGCCGTACTCTATCCCCATATCATCCATAAATGGCCTGAAAACGCCCTAAATAAGCCTTAAAAGGCACATATAATGCACCCAGAGAGCATAATCCATATATATGAAAAGCATATACAACACATATAAAACGCGCAATAATCACAGTACCGACCCATAAATAACACATTCCGGTGACCGCAGAACCTCACAACGATAATCCCCCGATTCTCCACAAAACACCCTTCAACCATGTTAAAAACCATCGGAAAACCCGAAACAACACCTTTCCACCCATACTTAAACAATAACTGTATAAAACCCGTTGAAAAGTGTTGATAACCACGTGGAAAACCATACTAATAACTCCGGGGATATCAACAGCCAAAACCACAGCCACTTTTATTTGTGGATATTCACATAGTTATTAAATTTTTTTCCGCAAGTTTTCCATAATTATTTAGCAGAAAATTTTATAAACTTATTAACTTTGCACAATGTAACACAATTTGTTTATAAACGACATATATTGCTGAAAGTCAGCAAATACTTATTAAGAAAAGCCGTTGATAAGGCGTGGCTCTAATGTTGACATCAAAATATGCAAGTAAAACACAGAAAAGTTCTGAACATATAAACGGCATATCATCATAATCATATTTTTTATTTTTAAAATAAGAAATAAATATATAATGATATATGATTGTGGAGAATGAGGGATAACATGAGCCGAAAGGATAACGTGCTGAAGCAAAGGTAACAATGTAAATAGGTAAAACTAAATATTTATGGTGAAAAACGAATGGATTGAAAAAGGCTATGCCGACGAACCGGTGGAGGAAGGCATTGACCTGAAAAAAGAAATAAGACGACTGTGCAAGGAGAAGAACGCCGTGCTGCTCGCCCATTATTACACTCCGGGCGAGGTGCAGGAGTGTGCCGACTTCATAGGCGACTCGCTCGCACTGGCACGTCAGGCTGCCAAGACCGACGCTGACATAATAGTAATGTGCGGCGTGCACTTCATGGCTGAGACCTGCAAACTGCTCAGTCCGGAGAAGAAAGTGCTCACGCCCGACCTTAATGCAGGATGCTCGCTGGCCGACTCTTGCAAGGCTGAAGACCTGAAGAAGTTCAAGGAGGAGCACCCGGGCTACAAGGTGGTGAGCTATGTCAACACCACCGCTGCCGTGAAAGCGCTGACCGATGTGGTGGTGACGAGCGGCAATGCAAAGAAGGTTGTGGACTCGTTTCCGAAGGATGAGAAACTCATATTCGGTCCCGACTACAACCTCGGATCGTACATCAACTCTGTCACCGGACGCGACATGCTGCTTTGGAACGGCGGATGCCACGTGCACGAGAAGTTCTCGGTGGCCGAGATTGTGAAGCTCAAGAAGGAGCATCCGGGCGCTGTCGTGATGGCGCACCTGGAGTGCAAGGGTCCTGTGCTGGCCATCGCCGACGTGAAGGGTTCAACGGCCGTGATGCTGAAATACGCAATGGAGCACGACGACAAGGAGTACATAGTAGCCACGGAGGCAGGCATACTGCACGAGTTGCAGCGCAGCTGTCCTGACAAGAAGTTCTATCCCGTTCCGCCGGAGGTGAGCGAGGGCTCCGTGGGATGCTCGTGCAACGAGTGCGAATTCATGAAGCTGAACACCCTGCGCAAGATATACAACACTCTGAAATATGAGTGGCCGGAGGTTAATGTAGATGCCGACATAGCGCGCGAGGCCGTTAAGCCGATAGAGCGCATGCTGGAGTTGAGCTGAAAATAAATATGGTCGTACGTATGGTTTTTCCATTTATATATAGTTATTTTATGGTGGATAAATTATACGTACGATTTTATAACCTTTTGAATATAACATTCTTATACCATTTAAGCTTACTTACAGTGAGCTGCATTTATTGAAACGCTTTTTCAAGTAAAACGGTATTATCTTCAATTCTGTGCGGAATAGGTGTTTTGCAGGTAAAAATTCACTATCGGTCTTAGCCGTATATTTATTATTGAATAACATGACAAAAGATTTTTTCAATCCTTTAAGGAAACCGTTTACTAAAGATCCGTTTCTCCTGCTTCTGATGATACTGACGGGCATCGTGATAATAGGAATAGCGTATTATTGTGAATCCATATTGCTTATAGTGTTGCTTTCTCTGTCTGTATTCATTGCGTCAGTTCTTATTTATTGTTTTTGCAAAAAAAGTAGTTGTAAGAATTGTCATAAGAAGAAATAATTGAAAACAATATGGAATAACAAATTTAAAGTATAGAATAATACATTTAATATGTCATCAATGCTTCTCCGATTTTACGGGGAAGCTTTTTTTGTGTTGTAATAAAGGCTATTTTGAGTGCTAAAATAGCCTGTTTTGGGTGGTGAAATAGTCTATTTCGCAAGCTAATAAAGCCCGTTCTGTAAGATGAAATGGTATTTTTTTGCAAGCTGTATGTCAAGAAAAGGCGGATTGAAAGAGAATTTACAGCGTTCGGAAACTGTTGTCGGGAGTTTTTGACGGCAAAAAAGCAGAAATGGGGACTGGCGGAAGTAGGATATTCAAAAAAATTCGGTCATTTAACAATATTTAGTTGCGAATAATTTGCAGATGCAAAATTTTCGCATTAAATTTGCGAATGAAAACAAATAAGTGATGGAAACAATAGAAAATATAAAGCAGGCAGGACTGAGAATGACACCGCAGCGCAAGACTGTTTATGAAGCGATGATGGAGCTGCGTCATGCGGGCATAGACGAGATAATAAAGAAAGTGCAATCGATGGACAGCGAGATGACGGTTTCAACAATATATCGTATACTCGACTCTTTCTGTGCGGCCAACCTGCTGTCGCTCGTATTCAATCCTGACATAGGCAAGAGCTATTATGACATCACGGTGAAGGAACACCACCATGTGTTCAAGGGCCAGAAGATAATGGACTATATGGACGACGGACTGACGGCTCTTATAAGACAGTATCTGAAAGAAAAAAAATTCGCACCAGAAGATATCGAAAAGGTACAGGTGCAGATAATAATGAATGAATCAAAATCTAACCCCTAAAATTTAAAAGAAATGAGAAGTATCACAACATTTGATTTGCAGTACGCACATAGATTTTATGGCTTCCAGGGCGAAGCGCAGTATCTTCACGGTCATACAGGAACTCTGACCATCGAAGTGGAGGACACAGTGGAGAAAGGTGTCAACATGGTTTATCCGTGCAACGAGATACAGAAGGTGGCATGGGACGTGCTGAAGAATTTCGACCATTCGCTGATACTCCGCGAGGACGATCCGCTGTTGCCGGCAGTGCTCGACGTGTACGAGAAGCAGGGCATACGCAACGGTCATCCGCAGAACAAGATGAAGGGCGAGGCCTTCAAGACAGAGTTGGCTACGGCTTATCCGGATGCACGTCTGGTGGTTACTAAGGAGACTATGACCGTCGAGGGCATGATAAAGATTGTCTACGATCTGCTCAAAGACAAACTGAACATTGCCAAGATAACATTCACGAGCGGAGTAAATGCAGGTTCGGCCGAGTTCGATACGAAGAACAACATCGATCGCTGTCCTCTCTGTGGCGTTGCCCTCAACGAAGAAGGTGTTTGCCCGAAGTGTGGCTACAGAAAGAATTGATGCGCGTATTATGAAGCAGTGGCGGTAAAGCCGCTGACCGCAGAAGTATGATTGAAGAACGGACGGAAAGTTGCAGGATGGCTTTCTGTCTGTTTTTTGTTTGTATATAATAAATGTGGATGATGTGGAAAATATTTAAAAACTTGTTTTTCCTTATTGCTTTTGCGCTCACCTTTCGCTATCTTTGCATAAGATAGGATTCGGTTCGGCAAAGCCAAATCCGGAAAACAAATGTTTTTCCTCTTGGTCTCTGCGCTCACCTTTCACTATCTTTGCATAAGATAGGATTCGGTTCGGCAAAGTCAAATCCGGAAAACAAATGTTTTTCCTCTTTGTCTCTGTATTCACCTTTCACTATCTTTGCAAAATATACGGATGATGTCATACTTGTGAGAGTATGGCTGATTGCTTCCTGAATCTGTTAATAAACTACCTGATTTCTCATAAAAGTAACATCTGAAGGTGTTTTACTTATATAGATGACTGTATTGTTTCAAAGGATTATCCATCATCAAAATAATTCACGATCATGAGAAAATTTATACTTTGTATGTTTCTTACGGTTTCATGTGCTGTGGTTGCCATGGCGGATGAAAAAACAGATTTGGTGAAATATGTGAATACTCTCCAAGGAACAAATTCCAATTTCACCATAACCCACGGCAATACATATCCTTCCGTGACGCTTCCCTTTGGTATGCACTCATGGTCGGCACAGACCGGAGCTAACGGCGACGGATGGAAGTATCAGTATGACAGAGATTCCATACGCGCGTTCCAGCAGGCCCATCAGTGCAGCTCCTGGACCAACGATTATTTTGTTTACAGTCTTATGCCGGTGTCGGGCACACTGAAGGTTGACCAGTATGAGAGGGCCGCCCGGTTCAGTCACAAGAACGAGACGGCGAAACCTCATTATTACAGTGTGCTTTTCGACAACGGAACAAAGGCCGAGATATCTCCTGTGGAAAGAGGTGCCCATCTGCGTTTCTCATTCCCCAAGGGCGAGAAGGCTTTTGTGGTGCTCGACGGTTATACGGGCATGTCTTCAGTGAACATCGATCCCAAGGCGCGCAGGATAACCGGATACGTGAGAAACGGCCGCCTGCTCCACCCCGGCTCACGCAATTATTTCGTGATAGAGTTCGACAAACCGTTTGTCTCTTTCGGCACATGGGACAACACTACGGGAGAGATTTTCTCCGGAAGACTGTCTGACGAAGGCAAGGGTAAGGGCGCTTATATAGAATTTGCGAAAGGCACAAAGGTGCAGATAAAGACCGCATCGTCGTATATAAGTCCGGCACAGGCCGACTTGAATCTCACAAGAGAGCTTTCAGGATTCAAGTCGTTCGACCAGACAAAGCAGGCGGCATGGAGAATATGGAACAAACATCTGTCGCGCATTCTGGTGGAGGACGACAACGAGGAAAACAAGGCCACATTCTATTCGTGCTTCTTCAGAGCAAGCATATTCTCCAGAAAGTATTATGAGCTCGATGCCGAAGGCAAACCTTATTATAGAAGTCCTAACGACAACAAGATATATTCGGGCTACTATTACACGGACACGGGCTTCTGGGACACGTTCAGGGCGCAGTTCCCTTTGACCTGCATACTCCATCCTACTATGCAGGGACGTTACATGAACGCCATGCTCGACTGTCAGAAACAGTTCGGGTGGCTGCCCTCATGGTCATTCCCTTTCGAACAGGGAGGAATGATAGGCAACCACGCCATATCACTCTTTGCCGATGCATGGGCCAAAGGTCTGCGCACGTTCAAGCCGGAGGAAGTTCTGAAAGCCTATCTCCACGAAGTGACAAACGACGGTCCGAGCAATCCTGCCAACGGCAGAAAGGGCTGGAAAGAATATTTCACGTTGGGCTACATTCCTTATCCTGATGTGAGAGAAGCCACGGCAAAGACTCTGGAATACACCTATGACGACTGGTGCGCATACGAACTGGCAAGAGTTACTGGAAACAGTTATTACGAGGAAATATTCAAAAAACAGATATATAATTATAAAAACGTGTTCGATGCTTCCACCGGATTCATGAGAGGACGCCATAAGGACGGCACATGGGTTGAGAATTTCGATCCGGCCGAATGGGGCGGTCCGTTCACCGAGGGTTGTGCATGGCATTACCTGTGGTCGGTGTTCCACGATCCGGCAGGTTTGGTATCGCTCCTCGGAGGCGACAAGGCCTTCGTTGCCAAGATGGACTCCGTATTCACCGTTTCCAACGAGTTTAAGGTCGGCACATACGGTTTTGCCATACATGAGATGACAGAGATGAAGGTGGCAAACATGGGACAGTATGCCCACGGCAACCAGCCAATACAACACATGGTGTATCTGTACAACTACGCAGGCGCTCCATGGAAGTCGCAGCAGAAGGCCAGAGAGGTGATGACACGCCTTTACAATTCTACAGAAAACGGTTATCCGGGCGATGAAGACCAGGGACAGACTTCGTCGTGGTATGTGCTGAGCGCGCTCGGATTCTATAGCGTATGTCCCGGAACCGACCAGTATGTTCTGGGAAGTCCTCTTTTCAAGAAGGTGACAGTGACGATGGAGGACGGTCGGAAATTCGTCATAGAGGCGGAAGGCAACAGCAAGGATGCCGTATATATACAGGATGCTACGTTGAACGGAAAGCCTCACACAAGAAACTATCTGACGTATAAGGAGATTGTGGACGGCGGGGTGTTCCGTCTCAAGATGTCCGACAAACCCAACACATCAAGAGGTACGGACATATCGGACAGGCCTTATTCGGTTTCGACAGCGGATAAATGATGAAAAGAAAGACGGAAAGCCATACTGTGACTTTCCGTCTTTCTTATTACTGTTTGTGTGAATATCAGATATTATTGAACTGTTCCACCAGTTCGCGACAGTTTTTCACGTGTTTTCTGTACCGCAGCCACGCAATGACGCACGCTAAGGCGGTGAATGTCATGCCTGACACTACGATGAACTGTGCTGTGTCCGGATTGTCCGCTCGGGCATACATCCGTGTGAAGATGTAGGCAATCATTACAACAGACGGAAGAAGAGCTGCCAGCAACATACGGTTGTAGAATCTGCGGTAGCCTGCAATCTTTTCCGTGACCGTCCGCACATCGTCGTTCAGCAGATTGTCAATGCCCAGCTTGCGGTTAATCCATACAGTGGTAAACAGGTCGGCCGCAGCCCACAACGACACCAGTATGCCGAACAGTATGGGCCAGTCTATGATAATGCAAATCATCATAACCACCGGAACTGTCGTGATGTCGAGTATCATTCTGTATCCTATTTCACGGTTTACGGCCCCTGCCGGCTGCTTGCGCATCGCCCTGAAAACCCTTTCGTTCAGCTTATGCTGAACTTCCAGTTCTTCCTTAAAAACCTCATAGTCTTTTCTCAGTGCCTGAAGTTCTTTTTCAATATTCTTTTCCATACGACTTTTTTTACTTGTTAGACATTTTCTTTAGCAGCTCCTTAATGCGTACCAGTTTGAACGACACATTCTTGACTGATATTCCCAGTATGGCACCAATCTCGTCGTAGCTCAGGCCTTCAAGCCACAGCAGGATGACGCTTCTGTCCACCAGTCCCAACGCATTGATTCGCTTATAGAGTTGTTTCACCTGCAGGTTCTTTTCCATTTTGTGGTCCGTGTCCGTACTGATGCCCAAGTCCAGCCGTTCGTGTTCACGCTTCTTGCGGTTGCTGAAGTTTATGCAATAGTTCAGACTTACACGGTAAATCCATGTTCTTATGTCGCTTTTCCCTTCAAAACCATCGAAGCCTTTCCACAGACGCAACAGTATTTCCTGATAAAGATCGTCCACCTCGTCCGCATTGTTTGAGAACATATAGCAGACCGTGTATATCGTGCGTTCGTGCTTTTGAATGATAGCAGTAAACTGTTCTTCTTTCGTGTTCATCATTTACTTTTTACACATTAGACCACCAAGTGTGTTAAAAACTATACGGGTGTGGCATATTTTTATTGTTTTCTTTCGTAGAAGTCGTATGTGTGTCCATTCCTTTTGCTTCCCGCTGTGGTTAAACAAAATGAAATAAATACTTCGGCAGTGTTTTAAACTTCGAATACAATTAAAGTTATTCACTGTCGTTTAACTGAATGTGTCTGAATGTGAAATGTATTCTTCTTTCGTATTGACTTTCCTTCAGTTTGTCCATAAACTGTATATATTCCTTTATAGCTTCGGTTTGTGGTTGTATGCTTTTTACAAAGGTTTCATAATTGTCCCAGCTCCCCCAGACGTATCTGGCAAATTCGGATATGCCATACATCTTTTCATCATTTGGACGGTCGAAAGATATAAGGTCAATAATAAGTTCTGTTTTATGTCTGTCTACATATTTAAGGAATAAATAGTTTATTTCCTGAACTCTTTCTTTTGTATTGCTGTTGGATATCAGGTATCCTTCGTTTTCCAATTCAGAATAGTCTTTTATATTCAGTGCTTCCCAATAATATTTATAAATATCATGGAGTTTCACGTCTTCGGCTATTGCTTTTTTGTAATGTTTAAATCTTATATCTCTTAGTTCTCTTTTCTTCAAAAAATAGTTTTTATTTTTATTTTCGTATGAATATAAGAAAGATGAAACAAATCTTGACGGACTGTTTTCCATCATTGTATCTTTAATAAAAGTTCTAAATGTTATTATGTTGTCGAAAAATTTTTTATCATTGATTTTAGAAATCAAATTATATTCGTTTATGAAATTCTCAGGAACGAAGTTTCCCATATAAAACATAAGGCGTATGAGTTTTCTGTACTCAATCTGATTTTTAGGTTCATAATACTCAAGTTGTCTTGTCAGTGATTTGGCTTTTGAATCTAATACAGGATTGATTTTTCTAATAATTTCGTTGTAATCCATATTCCACAACGAGTTGAATTCTTCTGCCGGATAGTCTTCTTCCATAAGTGTATCATAGAAATATCTCTCTATTGCAAATACGTTGTTTATTGATTTTGTATTTTTTGTATAATCATATTCAGGGAAAAGTCGTTTCACAATTTTCATTATGTTTCTTTTCTGATTCTCATCATAATTGAACTGATATTTCCATACAGCGTTAAGATCTATTTTGTCATTATACATACTGTCTTTATTATTGTCTTTATCTTGTGAATAAAGAATCAATTTTTCTCCTCTATCTGCAAGTATTCTTTTGTGATTTTTTGCCAGAAAATTATAAACAGGCTGGTATTTCATTTTTAAAATAAGCAGGTTCATAAGATCTGTGAGGTCTATGTTTCCATGCAGATATTTGTATGTGGAACGAAACATGTTAGTGAAGTGTTTCACGTCACGTATGTTGGTTAGTTCATCTGCGAAAAATCCTGTGATACGATATTGTGGTGTGAGTATTTTTTTAAGTTCCTCTTTTTCTTCTACGAATGTTGAACACAGTTCGTAGAGTTGCTCATAGACTTTTTCCTTGTCAAAGTTAGGCAGGATGTATTCCACTTGAAATATTTTCTCGAGAAATATTCCGGGAGAATAAATACTGAGATTTTTAATGGCTTGTACCAGATAATTATGATCGTATGCCGCAACGAATCGTAAGTTAGGAAAATTGGCACTGTTGCGTATTATCTTCAGAACTTCCATTATTTCTTTTGATTCGAGTCTGTCCAGATCGTCGATGAATATGACGATAGGTTGTTTTATATTCAATAAAGTTTCTTCAAGTTTCTTTCTGCGGAATTCCAGTGTTTGTTTATGCCATTTTTTCAGAATGCGCGACAGAATATTCAGTGTTTCCATCTCCGAACCGTCGAGCAGTTCAGCGTAAGCCATGAGGTCTTCGGACAAAGATGTATTGTATATTCTCAGACTTTTGTTAAGTTCTGTAAAGAAAGCCTGTGTCAGATTTGTGTCTGTTCCGTATATCCACGGTGAGAAATCAATGATTATAGCTTTGTTTTCCATCTGTTTTTTCATCATGTTTATGAATGATGTTTTTCCAAAGCCCCATGGAGCAACAATGCCCAATGTGAATGCGCCTGAGGATATGTTTGTGTCAAGAAGTTTGTTTGCCATGCTTTCCGCAAACTGTGCATGTCCAAAACAATCATATTTTTTGTTGTCGATTGGATTGTCTATGATAAAAGCGTTGTTGGGATTTGGCGTATATACAGGTTTGTGAGGAATAATTCTCAGAACCGTAACGCCGACGCAATAGAACGGAACTACATCTATATAACACAGAAAGTCGGAAGCGAACATTTCTGTAAAAATCCATGTTTGATTGACAAATCTGTAGTATGCCCATATCATTATGACAAGAATCATCATAAATATTTTTCCTGCGGAAATGTGTTCGTGTCGTTTCCATTCTGCATGCAGACGTAATGATATAAACAGTATAATAAAGATTATGAGCAGACGGCTGACGGTGGTGTCTTGAAATGTTGAAAGAAAAGGCCCTACAATATATTCGGATAACTTCCTTTCAAAAAACTGATGGAAGAGGCAATAGAATACAAACAGGAAGGCCCACATTCTGTTTTCGTTTTCTATTGATTCGTACATCTCTTTGATGAAACTCTTGTATTTTCTTTCTTTTTCTTCGTTATTTCCCATTTCTTTGTATTATTGATTAAGTATAACTGATTTGTGTTATGCTTTTCATGTATTCATGGTTTGCATCACAGTTCAAAGGTATAGAATTTTTATAATAGAATATGTTTGTTTAATGAGAAAATGGTACGATAAGATAACATAATATAACGTGAATTCGACGAATTTTCAAGGACTTACAATTCATCGAGCTCACGTTAAAACACCATTTCTCGTTTAATATCTTCTGAGCCCGACATTACGCTTTCTTTGGCCTGTTAGTAAACATACGTACACGAAAAAAGCCGTATTCTTGCATTGGAGTGCACAGGATACGGCTTTAGGTGATTTAATGAAGCGATTGCTTCAGATTTCTTCCGACGGCTTGACAAACTCGCGTTCTTGGGCCGTCCTGATTATGTATGTTTTAAAAACACTGTAATTTATTATCTTAATCTCTGAGTTCAGAATTTGAATGTGATGTATGCTCTGAGCGAAGAGGTGGTGTATTTCTCCTTTATGTCCTCCATGTCTTCGCTTCCTGCCATGATGCTCGAATACTTACCGTTGCCGAAACGTCCTTCGATGCCGATACCTATGGCCTTCCATGATATTTCGCCTCCGTAGGTGAAGAACGATACATAGCTGCCGTTCACGTCACCGTCGAGCACGAGCATTGAGTATGAAGGTATGAAACGGAAGTAAGCCGACACTCTCATGTCGCCCACGGGATTGACCGATGCGAGCGCTCCTATCAGCGCGCCGACGTCGCACTGGTGCATTCCTGATATTAATGCTTCGCCTTCGAAATAGTCGCCGTAGTCGCTTTCCGGATCTTCGTAGTCCTCGAATTTTATGTAGTTCACGTCAGCACCGAGGTCTATTCCGAATTTAAGTTTTCCCCACAGCGGTTTCTTGTGCAGGAATATCGTGCGTCCGCTTTCCAGGAAGAAACCTATGTTGCTCTTCATCTTATCGCCGTAGGTAGGCGCCAGGGTCTGTTTCACATATCCTATCGTCAAGAACTTCTTGCGTCCCCATGTTGAGCTTTCCTTTTTCTCGTTCTTCGCATTCTCTGTAAGTTCCTTTACTACGTTCTCCAGTGAGTCGATGCGATGCTGTATGCTGTCGTTCGACTGTGCGCTCATTTGTCCGCATAACGCCATGGCGCATACCATTAATAATGACTTTCTCATATGTCTCATTGGTTTTGTTTAATCAAACTTTCTATCATGTTTTTCTTATTCATTTACTTTCTGGAATCTGTAAGTCACGGTGATGGTGTATTCCGAATCACCTTCCAACACGCCATGACCCTCCAGCTTTAATTCTATCTCGTTCATCGAGATGGTGTTCATCGTTATCGTGTCTATCATGTCTCCGAACATGGTGCACAGCATTTTGTTGCCGTCCATGGAGAATTGTTCTGAGTACGGGAGGTCAAACACCGATCCAAGTTCCGGTGACTCGTATATTGTAAAAGTGGTGGATCCGTCGAATCCTATCTTCATGTAATTATCGTCGGTGTCCGATGTTATGTCCTTGTCTATGGTGTCCTTGTACGGATCGCTTCCGTCGAGCGGAATGTAGTCAGCCTCAGCGGTGATGTGGGTCGTCTCCCATTGGCCTTGCAGATAGGTATAGACAGAGCTTACTTCTCCTGTATCGTCATCGTCTTCTGTGCTGGCGAGCTCGTATCTCTCGAATGTTATCACCTGCGTGAATTCCGTTTTCCCTTCCTCGTCTGTTCCGTTGTCGATGAGCGTTAGTGTCATCTTGTCGTCAGACACCATGGTTACAGTGACATAGGTGGTGAAGTCGCCATAGAACATCGGACATGACAGCTTGTCGCCGGACAGTCTGAATAGTGCTGATATAGGCAGCTCGGGCATGCTTCCGTCTGTGGAACCGGACTCGTACATGGTGCACATTCTTTTGCGGTCGAACCCTATCACACCATAGTCCTCGTCGTTTTTCGAGGTGATGTCGCGGTCAACGTAATCGCTGTAGGGCTCACCTCCGTAAGAAGGAACGAAATATTCTTTCTCCATGATGTGAGTTGTGACCCATTTGCCTTGCAGATAATTAAACAATTTGCTCTCTTCTCCTTCGCCGTCTTCGGTGCATGAAGTCATATTGACGATAAGGAACGACAGGCACAGGCACCAAAAGAGCATTTTTCCTGTACTTGAAATTAAACCGTTTTTCTTCATAGATAAATTTTTAAATAGTCTTTTCTGATTCCGGGAAAGACAGACAAAAGTAATTCTTATAATTAAACTATTACAAAGCGTGGAACCGAAATGCCATCCATAGTCTGTTGAAAATAACATCGGAAAAATACATTCTGCACGACACCGGCACTTGTTTACCGTTGTTTACACGGCACTTCTCTGCCGCCGGTTTCCGAAACATTATGATCTGCCTGCATCCAACGCCGCATGTCAGGCATTACGCTTATGTGTTTTAATATTATGCGCGAAATGACTTTGAGTCTTCTCTTTTCAAGTACAAAAGTAAATAATATTTACTATATTTTATAAAAATTAAAAGATAAATATATGTTACAATGCTGTTTTGTTATTAATTTTTATAAAATTAGTACATTTTCCGCTTCTGATTATAAAAATATCGTGTGTTTTCGGTGTTGTTTGTAACGGTTTCCCGTTATGGATATGTGGCGTTTTAACGTGTTTGAGGTGTGCGGAAACAGACGTGGAAGTGGGACGTATGTATTTTTTGATATAAGGAGGCGGGGGACGGAATCGGTTTATATTCTGGTTTGCAGGGATTTATTTTCAGATACTTGGCGCCGGTAATATAGGACGGAAGACGTAAGGCTATAGACAATTATAATATAAAACAGGTATTGTCGGTATGATGAATGATTGGGGGTTAATAGCTTCCTGTTGCTCTGGATATTTGAAGAACGGCGACAGGAAGTAAATAAACGGATGAAGAGAGCTGCCGTATAAGATGAAATATAACTGATGTTCATTCTTTACATGGAAATATTCTGCGTGGCTGTAATGCGGCAGACGGGCTTTCGGGTGATGTGAATATCAGTTATATTTCGGTATTTACGCAGTGAAAGATTTATTTTCTCAGTTCCTCAATCTTCTTTTTCACTTCTTCGCGCTGCACGGGAGATGTGCCGTATTCCACCTTGGCTATTTTCCCGTCCTTACCTACCACCACGGTCAAAGGATAGCCTTTGGTGCCTATGTATTTTTTGAACTGCTTGTCGTTTATCAGCGGAATCCAGTTGAATTTCTGCTGTTCGAGTACCGGTTTGGCTTTTTCGGCGTCCTCGTATGTTGATGAGAAGAACATCACGTCGGGCATCTCGTCCTTCCATGTTGAAAGGATAGGCATCTCGGCGCGGCACGGAGCGCAGCCTGTGAACCACAGATTGAGCACCATCACCTTACCTTTGACGTCGGCGTTGGTCCATGTCTTTCCGTTTATGTCTGTGGCGGTGAACTCAGGAAAAGCGTCGCCTTCTTTCAGCAACGGCGTTTTGGAGGCATTGATGGATATTGTTATGGAGTTATCTTTCGTCTCTTTGAGTCTTTGCAGCAGTTCGTCTGCGTCTTTCACCTTGTCTTTCGGAATCTCGTATTTAAGCGCTTCTTCAGGCAGTGGTTTTGACAGTGTCAGGCCCATCGCTTTCGTTCCGGACGGTGTGCTCACTATATTTATTTTGGATATAAGATCTTTTGACACCGGTATTTCGTTGAAGAAGTGTCCTTCTATTATCAATATTTTTTGTTTTCCGTTCCCGGTCTGCGCGTTGACAGATAAGGATAGGAACATTAATGCCGTGAAAACAAAAAGTAATCGTAGTGATTTGTGTATTTTCATATTATTGTGATTTTATGATAAAACAAAATTAGAAAAATACTATGACGTGGTGAAAGAGGATGAAACTATTTTATTTTTTTTATATTAATATTCGTTAATATATATATAAAGAATATGCTATGCAAAGATTTTTAAACGAAAACTCCCGCCATGTTGTGTGAAAGGTAACAAATGGAATACGGTCTATTGAATGACAGATTCGGAAAATAGTGTTTCCTCTCTTTGCATTTTCATTTAGCATTTATTATTTTTGTAATAGATAAAAATATGGTTTTGTATAAGATATAAGCATTTGAGAATATTATGGAAAACTACGGAAAAAGAATAAGAGTGGTGTCGGGTGACATCACACGACTGGAGGTTGACGCCATAGTGAACGCCGCAAACAATTCGCTGCTTGGCGGTGGCGGAGTCGATGGAGCCATACACAGGGCTGCGGGCAGGGAACTTCTGGCGGAGTGTCGCACGCTCGGAGGATGCCGGACGGGCGAGAGCAAGATGACGGATGCCTACCGTCTGCCGTGTCGGAAGATAATACACACCGTGGGACCAGTGTGGCATGGTGGCAATAATGGTGAGCCTGAGCTGCTTGCTTCGTGCTACTCCACGGCACTGAAACTGGCTGAGGACAGCGGTATGCGCACCGTTGCCTTTCCGTGCATAAGCACCGGCGTTTACGGTTATCCGCAGGAAGATGCGGCAAGGATAGCTCTGAAAACCGTGAAGGAGGCCATCGCAAGCGGAGCATATACGGGCGACGTGATATTCTGCTGCTTCATGAAGGAGGATGAGAGAATTTATAAGGAACTGTTGGGGGAATAGATACAGCGGGGAATGTGATATGGAGAAATGAAGCATCTACGCATCATCACGCGCCGCTTCATTCTCCGCCGAACTCATCCGCCAGCTTCATCGCCAGCGGAGCATAATATTGTTCCACTTCTTCCGCCGTAGGTGTGTGCACTCCGGGGAAGTGAAACGAACGTGTGTAGTGCTCAAGAAAGAGTGGCTCATAGTGCGCCAGAGTGTCCTTCTCGCCGAACAGTCCCCATACGCGATCGCGGTTCTGTTCACTGCATCTGTCCCACTGATGCTGTTGCAATACGGCAAATTCGTCTATCAGCGCCTGGTCTATCACCAGCTCTTGCCGTCCGTCGGCCCGTGGCGACTTATATTGATGCGTGCCACGGCGGCAGTTCAGAAACTCGGTCATCTCCAGATGAGGATTGCCGAGCAGTGCCGGCATACCGTATTCAGATGCCACCATCTGCGCAAGAAACGCTCCGTTGCTGTTGCCTACAATCACGGTAGGATGTTCTTCGTGGCAAATGTGGCGTATGAAGTCGAGTGCTTCGTTGGGATGTAACGGCAGGTCTGGAGAAAGAACCTGCGCCCTTCCCTCAAGACAATGTCTGAGAGCCTGTGCCGGAACGCACGAACCCGATGCGAAAAAGCCGTGGAGGAATAATATTTTTTGTGTCATAATTATCAGTTGTTTACTTTTTTGTAAGTCTCTCAATCCTTTGTAAAAGGCGATTTTTTAGTACAGGTTTTATGACTTCATTATCAATATATTTAGCCAGTTTCCCTTTTACCATATCCATTAATGTTTCAGAGTTATTCCAATCCTTCCAGTTACCTTGTCCATTTTCATCCATAAGGTCTGCACGACCAAGAGGAAAGTCTGATGTTTGTTCTTTATCCTCCCAAAATGGTTCAATCTGTGATAAGAGTTTCTTTGTAACATGTGGTGTGTCAGGTACAATCTGACTTATTCCATAAAATACGCCATTATTTTTATTATTTTTCTCTAATCCTATAAAAATTGCCCAGTTTTCAGATAATTTTTTATTATAAAATCCTAAATAACTTTGTTTCTCCAAACGACAGATGTCATTATAGTCTTCCCGCTGAATAATCTGAAGATTATTTCGTTCAGCAATCTCTTTCAGACTTTCTATGAAATTTCTGCGTATTTGTGTCTTTATACTATCTCCGTTATCAATAATATCCAAAGTTGACTCTACATAATCTTTGGATGTTGTCAATTCTATTAATTCGTTTAAATTATCTGTATCCATAATTTTTAAAAGATCTTTGATATTGATTATATATTGTCTTATAATTTCCCTTACAAGTGGAATACATGCTGATATTTGCACACATCGTTCAAGCCATGATAATATATCATTGTTGTAAGAAAGGCAATCATAATCAAAATTTTTGTTTCCAACTGAATCTTCACTTGCTGCATCACCGTATAGAGTAAGATATATAATATTAAATTTAAACTTATTTTTGAAGGCATAATTATAATAACGCAGTAATTGATTTTTCTGGTCTCCGGCGTATATCTTATTCTCGATAATTATTGCGTTCTTTTTGTTGTCATAAACAAAAATATCAATTCTGCCACCCTCTGTACATTCATTATTTTTATATCCTATGCTATATTCCGTTTTTACGGTTGCTTCTTTAGTGTCAAGCTCGGTGTTTATATCTGATATTTCAATGAATTCACGGAGGAAAGCATCTTTCATTCCATGACTACCTTTAGGATTAAGCAATTCTGCAATGAAGGGTGTATGCAGTTTGGTCTCATCCTGTGATAGGTTTAAGACACTGAATATATTGAATTTTTCTCCTCTTTTTAATTCTTCCTCGTATAGTTTTTTTGCACTATAAGTTATAGCTTTTGTTTTGTTAAGCAGTTGTGTTATTTTGTCCATATTATATATAACGTATTCACTTTTTATTTATTTCTTTTGTTAATTTGTGAATTGTAATAAAATTTTCGTAATTTCACGGCATTATCAACAGGCACATTCTTATAAGTGATATGACGTTACGTGCACATTAATGATGTGCTGATATAATGCTTATAAAATATTAATCTCATTATATAACATAAAAAACAGCAACCCGTTATGAAATCATTTACATCACATATTCCCCTTTGCGCCATTGCCTTTGCAGCCGTTATGGCAGGAGCTACGGCGGTATATGGTACGACAAATGCTGAAAAACGTGCGACGTATGAGCTGAGAACGGATAATGTAGCGGCGGACACAACGCTCGTGCAGGGTATGGACATGGCCGCACTCGACTCTGTGCTGCAACGTGTTCATGACGACGACCAGAATGTGCGGCGCAACTTCACCGTGATGCTTCAGAGCAACAACGCCGACAGCATATTGGCTTATCAGGAACGGATGGAGGAGACAGACAGCCGTTGTCGCGCCATTGTATTCCCCATACTCGACAGCGTGGGCATACCAGACGGGCTGACTGAGAAGGCGCGCGAGGCTCTTTTCCTTGTCGTGCAGCACTCCGACGTGGAGCATCAGCGCAAATATATCGACCTGTTCGATGCCGCAGCAAAGACAGAACTTGTGTCGCGTGCCGACGTGGCGACCATGCGCGACCGCATACTGATGCACGAAGGGCGGCCGCAGATATACGGTACGCAGACCTTCACATCCAACCGCACCATAATAATAAACAGTGATGGCGGGAAAAGAATAGCCGATGACGGAGAAGACAATGGTGGTGAAAGCTCTGCGTCGCAGCCCACGGCGTATCTCTGGCCGGTGGAGTCGGCAGAAGGACTTGATGCCCGTCGCGTCGAAGTGGGGCTGCCGCCGATGGACAAATATATCGAACTGTTCCGTCAGAGCGGTGTCATTCTTGTGTGGGATCGCTCGCTGACGGTAGATAAAATAAAGGCACAGCGCGGCAAGTCTGAACAATGATGCGTTGCATATAGTGCGAGTATGATATAAAATTATAAAGATGAGAACCGACGGTTTTTATGGCTTTCACGTTAATGTCGGTTCTTATCTTTTGTGATATAAGGCTTTTTGAGAGTAGGAACAGGCCTTATTAGGCTGCGATATGTGGCTTTTATCTTGATGGGAAAGGCAGTATCATATTATGATATTAGTTGCTTTATTGCCTAAAACGGGCTTTTTTATGAGCTGTAACGAACTCTTTGAGAAAGTGGAATAGACTCTTTGAGAAGGCGGAACGGACTTTATAGGGCACAGATATTCACACAGTGCCTCCGAAAAACAGATGAATCCTTTTTACGGAGCAATGTATGATGCCACGGCATATTATTCTGCAAATATTTGAGATAATTGGTGTAAAATGTTTGGGTTTAGGCAAATAATGTGTAATTTTAAACACTCATTGGCGGTGGCTATAACTTTAAACCATATAAATACATTGCTTTTGTTTTTATAACCGTACTTTTTGGACAAAGATTTATCATGATTGCCGTCAAGCCTGATGAAGTGAGAAATAATTTATAAACTACCTTTATATGAAAAGAAAACTTATTGTCTGTATGGCTCTTTTCCTGTTTTCGGGAGTCACGACAGTTAGTGTGAATGCGCAGGACGCGAAGAAGCGTTTCACCCTCCCCACCCCGTGGACCGAGGAGGCCATGAATGCCGAGACGCCTCTGCCCGAATATCCGCGTCCGCAACTGGTGCGTGCGCAGTGGCTCAACCTCAACGGCGAGTGGGACTATATGACCGATCCCAGCGGAGTGTCGCCCGTCAAGGCTTCCGTTCCGCCGTCGTTCACTAAGGGTGTGCGCAAGATACGCGTGCCGTTTCCGCCCGAGTCAGAGCTGTCGGGCATTGCCCACAAGGGCGACTCCTGCCTGTGGTACCGCCGCACTTTCACCGTTCCCAAGGAATGGAAAGGCAAGCACGTGATGCTCAATTTCGGAGCCGTGGACCGTCTTTCCACCGTGTTTGTCAACGGTAAGAAGGCAGGCACGCACACAGGTGGCTACGATGCTTTCAGCTTCGACATCACCGACCTGCTCAAGTCGGGCGACAACGTGCTGGTGGTTGGCGCTTTCGACCCCAACGACGGACGCGCCGCATCGGGCAAGAACGGTCCGCGTGGCGACTACACTTTCACTTCAGGAATATGGCAGACGGTGTGGATTGAACCCGTTGAGAAGCAGCATATATCGCACATAAATATAATACCCGACGTGCAGAACAAGCGCCTGGAGGTGACGGCATACGCCGGCAGTGAGGCCCTGCAGGTAGTGGCCGTGGCAAGCACCGGTGGACAGAAGGTGTCGGAAGCCACAGGAACGGCCGGCAAGACGTTCTATCTCTCAGTGCCTAATCCGCATCTTTGGAGTCCGGACGATCCGTTCCTTTACGACCTCAAGCTGCAGTTGAAGAACAAAAGCGGTAAGGTTGTCGATGAGATAGGCTCTTACTTCGGCATGCGCACCGTAGGTATGAAGAAGATAGACGGCGTGATGCGCCCGATGCTCAACGGCGAGTTTGTGTTCCATCTCGGTCTGCTCGATCAGGGATATTGGCCCGACGGCATATTCACCGCACCTACAGACGAGGCCCTGCGCTACGACATCGAGCTGGCGAAGCGCGCCGGATTCAATGTCATACGCAAGCACATAAAGGTTGAACCGCAGCGTTGGTATTATCATTGCGACCGCCTCGGCCTCATGGTATGGCAGGACATGCCCAACCTCTGGGAGCCCGACGGTGCCGACTCTGTGGCTGTACGCAAGCAGTTCCGCGCCGAACTGAAGACAATGATCGACCAGCACGTCAATTCGCCGTCCATCGTCATGTGGGTGCCTTTCAACGAGAACTGGGGCACATTCGAGGCGACCGACATCACCGACTGGGTGAAACGCTACGACACTCACCGCCTCGTAAACGGTATGTCCGGCTACAACTATGCTCCCGGCTACCGCAAGGCTTACGGCGATCCGGGCAACGGCGACTTTGTGGACATGCACCATTATGGCAACATAGAGCCCAATGCCATAGCCAAACCCGACGACAAACGTGCCGCGTCGCTTGGAGAATTCGGCGGCAAGGGACTGTTCGTCCGCGGTCACATGTGGCCTGTCCGCAACGATGCCTACGAGATGATGATAAACCGCGACGTGCTCACCGACACCTATGTCATGATGGCCACCGAGCTGGAACAGATGGTGAACTACTTCGGACTGAGCACCGCCATATACACACAGACCACCGACGTGGAGCACGAGATAAACGGACTTGTGACCTACGACCGCCAGGTGGAGAAGATGAACCTCGACAAAGTGCGCGAGATAAACACCTCGGTGATTGAGGCTACTAAACGTAAATAAATATATTCCGCGTATGAATGGCCGCCGACGGTGCTCATACGCGGAATATTGTATTATGTTGTAGCCCACAGTCAGACATTCTGATGTTAAGCATATACGCAAAAATAAAGAGTTAGTTTTAATATGATTATCCGAAATTTAGTGCTGTTTTCACTGCTCGCCGCAGGTTCACCGATGTCCGTTCAGGCGGGTAACGACAATCATAAATCCGCGTCCGGTGCACAGACCGTCACCATTGATGCCTCCACACTCTACCAGACGCTCGAGGGTTGGGGCAGTTCTCTGTGCTGGTGGGCGGCTCAGGTGGGCAACTGGGACGAGAAGAAGGTTGACGAGATAGTGGATCTGCTCACCTCGCCCGATAAGCTAAACATGAACATTTTCCGCTACAACATAGGCGGAGGCGACGATCCTTCGCACCTAGACGGCCACATGCTCAAGGGTAAGGGAAAGCGCGCGGAGATGGAAGGATTCAAGGCTTCGCCCTCAGCTCCCTACAACTGGGACGCCGACAATGGCCAGCGCACGCTGCTGCTCAAGATAAAGGAGAAAAGACCCGACGCCGTGTTCGAGGCGTTCTCAAACTCGGCGCCCTACTGGATGACCTACAGCGGATGCGCCGCCGGCAACGAAGACCCGCGCAAGGATAACCTGAAGCCGGAATATTACGAGGCATTCTGCGACTATCTGCTCGATGTCTGCAAGCACTACAAGGACGAGTACGACATCGACTTCAAGACGCTCGAACCGTTCAACGAGCCTATCTCTGCCTACTGGAACGCGCTCGGCAGTCAGGAAGGATGCCACTTCGATGCGGAGACTCAGATGACAATAATCCGCATGCTATATCCCAAGCTGAAGGCATCGGGCCTTAAAACCGTCATATCTGCGTCTGATGAGACTTGCCTCGAGCATTTCCTCATAACACAGAAGAAGTACAGAGACGCCGGCGATATATGGGACAAGCTGGGACAACTCAATACACACACCTATTCGGGCACCAACAAGCAGCGCCACGAGGTGCGCGAGCTCATGAGCCAGGCCGGAAAACCCTTCTGGCAGTCGGAGACAGGACCGAGCGGCGGAAGCGGTCTGGAGAGTAACCTGTTGCTCACTCAGAAGCTCTTCGACGACATGCGACACATGCGTCCGCAGGCATGGCTCGACTGGCAGATTATGGAAGAATGGAACAACGAATGGTGTGTGCTGCGCGGCAACTTCAAGACGCAGGAGTACAACATCATAAAGAACTTCTACGTGCGCATGCAGATAACACGCTTCTTCAAGCAGGGCTGTACCTTCGTACGCACCGACTGCGATCAGTCGCTCGCTGCCATTTCGCCTGACGGCAAGCAGCTCGTTCTTGCCCTGCTCAACACAAGCGACGGCAGCCGCAGATTCAGTGTGAATGTTGAAGGAGTGAAAAGGAAAATAAAGAAGATGAAGGCGTGGCGCACCGGTGCCACGGAAGACTGCGTGCCTACGGATGTAGCCGCACCGGAAGACAATGTTTTTGACTACGAGAGTCCTGCCATGTCGCTCACGACATTTGTCGTTACGATGAAGTGATTACCTCTGTTTCTTCTGATAATAATGATATATTTATAATGCCGTCTGCGTAAAAACAGGCGGCATTTTCTGTATATGTAGTGTTCACAGCGTTGCGCTTGTCTCGGTATGGACGCAATGTTCTGCGTCTTTGCTCACGTATAATATCGGCTTTTCAGAAGAAAACTCAGACGGCGTACTTACTGATTTTCTTGATTAAATTTTGACAAAATATTTTCCCGAAAGAGATGTAAAGGAATGTTAAATACGGCATTGTGAGACCTATTTCTGGCTGTATCGCCTTTTGATATACCCCATATCATAGTCCGAAAAGATACATTCTGCGTTCTGATATTGCCCATTTCGTGATTCGAAATAGCCCATTTCAGGGTGCGATATGGTGCTTTTCAGCCTCCGAAATAGGCCATTTCGCAAGCCGAAATGGTGCATATTGCATTGCAGGGAAATGCTCTTTGAACATAAATCATTGATATTCAATAAATTGTAAAAATCTCTCATATTTCGCGTATTTGCGCCCGATGAAGAGTCCGTCCGCAAATACGCGCTTGTTTTTTGGGGTAGAACAGAAAACTCAAGCGGGAAAACCGCAGGATGGTGAAAATCTGTAACTGCGCTCTTTTGCCCTGCTTTCGGTTGAAAGCAACGGCGCCGGTATGTGATGGATGCCACTGTCTCCTGTCTCAACCGGCGCACACGGAATCTCTACTGAGCTGTTTTTCGCTTTTCATATTGCATGAACATACCGTCTGCCGTGGCGCGGTTGTGTGCGCAGTGAGGCATGCAAACGAAACGCCCGCCATGATTATGTGTCATGGCGGGCGGCGGTTATTGTTATATTCCTGACTTTATGTGTGCTTATTCGTCAGAAGTCCTTGCCTTCGAACATGGCTCCCGACGACACCTTTCCGCTCTGCGTCTTGCCTCCCGTGGCGTTGAAGAAGTAGCTTACGGACAGCATTATGTTGGGATAGCGGGGGCGAACGTAGGTCGATGACATGAGCGTCGCGGTGGAACGGCGATTGTCGTAGCGCGCCGTACGGAACACGTCGTGAGCCACAAGCGACAGTGCCAGACGGTCGTGCAGCAGCTGGCGGCGCACGGCAAGGTCGAAGTAGCAGTAGGCTTTCTCGCGTCCCTGGGTGAGAATGGCAGGTCCCACGAAGTTGGCATCGAACTGCATGCGTGTGTCACGGCCCAGGTTGAAGTTGTTTATCATGGAGAACGAGTAGCTCGTGTTGGCGGCGTCGGTGCAGCCCTCGTAGTGACTGGTGAACTCATAGCGGAATATGCTGCCGTTGAGAGTCATGTCCCACCAGCGCAGCATCTTCATGCGCGTGTTGAGTTCGAGTCCTAAGGTGAAGTCGTTTCCGGCGTTGATGAGCGAGTCGAGCGTCACGCCCGGCTCGTAGGGCACTCTCACCTTGTCCATCACTCCGCGGCGTGAGCGGTAGAAGGCAGTGAGCGACAGGCTGTTCTCATTGGCGAACGTCTTGCGGTAGCCAAGCTCAAGGGTGTGTATGTATTCTGGATTTATGTCCGGATTGCCTATCTGTTTCGTGTAGTAGTCCTCGTATGTGATGTACGGTTCGAGCTGCCATATGCCCGGACGGTTGGTGCGGTAGGAGTAGCCCAGGGAGAAGATGTTGCCCCGTCCGGCGTCGTATGACACGTGGGCCGAGGGGAACAGCTCCAGACGTTTGATGTATCGGTCGGCGCCGGCGACCGATATTGTCAGCTCGTCTATGGTGTGGTCGGTGCGCAGTCCGGCGTCGAACTCAATGCGTCCCACCTTGTCTGTGAGCATGGCATAGAGCGAGTGTATCTGCCGGCGATAGAAGAACGGCGCGTGCAGGTCGTCCTGCCACACGAAGTCGGCGAGGTTGCGGTCCCAGTATTTTATGTTGTATGCGCCGTGTTCGCTATAAGATGTGTAGTGATAGCCCAGCTCCATGCGTCCCGTCTTGCGGTAGTTGAGCAGATAGGAAGCCTCGCCGTCGAAGTCCCAGTGGTGCTCTTTCTCATATCCACGTGTGCCCTCGTAGCGTGCACCTGAGGTATCGAACATGTTGCTCTCGGTGTATTCCAGCGCATACCAGTCGTAGCGCAGGCGTCCGTTCACGGCTATGCGGTCGCCCCGTTCGTTGAGCTTCAGCACGTAGTCGGCAGCCAGCTGCGCGAGCCTTTTCTCGTTGGAGTATCGGTCGTGGCTGTCGTAGAGGTTCGAGTTTATCACCTCGTCGCCCTTCGTGCGGTGCTCGTAGTAGCTCATGTCGCCGCCGCGCCTGTTGTCGGTCATGCCGCTCTGTACCTCCAGTTGCAGCCGGTGTGCGCCTTTGTCATACTCCCATCCGGCGCGTCCGATGTAAGATACCTTGTCGCTGTGGCGCGTTCCGTCGGCGTCCGACGTTGTGGTGTAGTCGTCCACTATGGTCGTCTTCTTCTGTCTGAAGTCGCTCTTGCCCTTTATGTCCGACGCCGCCATGCCCACATACCAGCGGTTGGCTCCGCTGCGCCAGCCCACTGTGGCGTCGGTGTTCCATGTGCCTATGGTGCTTCCCGACACGTGTGCCGCTCCGCTCACGCCCCCGTTCGTCTGTCGGCGGGTCGTTATGTTTATTATGCCCACGTCGCCTTCGGTCTTGTATCGTGCCGAGGGCGTTGTCATTATCTCTATCTCGTCGATGTCGGCAGCCGCTATCTGCTCCAGTGCCTGCGTGCCCTCAAGCATCGAAGGCTTGCCGTTCACATAGACCAGAAACCCCGTGCTTCCGCGGAACGACAGGTTGCCGTCGGCGTCGATGCGCACCGACGGTGTCGATTTTAGCACATCCACGGCCGTGCCGCCCGATGCCGAGAGCACCGACGAGGCGTTTATCTTGCGCCGGTCGAGCTTATATACCACCTTGTTTCTGTCGCGCGTCACCACAACTTCATCCAGGCTGCTCTCCTCCATCTCCATGCTTATGGTGCCAAGATCCACCGTTCGGCCCTGCCTGAACTCCAGCGGGTCGCTCTTGTAAGTGCGGTATCCCATGAGCATGATGGTTAGCGTGAATCGTCCGTCGCGCATTTTGCGTATCTCGAAATGTCCGTTCTCCACCACGGCCGAGGCCACGGTGTTGTTCTTTTCGTCGGTAACAGCCACATGGGCATACTCAATGGCCTTTCCGGTAGCGGCGTCCACCACACGTCCCTTCACGGCCGGAACACCGTCCTGACCGTAAACCGCGCCGAACACCACAGACATGATAAGTGTAATAATAAAGCGAGTCATAAACAGTAAGTAGTCTTTTTCATATTTTTTGCCGGTATTAGTATGAGTCCGGACAGATGTCAGTCAATAATAAGAATTAGGTTGTATGCCTCTCTTGCACGCAGTTGCGTTTAGAAACCAATGCAAAGATAGCGAAAGGTGAGAGCACAGACAAGACAGGAAAAACGGTGTCTTATCTGCTTGGCTTTGCCGAACCGAATCCTATCTTATGCAAAGATACGGAAAGGTAAGCACAATGACAAGGTGATGAAACGAATTTTTCGGTAATTGTTACAGATGAACAATATCCTCCCTTATATTAATTCTTATATAATAAATTCCCTAAAAGGAAATCAACTCTTTCTGTTGTTCTTTCTCTAATTAACAAAAATATACTCGTATGCGCGTAGTTAAATTTTATTCGTATATACCGTTTCTGTAGTCTTTCAGATATTGCATCAGGGTTTTTCCTGTCTGCTGTTTAAAGAATCTCATCAGATGGCTGGGATCGGAGAAGTTGAATTCAGCTGCCAGTTCGTTAACTGTCAGGTCTGCGAACAGCAGTTCGTTCTTCACTTCTTCCAACAGTCGTTGTTTCAGCATATGTGTTGCCGATACCCCGAATTGTGTCATTGTTGAGTTGTTCAATGTTATCCGGCTTATGTGCATCATATCAGAATACTCTTTCACTCTTTGTTTTGTCCGTATGTATTGTTCTATCAGTTCCTTGAATCGGAATGCGTAATTGTTCTTTGGAATATCGGTAGGCAGACCATATGCGGCCGCGTAAGCACGATTGATAATAACAAGCATATAGTATAGAACAGATACTATGAGATTGTATGTATCTGCCATTGGGTGTAGCAGTTCGTGTTTTATCTTGCCAAGCAAGCCTTTGTATTCCGCAAGATCTTCGTTGGTGATGTTGATACAGGGCGGTGTGTCGGTTTGGTAATAATACAACAGTCTGTAAACAAAAAACTTGTCTGCAATGAACGTACGCATGAAGTCTTCGCGGAAAATGAGAAAAGTATATTCAAAATCATCTTCGTTTATATGCCATTCCTGTCGCTGATGTGGCGAAAGCAGCAGCAACATATTGTCGCGTAAAACTATTTTCCGGAAATTAAGCAGCAGAAAACCGTTTGCCTTTTTTATGAAATAAAAGCTGAAGAAATCAGTTCTGAATCTTCTGTGTTCTGTCAGTACGCCTCGTACGTCTTTGCTGCTGCCGGTATTGATGTAGAAATCGACACCGCACCGTGTTTTGCTGAATGGTACGCTGAAAAGTCTTTCCGGATTATTTATATCTGCCATAAGTGTTATATTCTTATATGAACATAGTGAAAGTAGATTGTAACGACAAAGCGTGAAAGCAGAATTTTTTCATATTTTGCACATCCGAACCGCATTTTATTGCAGACAAAGATACGAAAAGACGTGCGCAACGGCAAATGAATAGATTCGTTTTTTTGAATTTTTACTATTGTACATTGACTCATTTATATATTAAATGGTGAAATATTGATTTTATCAAAATGGCATAATTTACATTCTTTCAGGCATAAGACGTTCTGGTTTTTTTTCCGAACTTTGCGACGGTTAATAATTAAAGAAAAATGAAAATGGAAAAGAAAGCAAACATTCGCCTTATCCGCAATGCCACGTTAAGAATCAGTTATGCGGGTAAGAATATTCTGGTAGATCCTATGTTGGCGGATAAAGGTGCGCTGCAGTCGGCTCTTGGCGTGTACAAGACTCCGAGAGTGCATCTCACAATGCCTATGCACGAAATCACTGATGGTCTGGATATGGTCATGCTGACGCACAATCATATCGATCATTACGATCCAACTGTTATACGACACTTGCCTAAGGACATTCTTTTTCTTACACAGCCACAGGATAAGGAAACAGTGGCAAGTGATGGATTTATCAATGTGGAAGCTATTGAAGAAAGCAAGACCATTGACGGTATCACCATTCACCGAACTCCGGGACATCATGGTTTCGGGCAGATAGGAAAGATGATGGGTTCTGTATCCGGTTATGTATTGACGGCAGAAGATTGTCCTGTCGTTTACATAATGGGTGATTGTAGATGGGAAGCTTGCACACGGTGTGTGGTGGATACTTTTAATCCAGACTATATTGTCGTAAATAGTGGTGGTGCTGTATTTCCGGAATATTCCATAACTGACGGTGCCATTATACCTGATGAGAAGGAGGTGATGACGATGTTGGATGAGATACCGTCGCACATCAGACTGATAGCGGTACACATGGATGCCACCGACCACGGACAGACTACACGTGCCATTCTGCGTAACGAGGCTTTGCATACCGGTGTAGATATGCGACGTTTGCTAATACCTGAGGATGGTGACAGTGTTGTATTGTAGGCCATAAGTCAAATTGGATATAAATGACATAAGCGACTCGAACGGTTTCTTTTTCCGTCTCTGTCGCTTTTTTATTTTCAGAAAGTAATATTAATCGTATGTTCTTACTATTAACTTAATAGGTCATTATACCACAAATATATATTTCTCAGAGTGTCATGTCTGTGCAGATGGGTGGAAAGTCGGTGCTGCATACAACGTTGCGTTGTGGTGTGAGGAGTGTGGACTGAGGAAATGCAGTGAAAGTTGCAAATGACGGCAACCCATCGTTTCATAGTCTCTCGTGCAACTAATATTTTTTAGTGATTCATGATCGCCTGACCACTTCCAGTATTGTTCGGAGGTGTAAATCAATATCATTAAAAGCTGTTTTCTCAGTGTGGCGGATGGATTATGAAAATGGAGTCATGGCTTGACGAATACGTACACATCCGGACATAGAATGTCGTAAAAGGACAAAAAGTGCGCAGCCAGCCAGGAGGCGAGTTTTGCTGCAAATACCTTTTCATATATACATAAGGAAGTATGGAACAGTTGTTTTTTACAAAACTTAACAAGATAATTAAGTTTTCGTATTCTTTTTGTTTTTTTCGTTATTTTTAGTCTGACAGGCATTTACAGCAAGCTTACTTATGGATAAATTTGTAGTGAGCTGAGGCCTCTAACGCTCTGTTCAGGGTGATTACGGAGTGCTTATGCAGGCCTTGCAACATAAGATTACAACGTATGAAAATATTAATATATGAGAAGTAAGGTAATATATATAATGAAATTTCTGCTGAGTATGTTTGTCGGAACGCAAAGTGTCTCGGCCCATACTCCTGATTCAATCAACACGTCAAAACCGGATAGTGCTGAGAACATATATTTGGCTGACGACACTCTGAAGCGTCATAAGAAAGAAAAACAGTGCATCTACGCACTGCCCTACTCCACACGCACGAGTTGTCCTGACTACAAGCGCATGTGGACAAATACCGGAGTGTTGTTTGCCGGCGGTCTGACAGCTTTGGGAGTGCTCGAGATGTTGCCCGAAGATGCCACGGCGTGGAACAAGGAGGATTTGCGCAAGGTGCCTTTCTTCAAGCGATGGAGCATGCATGTGAGGCAGGGACCTGTGTGGGACGGCGATAAATTCATATTCAACTATGTGCTCCATCCTTATGCCGGTGCGGCCTACTACATGAGTGCCCGCAGCCTCGGGTTCAATGTCCTTGGCTCTTTTCTCTATTGCGCGGGCATATCCACCCTGTTCTGGGAGTACGGCATAGAGGCCTTTATGGAGATTCCTTCGATACAGGACCTTATCGTGACGCCTCTGTCGGGACTGATACTCGGCGAAGCGTTCTATCGTGTGAAAAGACATATTGTTGACAACGGCTACACGCTGTGCAACTCGAAGGTGTTGGGCAACATTGTGGCTTTTCTGGTAGATCCGGTGAATGAGGTGATAGGTCTGTTTGCCGGCAACCCGTGTCGTGAGCTTGCGAAGCAGAAGGTAGGAATATCCTGCACGCCGTGGGTAAGCAGCTCAAACGGCACTTCGTTCGGATTTACGCTCAATATCATAAGTCTGTGAATGACGCCTGACAACCTGTATGCCCGCCTTTCTGCCTGTCGTTGTGTGCGCCTGTTGTGATTCTCGATGTGGCGGACAGCCGTATGAAGGGACGTGACGGCACTGTGAACCGTGCGCATTGTACGCTTTACAGGCAATGAAAAATGATTCATATTCTGACAAATGATGATGCAGGCACAGCAAATACACATTTCTCAGGGTGTCATGTCTGTGCAGATGGGTGGAAAGTAGGTGCTGCACGCGGCGTTGCATCGTGGTGTGCGGAGTGTGGACGGAGGAAAGGCAGCTACATATGGTGGGTGTATAAAAAAACGGAAAAACGGGACTGATGTGTTAAATATTTTCTGTCGGAAATGCTGAAAAATCGCGTCGTGACGCGCAGGATGTGAAGATGGACGGAAAAACACGGATTTTTGATTGTATATATAAATTGTTGATATACAGAAGGTTATTGAATATGACGAAATGACGGATTCTTGTCCGGTTTGCGAAATGGGCTTAATCAGGTTGCGAAATAGCCCATTTCGGAGCATGATATGGGCTTTTTCAGGTGGCGATATGGTGCTAATCAGAGTGCGAAATGGTGCTTATTGCATGATAACGCTGCGGCAACGGGCCAACGGATTGGTGGAAATGCGAATAAAAAAGGTAAAAAACGAGGGTGCGTAACTCCGGAATGAGAAAAACGGAATGTTAAATGCGGAGGTCAGAAAGTTAATGGACGTCAATAGAAATTTGCATAAACGGGCGCGGCGCGGGTGGATGATTAAGGCGTGGACGGGCGAGGAAGGCGGTGCGTTCTGATGCGTGGTGCATGGCGACAGACAGCGCATTGACGACAAAGCCCCGCATCCGTTTCGTGGGATGCGGGGCTTCGCTTTCAGTTATTGTCGCGGCATTGCCGCCTCGTTTCATTTCTTCTCGACTATGAGTTTACCCTTATCGGTTCCTTCTGTCAGGTCAACGGTGAATACATAAGTGTCGCCGTCGGTCAGCGTTACGCCCGGACGCAGATATATGTTGCCGTCGTCGTGGCCGCCCTGATACTCTGTCGTTCCGTCGCCCACGGCAAAGATGTTGCTGTCGGTGGTCAGATAGTATGTGCCGCCAGAGCCCTTGAACTCGATGCCCCATCCAGCCTGTCCGAAGAACTTGAAGTTAAGGTTGCTGCCGTCTGCCTGCAACTGTTTGCCGATGGTGAGCGTTATCTGGTAAACCTTATCCTTTATCGGTGCGAGACAGAGCGCGTGGTCGGTGTCGGTCCACCATCCCTGACCGCTTATCTGAGCATAGGTAGGCTTGCAGATGCAGTCGCTTCCTATTACCCAAAGAGCGCCGCTTCCGTCGGCAGAGAGAGTAGCCGTGTTCTCGGTGTCGGCCATCTGCCATACTCTGAATCCGCCGTTCGTGAAGTCGGCTTTCAGTGTGTACATGCCTGACATCGGGAGGAACGTGAACGTACCGTCAGCATTCTTCTGGAAGAAGTCGGGGTCGTAGTACCAGCTGTCTTCGGCAAACTTGTCGGAGCCTGTTATCTCATATACGGCGTTCTGGGTGAACTCGCCCACATATACGTTGGCGCCGTCGGCGTCGGTCAGTGTGATGACAGGTATGTCTGACTGCGGACCGAACTCATAGGTGAGCACGTTGAACCACACGTCGAATGTTCCTGCCGCTGTGGATGAGAACGTAAGATTGTCCGTCACGCCCTGTGTCACTCCTTCAGTTCCCTGTCCGAAGGTCTGCGGTACGTTGTCGGTGCCTGTTGACGGAGTAAGGATGTAACCCGTCACGTTGCGCGATGACGAAGTGACGGTGCCTTTGAAGAGATACGGGTCTGAGGCGTCCGGAGTGAGTCTGTACTGGTTTCCGTCAGAAGCCATGAGTGTTATGTATTCGTAGTGAGGACGGCTGAGGTCAACGGTCACCGTCTTTGTGGATATTGCCAGACGTATGTTCTGAAGCGTGAGGCGTACCTCTGCCTCGCCGTCGGGCACGTTCTTGTAGAACGGAGCGTAGAGCTTCACGGTGTATTCGCCCTCGGTCTTTGTACGCAGTGTGACGTTATCCACCACCTCGTCGCCGTAGCACAGCTGCGCTTTCAGTGTTGACAGCGGTATGCCTGCCTCGTCGGAGCAATTCACTTTCAGGGTTATGCTGTCGCCGAACATTGCGGGCTGGAGGTTTTCGGCCACTATTACAGGGCTGCCCTCGCCCTCTTTCTCGTCATCGCTGCACGAAGACAGTAGCGGCAGAAAGAAGAGAGCCAGCATCATATATTTTGTTAAGTGTTTCATTTCTGTTCTGTTTTTTAAATGTTAGACAATAAAAACCTTAGAATAGTGGTGTGTCCTGATGTTATTTGTTCCATCTGCAAGACACCACTCCGTTGGCAGGCACGTCGCATGAGAAGTGGTTTGTGCCGTCGTCAATGGTGAGGCTGACGTCGGAGTCGCCGGTGTTCATGATGACAGTGGCGTAGGTTCCGTCAGGATTGATGAACTCGCTGTGTGTCAGGTTCTTGTTGTCGGGCACGCGCTTTGTGCCTATGCGCACTGCTCCCGGCTTGACAACAGACGACATGTGAGTGATGACATAGTAGTGTGAGTTGTACGACAGGCGGCTGTATCCGTTAGGATCAATGTCCACAGCGCCGTAGCATGTCTGGCATCCTCCGTCGAGGTTAGGTCCCATGTTCTTGTCGAGCATGAGGTTCCACACGAGGACAGCCTTGCACTGACGGTTTACCGTTCCGAGCACCACATTGCTCATGTCGCTCATAAGACGCTCGCTCAGGTCGCGTCCGTTGTTCCATGTTCCTATTGATGTCTCAGAGAAGATGAGCGATTTGTCCGGTGCCTGAGCGTTGATGTCGTCAAGCTCGGTGTTGCTGCCTCCGTAGTCGTGGTATGCAGCGCCCACAACGAGCTCCGAACCCTCGAAGTTGTCGCCCAGCGCATTGTATATCTTGATAGGATAATCGTCCTGGTCGGCGATGTTGCTGTAGTCGTAGTTGTGGTCGTAAACATAAATCTGAGTTGTCAGCGAGTTCTTCTTGAATTGTGCGGCGAGAGCCTTTACGAACTCGGCTTCCTCCTGCCACGGCATGTAGAGCGATGCGCAGTTGCCCTTGTTCAGAGGCTCGTTCTGCGGGCTTACGGCGTAGATGTTGATGCCTTGTTCCTTCATTGCCTGTACGAACTTTACGAAATACTGTGCGTATGTGTCGTAATAGTCGGGATTGAGGTGACCGTCGGTCCATGAGTCGTAAGGCTCGCGGGTGTTGATGTCGCTCACTTTCATCCATTTAGGACAAGTCCACGGTGCTGCGATTATTTTCAGATCGGGGTTTATTTCAAGTATTTCCTTGAGTATTGGAATGACATATTCGGTCTCATCCTTCTGCAGTGCGAAGTGCTCGAGGCCCTGTTCGTCGCAGAGAGAATACTCGGTGCTCGAGAAGTCGTTGCATCCTATGGATATTCTGGCGTAGCTTGCGCCGTAACCGTTCTGCGGTGAGTAGGTGCGTGTGAGGAAGTCCTTGCGTGCCTCAGGAGTCATCTTCAGCAGATTGTAGCATGTGGAATAGGTTATGGCGAATCCGAATCCGTCAATCGACTGATACTGTTTTGAAGGATCAATCTGCAGGGTTGTCGGAGCCATGTTGGTGCCGCTCTTCACTTCAGCGGTGGTTTCGCTGAGCGTCTTCACACCGTCGGCGGTTGTGGTGAACAGCCGTGCCTCGCCCTTTGCGGGCAGAGGGTTTGGCATGGCGTTGATGTCCGGCGTGTTGTCAATGTCTATGGTGGAGTTGCTGCATGCTGTCATCGTGAACAGGAATGCTTCCGCCATGAGTACGAATATATTTCTTGTTTTCATACGAACTATTCTTTTTATGATTTATATTTTACATTAAAACATTCGGTATATCAATAACCGGGGTTCTGCTCCAGGTTGGAGTTCTCGTCGAGTGCGGTTTGCGGTATAGGCAGCAGGTATGAGTTGCTGTCAAACATCTTCACTTGCTGATGACGTCCTGAGTCGCGGCTGTCGAGTCCGTTCATCACTTCTTCCACCTTACCGTTGCGTACGAGGTCGAACCAACGCTCTCCTTCGAGTGCGAGCTCAAGACGACGCTCATGCAGTACGGCGTCTATCATGGCCTCCTTAGACGAGGTCTTGTCTGATGTTAGGTCAGGAAGTTTGGCGCGTTTGCGTATCATGTTCACCAGTGCGGCAGCTTTCTGTGTGTCGCCCTGCCATGCGTAAGCCTCTGCCTCGAGCAGAATGATGTCGGCAAGACGCAGCTTGTATTCGTTGTTGTAGCCTGAACGCAGCTTATACATGAACGGATAGTTGCTTGCCGGATAGTAATTGCTCCATGTGCAGCTGTAGTAAACCACGGTCTCGTTGAAACGTATGTCGTCGCCCTCGTTGGTGAAATCGTTTATCAGGTCGCGCGACGGTGTGATCCATTTTGCCCATGTGAAGTAGTAGTCGTAGTTCTCAAGGCAGCGTCCGTACATCCATGATTCCCAGTTACCGTTACCGGTTGTCCAGTGAACCTCGAGTATTCCCTCAGATGTGTTGCGCTTCACACAGTCCTGTGCGGCGTCGTCCCATCCCCAGAGAGTGTGGAAGTCGGGCTCCAGAGTCAGTCCTGCGGTGGCCCTTACTTTCTCTGCATATTCTATTACTTTAGAGTAGTCCTGCATGGGTTTCTCGGCATATACCTTTGCGAGCAGTGCCTGTGCCACGGTCTTCGACATGATGGTACGGTCTGACGAATCGAAGTCAGGAGCGTATTTCTCGGCGTCGAGAAGGTCGTTTATTATCTGCTGATAACATTCCTCCGATGTGCTGCGCGGCGGATAATATGTAGGATAAACCTCATCGATGTTCTCAGAGGTGATGGTCTTCGATATGTTTGTTATGACAGGGAACGATCCCCACAGGCGTGCCATAGGGAACATCTGAAGCGCACGGAATATTTCGCCCTGCGCCTTATAGCTGTGATACTCGCTCTCGGTCAGTCCGCCGTTTTCATAAAGCTGCTCTGCACCTACGATGAGCACGTTGGCTTTGGCTATGTCCTCAAGGTAACGCGACCAGTCGCGGGCAAGTACCGTGTTGCTTGCGTCGATGGAGTTGTTCTCGAAAGGCTGCACCTCAGCACCAGTAGTGCCGGCGTAGGCATTGTCGCTGTAAACATCGCCCACGAGCAGAATGTCGAGATGAGAGTGTTCCTGACGGTTTCTGAAGAGTTCGTAAAGAGCTTTCAGCTGATTCTCCGCAGCGGCTTTATCCTTCAGCACAGCCGTTGTTGTGTCGGTCTGTATGCCTTCGGTTATCTCAGACGGAGTGGATAACGGATCGTAGTCAAGCGAACATCCGCTCACCATTGCGGCAGCTACTCCGCAGATAACGAATTTATATATTTTATTATAAGATTTCATAAGGATAGATTTTAATGTTGTTAGAATTCAAGTTTCAGTCCGAATACGAACGAGCGGTTAAGCGGATAGGTTCCCCAGTCGATGCCCTGTACCGCGCCGTTGTTTCCATACTGGTTTACTTCAGGATCCATGCCTGAATAGCTTGTCCATGTAAGAAGATTTGAAGCAGTGAAATATGGCTGCAGGCGATTGATGCCCAGCTTTGATATTATTTTGCGGGGTACGTCGTAAGAGAGTGATACACTCTTTACGCGCAGGTAGCTGCCGTCCTCTACAAAGTAGCTTGAGTTTTTGATGTTCCATCCGGCTTTCGGCACATTTGTTATCTGTCCCGGTACGCGCCAGCGGTCGAGCACTTTGGTGCTCTGGTTCTTTCCGTCATACATACCTTCGGTTTCCATTCTCGACACGTTGTAGATGTCGTTGCCTACGCTTCCCTGCAGAAGTATGTTGAGGTTGAAACCTTTCCATGAGAAGTTGTTTGTGAGACCGAAAGTGAAGTCAGGGTTCGGGTCGCCTATATATGTACGGTCAGATGCCGATATCACACCGTCCTTGTTCACATCCTTATATATCATGTCACCTGTCTCAGGATCGACGCCTTCAGCCACGTATCCGTAGAAGCTGCCGAGCGGACGTCCCGGAACGTTTCTAACAACATAGTCGTTTACATAGTCTGTTGTCATGGCGCTGTAGTAAACCTGTGTGAGTCGCAGACTCTCCAGTTTGTTCTTGTTGAACGATATGTTGAAGTCGGTATCCCATGAGAATTTGCCTTTCATATTGACAGACTTCAATGTGATTTCCCAACCTTTGTTCACCATCGTTCCGCCGTTATAGTTGAGTGTACGTGCAGGAGCGCTTCCGGCAGGAAGGGTGATGGTCATAAGCATGTCGCTTGTCCTCTTGTAGTACCAGTCGATGTAGAGCATCAGTCGGTTGTTGAACATCGTGAGGTCAAGACCTATGTCTGTCTGAGATGTTGTTTCCCATGTCAGCTCAGGGTTGCTCAGGGTGCTCTGTGTGCGTGTAGGCACGGCGTTGGTATCGAATCCTTCTCCGAACCACTGCACACGGTTGATGCTGTAGGATGCGAGATAGCTGTAGTCGCCCAGTCCGCTCTGGTTACCGGTCTGTCCCCAACCGCCACGGAGTTTCAAGTCGTTGATCCACTCGATGTCTTTCATGAACGGTTCGCTTGATATACGCCATGCGCCTGAGAATGAAGGGAAGTATCCCCATCTGTGTCCCGGTGCCAGCTTCGAGCTGCCATCGGCACGTATGTTGGCTGTGAAGAGATATCTGTCGTTCCAGTTATATTGCAGACGGGCGAAGTATGAAAGTATTGCCCACTCAGACGCAGAGCTTCCTGTTCCGGTCCAAGAAATCTTGTTGGCTGCGTTAAGTGTCTGGAACAAACCGTCGGCATAGTTGGAGCCGTCGATGTAGTTGTTGCTGTATTTGCTTGCTGTCCATGACGAACCTGCCATAACGTCCAGTCCGTGCAGTCCGAAATCCTTTTTCCAGTTGAGCACATTATCAAACACCCATACGCTGCTTATGGAGCGTCCGTCGTGTCCTTTTCCGTAGTTGTCACGTCCGTTTGTAGTCTTGATAGGGTCGAGGAATTCTGTCTCTATGCCCTGAAGTCTGTCGAAAGAGAGTGACGATGTAAGGTCGAGTCCCTCCATGAACTTTATCGTAGCCTTACCTGTCGCGATGAGTCTGTTGTACGAAGACTTGTTGTTCTCTGTACGTGCGATGTTCTCGGCAGGGCTGGTTATGTTCACACCATAGAAGTTGTTGTAGTACTGTCCGGGGTTGTCTGGATCCCATACAGGTGCGTAGGTAGGAGTGTTTACGATGGATGTTACCACACCACCGCGGTTGGAGCCTGTTCCGCTTATGATGCCCGTACCTTTATAAGAATAGTCTGAGTAAGCTACGCTTGCGTTCACGCGCAACCATTTTCTGATGTCGTTCTCTACAGAGGCGCGGATGTTGTAGCGCTCGTAGCTCGATTTCTTTATCACACCGTTCTCACCGGTATATCCGCCCGATATGAAGTAGCGCAGCTTGTCGTTTCCGTTGGTAACCGAGAGCTGGTAGTCCTGCACGTTACCCGTTCTGTAAACCTCGTCCTTCCAGTCGGTCTTGTCTGTCAGTCCGTCGGGAAGTTTCACGAGACCAATCTCGTCCATGAGTTCCTTATACTGGGCTGCGTTCAGCGGATCCTGGTTGTCGCGCACCACATTGAGCGCATAGTGTGCGTTGAGCGATATGCGAGCCTCGCCTGCCTTGCCCTGTTTTGTGGTGATGATTACGACACCGTTGGCAGCGCGCGAACCGTAGATGGCGGCAGACGACGCATCCTTGAGTATCTGCATGCCCACGATATCGTCGGCCGAAAGATAGTCGATGTCTGTCATCGGCACTCCGTCAACTACGTAGAGAGGGTCGTTGCTTCCGTTGAGAGAGGTGGTACCACGCACACGTATGGTAGGTGTTGCTCCCGGCTGACCGTTGGCCTGGCTGATGGTAACGCCCGCAGCCTTACCCTGCATGCCCTGTACGGCCGACACGATAGGACGTGTGTCGAGGTCTTTTGTCGAAACAGACGACACTGCCGTCGTAACATCCTTGCGCTGTACAGAACCGTAACCGATGGCTACGACTTCCTTCAGCATGTTGCTTTCTTCTTCCATCACAACCCTCATGCCGTCTGCGGCTTTCATATCCACGGTCTTATAACCTATATAAGTGATGCGAAGGCTTGAGCCTGGAGCGGCATTGATTGTGAAACGTCCGTCAACATTTGTTACGGCTTTTACATTTGTGTCGTCAGACACGGTTACAGTAGCTCCGATTATAGGTTCGTTGCTCGAATCCACAACCGTTCCTGTTATTTTCACATTCTGTGCCATTACGTTTATTGCAGCCATCAGGCATAGCATCAACGTGAGCGCACATCTGTGTGTGTAACGATGAAATGATGAATGTTGCATAAGTTTTAAAGTTTAGGTTGTTGCTTCTTTTTCTGCACAAATATAGAAAGTAAATTATTTGAATACAAGTATATAAAGTCAGTTGGTGGTGGTTTTATGGTGTATGAAAATATTAATCGTTTGGCTATCAGTACTTTATGATTTTTGATGTCTTATATTTTGGTGGTGATTTCCGACCATATGTATATAGTTTAAAAATATGTTTAAAACATTTTTTACAATATAAAAACGGTGTATCCGCATTGTTTTTATAACATTAAAATATTATTTTTGTGTCTGAAAAATATACAATCTGACCGATGAAGAAAATATTGATGATCATGTTTTTCGGCGTATTGTATATGTGTGCGGAGGCAAGACCGTCGGCTACCGATTCTCTGATAAAAAGACTTGACAAAGCCGTTGAGAACTCCGACCGGTACATACACATACACGAAGAAAGGATAAACCTGCTGAAAGAGCGCCTGGCCGACACACGTGTGCCCGCCAGATGCTATAACATATCAATGTCGTTGTATGGCGAATACTCCTCTTTTCAGAACGACTCTGCAATTGTTTATCTTGGAAAGGCGGCCGACTACGCCGGCCGTATGGGGCGTGAGGATCTGGCGGAGCGATGCAACACTCTTATCGTGAAGCAGCTCTCCGTGGGCGGATTCTATGCCGAAGGACTCGCCCGACTGTTCAGAATAGACAAGCGGAAGCTCGGAAAGAAGTATATACGCGACTATTACATCGCCGCCAACCACATATATGGCGAGCTGGGTTCATACAGTCTGAACCCCAAGACGAAGCTGATATACTATGATAAGTGCGACATTTACAGGGACTCGCTCTATCTCTACACCACCAGACACGACGAGATATGGTATGAGAAAAAGATAAACGACCTCATCAATGCGGGAAAATACAAGGAGGCGCTTGCCGTGAGCGACAGACAGATGCGCCAGTTCAAGAAATACACAAAGGAGTATGCCATGCCCGCCTACTGCCGTCAGCTCATCTACAAGAACATGGGTCAGCGCGACAGCATGATGTACTGGCTGACAGTGTCTGCCATCTGCGACATAGAGAATGCCGTGCGCGACCAGGCGTCGCTGTGGACACTCGCGGGCGAACTGAGCGACAGCGGCGACGTGGACAGGGCATACAGCTACATATCGCTGGCGTGGGACACCGCGCAGAAGTTCGGAACGCGCATACGTAGCTGGCAGATATCGCCGCTGCTGAGCAACATAGACAAGAACGTGCAGGACATATCGGTGGCAGAGAACCGCCGGCTCACGCTGCTCGTCACCGTCGTAAGCCTGCTCGCCGTGATGCTCGTCTTGTCGCTGCTGTATGTCATGAGGCAGCGCAAACGCATAGCCGTGGCGCGCAACGAGCTGCGGACGGTGAACGACAAACTGTCTGTCACCATAAAGAAACTGAAGGACGCAAACATCGAACTCACCGACATCAACCACAAGCTGGACGAAAGCAACCACCTGAAGGAGGAATACATAGGACAATTTTTCGGCATCAGCGCGCAGAACATAGACAAGCGCGAGGACATGCGCCGCGAGATAACGCGCATGCTGAAGAACAAGGATTACGTCGCGCTTGCCAACTGGTCTAAATCCACCGAACTGAAGGAGAAGGACCTGAACGACTTCTTCGCCACGTTCGACAGCGTGTTCCTGTATCTCTTCCCCGACTTCGTGGAGCAGTTCAACTCGCTCCTCAGAAAGGAAGAACAGATACGTCTGTCGAGCCCGACGCGGCTGAATACTCCGCTGAGAATATACGCACTTGTGCGGCTCGGTATAACCAACAGCCAGAAGATAAGTGAATATCTGCACCACTCGCTCAACACAATATATAATTACAGGGCGCGCATGAGGAACGCCGCCGCATGCGACCGCGACGAGTTCGAGCAGAAGGTGAAGGAGCTCGGACGTATAAAATGACGGTGATGCGGTTTGATGCTGTTCATCATGAAGCCTCGAACGGCAGTTGAGAGAGTATGTTCGGGGCGCGGAGAATGTGTGTTTCAGAGCCTTGAACGGTCCGTATCAGAGCCTCGGACCGAACGTTTCATAATTTCGGGCAGTCCATAACTCGGTATGCGGAATACGGCATATCAGTGTTTTTAGAGGAAACTCAAGGGTCGGACTTACGATTTTTCTTGACAAAATTTTGACAAAATATTTTCGCGAAAGAGGTGTGAATGAATGTTAAATACGGCATTATGATGCCCGTTTTGCTCTTTATCATCCTTTTATATACCCCATAACATAGTCCGAAAAGATGCATTTTGCTTTACGATATTGCCCATTTCGTGGTGCGAAATAGCCCATTTCAGGGTGCGATATGGTGCTTTTCAGCCTCCGAAACAGGCCATTTTGCAAGCCGAAACGGTGCTTTTTGCAAAGCGGAGAAATACCCCTTAAACACAAGTTATTGATATTCAATACATTATAAAAACCTCTTATTTTCCGCGTATTTGCGCCCGATGAAGAGTCTATGCGCAAATACGCGCTTATTTTTCGGGGTATAACTGGAAACTGAGAGGGAAAAATCGAAATCAGGTTATAAATTGAAAGTTGCCCGTATAGGTATAACCCGAATCGGTCATTAGAATACGGACTGAAAGCATGAACGCATAAAATATATAAAACATATTCGGTCTGATGACCGATTCGGGTTTAATCCAAACCGGTGGTCATGTGTCATGTGATTTTATTTCTGTTGCCTTTCGGTCAGCCATATATATTTATCGAAGGCGTGGCGGGATATATAGAGATGATGTATCGGACGGACCGGCGGCGGGAGAATGGGATATGCAGTGCGTGAAATGAGTATGGTATAAAATAAATATCTGCTGTCAGACGGCATGTTTTGGTTTCATATAAACAGCGAAAAACGACGTTTATATGTAATTGAAGCAGATGTTTTTATTGAAACTGATACGCAATCAGAATCTATATCTGACCGTAATGATGTCTTGCATCGTCCGTCTGACGGTATGATAAGAACGCATTGAGTCGCCGCGGAAGGCCGGACCTTCCGCGGCGACTTGCTCATCAACACCCGTAATGCTTACTTTCCGGCTGTGCGCGGGGCCGCGTTCTTGCGCTTGCGGCTTGTGCGCTTCCACCACATATAATATCCGCTCAGTGGCAGGATGAATCCTATCAGGGCGGCGATGAATTGGATTATCTTTGTGATGATGCCTCCCCAGCTTCCGGTGTGGAACGAGTAAATCCAGCCTTTCATCTTGTCTGACCTCGGTGTCTGGCTGTAAAGACTGTATCCTGTTATCTTGCCCGACTCCGGATTGAACTTTGCCGTGTCCGTACGCGGCATGTTTCCGGGCAGGCTCACCTTTGCCTGTGCGGCCTCGAGGCTTATGGATTTATATTCTGAATATTCCTGTTTGAGCTGCGCCAGCACGCTGTTCCATACGCTGTAGTCGAATTCTTTCTGCCCGTCCTTTTCTTTTTTCTCGCCTGAAGGACGGCTCACACTGGCAGTGGCGGTGCCTGACGAGGCCGACGCTCCGAACACGTCGTAGAACAGTGAGCGGTACCATCCGAACGACCATGTGAGTCCGGTGAGTGCCATGAGCAGCAGGAAGATGGTGGCGTAGAAGCCGAGCGTGACGTGACAGTCGTAGATCAGGCGGCGCGTACCTTTGCCGAACGCCACTTTAAGCCTGTTGCCCAGCATCTTGCGTGTGCGCGGGAACCATATCACCAATCCCGTGATGAGAAGCGCTACCATGACCAGCGTGGTGATGCCCACAATCACCTTGCCCACCGATGTGGCGCCTTTGCTTGCCGGTGGGTCCAGGAGCCAGCGGTGCAGTTTGCGCATTGTCTGGAAAAATTGCGGGCTCTCTGTCCATCCGTTCACCTCTCCCGTGTACTGGTTCACGCTCAGGCTTTTCTTCTCAGCGCCTTTTATGCTGAGCATGCACGCCCTCTCGGGGTCGGCCGAAAACTCCATTGACGACACCTCGACAGTGTCCGACAACTGTCTGTGCACCTTCTCCACAATCTGCGACGGCTGCAGCGGTACGGCTCCTTCGGGACGCTCTACCTTGTAGATGGAAGGGTTCAGACTCTCGGTGATTTCACTATCAAACACCATTGTGGCGCCGCTCAGACAGATGATGCAGACAATCAGTCCGAGGGGAACTGACAGCCACAGGTGGATTCTACGGATAAACATGTTCATTTTTGTTGCAGTTATGTTTGTTTGATGTCAATGTTGTCTTAAGAAACTTACGCCTTTTATGGCTTCAGTGTCTATCTCTGTTCCGCGCACGGCGCGTCCGTCGGCCGATATGGTGTAAAGTGCGGGCAGCGATCCGTCGGTAAGCTCAACTTCAAACGTGATGGTGTGCTCGTCTTTGTTCACCGCGCACGACAGTGCTATGTCGTTTATCCGTTCCGCCTCCGGCATGCCCTTTACGTCGGTATAGGTCTTTGTCTTCACGTCGAATATGCCGAACTTCTTGTGCGAGCCCTCCGTCACTCCGGCCGTTCCGGGCTCGGTGAACATCTGGAGGCAGAATTTGTTGTCGCCCAGATGGAAACACCGCCACAGGTAGTGGCCCGTTATCTCGGTAAGGTTCACGTAATAATCGTCGTCTATCGCCACCGGACGGCCGTCCTGTATGTTGTCGCCGCTTATGCGCAGCACTGCCGACGGCACCTGCGGGACGCTCTGTCCATAGTTTGTTGCGGTGCTCTGGCAGAACAGGTATATGTCGTCGCCCACTACCTCGATGCCCGTCTCGGTGCGCGAGCGCTGGTTGCCCTTTATCTGTCCGGCCTCCTTTCCCGGGTGGTCGGCGCTTTTGCGAATAATGGTGTTACGGTGCTTCAGATACTCCTTCGCACTGTCGTCGGGGTCGAACGCATATACACCGATATACAGATTGTCGGCCAGGTCGGTGCTGTATGTGGCTTTTGCCCTGACAGGGTCGGGCTCAAGATGCTTTGTGGTGTACGACAGTAGCACGTAGTCGCCGTATTCCGCTATGTCGCCCACGCCCCATGTCTCGCCTTCCATCAGGCTTGCCGGCTCCATGGTGAGGTCGTCGCAGCGTATTATTCCGTCCACCACGGCCGCCTCGAACGTATCGAGATTGATGAACTTCACGCGTTCGTAGTGTCCGTTCCCGGTCTGGTCGGACATGCCTATGAGATAGTTCTTGAATATTCCGCGTGCCTTCACGTCGCCGTCGAGCGCCACTCCGTTGCCGAACTGCGTCAGTCTGCCGTCCTTCAGCGTCCATGCCTTGGTGATGTAGTCGGACGACGAGCCGCCCTGCGAAGGATAGTTCATGCCTATGAGCATCTTGTCGCCGAAGCTGACGAAGTCGGGATTGTTGCCGCTGAAGAACACCCGTCCGTTAGGGTTGGTGGGGTCGAGCTTCCCGCTTGTGTGGTCTGCCGTGAGCTGCATGTAGGCACCGTTGTTCTCTCCCGAGCCGCTCATCACCACGTATTGTTCGGTTGCCGTGCTGACGCTGCCTCCTGAGCCGTCGCCTCCGCCCGTCATGTCGTTTTCGTTGCATGCTGTCAGTGAGCAGGTCAGGGCCGCCATGCCCACTATTCTGATATATATCTTGTTCATTTTTGATGTCTTTTTTGGGTTATTTGCTGAATGTGTAGCCCACCTTTATGGCAAATGCGCGTCCGGGCTTCTGCATTTTGTAGTTGTCGTACAGTCTGGCGTTCGCCATGTTCGTACACTCGGCCGATACCGTGAATTCCTGTTTCTTTCCGAAGTTGTAGCTCACGAACAGGTCGTGCGACAGCTGTGTGGGCACCTCAAGCTCCGGATTGTTGTACGTGTTCCATTCGTAGCTGAACTTGTGGATGTATCCCACCATGTACTGAATGTCGAGCACCGAACCCTTAATGAACAGGTCGCGCAGCGTGACTCCCGCCTCGCCATTGCCATACATGTATGGTATGGCAGGTATGCGTTTCTTGTAGTTCTTGCTCACCCGTTGCGTTCCGGCCACATACTTGGTCATGCTCCTCATGTCGATGTAGCTGAAGTTGCATCCGGCGAAGAACATGTCGCGGAACGTGTAGCGCACTCCCAGGTCGCCGCCCAGGTTACGCACGCCTCCGTCGTTCTTCGATGTGGCGCGTCCGTTGTCGCTGTTTGTGGTGCGGCGTATGTAGTTTTCTATTTCGCGGTATTGCAGGGCCGCGTCTATTGTCAGCCTGTGCAGGGGCAGGTCTATCGGACTTGCCGTGACGCTGAGGTTCAGGTTGTTGCTCGATTCGGGCTTCAGTGCTGAGTTGCCGCGCTCTATGTCGTCGCCCGAACCGAACAGCTCGCGGCTCGTGGGCAGACGGAGCGCATACTCATACGACAACCGCAGCTGCACGTGCTTGCCAAGAAAGTATGTCGACGCCAGTCCTCCGCCCCAGTATGCCGACGTGCTGCTGAGGTCGCGGTAGTTGCTTCCGCCGTCAGGGTCGAGGTAGGCTTCCAGATGGTTCAGATAGTTCTTCACGAACGCCGATGTGTTCCACCGCCCTTTATGGTCGTATTTGTAGCTCAGTCCTGTGACGGCCTTAAGGCTCTGCTGCGGATGGTCATACTCCGGTTTCTGCATGGTCTCGTCCTTGCCCGAGCGCGAGAACGACGTGAATGTGGAGCTTAGCGAGAGCGAATGTCCCTCCTTCGGGAACAGAGCCACGCGCAGGTTGGCAGCGCCGTTGTTGTCGCGGTAGCGGTATTTGGTGTATGCCAGCTCGCCAGGCGCGCTCTTCGGCTTGCTGCGTTCGCCCAGCCAGTTGTAGTTGCAGCTGGCCGTGTCGGCGGCATACGACTGTCCGAAGTTGTAGTTTCCGTTCAGGGCCACGTGCAGTCCCTGCATAAGCTTGAACCGTTTCTCGTATGTCAGCTGCGGCATGAGCGTGTTGGCGGTGGTGTAGCGTGCGCCATACACCCAGTTCATGTTCGACGCGTTCTGCGTCTGTTTGTATTCGTATCCGCCTGTGAATCCCAACAGCAGCCGGTCGGCATAGGGCTTGTCCACTACTCCTATCCTCAGTATGGCGGCCTCGTTGTGATACATAGCGTGGAAGCGTCGCACCTTCAGGTCTTCGTAAACCACCTTGTTGCCGTTCTCTCCGAACTGCGTGTAGTGGTCGATGTTCACCTTGTAGTCGTTGTCCGAATAGTTCTGATAGGCGTTGAGCGATATGTGGAAGCCTTTGTTCGAGGTCCATTCGGCATATACATTGCTCTTGTGCGTGTTGAACGAACCGAACGAGTAGGACGCGTTCACGCGTGTACGGCGTCTGTTGTCCGTCACTATGTTGATGGCTCCTCCCAGCGCGTCGCCTCCCAATTCCACGGGCACCACGCCCTTATACACCTCCACCCGCCGTGCCAGTCCGGCAGGTATGTTGTTCAGTCCGAACGCCGAGCTCATGCCTTCCATCGGTACTCCGTCGATGAATATCTTGACATGACGTCCTGAGAATCCGTTCAGCAATACGCTCGTCTCCGATCCCAGTCCGCCGTTCTGGCGTATCTTCACTCCGTTTATCCTATCGATGACGTTGGCAAGGTCGAGAGTAGTGTTCTTCAACTTCGACGTTTCAATCATCGACACATTATAAGCCAGGCGCTGCACCTTCTCTTCCTGTGTGAGAGAGTTCACCACCACCTCGTTAAGAGTGAGGGCGTCCTCCTTCATCATCACCTTAAGATGGTGCTCCGCACCGTCCGGTCTTAATGCCATCCGCTCCGTTCCGTATCCCAGATAGTTGACGGTTACGAGGCATTCTCCTGCATGCTGTTTCAGCGTTATGCTGAATTCTCCCCGGTTATCGCTTATGCCTCCGCCTACGAGCGAGCTGTCTGCCGCCGCGCGCACTTCTATGGTGGCATGGCTCAGAGGCTCGAGTGTCCGGTCGTCCATCACTTTTCCCTTGACGACACAGCCGTTTTGCGCGTGCGCATTGATACCAAAGAGAGAGAATGCAAAAGCAAATAAAAAAAATAAATACAGTCTGCTTCGTTTCATTATAACTTTTTCCTATTTGTTTTTAACGGCTGCAAAGTTACTTGTGCCGCCATACCGACGCAATACTCATTGTTAGGTATTTTGTCGGCAACGGTCTGACTGCGTGTCATAAGTTATAATGTCAGCGGTTCACGCCCGTGTCACGTATCATGCGGTGTGCTTTTCACGTCGCGTAATCAGTCTGTCGCCATATTGTCAGACTGCACCGGCGTGCGACTGTCTTTCATTGTTTTTTCAATGCGTGTTGTTTTGGTGGTCATCGTCCCGCGGGTCATTCCTGCCTTACGGAACAGAGCATCCGTAACCGGTGACAGTGTCAGGACGGCTGCTCTTTCATGTCCTTTTCATGCGTCAAATCCGAAACGAAACCCTTACGGTCTGCGTGTAGTGTCAGAATATCACATATTTTATCCAAAAAACAGCAAAGAAACATACTTCATCCAGCAATAATTATAATTACTTTTGCAAAGTAATCAAATCTGTTGCAAACCTACAATCAAAACACAGGTAAATATGAAAAGAATTTCAATACTCCTCGTATTTCACATCCTAATGGGCGCCTGCTGCATGGCGCAGAGCAATGCCGAGCGCAAGGAATACGCCTCGCGCGTGAAGGCTGCATTCGTAAAGGCGTGGAACTCATACATGAACTATGCCTACGGCATGGACGCCGTGAATCCCATTTCGGAGAAAGGTCACAACTGGTATTCGGAATCGCTGCTCATGACGCCCGTCGATGCTTACAGCACCATGTGTCTCATGAATCTGAAGAAACAGAAGAAGCAGGCGCGCGAACTCATATTCAGCCGCCTCAATTTCGACAAGGACATGGACGTGCAGCAGTTTGAGATAGCCATACGCATGGTGGGAGGACTCATCTCTTCCTACCAGCTCGACGGCGACAGACGTTTCCTCGAGCTGGCGAAAGACCTGGGCGACAGGCTCATGCCGGTGTTCGACACGCCTACGGGAATACCCTACCGCATGGTGAACCTGCGCACTGGAGCCATAAGCGGCAACGTGACCAATCCCTGCGAGGTGGGATCCATGCTGCTGGAATACGGTATGCTGAGCAAGCTCACGGGCGACCCGAAGTATTATGACAAGTGCAAGCGCGGCATAGTAGAGGTTTACAAGCGTCGTGGCAAGACCGGACTCGTGGCAGGAGGGATAAACTGCGACACGGGCGAATGGACCGACAACAAGGCGCACATACGCGGAGGCATCGACGCCTTCTACGAATATCTGCTCAAGGGCTACATCCTCTTCGGCGACGAGGACCTGCTGCACATGTGGCAGACATCGCTCGACGGTGTGAACCGCTACCTGGAAGACCGTACCGCCGACGGCTACTGGATAGGCGAAGCCGATATGAACACCGGCGAGCGCACGGCCACCGTGTTCGGCGCTCTCGACTGTTTCTGGAACGGATGTCTCGTACTCGCCGGCGAGACGGAGCGCGCCAAGATGCTTCAGGAGTCGATTTTCAAGATGTGGACCATGTATGGCATAGAGCCCGAGGCCATCGACTACAAGACCATGCAGGTGCTTAGTCCGGGCTACATGGTGCGTCCCGAGGCCATAGAATCGACCTACTATGTGTGGCGTGCCACTGGCGACAGACGTTATTACGAGATGGGCAAGACTATGTTCGAGTCGATAGAGAAATACTGCCAGACCGAAAACGGATATGTGCAGCTGAGCGATGTGCGCACAAAAGAGAAGTGGGACACGCTGGAGAGCTTCTTCTTCGCCGAGACAATGAAATACTGCTATCTGTTCTTCGCGCCCGAAAAGGTGTTCAGTTTCAAGGACTATGTGTTCAGCACTGAGGCTCATCCGCTGCGCAACACGTGGGATAAGGGATGGCGCGGCGACTACATGATGCACGGCGGTGGTGCCGGTGATGCTGCGCAATGAGCGGTGCGAGTGGTCATTCTGCGTCTGTCCGTATCCGCCTTCGTTGCCTATTCACGACGTGGTATATCCCTTCAGGCGGCATTCATCGCCGCTGACTGGCTCGGTCTTCTGTGCGCTCAGCGTGGCGTTACACGCAATGAGTATGAATAGAAAAATGCTTATGGACTTTCTTATGTTCAGTTATTTGTAAGGATTAAGATGTTAATGGTCCGCCGTTTTGTTTTCTATGGCGATGCATTGTGCCGGTGTAATGCTCTCCATAGGCATTATGTCGGTGGTTGTGAGGCTTTTATCTTCATTGTTATATACCTGTAATCGCTTACGTTTTACGAATAATATTCCATCCGTCAATGCGTAGCCTGATTATTGCGCGTCGCAGGACAACATGCACACAATGAGTTTTTTATAAGACCGAAAAAACTGCTTCAGAACATCAAATGAATAAAACAGTCGCCCGATGCATTATTTCAGAAGCATCAGGACGCTGCCTCCCGTTATGAGCAACGCACCGAGAACCACGCGCATACTGACCTGTTCTTTCAGAAAAATAAACGAAAGAAATATGGTAATCACCACGCTCAGTTTATCTATGGGCGCGACACGCGACACATCGCCCGTCTGTAATGCCTTGAAATAGAACAGCCACGACAGGCCCGTAGCCGCGCCGGAAAGCACAAGAAAAATCCAGGAGTGATGAGGTATTGACTTCAGTTCGGCCGTGTGTGAGCCGAAAATCACGATGCCCCATGTGATGACGAGGATGACCGATGTGCGTATGGCTGTTGCCAAATCAGAATTGATGTCCTTCACTCCGGTCTTTGCGAAGATGGCTGTCAGAGCAGCGAAGAATGCCGACAGCAATGCATAATATTTCCACATGACTCTTTTGTCTTTTACAAACACATCACATATTGAAGGCAAAAGTAATGATAAATTCTGAGGGAACCGCATATTCGCCGATTCTTCACGATAATTAAACGATATCATAAACGTATGGAGACGGTCAGGGCGTGGCATTATATAAATTAATGTCACGCCCCGATGGACAATGAAAAGCCTCAATCACGTTTCAGTCCCCATTTCTTGTTTGGCTTGGCCGAAGCCTTGTAGGTTATTGTTCCGCCGTCCTTCAGCACGTCCCAGTCTATCCATGCCGAGTTGTAGGCTTTGCCGTTGAGACGCATGGAGTTGATGTACTGTCCGTCACGGTCGCCCTTTATCTGGAGCAGACCGCCAGGCAGATGAATCTTTATGTCGGAGAACTGCGGCATGTTGATGCAGAACTGCGCCACGCCAGGTGTCATAGGATAAAGTCCTATCGACGCGTATATGTACCAGGAACCCATAGCCCCGCAGTCGTCGTTGCCGGGAAGGCCAGACGGTGACGAGTCGTAAGCTTCGCGGAGTATGCGTGAGATGATGGCCGAAGTCTTGTAAGGACGGTCCACATAGTTGTATATCCACGGCACCTGAAAGTCAGGTTCGTTGCCCGCGGCGAAGAAGTGGTCGTCGTAACCGGCGTCAATGCGCACGAAGAGCGAGTCGAGCCGTTTCTCGGCGGCAGCCTTTCCGCCTATTGTGTCGATGAGAGTCTCAAGGTCGTAAGGCACCATCCAGAAATAGTTTTCCTTCGTTGCCTCGCGCCAGTCGTCGTCCGGCTTCTTCCAGCTCATGTCGTTGTTGTTGCGCGAGCGTAGCCAACGGGTTGAAGGATCGTAGAGATTCTTCCAGTTGGAAGCGCGGTTCATGAAGAAGACGGCGTCCTTGTCGTTGCCCAACGCCTGTTTCGCGAACTGTCCGATGGCGTAGTCGGCCGATGTGTATTCAAGGCAGAGCGATGCGTTCTCAATGCCTTTCTCGATGTAGTTGGACAATCCCGGACGCACCTCTACGTTCTGCGAGTAGGTGCGCGGTTCGAGAGCACCTTTGCGCATGTACTCGTATGCCTTCTTCAGGTCGAAGTCGCGGCCGCCGAAAGCGTAGGTATTGGATATTATGACAGGTGTAGGGTCGCCGTGCATGACGCCCGTCTCGATGTTGGCGAGAATCCAACGGCCGTATCCACCGCTCTGTTCTGCGAAGTCGACGAGCGACTGCATCATGTCCGAACTCTCCTTAGGATAGAGCACTGCCAGTATCTGACTCTGCGTACGGTAGGTATCCCATCCGCTGAATGTGGTGTAATGGTCGCGTCCCGGTTCCGTCTTGTGCACTTTCCAGTCGGCTCCCAGATATTCGCCATTGACGTCGTTGAACACGTTGGGATGGATGAGCGTGTGATAGAAGTGCGTGTAGAACTGCTTCATGCGGTCGGCATCGCCCGTCACCTCAATCTTGCCCAGGTGTCTGTTCCACTCTGTGCGTGTGTCGGCAAGCACCTGATCAAAATCTCGTCCGGCGTTGTCCTTCTGCAGATTCTCGTGTGCGTTGGCAATAGATACATACGAAATGGCCACCTTGTACTCCACTGTACGGCCGCCCGATGTGTCGAACGTGAAGTAAGCGCCCGAGTTGCTGCCGCCTATGGTGAGGCGTCCGTCCTTCATGTCGTTTCTTATCCATGTGCCCTGCACCTTGGAAGGAGTGTTGAATTCGGCCACGAAATACACGCGGTAGTCGGTCTGATAGCCGCAGAAGTCGCCGCCCTCGGCATATCCTTCGAGTGTTGTGGGCGATGTGATCTTCACCAGTGCGTTGGTGAGTTTGGTTGAGCATACGCCGCTGCCTATTATCACCGTGCCCTCAGATGCCGATGAAGGGAACGTCATGCGCACTACTCCGCTGCGCTTCGACACCGTTGTCTCGCACTTCACTCCGTCCTTGTATTCGAGCGACAGATAGCCTGCCTGCGACGCAAGGATGTCCTTGTAGAACGGGAATGAGCCCATGTCGCCAGGCGATTTGTCCAGACGTCCGGCCAAAGCTATGAGCGGGAAGTTGCCCATCTCCGGGCATCCGCCTCCCGATATCTGGTTCACCACGATGCCGCGTTGCGGTTCGAAGTGAGTCGGAGTGAGCTGCATCATTCCGAACGGATAGGTGGCGCCAAGAAAGGTGAAGCCCGAAGCCAGTCCGTTGGGGCCAGGTTTACCCACCGTTCCCATACGGGTGTCAACCATGGAAGCATAGTCGGGTGTTGTGTCTCCGGCTACGGCTGTGTGGCAGGCGATACATAAGAATACGCCTGCAAACAACGATTTCAAGAATCCTCTTTTCATTTCAAACAGAGTGTATGTTTATTATGACGTTTATATATTAATATTCAGGTTATTGGGATAGGACGATGTGCCTCTGCACGCGATGTCGTATGATAAATGAAAAACAATTTTATATATAAAAAACCGAAAGGCTATAAAATATGAAACGTAATGTCTAATGTGTGTATATTTATGTATATTTAACTGTTTTGAGCTGTGAAATTGGTATGAAAGGTCTTTCGTTGTGATATGTTTCGCAGAAAAATATTCGTGAACAGAGTCGGAGTAGGTGCTGTTTATTGGGCGGCGGACTGTATTATATCCAGTGAATGTGTGTTGGCCTTGCATCATGTAAATGTGTGATAAGATGTATTGGATAATGGTTAAATATTGATGCCGACATCTCCATGCTGTCGTTTCTTTCAGTGTGTGCTGTTCTTATGCTATGTATATGTGAGTGTCGGGCACTTTAGTCAGGCTTTTGACAATCATATATCTGCTCAGTGTATGACGTCAGAACAGGCTCTCATATATTGAGGAATGGACATTCCTGCATTGTTGTATTTCCGTAAAAACTTCGTTTTCACGCTTGCTATTGCACTCATCTTTCGCTATCTCTGAATAAGATAAGATGCGGCTCGGCAAAGCCATTACTGAAAAGAAAATATCTTTTCGTTTGTCTTTGCA